>Ga0315540_10001189_pt1 | contig 14925 bp, 11 predicted proteins | sample SalMarSW160110MG_FD_203677 | JGI IMG/M metagenome (GOLD analysis project Ga0315540, IMG submission 203677) | Salt marsh sediment microbial communities from the Plum Island Ecosystem LTER, Massachusetts, United States - Salt Marsh Sediment SW1601-10 ... | reverse complement strand
CTCCTCCCACGGCTCCCCTTCGACCGCTACAGTCCATTCGTCGTCGATCCGCACCAGCGCGGTGAGCCGTCCGTCCGGAAGGAAGACCAGGTGCCACGCCTTCTCGAACTCGCCGTCCCACAGATCGCCGTTGACACACACTCTGAAGGTGTCGGGGCCCGTGAGAACGGGAGCGGCGATGCGTTCGCCATCGGGGCTGACCACGACCTCGTGGACGGCTGCGGAGCTGTCGCGCACCTTCCCGAGATCGCAGATCGGCCTGGTCTCCTCCTCCCAGCTCCAACTGGCCGGATCGAGCATATCTGAGCTCCCTTCATGAACGGTGGAGCGAGCACGAGGGACGGACCGACGCGCCGCATCTCCGCCAAGGGTGTTAGCAATGCACATGCCAGCGCCGGTGATGCCCATCGAACTAGTAGTAAGCTCAGACCTTTGAATGGTCGGCGCGTCACCCGCTTCATTGCAGAATGCAAGGCCACCGCAGGGGCTAGACTCGCGGAATGCGATGGACAGCAGCCAACGACGGCCGAGTCCACCAGAGTCGAGCCGACGCAACGCATCGATCCCGTTCCGTCACGGGACGCGCGCCTACGCCTCGCGGGTGAAGAGTCAAAAAGTGAGGAGTGAAGTGTCCTGCCGCTACGGTCCGGGAACATTCGCTCCACGTTCTCCTCGTCGCGGGAACGTGTGTGCCCCGGGCCGTTCCGGAGGCGCACCAAATGCGGCCGATCCCGTCACGAGACGCGCGACGCGGGTGCTGCTTGCGCATCCGGCAGGTCGTCTGCGACCGGAGGCGTAGCCTCGCTACGTTGAGGATCGCAGGCGGTCTGCCGGATGTGCAGGCGCCCCGTGCCGTGCGTCGCAGTAGGGATCGACCGGAGCCAGTGCGCCTAGTGCCATTCCCAATCGATGAACCCCGGCTGGGAGTCCACCATCGCATTGACCATCAGCTCGACCAGCCCGCCGTAGTAGATCCCGGCCTTTTCGAACGCGTCGTAGTAAGCCAGGATGTCGCGGATCTGGCCTTTGCAGTTCGAGCATGGCGCGCAGACGTACTTGGGGTGCTCGCGGTCCATCGGCTCATCCTGGAAGGCCTCAAGGATCTGACGGAACTTGCGGCGACCGGTCAAGTGGTGTCGCCAGTCGGCGAAGTTGTGGCCCGACATGATGGCGAAGCCCGATCCGCCTCCGCAGCAGTAGTTCTCGACCCCGTGGGGCGCCATCTCGCGGAACCGGCCTGGGGGCAGGATCGCCTTCAGGATCTCACGCTGGGGCGCGACGATGCCCATCAAGCGCACCATGTTGCAGGGGTCGTGAAGGGTCACGGGGAAGTCGTTGCGGCTCGGGTCGAACTTGACCTTGCCCGAACGCACGATGTCGAGCAGCACCGTCATCGAGCTCTCACGGGGGATGTTGAGATCACCGGTGAGGATCTTGTCGGCGATCACGGTCAGCGCCTTGTGGGCATGGCCGCACTCGCCGAGCACGATCCGCTTGACGCCGAGCTTCTTGGCTGCCTGGGCGTGCTTGACGGCGACGCGAGCGAACTGAACGTCGTCGTACCACACCCCGTAGTTGATGGCATCGTAGGCGGCGATCTCGGACGACAGGGTCCAGCTCAGGCCCGCTGCTTCGAAGATCGTGGCAAATGCGCCCGGGTTCTCGGGCCAGGCCATGATCTCGCCCGCGTTGTGGATCAGCAGGATGTCAGCGCCCTCGATGTCCCAAGGGGTCTCGATCTCGATCCCAGTTCGCTCGGAGGTATCCTCGTCGATGAACTCGATGTTGTCCTTCACGACCATCGGGGTCATCCCGGTCGAGGAGCCCGCCTTGAGCTGCAGCACCGAGCCGTCCTCATGGAGCTCGCGCGGCGCGATCCCCATCTCCTGGCTCGCGATCTTGCGGATCTCACGCGACAGCAGCGCGTTGTCGACGCCGATCGGACAGGTCTGGGCGCACCGGCGGCACACGTTGCAGCGATAGCTCAGCTCGATCAGGCGCGCCACGACCTCCCAGTTGAGGTCAATGTCGCCATGCACCGCCGGAGAGGCCTTCTTGATGTACTTGAAGTAGATCCGGCGCACGATCTCGGAACGGTAGAGCGGACGGTAGAGCTCGTTGTGACCGCTCTCCTCGTAGATGTGGCACGCCTCCGAGCACGTCTGGCAGTGGGCGCAGTGCTCCATCGACATCTCGAAGGGCGCCAGGAAGGTCCAGTTGTCCTCACGGCGCATGAGCTTCTCGAGGCCCGAGAGGAAACCCTGGACCAGGCGATCCTCCTCCTCCTTCGAGGCCGGCTTCTGGATTGATACCGCGACGGTGTCGTCCAGCACCACGTACTTCTCGCGGGCGGCGTCGCTCAACGGTCGGATCGGCGGTTCCTCGTCGATGCGGTCGAACGGCGGCGGGAGCGGAATCTGTTCGATCGACTCAATGTGGGCGAGCGGCTGGCCCGGGGTCTTGGCGATGTCCTTGAGGCTCCGCGGCTCTTTCATGACTTCTTCTCCTCCGTCGCTGCGTCGAGCCAGGTCTTCTTGCCGTCGCCCTGAATGTGGGGAGCCGCCCAGGTGATCGGCTGTTGCAGCAGCTCGTTGATCACCCTTTCCTCGTCGCCCCCCTGCAAGTTCGGCTTGTCCAGCCAGCGGATCGAGTGATAGGCGAAGTACTTGCCGATGAAGTGCGACATGTGGGTCAGCGGAATGTAGGCAGCCAGCACGGCGAGGAGAATCACCGACAGGACCGGCAGCAACAACGCCATGCCCTGCCCGGGAAGCGCGACCAGCCGGAACGTGGAGAGATTGGCGACGAAGCCGGAGACGATCGCGAAGTCGCGGTCGATGAGGGCGAAGGTCGCGAGCGCGCAGCCGAAGGCGATCACAAAGAAGACCAGGTTGAACAGGTCCGCCGGTGCCGTGTAGTCACGAAGCTCACGGCTGCGTCGGCGCAGGAACAGGCCAATCGCGCCGACCAGGCCGAGCACGAGCCCGAGCCCGCCGACGATCGGAATGGCGATCCGCGTGACCAGTGCCAACCCTGGCGCGATGCCGGGGAAGACGGCAGCGAGGACGCCCGCGAGGATCATCCATGCAGTCGACGCTCCGACCAGGTAGAGCCCGAAGTGGAACGGAAACGACCGCGTCCACAGCTTTCGGTTGTGCTCGCGAAGCGCGACCAGGAGCGCGATCTCCGGGATCATGACCTTGAGCTCGCCGAGCAGGGAGACCTGGCGCGGCTTGGTCCACCACTTGCTCTCCTCGAGATAGGAGCCGCCGTAGGCGGCGCGGCCACCGCCCTCGTGGGCGACCGGGTAGAGCTCCCAGCGAAGGTGCATCGGCAACGTCGACCACTTGATGACCCGCGCAATGACGGCGACCACGAACACGGCGAGGCAGGCGTAGGTGACGATATAGGGCAGAACGGCCATCGCTTTTCCCCCCGGTAGTCGGGCTCGGTAGAGAGCCCGCGGCGACACGGCGCACGCCGTGTCGCCGCGAGCGTACCACGACACCACAAGCAAGGTCTGTACCTGACAAGGCGGGACGGGGAATAGAGACAATCGCCGGCAGATCGCCTACGAAACCGCGAGGCACCCGGCGCCGAGGCACTTTCCGTTGTGCAGCTCGGCAGCCGTGAGTCACGCCACTGGAACACCCGCGTCACCTACCGGTAACGCTTCCCAGTTAGTCAGAGCCTGTCCAGCTCGAGCCGCCGAGCCGCCGTCCCACCCAGCCCGGGATGAACGACAGCAACACGAAGGCAACCGCCGCAACCGCGAGGTAGAGCAGGCTCCGTTCCAGCGTCTCCGGCCGCCCTCCGCCGAGGATCACCTCGCGCGCGGAACCGGCCGCAAAGTTATACGCGATCGTCCCCGGCAGCATGCACGGCAGCGTCACCAAGACGTAGGTCGAGAAACGGATGCCGGTGAGGCCGTAGGCGTAGTTCTGGAGGTTGAACGGAAACACGGGAACCAGCCGGGTCAGCATCAGCATCCGCCAGCCCTGGCTCTCGACACCTCGGTCGATGCGTTGAAGCATCCGGCTGCGCCCGACCCAGCGCGCGACCATGCCGCGGGCGGCGTAGCGGCCGATCAGGAATGCGGACGCTGCACCGAGGTTGGCGCCGACCGTCGTCCAGACCGAGCCCCACAGCGCCCCGAACACCAACCCGCCGACGATCGACACCGGCAATCCAGGGAGCAGGAAGACGCTGACCAGGATCCAGATCGCGACGAATGCGAGCGGCGCCCACGCCCCGAGCCCGGCAAAGAAGGTGTCAAAACGCAGCACCTGGTCGCGCAGGCTGCCAGCGAACAGTCCGCTGCGGCCGACCAGGACCAGTGCCACCGCGATGACCGCGACAACGCCGACGATGCGAAGCCAGCTCGTGGATGATGTTGGTGCAGCCGGGTCCTGGCGATCCCCGACTCCGTTCGACCTCTCCCGCATGACACCGCCTCCCCGTTCGCGTCCCGAACTCGAGCGCGTCACCGTGGAGCAGGTTGACCGGACGGTCGGCCGCGGTTACCGCGTGGGCTCCACGACGAGGCCCGAGCGGGCGACCTCGGGCGGCACGAAGTGCAGCGGAAGGCTGACCGTGAAGGTCGATCCCTCGCCCTCGACGCTGACGACGGTGACGCGGCCGCCGTGCATGCGGATCGCCTCGTCGACGATCGACAGGCCGAGACCGGTCCCCTCGCGCACATGCTGCTTCGCATTGGGCGCCCGGACAAACTCCAGAAACACCGTGTCAACGACGTCGTCGGGGATGCCGATGCCGTGGTCGGTCACCTCGACTCTCGCCACATCGTCGGCCACCCGGAGGCTGACGGTTACCGTCCCGCCGTCGGGCTTGGAGTACTTGATCGCGTTGTGGACCAGGTTCTCGAACGCGTACACCAGGTCGGGGGGCACCCCCCATTCGAGCTTGGCGACGCCCTGGATATCGGGGACCAGGCTGACCTTGCGCTCACTCGCAAAGGGCTCCTGCGCATCGAAGATGTCGGCCAGCACCTGGTTGATGTAGACCTGCCGGGTCCACGGGGCCTTCGAGCGCCCCTCGCGCATCTTCGCCAGCTCGAGCAGGTCGTTGACGATCAGCAGCAGGTCGCCGACTCGGTCGGCGGCTCCTGCGAGCAACTTCCGGCCGCGCTCGGAGCCGGGGTCGAGGTAGCCGTCCAGGAGCACCTGAAGCGAGGTCTTGATGGTGCCGAGGGGGGACCTCAGCTGGTGCGCCGAGATCCGCATGTAGTGCGACTTGCGCCGCTCGAGCTCCTCCTTTTCGGCCAGCAGCCGGGCGAGCTCCGCCCCTCGCTGGCGGACCTGCTCCGAGGTCTGGTGGAGCTCGATCGAACGCTCCTTGAAGCGGCTCGTGACCGAATCGGTCAGGTAGACGATGCCGAACAAGGCGATCGGCATCACCGCCATGTTGAACCCGCCCGGCAGCCATCCTTCCGCAGGCCAGTCGGCGCGCAGGGGATGCGCTGGGAGCACCCCCCCGCCTTCGAGCAGGTACAGCACCAGCACGCCGAGGGAGGTGATCGACGCCATGCCGTACATCAGGGAGGTCTTGATCATGATGGTACCGATCGCCATGTGGAAGGCATAGAACGGCAGCAGCGGGCTGGTCAGTCCGCCGGTGAAGTGCACGCACACGGTCAGTGCGAAGAGGTCCATCACCATCTGGGCGATCGCCGAGGCGCGCATGTTGGCGTAGGGGACCTCGCCGCGCTCGCTGCGTCGCAGCGCGCCCAACACGGCGAGGTTGGAGGCCGCGACCAGGACCGAGACCACGAACAGGCTCGGCCACACCGAGGCGAGCCCGACCCTCGGGCCGGCGAGAGAGGTGACCGCGAGGCCAGCCACCGCGATCCAGCGTAGCGCGCTGAACCAACGCAGGCGCTCGGCGAGCTCGGGACCGAAGATGTCCGAGAACCGGGGTTCGATCACCGGACGGCCGCCGTCAGGAGCTCGTCGACCTGATCGAGCAGATCCTGCGGAGAGATCGGTTTCTCGAGGTAGCGATCGCAGGGCACCCAGGCCTCGTCGACCTCCATCCGCAGGTTATAGACCTGGTCGACGCCGGTGAGCATGATGATCGGTATCGAGCTCGTCTCCGGGTCGGTGCGCAATCGCCCGGCAACGTCGAACCCTTCCGAGAGATGGTCCATCATGACGTCAAGGATGATCACATCGGGCCGTTCTTGGGCGACCCGCGCCAAGCCCTCGGTACCGTTCGACGCCGTCACCACGCGGTAGCGGGTGCCCAGCACCACCGCCACCGCTTCCTGGAAGACCTCATCGTCATCGACCAGCAGCACCGTCTCGCCTGCCATCTCGCCTCCGCCTCGACGACAGCCCGTCGCCGCACTCACACCCGGCGCACCGCATCTACGGGACAGTGCAGGACGCAGGCCCCACAACTGCTGCAGACCTCCAGATCAATGCTGTGAGTCTCGCCTGCCTGACCCCGAATCGCGCCATCCTCGCAGGCCGGAACGCACTCTCCGCACCCGTCGCAGCGCGTCGCATCGATCTGAAACGCGACCAGTCTAGCGCACGATCGTGCAGGACACTGGCGCTTGACGACGTGGCTCACGACCTCCCCGCGGAACCATCTCAATGCCCCGAGCAAGGGGTTTGCAGCGTGCTGTCCGACGGTACACAGCGAGGTCCGCCGCAGATGCTCACCAATCGCTTCGAGCATTTCGACGTCTGCCTCTGTGCCCTCGCCGCGCTGGATCCGATCGATCACTTCGAGCAATACTGCCGTCCCGACGCGGCACGGCGGACACTTGCCACACGACTCGTACGCGGCGTGCTCAAGGTAGAAGCGGGCGAGGTCGAGCACGCAGGTCCGATCGTCGATCGCGACGATTCCGCCGGATCCGAGACTGGCGCCGGAGGCCGCGAGAGCCTCGAAAGCCAGGCGCGTGGCGACGGGCACCGGGAGCGGGGCACCGGCAGGTCCGCCGACCTGCAGCGCCTTGAGCGTTCGGCCCTCGAGCGCGCCACCGCCAAAGACCTCGACGATCTCCTGCAGCGGCGTTCCGAGCGGAACCTCCACCAACCCCGGTCGACGGACCGGTCCGGAAAGGGCGACCACCTTGGTGCCGGTCGACGGCGACTTTCCCAGAGCCGCGTACTGGTTGCCTCCGTCGCGGACGATCGCCCCGAGGTGGTAGACGGTCTCGACACTGGCGACCAATGTCGGCCGTCCATACAGCCCCCGCTGAGTCGGATAGGGAGGTCGCGGCGACGGCATGCCCCGTCGGCCCTCCAGGGCGGCGATGAGCGCAGTCTCCTCACAGCAGACCGCGCTACACGGCGCGGGCCGCACCTCGATCTCGCAGCAGAATGGCCCGCCGAGGATGCGCTCGCCGATCAGCCCCGAGAACCGCGCAGCGGCGATTGCGGCCCCGACGCGCTCGATTGCGACCGACTCCCGGCTCGGAACGGCGACCAGTGCGAGGCTCGCATCCGCCGCCCACGCGAGCAGCGCGAGCCCTTCGACGACACCTGCAGGGTCGCCCTCGAGCAGCGCCCGTTCGATCCACGATCCCGGATCCGAGGAGACGGCGTTGACGACCACGATCCGTTCGTTCGGACCACCGCCATCGCGTACCATCTCGAGCTTCAGCGCCAGCGGAAAACCCCCGGCGTCGCGCTCACGAAGCCCCGACCGCTTGATCTCTTCGAGGACACCGTCGCGCCCGAGCTCGAACAGGGCGCGATCGAGGGCGGAGAACGCGCCGGCCGCAACCGCGTCCTCGAGGCTGGACGGGTCGACAATACCGACCCGATCGAGAGCGAGCCGCGTCTGGCGCGCGTTCCCTTCCGACTCTGCCCGCCAGTTGAGGCGCCGCCTTTCGACCCCCGCCGCCCCGCGGTCCCTCAGCGCCGCGAGCTGTGCACGGCCGAGGCGGGTTCCGGCGGTCACTCGGTCTCCTCCCTCACCGGAAGCGAATCGGCAGCGTCAGAGAGCAGCCGGAGCAGCCGACGTAGGCTGCCCGGAGTCAGCGGCCCGACGACGCGCCCATCTACGCGCACTGCGGGCGAGCGCTCACAGGTTCCAAGACACGGCACCGTGTCGAAGCTGAACTGCCCGTCAGGCGTCACCTCACCCGGCTCGAGCCCGAGCACGACGCCCACCACGTCGATCAGAACGCGACCACCCTCCAGGGCGCAGCCGGTTCCGCGACAGACCTCGAGACGGACCCGCGCCGGAGGTCGGGTCAGAGGACATCCAGAGAAGCTGACCACAGTTGCGACATCCATCGACGCCAAACCGAGACGGTCGGCAATCATGCCCTGCGCCGCCGGAGGAACCCAACCGAGATCTTCATTCACTCGGCGCAGCAGGCCGAGGAGACGATCGCGATGCGCCGGTGCCTCCGACACCGCCCGCTCGATCGTCTGGACGAGCTCACTCGGGAGGTTCTCCTCCGCCGCGAACCCCGCCCCCGACTCGCAGGCCGGTGATCCCTTCTCGGGAGGCTGGAACGCGTTCAATTGTGCCTCCGGAGCTCGACGTGCACGATCTCACCTTCTGCTCCGAGGAGCTGCGCCGCGCTGTCGGGTCCACCATGCTGGGCGACGCGAACGGTTCCACGCGTGACGGTGCGGTCGAGCCGCGCCCGAAGGAGGAGCTCCCTGCGCCCGTCGGTCACCGCGACCGGCTCGCCGTTGGCAAGCCCGTGGCGAGTCGCATCGTCGGGATGAATCCACAGCGTGACGATCGGTGCGAGCCCTTCGAGAATCCGGCTTCGGGACGTTACCGATCCCGAGTGGAAGAGCAGGGGCGACGGGTCCAGGACCATCGGCCCGTCGTCCTGGATCGCCGGGACCACTGGCGGCGGCGCAGGCTCGAGCCGGACCGGTGCCGGGACCGCCCCTCGTCGTGCGCCGGTCTGGTCGAGGGCCGCCGAGAGCTCGTCGCCGAGCGGCAGCTCCGACCCGAGCCGCCGCGCGATCTCCACGATCACTTCTCTATCCTGAGGCAGACCCTCAGGGGGATCGATCGCTCGTACCAGGCGACGCGGATGACCGTCGGCGCCGACCACCGTGCCCACGCGCTCCGCCAGCGCAGCGACCGGGATCACCACGTCCGCCAGACGTCCCGTCTCGGTCAGAAAGGGATCGAAGACGACGACCCGCTCGCTTCGTTCGACCGCTGCCCGCGCTGCCATCGGGCGCGGCCACAGATCGACTGGATCCTCACCGACGAGGACCAGCGCGCCGACCTCCCCGGCGGCAGCGCGGCGACAGGTCTCGTCGAGATCCCAGCCCGGACCTCGAGCGATCCGTCCTCCCCACACCGTGGCCAGGGCACGCAGGGTTGGGATGTCGTCCGCCGCTCGCCCACCGGGCAGCAGCTGCGGATGAAGACCTGCCTGGATCACGCCCTGGACGTTGACCTTCTCGCCGAGCACCATCAGCCCCGCCCCGAGCAGCGACGCCAGCTCGGCGGCCGCCCGTGCGGCCTGCGCCTCATCCCCTGGCAGGCCGCAGGCGCAAGGCAGGACAACCACGACTCGCGCAGCGGCCGCAATCATCTCGACGACCTCGCGGAGACGGGCCTCCTCCACGCCGCACGAGGCCGCCACTGCGGGATCGCGGTAGGCGGCCAGGCTGGTCCGCCAGGATTCGAAGCCCGGGTGCCCGGCGAGTGCGCCCGCCCGTCCGGGTGCCGCTTCGAGTAGCTGCGCGGTCAGGCACCGCGCGACCGCGACCTCAGCACCGGGAGCCAGGTGAAGGTGGACCGCCGCGTGACGTTCGAGGCCTCCTGCGAGGCCGGCGGCGAGCACGAACGGACGGCCGCGTTGACGGGCGCCCTGGACGAGCTCGGTCTTGACCAGAGGATGCGTACGGCTCGGGTCGGCCCGGAGCACGAGAACGAGGTCGGAGGCGGCGAGGTCGTCAAAGGTCGCGGTTGACCGGATCACTCCCAGGACCGGCCGCACACCCTCGACCAGGGCGCGCACCCCGCCCGATGGACCGACGCCGACGTGCGGCGAGCCGAGAACACAGCGACCGAGGCGCTGGAGCAGGTAGGCGTCCTCCCGTGTCAGACGGGCGCTCCCGACCAGGACGATCGCGCGGTCCGCTTGGCGAGCGGCGCCGAGCATGCCGGCAACGGCATCGTAGGCCTCCGGCCATCCGACCTCGACCAGCCGGCCGGAGCGCCGCAGCAGGGGCTTGGTAAGCCGGTCCGGGTGGCTCAGGACGTCCCACCCCAGCCAGCCCTTGACGCACAGCTTGCCCCGGTTCGGCGCTTCGATCTCCGGCCCGGTCACGCGGACGGCTCTGCCGTCGTGGACCTCGAACTCGATCTGGCAGCCGCAGCTGCAGAACGAGCAGGTGGTGACCCGCCGTTCGCGCAGCCAGTTGGGGACCGGCGACAGGTACGGCCGTGCGAGCAGGGCCGCTGCCGGACACGCATTCACACACTGGCCGCACAGCTCACAGTCCAGAACCTCGGATTGGAAGGTCGCCACCTCGATATCGAGACCGCGGCCGGTGAAGCCGATCGCCGAGACTCCCTGGACCTCGTCGCACAGTCGCACACAGCGCCCGCACACGACGCACTTGCCGAGGTCGCGGACGATCACCGGCCACGAGTCGTCTCGTGATCGCGGCCGGCTGACCAGAGGCGGGAGCTCGTCAGGTACGCCAATCTCATACAGCAGGTCCTGGAATCGACAGTCGCCGCTGCGGTCGCAGACCGGGCACTCCATGCGGTGATTGAGGGCGAGGATCTGGAGCTGGCGACGCCGCGATTGGATGACCTCCGGGGAGGCGGTTGCAATCTGCATCCCCGGGACCACCGGCGTCGAGCACGCGGGCACCAACCCGGGTCGGGTATCACTTCGCTGTACCACGCACAGGCGACAGCCACCGTAGGGATTCAAACGTTCGTCGTGGCACAGCGTCGGGACCCTCACCCCCAGCCGGCGGAGCACCGGCAGCAGAAGCTCGCCGGCGGTCGCCTCGACCTCGACGCCGTCGATGCTGAGCGTGACCCGTGCCACGTCAACCCCTATCCGGCGCCGAGCGGACGCAGCCTCTCGAAGGCCGCTCGGGTCCGCCATCGGTTGAGCCAACCCGTCCAGCCGATCTCCGCACCCGGCCTCGCGGTCACCCCGAGCCGCATCCCGAGGATTGGCTCGAGCACGTGGTGGACCTCCGGCCGGACTCTGGAGAACGCGGCTCGGCAACCGACACAGGCAACCACCATCGGAGCCGAAGAAGGTGCGGCATGGCGGGCCGCGAACCGGCGCGCGAGCCGGCGGTCGACCGCCGCCAGCCCGCCCCCACTGCCACAGCAGCCGGCGTAGTCGCGATCATCGTCTCCGGCGATCGCGCGGATGCCGTGACGAGCGAGCAGGGCTCTGACCGCGTCATTGGCGACGACGTCGTAGCGAGCGCGACACGGGTCATGGAGAAAGACCTGGCCGACCGGGTCTCCGGAACCACCCTCCTCGGCGAGGACCTCCCACACCGTACGAACCACGACATCCGGCAACCGGCTCTTCAGGTAGCGGCCACAGTCCGGGCACGCCACCAGCAGCTCTTCAGTCTCGAGTCGGTCGAGCACGCCTTCGATCCAGGCGGTCGCGGCGTCTGCCCCGGTCTCGAGGCCGATAGCGTCGGCCGGCGCGCCGCAGCAGGTCAGGAGCACCCCGGTTCGCGGCAGCAACGACCGGACACGCTGGTAGAGCTCGATCGTCATTTTCGGCGAGGCCGCCGCCAAAGCACACCCCGGAAAGAAGAGCCGCGGCGCACGCCGGCGCCCCGGCTCGGGCATGGCCAGTGTCAAGCTCTCCGAGCAGCCGAGGCGCAGGGTCCGCAGCAACCGTCGGTGACGCCGGAGCGGCGCGAGCGACCGCCGCACCGCCTCCCGCCGTGCTGCGTGGAGGAGCTGACCAACATCGAGATCGACCGGACAGACCTCGCGGCACAGGGAGCACAGGGCGCACGAGTAGACCATCCGCAGGTGACCACCGAGGTCGCCGCCGGCGCGTCGGGCGATGTCCCTGGGCGACTCGCAGTAAGCCGACAGGAAGTCGCAGGCCTCGACGCACTTCCGGCAGCTGCAGTCCAGGCATCGGTCGGCCTCCTCGCGGACCTCATCCTCGGAGAGCGCGTCGGGGACCGGCCCGAGCGCAAGGGGCGTCCGCACACGGCTCGCACGTTCCGTCTCGTCGACCTCAAGTGCCCACATGAGCGGCCGCGGGACCGGCGAAGGACCTCCATCCACTGCTGTCTGCCCAGCGAAGCCGCGGTGCAGCGCGGCGGCGAGCTGTCTGCCTACGGCCAGCGCCTCGACGACGGTCGAGGGACCCGTGACGGCATCGCCGACGGCATAGACCTTGGGTTCGGACGTCTGCCAGCAGGAAGGATCGACCCACAGCGTTCCACGACGCGTCGACTTCGGAACGGTCCGGCCCGCGCCGAGCTCGATCGCGCCCGCGAAACCGAGCGCCAGGATGACGGCGTCGAAGGCGTCGGTCAGGTCGACGAGCTCGATCTCCGTACCGAGGCCGGTTCGGGTCCTGACCTCGATCGCGAGCGCGTCGATCACCGTCAGGTCGCGTTCGACGACTGCCCGCGGGAGCCGCCATGCAGGGATGCGTCCGGTGAGGCAGCCGCCGATGCGCGCCTCGCGTTCGAAGATCGTCACCCGGTAGCCGAGACGACGCAGGTCGTGCGCTGCCATCAGACCGGCGGGGCCGGATCCGACGACGGCAACGGCTTCCGGGCGATCGTCGTCGCAGTCTACGATGTGCCGGGGCGGTCCCGGCTCCCACTCCGCCAGGAAGCGCTTGATGTCCCGCACCCTCACCGGACCATCCGAGTCGATCCGTTTGCAGTACTGCTCGCAAGGGTGCGAGCAGACGTAGCCCAGGACTCCCGGAAACGGCAGTCGGCGTCGCACCAGCTGGAGCGCCTCACGAAAACGACCGGAGGCGGCAAGCTGGACGTATCCCCTGGCATCGACCCCGATCGGGCAGCGGGAGACGCAGTTGGCGGGCCCCTCGCCGCGGCAGCGCTCGAGAAAGCTCTCCACGAGCTCGGACAGCGGGCGCGGCCCGCCGGCCTCGGCCCGTCCCTGCAGCATCCGGCCGCCGTTGAGGTTACGCATCGGTAACACTGAAGGCCACCTCAGCGGAACGCCACTCGAACGCATCACAGGCCGGCTCGGGGTCTTGGTAGGTCCCTCGCACGCCACACACGCCGCTCTCGCCACGCGCGCAGCCGTGCACCGACGAGAGAATCACCACCGCCGGAAACATCTCCTCGAGTGAGGAGCAGTCGTCGACGAAGTGACGACAGACCCGGCAGCCTCGACGGCCCCCGGCGCGAGGTTCGGCCGCGCGCACCATCGAGATCAGAAGTGCAAGCGTCGTGCCGCTCGGTGTTCGACACCCTGAGGTCAGAACAGGAGCCTGGCCCTTCCGTATCGGTAAAAGGGGTCGAGATCGCCTCGACCAGTCGGCCTTGCATACAGGAACAACGGGAGCGACACTGTGAACCTGTATCGCACGCCGGAGGCTACGATGACGAACGACGCCGCGGCAGGCCGGCAGGTCGGAGGATGTGGAACCGGAGGTCTCGACGTGCTCGCTGAACTCGGTGGGACCACGATGGTCTACCGCTGCCTGAACGACTCGGCCTGGACGATGGTCTGGGCAAGTGTGGGCTGCCGTGAGGTGACCGGCCATGATCCCGGCGATCTGATCGGCAACCGGGTGATCTCCTACACCGAGCTGATCCTCCCGCAGGACCGGCTCGGAGTCTCGGTCGGCGTGCAGACGGCACTCGCAGAGGGCCGGCCGTTCCAGCTCGACTACCGCATCCGGCGCGCCGACGGCTCGGTCGCTCGTGTCTTCGAGATCGGCCTCGGGATGCTCGGCGACTCAGGAGCTGTGGAGTCGATCCAGGGCGTGATTGCGTACGTCGGCGCAGCGTGATCGCCCCGCTGCCAGTTGACGGCCCACCCGTGGCGTGCCCGAGACGTTTCGGGCTACCATGGAAGAAGCGCCTCGTTGCTCACGCCTCGGCTCACCCAGCGGCGGGCCGGTGAGTCAGCAGGAGGGCCGAGCGTGGGCCGACGTGGTCGGCCCGTGGCGAGCAGCCGAGATCAACGCCGGCCGCGGATCGGCACCCGCAACGTGGGCTCCGCGCCCGGCCGACTGTCGATAGGCGGCGGCATCGAGCCTGTCGGGGAGAGGTACCATGAGCAGCGAAGCCGAGTTTGAGGACGCCTTGGCGCGAGCGAAGACCCTGCCCAAGCAGCCCAACGAGGTGCTGCTCGACCTCTACAGTCTCTACAAGCAGGCGACCGAGGGCGATGTCAGCATCGACCCGCCCGGTATGTTCGACTTCGTCGGCCGCGCCAAGTACGACGCGTGGCTGTCGCGCAAGGGCATGACGCGAAGCGAGGCGACCGCCAGCTACATCGCCATGGTCAACCGGCTGGCGGCAGAGTGACCTGCCGAGCCCGGACAAACCCAGGACCGAGCGAAACGTAGTCTCTGCCATGAAGGCTTCCCGCTGGCTCCCGGCTCTCGCACTTGCGGTCCGAATCAGCGTGCCGACGCCCGGACACGCCGATCCTGCGCCTCTCGCCACGCCGACGCCGGTTGGGCCGACCTTCTTTGGTGAGGTGGAGGTCCGCCGCGTCTCCGTTGAGGTCCGGGTCCTCGGACGAGACGGAGAACCCGTGCTCGGTCTCGGTCCGGCGGATTTCAAGGTCTCGGTGGATGGTGTCCCGACACTCCCGGAGTCGGCTGACTGGATGAGCTGGAGGCCGCCGGAGCGGACCATGCAGCCGCCCGAGTCGAAGTCGCAGACCGAGACGAGCTCCATGACGGAGTCCACGCCGACGTTTGAACGTCCTCCACGGCTCGTGGTCCTCTTCTTCCAG
>Ga0315540_10001188_pt1 | contig 14930 bp, 17 predicted proteins | sample SalMarSW160110MG_FD_203677 | JGI IMG/M metagenome (GOLD analysis project Ga0315540, IMG submission 203677) | Salt marsh sediment microbial communities from the Plum Island Ecosystem LTER, Massachusetts, United States - Salt Marsh Sediment SW1601-10 ... | reverse complement strand
CGAGGCACCCCAAATCGACGCCAGCGTCAAGAAGAAGTTCATGTTCGTCAACCGCAAGGCACCCTACGGGACAATCTACGCACTCGAGGCACTCGAAGTTGTCTTGATCTCGGCCGCCTTTGAGCAGGAGGTGAGCCTCGCCTTCCTCGACGATGGCGTCTACCCGTTGCTGAAGGGACAGAACACCACCGGCATCGGCATGAAGAATTTTTCGCCGACCTACCGGGCGCTGGGCGACTACGACATCAAGAAACTCTACGTGGAGCAGGAATCGCTCGATGAGCGCGGCCTGAAGTCCGACGACCTGATGGAAATCACTTACGAGGATGAGGACGAGGACTTCGCGGAGAAGCCATCGATACGCATCGTGAGCCGGTCCGAGTTGACCGAGATCATGGCGCAACAAGATGTTCTGTTGAATTTTTGACGAAGAGGCATGCTGGGAAGCTGGGAATTATGTCGACGCTGCACACCATCAATAAATCGCCTTTCGAGCGATGCGCCTTGATCAGCGCGCTGAATCATCTCAGGGCCGGCGATGCGGTGCTGATGCTTGAGGACGCCGTCGTGGGCGCGCGCAAGGGCAGCGCATTCGCGGGCTTGTTCGAGAACGCGACGAAGGACTGCAGCGTTTACGTGCTCGGGCCCGATCTGGCCGCGCGCGGCATGGGTGAAAAGGATCTGATCCAGGGCGCCAAGCTCGTGGATTACGGCGGCTTCGTCGATCTGGTCACGAGTCACGACCGAACGCAGGCCTGGCTATGAACTGGCCGGCCAACCATATGAACTGAAAGCAAACCGGAGAAACGCAAATGGATGCAGTTACACCAAGCGCCTACGTCCTCGACAGCCATACTTTCGAACACGACGAGGAGGGATACCTCAAGAACCTTGCCGACTGGAACAAGGAACTGGCTGACCTCATCGCCAAGGATGAAAAGATCGAGATGACACCCGAGCACTGGGAGGTCGTCAACTTTCTTCGCGACTACTACGAGGAGTACCAGGTGGCGCCAGCCATCCGTGTCCTCGTAAAGGCGATGAAGAAGAACTTCGGGCCTGAGAAGGGTGATCAGAAATACCTCTATCAGCTCTTCCCCTACGGCCCGGCCAAGCAGGCGTGCAAGATCGCCGGCCTGCCGAAGCCGACCGGCTGCGTCTGAGATAAACCCGGGGACGGATTTCGGTGGGTCCGCGCTCCGGGCACTCGGGAGAAAGTTCGTAACCACCGCCCAACCCGGCGGTGGTGCGAGCCACCGTGGTAAGGCAAGGATCGTGCTGACAGTCGCCTATGCATTATTGTTTTACCTAGCCACGGCAGTTCTGGTCGGCGGGCTCGCATTCCGCATTTGGGAATACGCCACAACGCCGGCCCCGCTGAAGATCCCGACGACGCCTGCCCCGAGGACCCGGGGTGGCGTCGTCTTGCGTTTGGGCCGCGAAGTCGTGTTGTTCGAGAGCCTGTTCAAGGCGAACAAGTGGACCTGGCTGTTCGGCTGGATCTTCCACGCGGCGCTTCTCGTCGTTCTGCTGCGTCACCTGCGTTATTTCACGCGCCCCGTCTGGGAATTGGTGGTGCTGATCCAGCCTTTCGGCGTCTATGCCGGCTTCGCCATGGTGGTGGGTCTGCTCGGCCTGTGGGGCCGGCGTTTTGTGGTGCCGCGGGTCCGCTACATCAGCGCCCCTTCGGACCATCTGATGCTGGCCTTGCTGCTCGGGATCGCGGCGTCCGGCTTGCTGATGAAATTCTTTGCCCATACCGACATCGTCGCCGTCAAATCGTTCTTCCTCGGGCTCATTTACTTCGACTGGCAGCCGCTGCCCGCAGATCCCGTGCTGCTCGTGCATTTGGGATTGGTGGCGGCGCTGATGATCGTTTTTCCCTATTCCAAGCTTCTGCATGCGCCCGGACTGTTCTTCAGCCCGACCCGCAACCAGGTCGACAACCCGCGCGAGCGGCGTCACTTGGCGAATTGGGCGCGCGGGTTCGAAGTTGGCCGGCCGTAGGCAGCGGAACGCGGAAGGCGCGCCATGGATCAAGTAAAGGAACCGGACCGAAGCGAAGGCGAGCTTCCCGACCCGCTCGAAATTCCCGAGCTCGCCCCCGGCTGCATGGCCGCCAGCAAGCCCTATGTCGCGGCTCCCGAATTCCAGACGGCGCTCGGTTTTCCGGGCGAGCTGGTGGAGGACTGGCAGGACAAGGCCATCGACAAGATGGCCGAGCTTCGCGGCAAGTACCGCTCGTTCCGCGTGTTCCTCGATTCCTGCATCAAGTGCGGCGCCTGCACCGACAAGTGCCACTACTTCCTCGGCACCGGCGATCCAAAAAACATGCCGGTCGCCCGCCAGGACCTGCTGCGCCAGGTCTACCGGCGTCATTTCACCTTGGCCGGCAAATACCTGCCCTGGCTGGTCGGCGCGAAGGATCTCGACGAGCAGGTCCTGGACGACTGGTACAGTTATTTCCACCAGTGCTCGGAGTGCCGCCGCTGCTCCGTCTATTGCCCGATCGGTATCGACACTGCGGAAATTACTCTTGCTGCACGCGAGATCATGGATTCGGTCGGCAAGGGTCAGAAATACTCCAATGAGATCATCGGCAAGGTAAACACGATCGGCAACAATCTCGGTCTGCCGCCCAAGGCGCTCAGGGCGACGCTGGCGGACCTCGAAGAAGAAGTGATGGAGGACACCGGCGTGCCGGTGCGCTTCCCGGTCGACGAAAAAGGCGCCGACATCTTGCTCGTCACGCCGTCCGCCGACTTTTTTGCGGAGCCGCATATCGCCGGTCTCATCGGCTACGCCAAGGTCTTTCACCAAGTCGGCGCGCGTTGGACCATGAGCTCCTATGCGTCCGAGGCCGCCAATTTCGGCTTATTCATCGGCTCTTATGAGAACATGCGCAAAATCGCGCTCAGGATCCGCCAGGCCGCGCTCGATCTCGGCGTCAAGCGCCTGGTGTTCGGCGAATGTGGGCATGCCTGGCGCGTGGCCTATAGCTTCCTCAACACACTGGCCGGCCCGTTTGACTTCCTCGACCAGCGCTACCCGATCCCGCAGCACATCTGCGAATATACCTACGACCTCATCGAGCGCGGCGCACTGAAGTTCGACAAGTCGAAAAACGATCACATCCGGCTGACGTTTCACGATTCGTGCAACGTCGCGCGCGGCGCGAGCATGGGCAATAAGCCGGGCGGACAGTTTGAAATCCCGCGCGCGATCCTGCGGGCGACGTGCAATCATTTCTATGACATGGCGCCGGACACCATCAAGGAGAGTACGTTCTGTTGCGGCGGCGGCGGCGGGCTTCTCACCGACGATCTGATCGAATTGCGCAAGAAGGGCGCGCAGCCGCGCATGCGGGCGCTCCAGCAGGTTGCCGCGGAGCACGGCGTGACCCACATGGCGGCTATTTGCGCGATCTGCAAGACGCAGTTTTCGAAGGTGCTGCCGATGTACGGCTTCGACATGGAGGCGATCGTCGGCGTGCATCAGATGGTATCCAACGCCATCATTCTTGATGGCAGTTCTCAAGAAAGCGGCGGCAACGAGGGATAACCGGAGCGCAATTCCTCGCGGCCAGAAAGGACGACGATGAGCGATACAGCCGACACCCTGAAAAAGCCGCACACGTTCCGCCTGTTCAAGGACGGCGAGAACATGTGGAACGACTGGGACGACCTGACCGAGAAGATCTTCCAAGCCGACCACTCCTACAAGTGCCCGACCTACGTGCAGCGTACGCCACCGTGCCAGGGCTCGTGCCCCTCGGGCCACGATATCCGCGGCTGGCTGATGATCGCCCGGCAGATGGACAAGCCGCCGGTCGCCGACATGACCTGGCAAGAATATGCCTTCCACCGCATGGTCGAGGCGAACCCATTTCCGGCGGTGATGGGCCGCGTCTGCCCGGCGCCGTGCGAGGACGGCTGCAACCGCAACGAGGTCGACGATTTTGTCGGCATCAACGGGGTCGAGCAGTATATCGGCGACTGGGCGATCGAGCACAGCACCAAGCTGCCCGTCACGCCCAAAGACGCCACCGGCAAGACCGTTGCCATCATCGGCGGTGGTCCGGCCGGCCTCACGGCGGCTTACTTTCTGCGCAACATGGGCCGCGCGGTCGTCATTTTCGAGGCCAACGAAGAGCTCGGCGGCATGATGCGCTACGGCATCCCCGGCTACCGCACGCCGCGCGACATGCTCGACAGCGAAATCAATCGCATCATCGACATGGGCGTTGAGGTCAAGCTCAACACCCGCGTCGGCAAGGACGTGACGGTCGCCCAATTAGAGAAAGACTTCGACGCTATCTTCTGGGCCATCGGCGCGCAGAAAGGGCGGCCGCTGCCGGTGCCCGGCTGGGGCGCCGAGGGCTGCCTGACCGGCGTCGAGTTCCTCGATGCCTTCAACCATGGCTGGGTGTTCTCGACCGCCAAACGGATCGTTGTCGTCGGCGGTGGCGACACCTCCATCGACGTGGCGTCGGTCGCCCGCCGCCTCGGTCATGTGACCACGCAGCACCGGCACGACGCGGCGGGCCACGGCGTGGTCGGCTTCACCGCCCAGGACGTGGCGGGCACGCTGCGGCGCGAGGGCGTGAAGGCCACGCTCACTTCGCTCTTCCCGATCGACAAGATGATGGCCGCCGAGCGCGAGCGCGAGGATGCGCTGCGCGAGGGTATCGATATCAAGGGCGGCGTGATGCCGCTCGAGGTGTTGACCAACGAGAAGGGCCTCGTGCGCGGCATCAAGATGTGCGAATGCACGATGAAAGGCATGACGCCTGAACCGAAGCCCGGTACCGAGTTCGAGATCGAGTGCGATATCATCGTCTCGGCCATCGGCCAGATGGGCGATCTGGAGGATCTCGGCGACCTCGACAACGGCAAGGGCTTCATTGACATCCAGCCCGGCTACAAGACCCGCAAGGGCGATAAGCATTTTGCCGGCGGCGATGTCGTCCGTCCGCATTTGCTGACCACGGCCATCGGTCATGGGCGCATTGCAGCCGAGACAATCGACCATTTCCTGGTCGGGGCGCCCCTCGATAAGCGGCCCAAGGTCGACGTGCACCACTTCAACCTGCTCGAGGAGCTGCACCAGCGTAATCTCGATCCGACGAAATACGACGCAGGTCAGGTGCGCGGCACGGCGGAATCCAAGTGGGCGATCCACAACTACGAGGACCGGTCAAGCTTACAGATCATCCCGCACACGGCTCTCTTCAAGGGCCAGTTCAAATACGATCCGCGCAGCAAGCGCGACGAGGTCCATATCTCGGCCGAAGAAGTGCTGGGCAACTTCCAGGAGCGCATCAAGAGCCTGGCGGAAAAGGACGCCATCCACGAGGGCGAGCGCTGCATGAGCTGCGGCATGTGCTTCGAGTGCGACAATTGCGTCATCTACTGCCCGCAGACGGCGGTGAAGCGGGTGCCCAAGAAGGAGCGGGCCGTTGGGCGCTACGTCTACACCGACTACGACATGTGCATCGGTTGCCACATCTGCGCCGATGTCTGTCCGACCGGATATATTCAGATGGGGCTTGGCGAGTAACCAGGTTGCGGCCATGAAGCGCGTTACCATGCGATTGGGAGCGATGCTCATGACAGCGCTGATCGCGGCCGTGCTGGTGCTGCCGGCCGCGACCGCAACTGCCGGCGAGCCGGCGTGGGTGCCCAAACCCCCGCGCGGCCGAGGGGACAAATGCGTCGCCGACACCGCCTGGATGCGCCGCTACCACATGATGGCGCTCATGCATCACCGTGACGAGACGGTACACGAGGGCATCCGGACCAAGCGCTTCGACCTCACCGGTTGCATCGACTGCCATGCCGTGAAGGGCGCGGACGGCAAGCCGGTGAGCTTCGCCAGCCCAAAGCACTTCTGCCGGACCTGCCACGATTACGCGGCGGTGCAAATCGATTGTTTCGAGTGCCACGCATCCCGGCCTCCGGCCAAAACCGCCGCGACCAGCGAAGCGGCGCCTGCACACGCTGCGAAGGCCAACGCGGCGGTGCTTGCGCAGTACTTGAGGAGCTTGGCGCAATGAGCTGCGGAGCAAAAAGCGGCGGCGGTTGCGGCAGTGGCGGAGCGTGCGGCTGCGCCGCGGGCCGCAGTGACACGATTGACAACGCCCGCCGGGATTTCTTGCGCGGCGCTGCTGCGGCGGCGGTGACCACGCTCGCGGCCGGCGTGACGCTCTACAGCTTCGGCGCGGAGCCGGCTGCGGCCCGCGCACCGGGCGAAGAGGTGTCCTCGAAGGTGCGCTGGGGACTTTTGATCGACGCTTCGAAATGCGGCGACGGCTGCACGGCCTGCGTCACCGCATGCCAGACCGAGAATGGTTGGCACAGCACCGGGCATCCCGAGACCGATCCCCAATGGATTCGCACGCTGAAGGTGGAGAATCCGATAAACGGCACGACCTTCTCGCTGCCGATGATGTGCCAGCACTGCACCAATCCGCCGTGCGTGGATGTCTGTCCGACCGGCGCCTCGTTCAAGCGCGCCGACGGCATCGTGCTCGTCGACAAGCACATCTGCATTGGCTGCCGCTATTGCATGATGGCCTGTCCGTACAAGGCGCGGTCCTTCGTGCACGAGCCGCTGGAAGACCAGAAACCGTATGCGCCGCGCGGCAAGGGTACGGTGGAAAGTTGCACGCTGTGCGTCCATCGCGTCGACCAGGGACGCATTCCAGCGTGCGTGGAAGCGTGCAACGACACGGGCGGCGGGGCGATGCTGTTCGGCGACCTCAATGACCCATCGAGCGAGATCGCCAAGCGCGTCGCGGCCTACCGCACGACCCGGGTTCGTGCCGATCTCGGCTGCGATCCGGGCGTCTACTACAGAAATATCTAGGCAGCACGGACGAGGCGCTGCCGCGGAGAAGAAAAATGGCGAGGATCGCTTATCAAAAGTTTGAGGATCACAGTCTCGTGTTCTGGGGACTGTTGGCGCTCAACGCGGTGGTCGTACTCGCCGGCCTCGGCGCAGCTTTTTATATGGAACATAACGGCCATATCGTCACCGGGATGACCAACCAGATCGTCTGGGGCATGCCGCACGTGTTTGCCGTCTTCCTGATTATTGCAGCTTCGGGCGCGCTCAATGTCGCCTCTATCGCTTCGGTATTCAATCGGCAGCAATACAAGCCCTACGCACGGCTGTCGGCCTTGCTTGCGATTGCGCTTCTGGTCGGCGGATTGGCGGTGCTGGTGCTCGATCTCGGTCGGCCAGATCGGCTGATCGTCGCCATGACGACTTATAACTTTAAGTCGATCTTCGCCTGGAACATCTATCTCTACATCGGCTTCCTGGCGATCGTCGTGACCTACTTGTTCGTGATGATGGATCGCCGGGCATCCCGCCCGGTTCGACTCGGAAAGTCGGTGGGAGGCGTGGCATTCGTATGGCGGCTGGTGCTGACGACCGGCACAGGCTCCATCTTCGGCTGGTTGGTTGCGCGCGAGGCTTACAACACGGCGATCATGGCGCCGCTGTTTATCGCGGCCTCGCTGCTGTTCGGCCTGGCCTTTACCGTGCTCGTTCTTGTGATCCTGGGGCCGCAGATGCGCCAGGATCTGCTGACCGACGAGATGGTCGGCAGATTTCGTGGTTTGCTTGCGATCTTTTCGCTCACGGTACTCTATTTTACTGCCGTGCATCATCTGACCAGAATCTATGCCAGCGAATATCACGGCATCGAGCGCTTTCTGCTGCTCGACGGCGGGGCCTATACGACGGTGTTCTGGCTCGGCCAAATTGTTATTGGCAGTCTGCTCCCGCTTGCGATCTTGGCCCTACCGGGCTTCGGGCGCACCCGTTCGGCGATCACCATCGCCTCGCTGCTTTTTCTGCTTGGCGGCCTTGCCCAGATTTACGTCATCATCATTGGCGGTCAGGCCTATCCGCTCACTCTCTTTCCGGGCATGCATGCGACAAGTTCGTTTTACGACGGCGCGATTGCGTGGTACGCGCCATCGTTGCCGGAAATCTTCCTGGGGCTCAGCGGAATATCAATTGCCATGCTTTTGACCGGCATCGCGATCAAGGTGCTGCCTTTCCTGCCGAGGCCAGTCCTGAGCGAAACCGCCGGCTGACGGCGAAGGCCTGGCCTGGCCATATGAGGACCGTTCAACGACGGTGTAATTGGCATGGCCTATCTGCTCATTTCGGCTGCGCACAAGTCGTCGGGCAAGACGATGGTGAGCGTCGGGCTGGCGGCGGCGTTCGGTGCGCGCGGATTGCGCGTCCAGCCCTTCAAAAAGGGCCCGGACTACATCGACCCTATGTGGCTCGCCCGCGCGGGCGGACGGCCCTGCTACAATCTCGATTTCAACACGCAGACCGAAACTGAAATCCGCGCTCTTTTCACCCGCCATGCCGGGCCGGCCGATCTCTCCCTCATCGAGGGGAACAAGGGGCTGCACGATGGGGTCGACCTTGAAGGACGGGACTCGACCGCAGCACTTGCGAAACTCATCGGCGCCCCGGTCGTGTTGATCATCGACGTCACGGGGATCACGCGGGGCGTGGCGCCCATGGTGCTGGGCAACCAGATCTTCGATCGCGACGTAACGATCGGCGGCGTCATTCTGAACCGGGTGGCTTCGGCGCGGCAGGAGAGCAAGCTCCGCCAAGCGGTCGAGCGCTACACCGACGTGCCGGTGATTGGCGCCATCGGCCGCGACTCGACACTGCTTGTCAAGGAACGCCACCTCGGACTGACGACACCCGATGAGATGGCGACATTGGATGAAATGATCAGCCGATTGCGGTTGGCCGTCGAGCGGAGCGTTGACCTCGACCGGGCGCTGGAAATTGCGCGTGGCGCGTCCGTGATACAATTGCCAGGTGCTGGCTCCGCCCAGCCTTCCACATTTGCCGGCGCGCAACGGACCACGGCCGTCAAGCCGGATCTGCGGATCGCAGTGGCGCGCGACACGGCGTTCAGCTTCTATTACCCCGACGACCTTGAGGCACTGGAGGAAGCAGGAGCCGAACTCGTTTTTTTCGACACGCTTCGAGACGCGCAATTGCCGCAAGCGAACGGCCTCTTCATTGGCGGCGGCTTTCCCGAGATGCAAATGCCGGCGCTCGCGGCGAATAAAGACCTCAGGGCTCAGGTCCGGCAGGCCGCGGAAGCCGGCCTGCCGATCTATGCGGAATGTGGCGGGCTCATGTATCTCACGCGCTCGATCGCCTGGGGCTCGGAAGTGCATGAGATGGTCGGCTTCATCCAAGCCGAGACGGTGATGCATGCCAAGCCGCAAGGGCGAGGCCTCGTCGTGCTGGAGGAGACAGATGCGTCACCGTGGCCGAGAGCAGACAAGCCGGCGAGTGGCGGCGACAGGCCCCGCATTCCCGCCCACGAGTTCCATTATGCCGCGCTTGAACGCGTGGACCCGGCTACTCGCTTCGCTTACAGGGTCATTCGCGGCCACGGCATCGACGGGCGCCATGACGGCATCGTCAAAGGCAACGTGCTCGGCAGTTTCAGCCACCTGCGCTCGACCGAGCGGTGCGGCTGCTGGGCCCGCCGCTTCGTCGCCTTCGTGCGCGCATGCAAGCAAACCGCCCGTTCGCGCAGCGCCTAGAAAAAGGCGGGGCGCCGCTTCCAGCTTGTTAGGCCGCGGCGGTTTTACGCGACGCTTCCGAAGGAGACATTCGTCGCGCCGGCAGGCGGCTTCAAGCCTGCAAGCGCACAACCTTGCGCGATCGGACCGCCCGGCAAAATTCCAAACAGGTATTTCATGCCACCCTTTCCGGCGAAGCGTGCGTTGAGCGCGTCATGCAGCAACCTGATGCGCGGCGACACTTCGTCCTTGTAGCATCCCTGCAGGACGCGAATGACCTCCCAGTGATCCTCCGTCAGGTTGAGACCCGCCTCGGCGGCCAACGCCCGAGCGCTCGCCGGCGTCCAGCCTTCGGGCGCATCCCGGAAGCTCGGGTCCATGACCGCTTCCACGCCGGGATGCACGATGTCGTACATCGTGCGCGGCGCGGTTCGCGTCCGCGGCGCAGGTGAAGTGCTGGCGCGCGACGCAGCCTTCCGTTTTGTCGGAGGCGCGGCTTTCTTTTTCGCCTTGCCGGCAACTTTCGCCTTTGCAACGGGCGCAGCCTTCTTCTTTGTGCGCGCCGGGGATTTCCGTTTCGTCGGCATGCTTGTCTCCTTGCATTCGGTCCCCTGTCTTGGCTTAGTCGATGGCGACCTTGGCCAGTGCAGCGAGGGCCTTGGTCTCCCGCTCGACGGCCGCGAGCACGAGCTTGCGCGTGCGTTCGGGGAGATCGAGAGCGAGGGCCGCTTGATGGCCCTTGGGTGACATCTTCCGTAGGGTCTTGCCGATGATGTCGATGATCTTGGCATCATCGTAATGGGAATATTTGCCGTAGAACTCGTCGAAATAGTGGTCGAGAAAAACGATATCGACGACATTTTCGAGCGCCTGGGACTCCTTGTCCTTTTTAAGCTGCTCTTTCTTGACCAGCATGGTCACATGCTCGATGTCACTGCTGTCATAGCCGTGCCGGCTCATGATCTCACCGAGCAGTTTGGCATGGTGTTCGCGGCAGGTGCGGCGCCATTCATTGTAGCCGTCGCGGCCTTCCGGAAACTGCGCGCGCGGGATGTCGAAACGGCGAATGTGCTGGCCGCGTGCAGCGATGCGCAGCAATTCGGATGCCTCCGGGTACATGGCCTCGAGCCGTCGGCGCATGCGCTCCGCATAGGCAATCTCGTAGGGCCGCTTCATGCCGTCAACGACGATCGTCCTCGGATCATCGGCATTGGCCGCATCGATCTCTGCGATCACCGCGGTGTAGCGCTGCGTGGGCTCGAACATGACCAAAAATCGAATGCTGCGCGATAAACCAGACTGCCCGACCGCCACTCGGGAATGCTCGGCGACGGGCGAAACAAGCATCAGCGTTTGAGCAAAGCTGTGGCTTTGATATATTCATGCACTTGCATCTGTCGCTGTCAACGCCGCAGCGACGATGCGGCGCGGCCGCATCGAGAAAGGGTCGCGGCCGCCTGAAAGAGGAGAGGAGAAAGGAGCCATGGCCATCGAGTTCAACGGCACGACGGTCGCCACCACGGCGACGGGCTATCTGGAGAACCGCGAGGATTGGAACGAAGATCTTGCCCGCCACATGGCCAAGCTCGAAAGCCTCGAACTGACCGACCGGCATTGGGACGTATTGAATTACTTGCGTGAGGAGTTCTTCGGCAACAACGAACACCAGCCCAATACGCGGGCCATCGTCAAAGCAATGGCGGAGCGGTGGGGCCAGCCGGTCGATCAAAAAGCGCTCTATGACCTTTTCCCTGGCGATCCCTCAAAACAGGCAGGCCGCCTCGCCGGCTTGCCCGAGAGCCGGCGCAAGGGCGGCTATTGATGCCGCCACGCGGCATTTGCTGGGCAGCGGCTTGAGGCGATCGGGACATGCTCGAATCAAAATCCTCCTTTAATTTTAATGCGAATCATTGGCACGGCCAGGAGGCGAGGACGTCGAAATACCGGCTCCTCTCGGCACTAGTCCTGATGTTGCATTGCGAGAAGACAGGCTGAAACCTTCGTCTCCACTCACGCGTGAACCACAACATTTGTGGGCTCTGGCCCGGAATCTTGCTTGACCGGTATACGTGCATCATATCTAATTTTCGCGATATGTAGCCACGTGCAGGATTAAAAGCGGACGAGGTGGCGCCGGTGGCGGAAGCGTCCAAAAGTTCGGATTCAAACGCGAAGACGATGACGATCATCGTCACCAAAGGCTCGCTGGATTGGGCTTACCCGCCCTTCATCCTGGCGACGACGGCGGCGGCGATGAATGTCGACGTCACGATGTTCTTCACTTTTTATGGCCTGCCGCTGCTGCTGAAGAAACTCAATCTTCAGGTGACGCCGCTTGGCAATCCCGGAATGAAAATGCCGATGATGGGGATGCATATGGGCCTCCCGAACATCGTCGGCGCGATACCGGGCGTCGATGCCGCTTGCAGCGTGATGATGAAGAATCTCATCAAGAAGAAAGGCGTCGCCTCAATCGAAGAGTTGCGCGAGGCGGCGATTGAATCCGATGTGAAGATGATCGCCTGTCAGATGACGATGGACCTGTTCGAATACAAGCTCGAGGACATGATCGAAGGCCCCGAACTTGGCGGAGCGGCTACCTACATGGAAAAAGCCATCAAGTCGGATCTCAACCTTTTCATTTGAGTTCTCGAAAAGCCTCGCAATCAACGTACGGACGATGACATGGCCAACCAGCTGCTCGACGCGAAGGGCTTGAACTGCCCCCTGCCGATCCTGAAGGCAAAAAAGGCGCTCAAGGACGTGCCGCCGGGTGGAACGCTGGAAGTGCTTGCCACCGATCCGGGTTCGGTCGCCGACTTCCAGGCTTTCTGCCGCACGACGGGCAACGAGCTCATAGAGTCGACACAAGCAGGCGACACCTACCGGTTCCTGATCAAGCGGGTGAACTGAACGAAGGGAAATTTATTCGGAGTAGACAACGACGGCGCGCGGCGGCACCAATGAGGTGGGTTGCGATAATTAAGTAATAACAAGCAAAAACGCTCCTTAGGGGCGATCAAAAGGGGGTAGCGATGCAGCAGGGGCTCAAGCAACGAGGGCGTAGGTTCGCCGGTGTGGCAGGGATTGGGTTCCTGGCACTGACAACATTCGCGGTTGGACAAGCGCAGGCAACCGAGGGCTATTTCCAATACGGCTATGGTGCGCGGCAGGGCGGACTGGCCGGCGCCGGCGTTGCCGATTCACGCGATGCCATGGCGTTGGCGCTCAACCCCGCCGGCCTGGTCAACGTCGGACGCCAATGGCAGTTCGGCGCTTCGATCTTCATGCCCTACCGCAGCTATACGGCGAGCGGCACCGTGTTCGTCATGCCCGGGAAATACGACAGCAAGGACAATATCTTTGCCATTCCCAACATCGCCTACAACAATCCGATCGACGCCGATTCCTCCTGGGGCTTCGCGGTCTTCGGCAACGGCGGCATGAACACGAACTGGCCGAACAACGTCAATACGACCGCGGGCTGCAATGCCCCGCCGCCGTTCGGGCCCGGCGGAGGAAACAGCGTCTTCTGCGGTGGTACGCTTGGCGTCGATATGATGCAGGCGTTCATAGCGCTCGGCTATGCGCGGCGGTTCGGCGCGCTTTCAGTCGGCATCTCGCCGGTGTTCGCCATTCAAAGAATCAAGGTAGAAGGGCTTAGCGCTTTTGCCGGCGTCTCTTCAGATCCCACGAATCTGACCAACAAAGGCTATGACTACTCTTACGGCGGCGGTGTTCGCGCCGGCCTGCAATGGAGTCTTGCGCCCAATTTCCGCATCGGCTTCTCCGGCCAGAGCCCGATATGGATGACGAAGTTCGACAAATACGCTGGTCTGTTTGCGGGGGGCGGCAAATTCGACATCCCCGCTAACCTGACCGCCGGCGTGGCGTGGGACGTGATGTCGACCTTCACGCTGATGGTCGACTATAAGCACATCTTCTACGGGAGCATCCCGTCGATCGCCCATCCGATGTCGTCGCCCGGGTTTCTCGGACTGTCCAACGGTCCCGGCTTCGGCTGGCACGATGTCGACATCATCAAGGTCGGTGGGGAATGGCGCGCCTCGCCGGCTTGGACCTTCCGGGTTGGCTATGCGCACAACACCAATCCGATCAAGTCTCCTGACGTGACCTTCAACATCCTGGCACCGGGCGTGGTGACCGACCACATCACTGGCGGTTTCGCCTACAAGCCGGATGCAAACCAGACATTCGAATTTGCCGCCGCTTACGTTCCCTCGCACAGCGTCAATGGGCCAGAGAAGGTGGGGGCACCGCCGTTTATGACCACCGCAGGCAGCAATATCGAGATCGAAATGCACCAGTTCCAGTTCACGCTGGGCTACACTTATGAGTTCGCTGAAGCGCCGGCGGCAACGGCAATGATGCACAGGTAGCGGTTGCAGATAACGAGGCAGGATGGGCGAATTCAGCGTAACCACGATCGTCGGCCTCGGCGGCTTCGTTATCGGATTGGTGTTCGGCGCGGTCGTGCAGCGCACCGATTTCTGTACGATGGGCGGCATCTCCGATCTCGTGCTGATGGGGGACGGGCGCCGGTTCCGCGCCTGGCTGCTGGCAATCGCAGTGGCGATCATCGGCACTCAGGCGCTTTACTTCGGCGGCGTCATCGACATCAACAAGTCGATCTATCTTTCGGCCAATCTCGGCTGGCTCGGGGCGATCATCGGCGGCGCGATGTTCGGCTTCGGCATGACCCAGACCGGGGGCTGCGCCAGCAAGACCCTCGTGCGCCTCGGCGGCGGCAATCTGAAATCGCTCATCGTCTTGGTGGTGCTCGGCATTTTCGCCTATATGACATTGCGCGGGTTGCTGGCGTTGCCGCGCCTGCAACTCGAAACCACCAATATCGATCTCACCCAGCGCGGACTGCATAACCAGAATCTCGGCGAGATGGCCGGCGCGGCGATCGGGCTTCCGGCCGCGCCTGCGCGCGCGGTGGCGGCGACTGTGCTCGCGCTGCTGTTTCTGGTGATCTGTTTCAAGGATGCCGATTTCCGCCGCAGCACCCGCAATATCGTTGCCGGCGTGGTGCTCGGGCTGTGCGCGATCGGCGGTTGGCTTGTCACCGGCGTGCTGGCGGCCGATGAATTCAATCCGGTGCAGCTCGCCTCGATCAGCTTCGTCGCGCCGGCCGGCGAAGGCCTGCAATATCTGATGACCTTCACCGGCGCGACCATCAATTTCGGCATCGCCGTCATCGGCGGCGTCATCACCGGCAGTTTTCTGATGGCGGTGGCGACGGGTTCGTTCCGCGTCGAGAGCTTTGTCGACCGCCACGATCTGACGCGCCATCTTGGCGGCGCCATGCTGATGGGCGCC
>Ga0315540_10001187_pt1 | contig 14936 bp, 15 predicted proteins | sample SalMarSW160110MG_FD_203677 | JGI IMG/M metagenome (GOLD analysis project Ga0315540, IMG submission 203677) | Salt marsh sediment microbial communities from the Plum Island Ecosystem LTER, Massachusetts, United States - Salt Marsh Sediment SW1601-10 ... | reverse complement strand
ACCAGCTTGGCGGTCATCGCCGGCGCCACCACCACCTCGCCGCGCGCGGCGCGCGCGATCGCCTCGATCACCTCGCCGGGCTCCATGCTCTTCAGCAGGTAGCCGCGCGCGCCGGCGCGCAGCACGGCGGCCATGTCGTCTTCGGCGTCGCTCATGGTGAGCGCAATGACCGGGATCGCGAGCCCTTCCTCGCGCAGGCGCCGGATGGCCTCGATGCCGTCCTGCTCGGGGAGGTTGAGGTCCATCACCAGCACGTCGGGCTGCTCGGTGAGCAGCGGGCGCGCATCGGCGAGCGAGCCGGCGACGCCGACCACGTTGATCCTGCCGTCGTGCTCGAACAGCTCCGCCAGCCCCTTGCGGAACAGCGGGTGGTCGTCGATCAGGACCGCGCTGACCGGTTGCACGCTACGCGCCGCGGGCGGGGAACGACAGCGTGAGGCGCGTGCCGCCGCCCGGCGGCGATTCGATTTCCAGCTCGCCGCCGAGGCGCTTGGCGCGTTCGCGCATGATCGCCAGCCCGAAGTGCTCGTAGTGGTCGTCGCCGCCGGGGTCGAAGCCGGCGCCGTCGTCCTCCACGCGCACGCGGCAGGTACCGCCGGCGAACTCGAGCGACAGGCGCACCGTCTTCGCCCGCGCGTGCTTCTGCACGTTCGCCAGCGCTTCCTGCACGATGTGGAACACGTGCATTTCCTCCTCGGCCCCGAGCTCGGGCTCCGGGCCGCGGACCTCGAGGCTCGCGCTCGCCGCGCTGCGGGCGGCAAAGGCGTCGAGCGCGGCCTGCAATGCGGCGACCAGGCCGCGCGGGTCCATCGGCTGGCGGAAGCGCCCGATCAGCTCGCGCAGCTCGCCGTAGGCCCCTTCGATCGCGTCCTCCATCTCGGCGAGATACCGCTCGGCGAGCGTAGGGTCGCCGTTCTTCTGCGCCTCGCGCAGGGCGGCGGCGCGCATGCGGGTGTAGGCGAGGGTCTGCGCCACCGAGTCGTGCACCTGGTTGGCGAGCAGCTGGCGCTCGTTGACCAGCGTGGCGCGCGTGTTCTCGCGCGCAAGCTGAGCGTTCTCGAGCGCAACGCCGAGGTGCTCGCTGATCGCGCCGAACAGCAGGCGCACGTCGTCCGAGAGCCTGCGGCCATGGGCCAGGAAAAGGTTGTACACGCCGTGCATCTCGCCCCGGTGCTGCAGCGGCACCGCGATCACCTCGCCGCAACCCGGTACGAACGCGCCGGGGTTCATGCCGCGGCAGACGCGCGGCTCGCCCGACCAGGTCGCCCGCGCGAGGTCGATCGATTCGCCGCATACGCCGCAGTCGCGCGCCACCAGGCGCTCGCGCTCGACCATCTCGGGCGGCAGGCCGACCGAGCTGACCAGCCTGAGCTGCCGGCCGTCAGGGGTGAGCAGGCGCACGGTGCCGGCGAGCGCGCCGGCGACGCGCACCATGGTGGAGAGATAGCGGGAGACGAGCTCGTCGAGCGTCGCCTCGGTAGACAGGCTGGAGGCGATCTCCGACAGCACGAGCAGCGCCGGAACCTTGTAGCGGCCTTCCTCCGGCGCCTCAGCTGCGGCTGGCATGTCCCTCCCTCCCGAGGGACCCGGACCGGTCCCTTCAGTCGACGATATGGTAGTCGGGCGCCTTAGCCATCGTCCACTCGCCGCTTCGGAACGCCTACGGCTTCTTCGGCGTTTCGTATTCGGCTTCCTTCTGGAACGGTTCCCAGACGGTTTCGTAGCCAACAAACCCCTTTTCGTTCGGCGGCAGCTGGCGCGTCGTCAAAAAACGCGCATGACCGTCAGGAACCTTGGTGGGGGTGGGTTTCTTCTCCTCGCTCATAAATCACCTTTTCTGCCGTGAAGTCAGGATTGTAAAGGTCTCATCAGCGACGGGTCGACATCCGCGCCGGGAATGATCGCCTGGCCCGCTCTTGTCTCTTCAGCCGTTGCGTCGCGCACAGTCAGTATCTCGAGCGTAAAGACAACCTCTCTGCCGCAAAGCGGATTGTTGCCATCGACAGTCAGCGTCTTGTCGTCGATCCGCGTCACGATAAAGCTGCGGGTCTGCCCCTTTTCGTTCTCCATGAGTATGGAGGTGCCGATTTGCCGGTACTCCTCGGGAACGTTCTCGATCTGATCGGTAAAGACCAGCGACTCGTCTCTGGGGCCGAAGATCTGATTGCCGTCGATCGGCACCTCGATGACCTCGCCCGTGGACTTGCCCTCCAGCTTCCGATGGACCGACGGGGCCAGAATTTCATTGTGTCCGTGCACGTAGCCGAGCGGGAATTCGACCCTGGTGAGGACATGCCCCGACTTCTTGTCGGTCACCTTGTAGGTGAGCTCGACGAACTTGCCGTCCCGGATGGTTTCGCTCATGTCGAATCCGACCAGGCCGTTCAGAAGATGGATGCGCCGAAGATCCTGACTTGTCCGTCTTCGTAGCCGAGGACAAGCCGGCCAAGCCATTCGCCTTCCTTCTTGGTGCTGCGCTGCCGGTAGAGAACCGTCACGTGTTCGCCCCGGCGGATGATGCCGAGGGCGTCGACCTCTTGCGAAAGGCTTCTCGCCAGTTCGCTGTTGGCGAACTGGTGGCCGGCCACGACCTGGTTCATGGCAAGCGCCAGAGCATTGGAGAAGTTCCTCGCGAATTCTCCGTACTTGCCTTCATTCGAAAACTTCACGAGGTCGCGCCACAGAGGATCAGCGATGGCGAGAATCTCTTCGTCGGTCTTTTCGATGATGTTCACGCGCGGCTCTTCCCGGGCGGGAGAGACCGGCTTCATGGTGAGCGTTGCTACGCCTCGTCCGAGACCAGATGGTAGCAGGGCGCCTTCTCCATGGTGTATTCACCGGTTTTCGGATCGCGACGCGAAACCGTCAGCACGTGCCAGTTTTCGTCGTCCACCTTCATTGCGTCGCCCCGGTAGTAGTAACCCGGCCAACGGGTCTCCTTGCGGAACAGCGTGTGCTGCGTGACGCACTCCGCGGCGCGATGACGGTGCTTCAATTCCCACGCACGCAGCAGCTCGTGAATATCCGCTGCGGCGAGGCTCCCGAGGTCTTCCTCCATGATCTTGAGCTTCTTGAGACCGATATGCAGGAGCTTCTCGTTGGTCATGTAGTTGACGGTCATGCCGCCGCAATACTCGTCCATCAGCTTCTGCAGGCGGTCCAGGCCCTGCTCGGGATTGATGTAGTGCGGGTTGACACTGCCCGCCACGACCGCGTTGCGATAGGTCTTGTAGTGCTCCAGCGGCTTGTAGATCTCCGCCTTGCGGCGCTTGATCTGCTCGTCGGACACGACGATGCCTTCGGCCTTGCCGTCGTCGATGTACTTGCAGGCGGCCTTCGCGGCGAGACGACCTTCGGTGAACGAGCCGGATGAGAAGGCGTGCGGCGTGCCGCCGACCGCGTCACCGGCGCCGAACAGGCCTTCGATCGTCGTCATGCGGTTGTAGCCCCAGAAATACTCGGGAGGGGAAAGGTCCTCGGGACCCGAGCACCAGGCACCCGAGCAGGTCGCGTGAGAGCCCATCACGTAGGGCTCGGAGGTGGTCAGCTCGGGATTCTCGTTCTTGGGATCCACGTCGGTAGCGGCCCACAGAACGGCCTGGCCGACGGTCATGCCGAGGAAGTTTTCCCAGCCGACTTCTTCCAGATGAGGATCCTGGAAGGCGCGCATGGTCACCATGTGAATGGGACCGCGGCCGGCATTGACTTCGCTGATCAAGGCATGGTTGCGCAGGCAGGTCGGGATCGGCCGATGGGTCAGGTGAAAGGAATCCGGATCGAGATATTCCTTGCCGACCATCTTCTGCAGCTCGGGCCACCACTTGGACTCGAACTCTTCGCCCAGGCAGTTTTGCGTATAGGTCTTCAGGTGCAGGAAGTAGGCGCCGACCGGGCCATAGCCGTCCTTGAAGCGCGCCAGCACGATGCGATTTTCCATCTGCGTCATCTTGGCGCCGGCTTCGATCATGAGCCCATAGGCAGACGCCGACGACCAGGGCGCATACCAGGTGCGGCCGGAACCTTCGCCCACCGAGCGCGGCTTGAAGATGTTGGAGGCGCCGCCCGCGCCGCAGATCACCGTCTTGGCCTTGAAGACGTGGTAGTTGCCCGTGCGCACGTTGAAGCCCACGGCGCCGGCGACCCGGTTTTCCCTGCTTTCGTCCATCAGCAGGTGGGTGACGCAGATGCGGTTGAAGACCTTGTCCGCCGATTTTTTGGCGGCTTCGGACACGATGGGCTTGTAGGACTCGCCGTGAATCATGATCTGCCATCGCCCTTCACGCAGATAGCGCCCGGTCTTCGGGTCCTTCATGATGGGCAGGCCCCATTCTTCGAACTGATGCACCGTGGAGTCGACGTGGCGTGCCATATCGAACGCCAGGTCTTCCCGCAGCAGCCCCATCAGGTCGATGCGAGCGTAGCGGACATGGTCCTCCGGCTTGTTCTCACCCCAGCGGGTGCCCATGTAGCAGTTGATCGCGTACAGGCCCTGGGCCACCGCGCCGGAGCGATCCATATTGGCTTTCTCGGCGATGACGATCTTCTTGTTCTGCCCCCAGAATCTCGCCTCCCAGGCGGCACCCGTGCCGCCAAGGCCTGCACCGGCCACCAGAATGTCGATACCGTCTTCGATGATCGTTTCGTAGGCCATTAGTAATAGACACCCTTCTTCAATTTGAGACCGGCGGCCGGAAGCGTATGCAAGCCGCCGTCATCCATGCGGATGAATTTCGGCTCGTTGTACAAGAGCTCGCCGTCGCGCATTTCTTTGCTGGGGCCGGGAACATTCCTGAGCTGCTCGATCGCCGTCCCCCAGGGCTTGGTGGTAATTGGCGACAGGAAGTTCTTTTCCGTGCCGTTGCGGAATTTGATCCTCCAGGCGATGGTGCCCTTCTCTTCGTCGCGGTTGACGCGAACGCTGTGGCCCAGCGGAGCAAAATCGGCATATCCGCGCACATCGATCGCATGCTGCGGGCAAGCCTTGACGCAGGAGTAGCACTCCCAGCACATGTTCGGCTCGATGTTGTAGGCACGGCGATAGGTCTTATCGATGTGCATGATGTCCGAGGGACAGATGTCGACGCAGTGTCCGCAGCCGTCGCACCTCGTCATGTATACGAAGGTAGGCATACTGTTTCCTAGTAGTGGCGGGGCGCTTCGCGCTTGATGCCAAGTCCCATGTCCATTGGAGCGTTTCGCAACAGATCCATGGAGTGTCTTTGCTGTTGTTCGGGGTCGTCGCGCGTCTGCGTCGGCAAGTTCTCGGCTGTGCCGTTGGCCTTGGTGACTCTCTTCTCGAACGCGGCCGCGGGCTTGAAGAACATGTGCGCGAACTTCGACCACGGCACGCCCGCGAACAGCACGGTCGTGGCAAAGATGTAGAGACCGAACAGGATGCCGACCCCGCCGCCTGCGGCGGCCCAGATCAGGCCGAGCGTGGCGCTGGCGAGCATCGACAGGATGAACAGGTCCGCCTTCACGACGCGGAACGGGGAGTGGCCCTCGGCGGCGACGTCGACGCGGATGAAGAACCAGAACCAGTAGCCGCCGGCGCACACCATCAGGCCGCCGATCCACCACAGCTTGGCCCAGATCGCGCCCGCCGAGAGATCGAACACCAGCACGGCGGTGGACAGGCAGTAGAGCACGAAGCCGTACATGCCGAGCAGGTGCGCGATGCGCCGGCGCGCGTTGCAGAACTCGCCCGAGGTCAGCACGTCGACCACCGCCGTCTGCACGGCGATCGAGACCAGGTCGCCGCCGCCGACGGGCTTCGCGCCCTTCTTCTCCTTCGACCGGCGCCAAGTCTCGAAGAAGTACTTGGCGCTTCCCTTGTGCACGACCTCGAACAGGGTGCCCGCCGCGACCAGGAGGATCATGATGACGACGTACCACTGCATCACGGTGGGCGATATGGACGCCGATAACGCCGCAAAAGGATTGTTGCTGAGCATTTCCTGTCTCCTCGCCTTTCTTTCGGGAATTTTAAGCGCCGCCTCTCGGCGCCCGCCTATAAGTTCACTATGCGCCTATAGAGACGCCAAATGCTCGCGCGCCAGCTCGCGCAGTTCGAAATGCATCGCCGCGAGATCGCCCAGCGCCCAGGTCGCGGGCGCGGCGAGGCCGGCCACCGTCCCGGGATTGACCAGCCAGGTGCTGCCGCCTTTCACGTTCGCGATCCTGCGCGCCTCGGCCTTGTGCGAGTGTCCGCAGCACACCAGTTCCCAATCGCCGGTGCACGCCATGGCGTAGCCGTAGTCGTCGTAGTGCACGGCGAAAATGCGCCGCCCGCCGAGCTCGATGCGCGCGTCGGCGCCATGGTAGCGCAGCAGCCCGCCGCTCTTGCCCATCTGGAAGTGCAGCGCCTGCGTATCGCCGACATTGTTGCCGTGGATCAAATGTATCGGCAGGCCGTGGGCCAGCGCCGCCTTGACCGTCTGCGCCCCGATCAGGTCGCCGCAATGGATCACCGCCTCGGCGCCCGCGGCCTTCGCCTCGCGCACGGCCTGCGCCAGCGCGTCGGCGCGGTCGTGGCTATCCGAGACGATGCAGACTTTCACCTGACGACGTTCGGTTACTTGCCGCGCCCGGGAGAGCTGGCGTAGAGCTGCATCTCGCTGCGGTCGGCCCAGCTCTTCTCGTCCAGCATGCCCGCGGGCAGGGCGAAGCGCTCTGCGTTCGGCACCGCGGCCTGCTCGACGATGCGCTCGATGTCGTCGTAGGCGATTTTGCGCAGCAACCCGTCGCCGCTGGTGGAGCGCGCGAGCATGAACTTGTCGTACACGCGGTAGACGTAGATGTTGGCGGGACGCGGTGCGCGCTTGGCGTCGTACACGGTCAGCACATAGCGCGTGTCGGGCTTGAAGCTGCTCTTGTCCATCGTCGGTCCTCGCACGGGTGGCGCGCATGATAAACCATAAGGAAGGTGCGGCCAGCCCTCTTATGGGCGAATCAGATTATCTCGTTGGCAGCGGTCCGGATGCGTGCGGACAATGGTGTCTTCGGCTCAGGGAAGGTTCCAATTGAGCGCCTCTACGCATACCGAGGTCAAGACCACCACCTGCTACATGTGCGCCTGCCGCTGCGGCATCCGGGTGCACCTGCGCGAGGGCGAAGTGCGCTACATCGAAGGCAACCCGGAGCACCCGATCAACCGCGGCGTGATCTGCGCCAAGGGCTCGAGCGGGATCATGAAGCAGGTCTCGCCCGCGCGCCTGACGCGGCCCTTGAAAAGAAAGCAAGGCAGCGAAAGGGGGGCGGGGGAATTCGAAGCGATCAGCTGGGAAGAGGCGTTTTCCCTGCTGCAGGAAAGACTCGGGAAAATCAGATCGACAGACCCGAAGAAGTTCGCGCTGTTCACCGGGCGCGACCAGATGCAGGCGCTCACCGGCCTGTTCGCGCGCCAGTTCGGCACCCCGAACTACGCCGCGCACGGCGGCTTTTGCTCGGTCAACATGGCCGCGGGCATGATCTACACCATCGGCGGCTCGTTCTGGGAATTCGGCGGCCCGGACCTGGAGCGCGCCAAGCTGTTCGTCATGCTCGGCACCGCCGAGGACCACCACTCCAACCCGCTCAAGATCGCGCTCTCCGAGTTCAAGCGCCGCGGCGGAAGGTTCGTGTCGATCAACCCGGTGCGCACCGGCTACTCGGCGATCGCCGACGAGTGGGTGCCGATCCGGCCCGGCACCGACGGCGCGCTGCTGCTCGCGCTGGTCAACGAGCTGATCGCGCAGGGGCTGTACGACCGCGAGTTCGTCGCGCGCTACACCAACGGCGGCCAGCTGGTGGTATCGGACCCGGCCTCGCCGCACTTCGGGCTGCTCGCCACCGACGAGGACGCCGACCCGATCAACCCGCTCTACCCGCAGAACCAGCTCTGGTGGGACCGGCACTCGAACGGACCGTGCCTGACCCACACCCCGGACACCGACCCATTCCTGTTCGGCGAGTTCACCCTGCCCGAGGGCACGCACGTGCGGCCCGCGTTCCAGCTGCTCGCCGAGCGCGTGGCCGAGTACACCCCCGAATGGGCCGCAGGCATCACCGGGATTCCGGCCGCGACCATCCGCCGCTTGGCGCACGAGATGGGGGTCACCGCGCGCGACGAGAAGATCGAGCTGCCGATCGCCTGGACCGACTGCTGGGGCAACGAGCACCAGAGCGTGACCGGCAACCCCGTGGCGTTCCATGCCATGCGGGGCCTCGCGGCGCACTCGAACGGCTTTCACGCCGTGCGCACGCTCGCGATCCTGATGAGCCTGCTCGGCACCATTGACCGTCCGGGCGGGTTCCGCCACAAGGCGCCGTTCCCGCGCGGAATTCCGCCCTCGGCCAAGACGCCGACGGGGCCCGAGGGGGTGCAGCCGGGCAAGCCGCTCGCCGGCCTCGCGCTCGGCTGGCCGGCCTCGCCCGAGGACCTGTTCGTCGACGACGACGGCGAGCCGGTGCGCATCGACAAGGGTTTCTCCTGGGAGCACCCGCTGTCGGTGCACGGGCTGATGCACAACGTGATCACCAACGCCTGGCGCGGCGACCCTTACCCGATCGACACGCTGCTCATCTTCATGGCCAACATGGCCTGGAACTCGACCATGAACACGGTCGAGGTGAGGAAGATGCTCAACGACCGTGGCGCGGACGGCGAGTACAAGATCCCGTTCATCGCGGTATGCGACGCGTTCCAGTCGGAGATGACCGCGTTTGCCGACCTGGTGCTGCCCGACACCACCTACCTCGAGCGGCACGACGTCATGTCGATGCTCGACCGCCCGATCTCCGAGTTCGACGGTCCGGCCGACTCGGTGCGCGTGCCGGTCGTGCCGCCGCTGGGCGAATGCAAACCCTTCCAGGAAGTGCTCATCGAGCTTGGGAGTCGCCTGAAGTTGCCTGCATTTGTAGATGTTAATGGAGAAAGAAAATACGAAAATTACCCCGACTTCATAGTCAGGCACGAGACTGAGCCCGGCTCGGGAATCGGTTTTCTCGCCGGCTGGCGCGGCAAGGACGGCGAGAAGTCGATGCTGGGCGAGCCGAACCCGAAGCAATGGGACATGTACGCGCAGAACAACTGCGTGTTCCACCACCGCCTGCCGCACTCCTACCAGTACATGCGCAACTGGAATCGCGGCTACATGGAATGGGCGCAGCGCATGCGCATCCGGCGCTGGGGCGACCCGGTGATCATCCACCTGTACTCCGAGGTGCTGCAGCGCTTTCGGCTCGCGGGCGAGGGCAAGTGGCCCGGCCGCCAGCCGCCCGAGCGCCTGCGCGAGCGGGTGCAGAAATATTTCGACCCGCTGCCGTTCTACTACGCGCCGCTCGAGGCGCAGGTCACCGACCTCGAGCAGTACCCGCTCGCCGCGATCACCCAGCGGCCGATGGCGATGTACCACTCCTGGGATTCGCAGAACGCCTGGCTGCGTCAGATCCACGGACACAATTACCTGTTCGTCAACCCGCGCACCGCGCGCGCGGCGGGGATCGAGGACGGCGGCTGGATGTGGGTCGAATCGCGCTGGGGCAAGGTGCGCTGCCTGTGCCGGCACAGTGAGGCGGTCGAGCCCGGCACGGTGTGGACCTGGAACGCGATCGGCAAGCAGCCGGGCGCCTGGAACCTCGCGCCCGACGCCAACGAGGCGACCAGGGGTTTCCTGCTCAACCACCTGATCAGCGACGAGCTGCCGCTCGAGGGCGCGCAAGTGTCGAACTCCGACCCGCTCACCGGCCAGGCCGGCTGGTACGACGTGAGGGTGCGGATCTATCCGGCCGAGGAGGCGGGGGTTTGGCCTCAATTCGACACCCTCAAGGCGTTCCCCGGAATCCGGGCGGCGCCGCGCAAGTGGCTCGCCTACGTCGCGGGCAAACGGATCGAACGATGACGCAGCTCGCGCTGGTGATCGACCTCAACGTCTGCGTCGGCTGCCACGCCTGCGTGACGAGCTGCAAGCAGTGGAACACCTCGGGCGCGGCGGGCTACCTGTCGGACGACAACCCCTACGGTGCCGATCCGACCGGAACCTTCTTCAATCGGGTGCAGACCTTCGAGGTGGGCGAGTTCCCCAATACCGAGACGGTGCACTTCCCCAAGTCGTGCCTGCACTGCGAGGACCCGCCCTGCGTGCCGGTGTGCCCGACAGGGGCCTCGTACAAGCGCGTCGAGGACGGCATCGTGCTGGTCGACTACGACAAGTGCATCGGCTGCAAGTACTGCTCCTGGGCCTGCCCCTACGGCGCGCGCGAGATCGACGCGCACCAGAAGGTGATGAAGAAGTGCACCCTGTGCGTCGACCGCATCTACGACCAGGCGCTGCCCGAGAGCGAAAGGAAACCGGCCTGCGTGCTGGCCTGCCCGACCAGCGCGCGGATCTTCGGCGATGTGCACGATCCCGACTCGGCCGCCTCGAAGGCGATCCGCGAGCAGGGCGGCTACGCGTTGATGCCCGAGTGGGGCACGCAGCCGGCGAACCACTACCTGCCGCGGCGCCGCACCGAAATCCGCATCCATCCCGACGAGCTCGAGCGCCACGACAACCCGCTCAAGGTCGACGGCCTGCTGCCGCGCCCCTCGAGCAAGGACCCGGCGCTCGACGACGTCACGAGCTGGTAGCCGTGCGGCCCGCCCTGTCCGTGATCCTGCTCACCACGCTGATCGGCGCGGGGCAGGGGCTGTTTCTTGCCCTCGTGAGCGTAGAGGCGCTTTCCGGCGCGTCGAGGGGCTTCTTCGTTATTGGAGCGGCGATTTCACTCGTACTACTGGGCGCAGGGCTGGCAGCTTCGTTCTTCCACCTCGGACACCCGGAGCGCGCCTGGCGCTCGGCGGCGAAGTGGCGCACCTCGTGGCTGTCGCGCGAGGTGATCGTTCTGCCCGCGTTCATGGCGGCGGTGTTCGCCTGGGGCGTCGCGCACTGGCTCGGCTGGCCGACGCTCGGGTTCGCCGCCGCGGCTGCGCTGCTCGCGCTCGCGCTGTACCTGTGCACCGCGATGATCTACGCCTGCCTGCCCTTCCTGCAGGAATGGCACAGCCCGCTCACGGTGGTGAACTACCTGGTGCTCGGCTGCGCCTCGGGCTTCACCCTCGCCGCAGCCTGGGCCGGCCTCGCGGCGCATGCCGTCGCCGCGCCGCTCGCGGCGGCCGCCGTCGGCTGGACGCTGCTCGGGCTGGCGACGCGCGGCGCGTCGCTGGCGCGCAACGCGCGGCTCAAGGCGCGCTCGAACCTGCAGAGCGCGATCGGCGTCAAGCACCCGCGCATCGCGCAGAAGGCGCAGGGCGCGATCGCGGGCTCGTTCAACACGCGCGAGTTCTTCCACGGACGGGGCCCCGGCACCCTGCGCAAGGTGAAGTGGCTGTTTCTGGTCGGCGCCTTCATCCTGCCCGCGGCGCTTCTTGTTGGAGGATTCCCGAGTCTTGCCTTTATCGTTCAGTTCGCCGGCCTGATGGCCGAGCGCTGGTTCTTTTTCGCGCAGGCGAATCATCCGCAGAATCTTTACTACCAGGCGGTGTCCTAGATTGCTGCGCTGCCGCTTGCTCGCGCGCCGCATGCTGGTATATTAACGAATACTAATATTCACCCTTCTGCCAGGCGGGTTTTTGCGCAGGTCGGCGAGGGGTTCGATCGAGGTGGTATAAGCGCAAGACCACCCACTAAGGAGACGACGGCGATGGACTTCGACAAGGAACTCGACGCACGCGGCTTGAACTGCCCGCTGCCGATTTTGCGCGCCAAGAAGGCGCTGACCGAGCTGCAATCGGGACAGGTGCTGAAGATCGTCGCCACCGACCCCGGCTCGGTGAAGGACTTCCAGGCCTTCTCCAAGCAGACCGGCAACGAGCTGCTGTCGCACGCGACCGAAGGCAAGGAATTCACCTTCTTCATGAAGCGCAAGTAGGCGAGCGCGCGGAGCGGCCATGGCGACGTACGCGGAAATGCAGGAGATCTTCGAGGACATCAAGAAGGATTTCCGCTACGAGCACGAGCTCAACGGCTGCCTGAATTGCGGCATCTGTACCGCGACCTGTCCCTCGGCGCACTTCTACGACTACAGCCCGCGCGAAATCGTGCAGCTGCTGTGGACCGAGAACGTCGAGCAGGTCTACGACGCGATGCAGGAGAAGATCTGGGCCTGCGCGCAGTGTATGACCTGCGCCGCGCGCTGCCCGTTCAAGAACTCGCCCGGCGGCCTGGTGGCAATCATGCGCGAGGTCGCGATCGGCCACGGCCTGCAGTCGGCCAAGGACGTGCTGCGGCCGTTCGGGCGCGTGATGCTGAAGCTCATCACCACCGGCAACCAACTCTCGCCGGACATGATCCAGCCGGATCATTTCCCCGATTGGGGCCCCAACATCCAGAAGGTCGAGGGCGACCTGAAGATCCTGCGCAAGGCCATTCCGATGAAGACGCTGCAGACCACCGACACCGCGTGGGAAGTGGCGCTCAAGACTTCGGTCGAGATGTACACCATCTGGGAAATGACCGGCGTGCTCAAGCAGCTCGAGACGATGGACGAGAACCTGTTCGACGTGATCGAGGATTTCATCGAAGAGAAGCGCGAGGAATACGACGAGATGCTCGAAGAGCAGGAGGAGACCAAATGAGCGGAATCGCGGGGCACGGAGAATTCTTCCAGCCGACCAATCTGTCGGCGGCGGACGCGGAGAAGGCCACCGAGTGGGTCAAGAAGCGCGTCGACCGGCGCGAGCTCGACCTCGGCGAGCGCATGGACGACGTGCGCGAGCACATGTGGCAGCTGGAGAAGGAGGGCGAGATCATCGTCCACCGGATCTCGGACGCGCACCAGCCGGCGATGGTGAAGACGCTGTTCGGCTGGGACAAGAAGATCCCGACCATGCAGCTGTGGCACCACAAGAGCTGCGGCCAGTGCGGCAACATTCCCGGCTACCCGACGTCGCTGCTGTGGACCATGAACCAGCTCGGCATGCAGCCGGGGCGCGACTACCTGGACGAGACCGACCAGACCTCGTGCACGGCGTGGAACTACCACGGCTCGGGCATCGGCAACGTCGAGTCGCTCGCCGCGGTGTTCCTGCGCAACTTCCACCAGGCCTACGTCTCGGGCAAGCGCCTGGGCCACGAGCCGGGCCACTTCTTCCCGCTGGTGCATTGCGGCACCTCGTTCGGCAACTACAAGGAAGTGCGCAAGTACCTGGTCGAGAACGCCACCCTGCGCGAGCGGGTGAAGAAGATCCTCGGCAAGCTGGGGCGCCTGGTCGACGGCAAGATCGTGATCCCCGAAGAGATCGTGCACTACTCCGAGTGGGTGCACGTGATGCGCAAGCGCATCGCCTCCGAGCTGCAGAAGATCGACGTCTCGCACCTGCGCACGACGGTGCACATGGCCTGCCACTACTCGAAGATGGTGCACGAGGACGCGATCTACGACCCGACGGTGCTGGGCGGCAATCGCGCCGCGGTGGGGACCTCGATGGCGCAGGCGCTCGGTGCGCAGGTGATCGACTACTCGACCTGGTACGACTGCTGCGGCTTCGGCTTCCGCCACATCATCTCCGAGCGCGAGTTCACGCGCTCCTTCACCATCGAGCGCAAGATCAAGGTCGCGCAGGAGGAGGCCAAGGCGGACGTGATGCTCGGCATCGACACCGGCTGCGTTACCACCATGGACAAGAACCAGTGGATCGGGCGCGCGCACGAGCAGCAGTACACGATGCCGATCATGGCCGACATCCAGTTCGCGGCGCTCGCCTGCGGCGCGGACCCGTTCAAGATCGTCCAGCTGCAGTGGCACGCGAGCCCCTGCGAGGACGTGGTCGAGAAGATGGGCCTTTCCTGGGGCGAGTCGAAGAAGAAATTCGAGGCCTACCTGGAGGAAGTGAAGGCCGGCAGGATCGAATACCTCTACAACCCCGAACTCGCGCTCAGCGCCTGACCTGAAATGAACGACACCATCCTCGTGGTCGGCGCCGGGCCGACGGGACTCTCCGCCGCGCACGGCATCGCCTCGGTCGGGCGCAAGGTCGTGCTGGTCGACAAGGCCGACCGGCTCGGCGGCGCGCCGATCATTTCCGGCTACGCCAAGCTGGTGCCCTCGGGCGAGTGGGCGAAGGACGCGATCGGAAGAATGATCGAGCGCGTCGAGAACAATTCCCTCGTGACCATTCACAAGCAGACCACGGTCACGAAGCTCGATGGCGAGCACGGCAATTTCACCGCTACGCTCTCGAACGGTGACGCGGTCCAGGCCAGCGCGGTGGTGCTCGGCACCGGGTTCACCCACTTCGACTCGATCAACAAGCCGGAGTGGGGCTTCGGCACCTTCGAGGACGTGGTCACCACGACCCAGGTCGAGCAGATGGTGGGCGCGGGCAAGATCGCCTGTCCGTCCGACGGGCGCGCGCCCGAGCGCGTCGCGATCCTTCTGTGCGTGGGCTCGCGCGACCGCCAGATCGGGCGCGAATGGTGCTCCAAGATCTGCTGCACCGTGTCGACCAACCTGGCGATGGAGATCAAGGAGCTTTCGCCCAAGACGGACGTGTACATCTATTACATGGACATCCGCACCTTCGGCCTGTACGAGGACAAGTTCTACTGGAAGTCGCAGGAGGAGTTCGGCACCAAGTTCGTCAAGGCGCGCATCGCCGAGGTCACCATCGCCCCCGACGGCAAGCGGCTGCTGGTCAAGGGCGAGGACACCCTGGTCAAGCGCCCGATCGTGATCCCGTTCGACCTGGTGGTGCACGCCATCGGCATGGACCCGAACGAGGACAACCCCGAGATCGCCAAGGTGTTCGGCGTCGGCCTCGAGCAGCACGGCTTCGTCGAGCGCGGCGAGCACTACACCAGCTCGTTCGCCTCCACCCGCCCCGGGATCTACGTCGGCGGCTCGGCGCTCGGTCCCGAGGATATCGACACTTGCGTTTCTCACGGCCTGGCGATGGCGATGCGCGCGGTCGGCGACCT
>Ga0315540_10001186_pt1 | contig 14955 bp, 13 predicted proteins | sample SalMarSW160110MG_FD_203677 | JGI IMG/M metagenome (GOLD analysis project Ga0315540, IMG submission 203677) | Salt marsh sediment microbial communities from the Plum Island Ecosystem LTER, Massachusetts, United States - Salt Marsh Sediment SW1601-10 ... | reverse complement strand
GTCCTTGTTGGGTGTCCGTGTCGGGTGAGCGGATGCAGGGGCTCCGCGGCACCCGCTGCTTTGGATTCGCTGCGCGAATCCTGTCGGTCGAGCTGCAATCACGGATGGATCGGGGTCGGGGGCGGCCGGTGTGAAGGCGCGGAAGCTCCTGTGTCCAGAGGAGCTCGTAGCCTCTCGACTCCCGTCAAGGGCGTACGCCCTGCGATGACCTATCCGGTCGGCTTGCCGTTCTTGGCGGGCTTGGGCGAGTCGCCCGAGGGTGGCGGGGTGGCATCTTGCGCTTTGCCCGCACCCTTCCGGGACGGGTTCTTCATGAACACCTGCCCCTCGAAGGTGGCGCCTTCCTGAATCATGATCCGGGGCGCGGTGATGTTCCCGCGGAGATTGGCCGAGGGCTTGAGCTCGATCTTCTCGTCGGCCGAGACGTCACCCTGAACCGACCCCGAGATCACCACGGTGCGCGCGTGAAGGTCGGCCCGAACCGCACCGTTTTCCGCGACCACCAGCGCACCGGTGCTCGCGACCTCTCCCGACAGCTCACCCTGCACGTGAATGTCGCCCGGCCCGCTAACGGTCCCGTCGAAGCGGCATCCCTGGGCGATGATCGTGAGGCTCGAGCCGGCAGGCTGAGGCGTTGCGGCCGGCACCCGCGCAGGGGCGGGAGAAGGGGCGGCGGGCTGCGCCTGGGAGGAGCGGTCGTCGCGTCCGAACAGGCCCATCGTCGGTCCTTCCTGGCGGGAGAAGCTGGAGCGGGCAACGGGATTCGAACCCGCGACTTTCAGCTTGGGAAGCTGACACTCTACCAGCTGAGTTATGCCCGCCCGGGCGCCCGGACTCTAGCACAGGGCCCAGAGCGCCGCAACATAACGTCGAAAGGCTCGCCCGGGAACGCCCGGCGAAGCCAGTGTCGCGACGAGCTCTCCGGCGGGATCTCTAGCCGAGAAGGTCTTCCAGGAACGCCGTCGTCAGGACGACGCCGAAGCCGGCGGCACCCGGCGGCAGCCCGTTGTGCTCGCGCTCGTGATAGGCGACTCCGGCGACGTCGAGGTGCGCCCACACCGCCTTCTCGGGGACGAACTGCTTCAGGAAGGTCCCCGCCGTCACGGCGCCGCCCCACCTGCTGCCGGCGTTCTTGAGGTCCGCCCACTCGCTCTTCAGATAGCTCAGGTACTCGTCGTACAGCGGCAGGTGCCAGACGCGCTCGCCGACCCGTTCGCCGATCGCGACCAACGTCTTCGCGAGCTCGTTGTCGTTGGCCATGACGCCGGCCGCCTCGTGCCCCAGCGCCACCACGCACGCCCCCGTGAGAGTCGCGAAGTCGAGCACGACGTCGGGGTTGTAGCGCTCGCTGTAATGGAGCGCATCGGCGAGCAGGAGCCTGCCCTCGGCATCGGTGTTGTCAACCTCGACCGTCTTGCCGCTTGCCATCGTCAGGATGTCACCCGGCCGCAGTGCGGTCCCGGAGGGCAGGTTCTCGGCAGTCGGGATGAGCCCGATGACCTTGAGCGGTAGGTCGAGCTCGGCCACAGCCCGCATCACGCCCAGGACCGTCGCCGCGCCGCTCATGTCGTACTTCATCATTTCCATGCCGCGGGCCGGCTTGATCGAGATGCCGCCGGCGTCGAAGGTGACGCCCTTGCCGATCAGGACGACGGACTTCTTCGGCTTCTTGGGCCGGTGCTCGACGACGATCATTCGGGGCTCCTGGGCGGACCCCTGGCTGACGCCGAGGATCCCGCCCATCTTCTCTTTCAGGAGCTCCTTCATGCCGAGGATGGTGACCCGCAGGCCTGAGACCTCCTCGGCCATCTCGCGGGCGGCCGCGGCGAGGGCCTCTGGGGTGAGATCGTTGGCCGGGCGGTTGGCGAGGTCGCGGGTGAGCCGGATTGCGGTGCGCAGCAGGCGCACGCGCTGGAGTCGGGCCTCGAGCTCCTCCACGGTCTCGCCGGCGAGCGGCATGATGTGCAAGCCGTCGATCTTGTCAAACTCGTTCTTCTTCGACTTGAAGTGGTCGAAGGTGTAGTCCGCGAGCGCCGCCTCCTGAATCACGAAGATCCGCGACTCCGCGTCGCCGAGACCGTGCAGCCGGACCGCCGCGGCGAGCCCGATCTGGTACTCGCGGTTGCGTGTCGCCTGGGCGGTCACCCGCCTCAGGGCGGCGCGCAGCCGGCCGTGTGTGAGACGGCGATCCTCGCCGAGACCGAAGAAGGTCACCCGGCGGGCGATCGGGAGCGGGCACTCGCCGGAGATCATCTCGTTCTCCTCACCACGGGGTGCAAGGGCCTCGGCCTTCTGGCTCAGCGCCTTGCCGTCCTTCGCGGAGAGCTCGAGGCCGGCGACGGGATCGGTGCCGGAGCAGTGGAGAATGTAGAGGCAATCGAGAGGTTCGGGGAGCTTCTCACGCAGCTGGTAGAGGTCAGCCATGGGGCGGGTTGTCCCTCCGTCATCGTCTATTCAGCCGCTAATTGTAACATGTCCGTCGAGAACAGTCTCATTCGGCCGCTTTCGCGATTGCACGCAGTGCAGTGGCGAAGAGGTCCGCAGTCAATTGGTCGAAGGCGACGAGGCGAATGTGGTCAATGATGCCCGGGTGCACGGAGAGCCAGCTTTCGAGCTCGTGCACGATCGTCAACGTACCTTCGTTCTTCGGATACCCAAAGATCCCGGTGGAGATCGCGGGGAGGGAAACCGACCGCGCGCCAATCTCGAGCGCACGGTCGAGAGCAGAACGGACGGCGCTGCGGAGCTTGGCCTCCTCGCTGCCTTCACCCCACCGCGGCCCGACCGCGTGGATCACCCACCGCGCCGGCAGGGAACCTGCGGCTGTCACGACAGCACCGCCGACCGCAACCGGAGCAAGGCGGTCGGACTCCTTCTGGATGACCGCGCCGCCGGCACGGACGATCGCGCCGGCGAGACCTCCGCCGTGGGCGAGGTGCCGGTTGGCGGCATTGACCACCGCGTCGACCGATTCCCGCGTCAGATCTCCGAGCACCGCCTCGACGGTGCAGCCTGAGAGCGTTCCGTGCTCGAGTATCGTGGCGTCCATTGCAACCTCCTCGGCCGTGTGACTTGCTCCATTCTCGCAGTGTGTGGCTCCGGGCTCGAGCGGACGCGATGCAGCACCACCCCTCCAGGATTCGTTTTCTCTTGGTGTCTTGGTGGTGAGATTCCGCTTCGACCAGATGCCAACGATCCGGGGCTGCGAGAGCACCGCCCTTGGGTTGCGGGCGACGCCTGCGACGGGCAGGCTAGACTATGGATCCAATGATCACGCGGGACTGGCAGCCTGACGGAGATGCCGGGCGTCAGCTCGAGGAGCTGGTCGCGCTGACGGACCGACCGGGCGTGCTGGTGGTCCGGTTCTCCGGGGACTGTCGCGGCGCGCCGCCCTCGTGGTCCCGGCTGGAACCGTGGACGAGGTCCCGGGCCGTGACCGTGGCGGTCGTCGCGACGCCGCTGGGCTCCCCTGGCCTCGACGTCGCACTTGCGGCGGACCTGGTCCTGCTGCGACCTGCAGCGATGCTGCGTGTCCCCCCGGGGGAGGCAGCACTCTCCGCGGGCGTGCTGTGGGCGCTGGGCCGGGCTGGAGCCCGTGCGCTGCGAATCGGCCTGCTCGAACCGCACGTTCTCACGGCCGACGAGGCTGTCGACCTGGGGCTCGCCCACCAGGTCGTTCCGGACGACGAGGAGCTCCCCGTCGGCGGCGGGCGCTCGCTGGCGGCGCTGGTCGCGGCACGCGACCTGCTGCGTGCCCGCTCCGGGTCCGCCTCCGGCTCACTCGCGCTCGAGCTGGCGACCTTTCGCCTGTTGTTCGCGATCGGTCACCCGGAGGAAGGGGCCCGCGCCTTCCTCGAGCGGCGACCGCCGAGCTTCAAGTGACGAGCGCGCTGCGCGCCGCGGCGGCGCTGGTGAAGAGAGAAGAGTCAAGAGTGAAGAGTGGGGACGCGAAACATCTGGCAGGAGGGGCGGAGCTTCTCTGCGTCCGAGCCGTACGAGGCGAAACGGGAGATGGGAGAAGGTCGAAAGGTGAGGAGGTAGGAAAACGGGGAGGTGAGGTACGATCCGCACCGCACCCGATGCGGCGTGCGGGCTGCAGCGACCTACGAGGGAGAGACTGATGATCCACGGCCTCGACGAGCAGCAGGAGATGGTCCTCGACATGGTGCGGTCGTTCGCCCGCGACCGGGTGGCTCCCGGGGCGGCGGAGCGTGACCGCACCGGAAAGTTCCCGACCGACCTTTTCCGCGAGATGGGCGAGCTCGGGCTGCTGGGCATGTTCGTTCCGGAGGAGTATGGCGGCGCCGGCATGGAAGTCATCTCCTACCTGCTCGCGGTCGAGGAGCTGGCCCGCGCCGACGCGTCGGTCGCGGTCTCGATGTCGGTGACCAACTCGGTGTGTTGCTTCCCGATCCTGACCTTCGGCAGCGAGGAGCAGAAGCGCAGATGGTTGCCGCCGTTGGCCTCTGGCGAGGTTCTGGGCGGCTTCATGCTCACCGAGCCGGAGGCAGGTTCCGACGCCGCCGCCCTGAGAACGCGCTACCGGGACGCCGGCGACCACTGGGTCCTCGACGGCTCCAAGGCGTGGATCACGAATGCCGGCCTGGCGAGGACCTTCGTCTGCCTGGCGACCAGCGATCCGGCGCTCGGCACGAAGGGAATCTCGGCCTTCATACTCGACGCGGACCAGCCGGGCGTGCAGGTGGCAAGACCCGAGGAGAAGATGGGTCTGAGGGCGTCGAAGACCTGCATGGTCGGCCTCGACGGCGCGCGGGTCGACAAGGACGCCATGCTCGGCGGGGAGGGGCAGGGCTTCAAGATCGCCCTCGCCACCCTCGACCACTCGCGGCTCGGCATCGCCGCCCAGGCGGTGGGCATCGCCCAGGCGGCGTTCGACGAGTCGCTGCGCTACGCGCGCGACCGCAAGCAGTTCGGGCGCCCGATCCTCGAACACCAGGCGATCGCGTTCCGGCTCGCCGAGATGGACACCGAGCTGGCCGCGGCCCGCGCGCTGATGTACCAGGCGGCGGAGGCCAGCCGGCGCCCGGGGCGGCACTCCCGCGAGTCCGCCCGCGCCAAGCTCTACGCCTCCGAGATGTGCAACCGGATGGTCGCGTGGGCGGTCCAGGTCCACGGCGGCTACGGCTACTCCCGCGAGTACACTGTCGAGCGGCTCTACCGCGACGCCCGGGTCACCACCATCTACGAGGGCACCTCCGAGGTCCAGAAGATGGTCATTGCGAGGGTCCTTCAGGAGCAGGCGAAGCGGCTCTGAATCAAGGCCAGCGTCATGATGACTCCAGCCCACGTCCTTCACTGCGTCACGTCGTGAGGGCGTCGAGATGGCTGCCAACACAGAGCAATCCAGCAACGAGGCGCCGAGCCGCATCGGTGCACGCGTCGTAGGCGCCGAGTTGCGGGCGAGCCTGCGTTGGCCGGCGAATCGGCACCCGCAGGACGGAGATGATGAGAGAAGTGGGCTAGAGATACGCCCCGGCCTGTGCGCTGAACATCGTGGCGTACTTGCCCGCTCGGGCCATGAGCTCGGCGTGGGAGCCCGCCTCGACAATGTGGCCCTCCTCCACGACGTAGATCCTGTCGGCGAGCTTGACGGTCGAGAAGCGGTGGCTGACCAGGATGGCCATCCGGCCCTCGATGGCCCGTCGGAACCCGGCGAAGACCTCCGCTTCGGCGAGCGGGTCCATGGCGCTGGTCGGCTCGTCGAGGACGACAATCTGGGAGCTGCGGACAAAGGCCCGCGCGAGCGCGATCTTTTGCCATTCGCCGACGCTCAGCTCGTGGCCGCCCGCGAACCAGGTGCCGAGTACGGTGTCGAGCCCGTCCGGCAGGTGCTCGAGCAGGTGCTCGGCCCCGGCCTCCGCTGCGGCCTCCGCGATCCGGGGATCCTCCGGTGCGAGGCGGGTGTTGGCAAGCCAAATGTTCTCCCGCCCACTGAGGCTGTAGCGCGCATAGTCCTGGAAGATCACGCTGATCTGACGCCGGAGCTCCACCAGAGACAACTCCCGCAGGTCGATACCGTCGAGGGTGATGCGCCCGCCGGTGGGATCGTAGAGACGGCACAGGAGCTTGACCAGAGTCGTCTTTCCGGAGCCGTTCTGGCCGACCAAAGCGATCACCTCACCGGGACCGACCTCGAGATCGATCGCCCCGAGGACCTCGCGCTGCTGACGGGGGTAGACGAAGTCCACGCCCTCGAAGCGTAGACCGGTCTCGAGGCGGCGGGGCATGGCCCGGGGTCTCGGAGCGTCCACGATGTGAGGCCGGAACTCCATGAACTCGAAGAAGTTGCTCAGGAAGAGGCTGTCCTCGTAGAGCCCGGCGAGGCTGCCGAGCGCGCCGTTGAGCGAGCTGAGCCCGCGCTGGAAGGCCTGGAAGTACATGACCAGATCGCCGATCGTGAGGGTGCCGCGAATGGCGAGGTCGGCGATAAAGACAAAGGTCGCGAACACGAGCACGGCAGCGGTGGCCTGTGCGGCGAAGTCCCCCAGCGACCGCCAGCTGGCCAGCCGGATGCGCTCGCGCCGGATCAGAGTGCGCAGATCCTGGAAGCGCTGGCGGAAGATGGCGCCGAGGTCGAACAGGCGCAGCTCTTTGGCGTGTCCGGCTCCGGTCAGGATGGTGTGGTAGTACCACGCGCGGCGCTCGCTCTCGGTGCGGCTGCGCTGCCAGGCGTAGGTCCTCTTCGAGTAGCGCAGGCGGACGAACAGGCCGGGCGACGCGGCGATCAGGAGGACGACCGCCACTGCCGGATGGAGGGTCGCGAGCAGGGCGGCGATCGCGGCCAGCGAGAGCCCGTTCTGGGCCAGCAGGCCGAGGCCGCTGACGATTCGCATCGGGCGGAAGGGCGCCTCCTGCTGGGCCCGGTGGAAGGCGTCGTAGAAGCTCGGGTTCTCGTAGTACTCGAGGTCGACCTCGACTGACTTCGCGTGGAGCAGGTCGGACATAGCGTCGGTCACGACCGCCGACTGGGCTTCGGTGACGAGGCCCGAGAGCGCGGTCGCGAGCGCGGTGAGGATCCCGACTCCCCCTGCGACCGCGATCCAGGTCGCGGCCCGTCCCAGTGCGGCGCCCGGATCAGCGGAGCCGATGCCGGCGGTGACGGCGTCGACGATGAGCTTGATCAGGTAGAGCCCGGCGAGCGGGAGCAGCGCCTGCAGCACCACCAGGACGTAGCCGGCCAGGGTGAGTCGTGGCGCCACGCGCCACACCAGGAGGAAGGCCCTGCGCAGCCGTAGCAGCCCGCGCAGGCGGGCCGTCAGGCTCGGCGGCGCCATCGCCGAGCCCTCCCATGACGCCGTCCAGGCGTGCCGTGCTTCACGAGCGGCCGCGCCGCGGGCGAGCGTTCACTGGCAGAAGTGGCGAGAATGTCTGCGTCCCGCGATTCACTGGCTGCAGAGTATAGGGGACGTCCGGAGCTCATGCAGTCAGCACCAGCTCGATCGGGCAGTGGTCGGATCCCATGACGTTGGGGTGGTGACGGCTGGTCACCACGCGGTCGAGAAGGTCCTCGGAGACGAAGAATGAGTCGATCCGCCAGCCGACGTTGCGCTCGCGCACGCCCGGGCGGTTGGACCACCAGGTGTAGTGGCCGGCTTCGCCGGGGTGGAGGTGCCGGAAGACGTCGATATAGCCGTGTCCGATCAACCGCGTCACCCACGCTCGCTCCTCGAGGAGGAACCCCGTGTTCTTCCGGTTCGCCTTCGGGTTGGCAAGGTCGATCTCCTCGTGTGCGGTGTTGACGTCGCCGCAGATGACGATCGAGCGGCCCGCGCGGCGCTGCGCCTCGGCGTGCTGGAGCACGGCCTCGGAGAACTCGAGCTTGTAGGGCACTCTCGCCAGGTCCGCACCGCCGTTGGGGAAGTAGGCGGTGTAGAAGAGAAACGAGCCGTAGTCGGCGATGATCAGGCGGCCCTCACTGTCGAAGTGCTCAACCCCGAGGCCACCCAGAGACACGTCGACGGGCGCGACCTGCGAGTACAGCGCGACGCCCGAGTACCCGGGTCTCTGGGCGGGGTGGAAGAACGTCCGCCAACCGTCGGGCTCGAGCAGGTGGGGATCGAGCTGGGCGGGCCTGGCGCGGACCTCCTGGAGACCCAGCACGTCAGGGCGTTCCTCGTCGAGCCAGCGCGAGAAGCCCTTGCGGTCGCACGCCCGCAATCCGTTGACGTTCCAGCTGAACAGGCGCAGCTCATCCACGGGCGCCGCTCCCAATCCGGGAATCGGTCCCGGGTGCGGATGACGAGCCTCCGAACAGGACCTCCTCAGCGTCGTCCAGATTCGCGACCGCGAAGCCCTCGGCGCGAGCCGCCGCGGCCTCGCGAGCGCTGTTGAAACCCCACGCGGCGAGCACGCCGCCCACGCCCAGCGGGCGGACCGCCTCGAGATGGTTGAGCTTGTCGTCCACGAAGGTGATGTCGGTCATCCCGACGGCGAAACGGTGCGCGATCGCCGTGAGGTGCTCGGCCTTGCTCGTGCCGGCTTCCTTGTCCCATACCCGCTCGTCGGGCAGGAGGTCGGCGACACCGTAGGCGGCGGTCAGGATCCTCACGGACTCGCGGTCCTTGGCCGTCGCGACGGCGAGCTCGACTTCGGCCGCGCGCCGCCGGAGCAGGTCGAGGAAAGGGCGGTAGGGACGCTGCAGAGCGATCCACGCCGCAGGGTCCTTGCGCCGGAGACGCGCGCGCTCGGCGTAGAACCTCTCGTGGAAAGCCGTGAGCCAGACCGGGTCGAGCCCGGCCCGGAAGGCGTCGTAGGCCGCTTGGTCGGTGACGTGCGCTCCCCGCTCGAGGATGGCGAGGGCGACCCCGAAGTCCTCGGCCCGGTTGCCGAGCGGCATCAGCTCGCGGAACCGGTGGACCACCGGGATGTCGTCGAGTGCGTCAGGTTTCGAACCGAGCATCCGCTCGAGCTCGGGGCGGAGCCGAGTCGTGGGCTCAAAGCTGAGCCATGTCTCAGCCGCGACGAGGACAACCTCGTGGGCGCTGTCCGAGAGGACCCCGTCGAAGTCGAGGGCGAGTACGCGCATCGCGGAAGTGTAGCTCGGCCGCCAGGATTCGTGCAGCGAATCCAAAGCAGCCCTCAAGGCAGTGGCACTGGGCCGCGTCTCGACCGCCCGATCACCATCGAGGGCCGATGCCCTGCGGGCTGCTACCAGGCGTTCTTCCACTCCCGCAGAACTGCGAAGACCTCGACCGTGGAGCCGAGCGGGCGCCCCACACGGCGTTCGGCGGCCGCCGCGACCGACGCCTCGGCGCAGCGCAGGAAGGGGTTGGTGAGGCGCTCCTCGGCGAGGGTTGACGGCACGGTGGGCAGACCCTGGGAGCGAAGCGCCTGTGCGTGGTCGAGGCGGGTGGAGATGGCCGGGTTGTCGGGCTCGACTGTCCGAGCGAACTTCAGGTTCGCGACCGTGTACTCGTGTGCGCAAGCGATCCGGGTCGCGTCGGGCAGCGCCGCTAGTCGAGCGAGCGAGCCCGCCATCTGCTCCGGCGTGCCTTCGAAGACCCGTCCACAGCCGCCGGCGAAAAGCGTGTCACCGCACAGGACGATCCCGGCGCCGTGGTAGGCCACGTGGCCGGCGGTGTGGCCGGGGACCTCGAGCACCTCGAGCCGGAGGCCGGTGCCGGGGATGGGAACCGTGTCCCCGGCGCCGACCGGGCGGTCGACGCCGCGGATCGGCTCGCGGCTCGGGCCCCAGACCGGGGCCGGCCGGTCGGCGAGGAGGTCTCGGAGCCCGCCGATGTGGTCGCCGTGGTGGTGGGTGATCAGGACTCCCGCGAGCTCGAGGCCCGACGTGGCGAGATGGCGGAGGACCGGCGTCGCGTCTCCCGGATCAACCGCCAACACCTGCTGTGTCCCCGGTGAGCCCAGGAGCCAGACGTAGTTGTCGGAGAGGATCGGGATCGGCGTCAGATCGAGCATGGTTCATGCTGCCTCCGCCTCGGCGCAGACGTCAACCCGATGGCTGTGTGAAAGAAGTGTCGAACCCGGCCGACCGGGCGTCGGGTGGCGGGACACCTCCGGTTAGGATGAATGCATGACCCGCCGCATCGGAGAGCTGGCCGGCGCTGAGCTCGACAGGCTCGTGCGGACGACCGAGCTCGACACGGGCGACCTCTTGGAGGTGCTGCGCAACCCGTACTGCACCCCGGAGATCGCGGCCCGCATCGCGGATGCGCCGGGATGGCGCCACGCCCATGCCGTCCGCGAGCTTCTGGCGGGGTTTCGCGGGCTTCCCTTGGGTAAGGCGCTCGATCTGCTCGCAACGCTGCCATGGACCTCGCTCCTGCGCCTCGCGCAGGAGCCGAAGGCACCGCCGGTCGTGCGCCGGCATGCTGAGAAGAAGCTCCTCGGACGCCTCCCCAAACTGACTCTGGGTGAGAGGATAGCGCTCGCCCGTCGGGCTCACCGGCCGATCCTGCGGTCCCTCCTGGGGTCTCGCGATGCCGAGGTCCTGGAGGCCCTCCTCGACAACTTCCGCATGGTCGAGAACGACGTGCTGCTGATGATCCACGTCGCAGGGATCGGGGCGCGCGGGGTCCTCCCCACGATCGCCCGCCATCATCGATGGGGTTCGTGTCACGCAGTTCGACAGGCCATCGCTCGGTGTCCGTACGCGCCCCTTCCGACCGCCCTGGCCGCCCTGGTGCAGCTGTCGAGCGGGGACGTGCGTAGGCTGCTGCGATCTCCCGAGCTCAGCCAAGCGCTGCGTGCTGCGTGCTGGGAACTGCTCGTGAAGCGGAGGCGCGCCGGACAGTTGAATGGTAGGATGTCCGGGTATGACCGTCTCGGAGGGTTCGCCGACTCGCCCGAGGGCGTTCGGTGAGGAGCTGCGCCGCCTGCGCGAGACCTCGGGTCTGACGATCGACGACATCGTTACGGAAACCAAGGTGTCCCGCCGGATCTTCGAGGCTCTCGAGGCCGGGAGCTTCCAGTTCCTCCCCGAACGCGTCTTCGCGCGCAACTTCGTCCGCCAGTACCTGCGAATGGTGGGCGGCGGCGAGACCGAGATGCTCGCCGCATTCGATGCCGCCTGGGAGCGCTTCCGGCTCGCATCCGGTTCGCATCCTGTGGCGCGCGTCGACGAGCTACCTCCGACCCGCCCTGTGCGCTGGGGCTTCTGGCTGCCGGTCGCCATCGGGGCACTGGTGGTGCTGGTGATGGCGGTCCTCGCCGTGAGAGGCACGCAGCGAACGCCACAGCCCCTTCCCGACCCGATGCGAGGAGCGGGCGTTCGTTCCTCGCCGACGGATCGGCCCCAGGTGCCCCTGCTGCCGTCGCCGACCCTTCCGCCGACCGCCGTGCCCGAGCTTGATGCAGAGGATGACACCGTCGCCTTCAGCCTCACGGTGGACCGCGACGCGGAATGCTGGATCCACGTGCGCGACCACGACGGGAGGACCGAGCAGCGCCTTCTCGAGGGCGGCGGACGTCTGGACCTCGAGCTCAAGGAGCCGGTCCTGCTCACCCTCGGCAACGCCGGAGTCGTGACACTCGAAATGGCCGGTGTGGCGCGTCGGCGGCTTGGTGCAGCGGGCCAGGTTGTCCATCTCGAGCTCGGCCGCAGCGGTGTCATCCCTCACGGCGCCGGGGCCCAAGATGTCAACTGACGCGGCCAAGCAGCTGATTGACGGCATCCGCAACGGCATGATCCCGCGTCAGGTTCGTCTGTTCGCCGCGCAGGGTTTGCTGCCGGTGTCGCGTGAGGACCTGCTGCGGATCCAGCTGTTACTGTCCGCCGATCCCGATCCTGAGCTGTCCGGCCCCGCGCGCAAGTCGGTTGGAGAGGCGGAGCCGGAAACGGTGGTCACCGCCATCCGCGCGAGCGCTTTCGATCCCATCGAGCTCGACATCCTGGTCCGCCTTCGCCAGGAGGAGACGGTTTGGGCGGCTGTAGCGGCCTCGCGTTCGGTCTCGAACGAGACGCTGCGGATCCTCGCGTCCCGGGGCGGCTCGCTGGTTCAGGACATCATCGTCACCAACCAGGTGCGCCTGCTCGGCTGCCTCGAGATCCTCGAGGATCTGCGCGGCAACTCCCAGGTCACCCAGGTCGTCCTACGCCGGGTCAAGGAGTTCGAGGAGGAGTTCATCGACAAGGCCATTGCGGCCGCCGGTGAGCTCGAGGAACCGGAACCGGGGCCGTCCCTCGAGGACGCCCTCGTGGCACTGAAGGCGATCGGAGCCCACATCCCGGCCGAGGACGAGCTCCCGTACCCGCCGCCCCCGGAGCCGGAGCCGGAGCCCGTGGACCGCGACCTGCTCCCGGTGCACACCCGGCTCTACCTCATGACGACCTTCGAGAAGATCATGACCGCACTCAAGGGGACGCGCGAGGAGCGAGCGGTCCTGATCATGTCCCAGAATCGACTCGTGGCGCGCTCCGTTCTCGCCAGCCCCAAGTTGAGCGAGGTCGAGATCCAGCGTTTCGCTTCCTCCAAGTCGGTGTCGGAGGAGGTCATCCACGGGATTGCCGGCAACCCACGTTGGATGCAGAAGTACCCGATCGCGCTCGCGATCTCCCAGAACCCGAAGACACCCTACCGCATCGCCGTCAACATCTTGCCGAGGCTCAACTTTCGCGACCTTGACAGAGTGGCGAAGGACCGCAACGTGCCGACTCCGGTTCGCCGGCAGGCTCAGTTCATCCGTCAACGCCGCCGCTGACGCCGATGCGGCCTGCACGGTGTGCGCGGCGGTGCCATCTTGGCACCGGAACGTGCAGGCATCGGATCTGTCCCTGCTCGTCGAGAGCGCCCGGAGGCTGGCTCGGGGGGATACGTCAAATCGTTTCTCTGAAAGAGCTTGAGGACGAGTCTTTGGAAACTCGGAGGCCCGCGAAGGACCTGGCATCTCGATTGCAGAAGGGAGGGCAAGTCGGCAACAGACCGGCTGACACGCATCGAACCTCCTTCCTTCCCCCGCGGGCCCGTGAGCCCGCACTTTTTTTGTAGATACACTTGAGCGAGGAGGTTGAATGGCGCGGCAGTTCGAGCGGATCGTCACCCTGGTGATGGGCTGGCTGCTCATCGTTCTCGGTGTGATCGGGCTCTTTCTTCCGGTGCTCCAGGGCGTCCTGCTCTTGTTGCTCGGCTTCTACGTGCTCTCACGCGAGTCGAGCTGGGCGAGGCGGAGGTTCAACCAGCTGAGGGCACGCTTCCCCGACCTCGACGCCTCGGTGCAGCGCCTCGCCGACCGCATGCGCGCCTGGCGGCGCCGCTGAGCACGACAGCGTCGTGGTGAGGTGAATCCTGCGGGCTAGGGGTTCCTCGTCACGACCACGGCCGGGATGAAGACCGGATCGTCGGAGCCGTTGTCGACCACTGAAGCGTAGGCGAGAAAGCTCCCGCCCTGCGTCTCGCAGGTGATTCTGGCAAACCCGCCCACAACGTCTGAGGTTCCGGGAATGGCGTTGTTCTGCTGGTGGAAGGCGAGCGGCGGCAGGTCGTAGCTCGCGCTGCCGATCGACGTCCCGTCGGCTCGGAAGTACTCAGCGTGCAAGCGGATGGCCGTCTCCGTGAGGTTGACCAGGCCGACGTTGGAGCGGAAGCCGGCGGTCCTGCGGAGCTGCACCAGGGTCGCCGTCTCCCCGGTCGACACCGCATCCCGCTCGGAGACCGCGGCGATGAACTGGCCGTAGGTCCCGACGGCGGCCCGGTTGTAGGTTCGGCTGGTGACCACAATTTCGCCGGAGCTGACGGCCAGCGCAAGGGCGCCGACCCGGCTTGACTGGCCGAACGCGTCCTGGACCACGTCGAGGAGGCGAGCGCTCTGCCCGGGGCCGAGCTGGATCGCGAGCGGCGAGGTCGAGCGCTGTCGGTTGTCAGTGTCGGCGGGATAGAAGTCGAGCGTCCCTTCCGCCGTCGACGTGCCGGGGTTGAGCAGCGCGACGTCGGTCTGCCAGAACGACGTACCGATGCCTGTTGCGTGGGCCGACGCCGCGATCCAGTTGGAGAGGCCGGCGCCGATCGCGGCCACCGGCGACACGTAGGTCGGGTCACCGGTGTGGGCATCGACGATCGACGCGTAGACCTCGATGTGGGCCGTTGCGGACGCGTTGCGCACCACGGCGTAGGCGTCGGGGACCGTACCGAGGCCCTGCTCGGTAAAGATGTCGGTGACCTGGAACCAACCGTAGGGCGGCACCGAGATGTCGCGGGTCGCGAGCAGTGCGCCCGAGGATGCGTGCAGCTCCACCGTCGCGGTGGCGCTTGTCGCACCCGCCGAGGCGACGCCGATGTTGGTCCGGAAGTCGGCGCTGGACTCGAGTCCGGCGAGCACGACGGTCTCTCCCGGTGGGATTGCGAGCGTCTCGGGGACGCCCGCGATGAACTGGCCGAAGGTCCCGCTCGAGGCGGTGTTGTAGGTGCGCGAGGCGACCACGAGCTGACCGCTGGAGCGCAGGCGCAGCGCGCCCGCACCTTCCCGGTGGAGGGCAGACGACACGACGTCCTGAAGCTCGAGCGCAGCGCCGGCCGGAACGGTGAAGAACTCCTGCGGCGCCGCGCTGTTGTCGCCACCCGCAGGGAGGAACGCAATGGCCACTGTGGCGTCGGTCGCGCCGGGGTTGTAGAGGTCCAGATCGGTGAGCCAGAAGGTCCCGTCCTTGCCGCCGGCGTGTGCCGATGCCGGCACCAGGTAGAAGTGCTCCTCGGCCGGGGGCGTGCACCCGTCGCACTCGACGTTGAGGCGCAGCGAACCGCGAGAGCCTGGCTCATAGGCCGAGGCCATGATCCGGTAGGTCGTGCCGGCCTCGAGGTCGAGCTCCAGCCACGAGTCGGTGCGGCGTCCATCGCAGTGGACTGATTCGTCGTCGTCGTTGCACCCGCCGGCGACCGCGGTGTAGGGGCCGCAGGTCGCACCCGTCCAGACCGACAGCACCGTATCGGCCAGCGAGCCGCAGGTCGAGATGGCGTAGTGAGCGCTCTCCGCCGGGGTGAA
>Ga0315540_10001185_pt1 | contig 14980 bp, 12 predicted proteins | sample SalMarSW160110MG_FD_203677 | JGI IMG/M metagenome (GOLD analysis project Ga0315540, IMG submission 203677) | Salt marsh sediment microbial communities from the Plum Island Ecosystem LTER, Massachusetts, United States - Salt Marsh Sediment SW1601-10 ... | reverse complement strand
CAAGCGCTTCCGGGAAGCCGGGGGACGGGTCATCCTGGAGTCGGTCAACCCCCTCTACCCGCCGGTCGTGGTCGAACCCCACGAGGTGCGCTTCGCCTACAAGATCGTTTGGGTGAAAGAGAAATAAAATCGCGGAGCATGCGACCGGACGGGTGCCGGGTGAGAGATCGAGTCAATAGTGATCAAGTGATCGAGAGAAAGAAATGGACGGACGCCCGATGACCAGGAACACGACACGCACCGCTATTCGAATCGGCACGGCGGGCTGGTCCTACCCGGACTGGAAGGGCATCGTCTACCCGGGCAAGGCCGGGAGGGCCTTCGACCCGCTGGCCTACCTGGCCCGCTATTTCGACGTGCTTGAGGTGGACAGCACCTTCTATCGGATTCCACCTCCCCTGAGGACCGGCGAATGGGTCCGGAGGATTTCCGACTTCCCGGAGTTCCGTTTTACCGTGAAGCTCTTTCAGGGTTTCACCCATACCCGGAAGGCCTCGCTCGTGGACGAGCGCGCCTTCCACAAGGCCCTCGAGCCCATGGTGCGATTCGACCGCCTCGGGGCCGTGCTCATCCAGTGGCCGTGGTCCTTCAAGAACACGCCAGAGAACCGCCGCACCCTGCTGGACCTCGCAGGCCGTTTCTCCGCCTACCCCCTCGCCGTCGAGGTCAGGCATGCGTCGTGGGCGTCCAGGGACGTCCTCGGGATGCTCCGCGAGCGCAACGTGGCCTTCTGCAACATCGACCAGCCCGCGCTTGCCCACAGCCTCGGCCCGACCAACGCCATAACCTCGGACCTGGCCTATTTCCGCTTCCACGGCCGCAACGCCACCGCGTGGTTCACGGAGGGTGCGGGACGCGACGAACGCTACAACTATCTTTATTCGGAATCCGAACTGGCGCCCTGGATCGAATCGATCCTGGAGGCCGCGCCCTGTACGCGCGAGGTCGTCATGATCTTCAACAACCACTTCAGGGGAAAGGCTCCGGCCAACGCCTTCCAGGCCCGTTTTGCGCTCTCGGGGGAAAGGCAGCCCGTGCCCGATGGCCTGATCGAGACTTATCCCGAGTTGGAACGGATCAGTAACACCGTCTTTCAACGGAGCCTCTTCTGAATTCGTCGCCTTCCGGCCTCGAGCACAACCCGATTGCAGCCACCAGGATATTCCAAGGACAACCGTGCGGCCGCAAACGGGACCGCGAAGCTTGAGATGAGCCGCCACGGGCGCAGGCCGAATGTGTAACCTGGCCCACACACCGCTGGCACCGTCCGGTAGCACTTCTCGTGCAGAAGGCTCCAGAGGACACGTCCGGCGCAACCATATATCCTTCTTATTATCAATAGATAACGTCGATTACCCGGTCGCGGCAGGTCATGGCAATGATCTTGCTTGTAACATTGCATGCGATGGGCTTGCACGACGACCGAGCCCGATAAACTCATTCTGGTTAGGGGATTCACAATGGAAACGGACAATCTCAAAAATCCGCCACATTCAGAGAGATCCCGCGGGTGCCGGAGAGCACCCACGAGCGTCTTCTGGGTGGTGATCTGCCTGTCGGTCATTGGAATGGCCGTCCAGGCGGCTCGTCCGGAGCCGACCGCGACCGCACTGGCCGCGGCCCTCAAGAACCTGCACACCGAACTCGACCAGGCCCGCATTACCCCCGCGCAGACCGCCAAGCTCGATGCGAGGTTGAGAATGCTCGTGGCGCCAGCCGAGCACCCGCTCGCTTCGAAAACGCCCGGCAAGGTCAGCGCTTCGGCTCTCAAGTCGGTGTCGTCCTCCGTCCACTCACTTACAGCCGCGAAGAGGGCGCAGCTGGCAGTGAAACCGGGCGCAACCGGCCTGCAAAACAACGAGAACCTTCAAGGGTTGGAGGGCCTCTACCGTTTTGAGAGCCTCAACGGTGTGCCGGCCCTCGGCGTCGTGGTGATATCCGACTCGCCCGGCCTTCTGCCCGAAATCGCGAAACAGACGGGCGCCGTCTACGAGGGAGAAACGTTTCCCGAGAACAAGGTCTACATGACGGTTCCGATCTGTTCTCTGGTCAGCCTCCTTCAGAATCCGGACGTGAAGAAGATCCAGGCTCCCGTCCAGAATCGGCCCTACATGAACAACGCGCTCGTCGACACGCACACGACGGTCGTTCACAGCCTGTGGAAATACCACGGCAGCGGCGCCATCTATGCGGCCGTCGACACCGGAATCGACTGGAGCCAGCAGGACTTCAAGAATCCCGACGGCACCACGCGCATTCTCTATATCTGGGATCAGACGAGCAGCGCCGGCACGCCTCCCGCGGGCTACAGCTACGGCACCGAATGGAGCTCGACCCAGATCAACGCCGGCACCTGCACCGAGGCGGACGACGACACGCCCACCTGGGGACACGGCACCTCGACGACCGGGGTGGGGGCGGGCAACGGCTCTTCCACCGGCGGCACCTACATGGGTCAGGCGGACGAAGCGGACATCATCCTCGTCAAGTCCGATCTCACGGACACCCACATCGAGGACGGTCTCCGTTACATCAAGGACAAGGCCGCGAACCTTGGAAGGCCCGTGTCCATCAACATGAGCTTCGGATCGGGGTGGGGTCCGCACGACGGCGGCGACGACCTCTCCTACTGGATCGACAACAGCTTCGGCGTGACCGACTCGAGCCAGGGGATCGTCCTCAGTGCGGCCGCGGGCAACGACACGGGCAACAACCAGCACGTGGACGGCGCCATCTGCGGCGAGGCCAATCCTACAACCGGCTACAACACGGACGACACGAACGTCCTTGCCTATTCCTACGACTGGAACGGCAACGGGTATACCGGTCAGCAGATGGCCATGGAATGGTATCTTCCCGCCTCCGCAAACGTGGAGGTCAGGGCCTGGATTCCCGCCGACTATCGTGGATCGTGGACATATATCCCGACATCGTGGCTCGCCGTAGATCCCTCCAACAGCGGGTATTACAACCTGCCCAGGACCCGCCGGCTCGATTCCTTTGTCGGCGACCCGACCACGACTTCCGATTCCGACACATTCGGCGTCTATCTGGATTTTCAGAAGCCCATGACTGACTACAACAACTCCGCTCTGCAATACGTTTACGTCGCCTACGACTACGCGAGCACCTCCGAGTCCAGCTACGGCGGAGACCTCTACTACAAGCCCTCTGGGTGGAGCGGACCGATGCCGATCATAATCCAGTTCCGCCAGGATGGCGGTTCCGGTTCCGGCGCCACCATCGACGGCTACCTTCCCTCCTGGACGTACGGCTACTTTGCCAGCGAAACAGAGGACTGCACCAACCGCTACCTCGGAGGCGACAGCGCCAAGATGATAAACGGACCTGCCGCCGCCCACGAAGTCATCGCCGTGGGCGCGCACGTCACCAAGACGTCGTGGACAGACAGAAACGGTACGCCCCAATCCACGTCCGAAACACTTAACAACATCGCGTCCTACTCCTCACATGGACCACTGAGGGGAGCGGCCGACGGCGACGCCGTGGTCAACGACCAGAAGCCGAACCTCACGGCCCCCGGCGAGGTGATCGTCACCAGCCTGTCCAGCCAGCTAGGATCGTCCTGGTATTCGGGCTCGCCTCAGGATTCATACATCGTGCAGGAAACCCCAGCCGACAAGCACATCGCCGAATCCGGCACCAGTTTCTGTTCCCCGCAGGTCGCGGGCGCCGCAGCCATCATGCTGGGCACCGATCCGTCCCTAACCCTGGGTCAGATTCGCAATTATCTCCAAAACAACGCGCGATCCGACAGCTTTACGGGAACGACGCCCAACGACGTGTGGGGATACGGAAAACTCACGCTCGACAACGCCATAGCCCCGTTCGCGAAATTCATCTACAAAGGCACCGATGCGAGCAACCTGCCGCTCCTTCAAGGCGCATCGGGCGACTCCTTCACCGACGTGGGAGCCGTTGCCGAGCCACCCAACCTCTATTTTTACAAAGTCGATGGCGTGGGGGACACCTTGCGCCTTTCGAAAAGCGGCGACGACGTGGTGCTCAATTGGTAGAGCCTACGAGACAAGCGAGTTCCAGAAAAGCGTCAAAGCCAACGAGAACATGAACCTCAGTTTTGCGATATGCCCTAACCCCTCAAAGGCGGGAGCTACGACTCCCGCCTCTTTTTTTTGTGATCGAGTGAATAACCGCGGGCAGTTTTTCGAAGGCCGGCAAACACCCTACTCACCTAATTCCCTACTCACCCACTTAGGGCACCGCCAGGCGCGAACCGCAGAGACGGGGAGGCGCGGAGTTCTGGTTTGAACAGGGAGGATGGGAGGATGGGAGGCCGACGGCCGGGACTTTAAGGGGCCGCTTGACGCGCCTTCGAGGACACAGGAACCGGTCCGCCGCAACCGCTCATTCGGCCATTTGCTCAGGAATTCGCAGTCCCTTGAACAACAGCCAAAGACCCAGGGCGAGTTCGAAGAGCACCACCGGCATGTCGTACAACCACGCGTTGACCGTTTTGTCGAAGTGCGGAAGAACGATGAACGCGAAGGCACACAATACGCACCAAACGGATGACAAGACGCCGTACCCTGCCAGAACGCGCGGGATGTACCTGGATTTCAACCAGAGGACACTGCATACGGTGGAAGCCAACCCCCAGAACGGCAGGCCGATGTAGTAGGCATCGTAGGCTTCGGAAAGGCGGAGCCGCGCAAGGGTCTGCAGTTGAGCCGCAGCAAAGACCGGCAGGTACCCGGCGTCGCCCAGGAGCCGGAGAGAGCCGAGCATTCCGAGTGCCGCGACGGCCCACACCACCGCGAAAACCACTCTGAACAACGCTGCAACCAGGGCTCCGGTCCGGCCGGCCGGCTTGAGAACCACGTAGAGCGCCGCGGCCAGGATCAGAAGGTCGACAACGTACAGGAGATCGCAGGCAATGTTGACCCGGAAGAGCGTCTCGTGGGCCATGATGTTCCGGGCCGTATCCACCGCGTTGTTGGGAACAATGAGGCGGAAGCTGATGCCGTAGTTAGCGGCCACCACGATCGCAATCGCGAGCAGGAGCGCCGCCCCGGCGACCCTCGCGGCCTGGGTTTGAAACCTGTCTGGAGTATGGGTGAGGTTCATGCACTCGCTCCTATGAGGGCGCCTGCATCGGACGCAGTGCGCCCGGCATCAGCGGCAGGCGACAGTCTCCGAGCCTGCACCGCGGGGCCTTCGAAAGACGGCATCCGGACGCAGGCCGTGCGGACGGATCATCCTTAGGTGGCTGTCCCTATTTCTCCCGGGATTTCCATGCGTCGACAGGGCCTATTCCCTTCGCAAGAGGGTTCAACACTTCGGGCCTGGACACGAACTTCCTGTCTATGAATTCCTTCAACGATTTGAAACCGGACCCCTTTAACATTCCATCGATCTGTTCCCCGGTATAAAGGAACCTTATTCGCCTCTCCAACTCGCGCTTATACGCTTCGGTATAGATGCTATCCACCATGGCGGTCTGGTGCAGTTTTTCGATGGGTGCCAGAAAGATCAGGGCGTCGTATGCATCGCACATCGTTTGCCCGGGTGCCGCATTCAGCATGTGATTGCCGATATAGTGAGCGTTGCCGAAGGGCGTGTCTTTCAGATCCACGGCGACCGGAGTATTCCCGAATGCCTTGAAAGCGCTGTCCCACAGACCATTCTCCATGCGGACCCACCTAACGATCACGTTCTCCAATCCTTCCGTCGTCCTGGGTGTATTGGGACCGACTTTCCTTTTCCCTTGAAAACTGAGATTAATATTGTGGAAATGCACCGAGCAGGTTCTTCCTGGATTGCGCAGATAGAAGAATGTGCCACAATTCAAGTAGTACCTGTTGTCCCTGTTCTTGATCCCCTTGTAGGCGTGGCGGGTGTTCGTGAGAAATATACCCTTGTCACCGGATCTGAAATCACCCATATACGACAGAATAATCTTGTACATCGTATAATCGTTGCCCGCCAGTGACAGCCTGAACAGCTCTACATCTTCCGGGGTGTGCATTTCACCCCAGTAGGCCGGCGCGTTCACGGCAATCACCTTGAATCGACTTTGAACAGGCAGTGCCGCGTTAGCTTTCCAAATGGCGTGAAGCAGGTCGAAATAGGTCTTATAGGGCCACCCGGTCCCGCTGAAATCGTCTTGAAACACAGGGTACAGGAGCTTTACATTCTCGGGTCTCGACTCGAAATAGGCATCCAGGGCGGGCTGCTGGTTGATTGAAGCGACCTCGAGAAAGACATACTTCACCTTTTTCTGAAAATCCGCGTTCTTGATTAGACTCTGGTAAAATTCGAAAGGTTCCACAGCGGTATGCAGGGCATCGTCGAAAATGATCAGGTCATAGGTATCCAGCTTGTTCAGTACGAAATGAACGGGCTCCCGCCCCTTTTCATTCAACGCATCCACATAGGGCCTCAATCTCGGGTTGTACTGGGTTTGGGCATACACGCAACCGAATACGAAAAATGATAGTACGAAGGACAGGGCTGTTCTTTTCATGCTCCCATCTCCCCTTCAAGTAAGTCGACCGGCCACGTGATGTTCCGCTTAAGCCGTGCTCTCCCCTGGAGCACAGCCACACGCTAAGCCGATGACCTTAAAGGGGTTGGTACGCGTTCTCTTGCGCAGAAGTTTCAGGATTATGCTTCTTCGGGCCAGTGCACAACCGCCTCTGACATCAGCGCATACATACCGGCGCCGGGCCGGGTTGCCGGCTCAAAGAATGTTCACGCCGGAACGCAGACCCAGAAGATCTGTCCCGTCCCAATGGATGTGCCCCCGTCAAAGCGTCCGCCGGGGTGGTTCATGGAGCGGAGGAAGGTATCGGACCGCCTTCCTTCGGCGGCCTGATTCCCATTATCAGCAGCCACAGCATAAACACCAGCTCGCCCATAAGAAACGGAGTCACGACCTTGCCGGTCATATCCACGTACTCCGGCGACAAGGTCCCAACAAGGTAAGATACGACGTATGCGGCCCCATTGAGGATCAACCAGATGCCTACAAAGCGGGGCAGGTATCTGGACTTGATCACCAGCCACCCCAGTGGGAAGAGCCACAGCCCCCAGAAGAACTCAAACGCGATCGTCAACTGGCTATCCATGTGGAGGAACAACATGGCCAGCCCATCCAATTGGGCTCTGGAAAAGACGGACAGGTAGCCGGCGCCGCGCGCGCATTCGAGAGTTGCAACCTGGCTCAGAGTACTGACAAGTGCCATTGGGACCTGGATCACAACAAATATCAGCATGAGCCTTGCCTGGGTACGATCGACATCTTTAAAGAGTTGGTAGAGTGCGAACACCAAGAGCATGAACAGCACGGCGGACATGACCCCGTTCATAATGTAAAGGCGGAACAAGACCTGAGATGCCAGAATGTTATTGATGGTGCCGGCGGCATCACCCTGCACGAACAGCTTCCCCGGGACATAAATCAAGCCGAAGATCCCGGATATGGCCAGAAGCAGGTAAAGGGCCCCGACCAACCTCGCCGTTTTTTTCGTCGGATTCATGATATCCCCCATTAGGACATTTCTGGTGACAGGGGAGCTATCGAAACCAGCTCGCCGGTCCCACCTGCCAGAACCGCTCATGGCTTCTACTCTGCTGGTCCCGATTCTACCACGGGCGCGTTCGATGGCCCCTGCCCTCTGTTCGGCAGCAGGTCCAGAAGGCCAACGACTAACAGAAGATCACGAGCGATGCAGGTCCGCGACGGCGTCTCGTGGGCCACGATGTTCCCGGCCGCACCCACCAGGCTGTCGGGGACGATGAAGCGGAGGCTGCTGTCGTGGCTTGCCATCCCCACGATCGCGATCTCCGGCGGGAGAGCCGCCCCGGCGGCCTTGCGGCCTGGGACCCGGACCTGTCAGGAGTATGGGTGAGGCTCATGCGCTCGCTCCTGCAAAAAAGGTGTCGGGTCTCTTTTCCAGATTCTGACCGCTCTCACCTAATTCAAGCTCTTCGTTCACCGGCTCGGGCCCTTCGCTGTCCCGCCGGCCCGGATGATGCGGCACGCGGTCGGATGACGAGAATACCGAGCCGCAAAACCCGAGCAATTCTTTCCATGCAAAAAGCCCGGTTTCCAGCCCCACCCACGTCAATCGCCAGGTATTGTGTTCCCGGAACTCTGCCGACATGTTATTTTCAGCAGCCGTTTCAGCTCTCTTCGGCGGGGAACTTCCAGATGGCGACCAGGGAAAAAAGGAGGGTGAAAGCCAGGACGATGGCCACCGCGGGCAGCGCCGATGCGATGCCGAGTCCGCGCCAGGTGACGGCGTCGAGGGCGTCCATGGCCCAGCGGGTGGGAAGGAGGAGCGTGGCCTTCTGGAGCCAGGCGGGAAAGACAAAGGCCGGCACCCAGGCGCCGCCCAGCATGACGAGAATCAGGACGGCGAAGACCGCCAGGCCCCGCGTCGCCTCCGGCGTGCGGCCCAGGGCGGCGAGGAAGAGGCCGAAGGCCGAGGCCATCAGGGAGTACGCGACGGCAAGCAGCAGGAACCCGGCCCAGCTTCCCTGGATGCGGATGCCGAAGACCACCATGCCGAAGCCCATGCACACCAGGAAGATGCAAAGAGAGATCACCGCGCCGCTGACGCCGCGGGCCATAAGCAGCGTGGAGCGGCGCAGCGGGGCCGCCAGGAGCCGCTTCCATATGCCCATGCGGCGCTCCAGCAAAATCGCCATGCCGAACTCGATGGCCGCCATCAGGATGAACTGCAGGGCCATCCCGCCGAAGGAGTGGGAATAGGAGTTGTAGGCCACGCCCTTGCGCGCCGTGACCGCCTCCGCCTTGGTGACGTAGGGAACGCCGATGCCTCCGCGGATCGCCTGGCCACTGTCTCCCGCCTCCGCGTCGCGCTCGTTGAGGTTCAGGACGCCCTGCAGAATGGCGGTCAGGTCCTTCTTGTCCGAAGGCGCCATGGCCTTGTTGTTTTCGACCTCGCCGAGGGACCGGCGGACGCTCTGCATGCCCACGGCGCCCGTGAAAGCCTCCTTGCTGACCACCTGCATCACGTGCTCGGTGAGAATGCCGCCCAGCATGCCCGCTTCGGCACTGTGCGAAGGATCTTCCAGGAGCGTCAGCGCCGGCTTGTTCTGCTGGCGGAAAAAGGCGTCCACCGCGTCGCGGCCGAAATGCTCCGGAAAGACCACCGCCGCCGCGGCCTTGCCCTTCCGGACCAGTTCGCGGGCCTGCGCCGCCGTGGCCGCCGGCTTCACATCCAGGTTCGGGTCCCTGGCAAGCGCTTCGGTGATGGACCGCGACACGGCGCTGTGGTCGAGATCCGCAACGCGGACCGCGATCTTCCCCCTGTCGCTGCTGTTGCCCGCGAAGAGAAATCCGAAAAAGGCCGCGATGACGATGGGCGCGGCAAAAGAGAGAGCGACCGCCCTGCGGTCCGAGAAGAACAGGCTCAGATCCTTGCCCACCAGGGCCTTCAGCGCCTTGATCATCCGTCGTCCCTCAACCCGCGTCCGGTCAGCGCGAGAAAGATCGTCTCCAGATCCGGGCGCTCCGTCTGAAGGCCGGAAACCTCGAGTCCGTGGGCGTCTAGAAACGCAAGCAGCGCCGAGGCGCCCGAGGCCAGGTCCTCTACCGTGGCGGCCAGATTGCCGGATTTGAAGGACACCTCGCTGAAGCCCGGCAGGGCGCGCACGCCGTCAAGCCACGCGCCGTCTTCGCCGTCAGGTCCGCGCACTTCTACCGCCAGCCGCCTGGGCTGCGGCAGGCCGGCGGCCAGCTCGCGGGTCGTGCCTTCCGCCAGCACCCGGCCGCGGTCCACGATGACGATCCGCGAGCACAGGCGCTCGGCCTCTTCCATGTAGTGCGTCGTGTACAGGATGGCCTTCCCCTGCGACCGGAGCACTTCCAGCATGTCGAAGATGGCGTTGCGGCTCTGGGGGTCCACGCCGACCGTCGGCTCGTCGAGGAGCAGGATGGACGGGTCGTGGAGGAGCCCGGCCGCGAGGTTCAGCCGGCGCTTCATGCCGCCGCTGAAGGTCTTGACCCGGCTGGACGCCCGTTCGGAAAGGCCGACGAATTCGAGCCCTTCCGCCACGGCCTTCTTGAGCCTGGAGCCTCCGAGCCCGTAGAGGGAGCCGAAGAGCCTGAGGTTGGCCTCCGCGGTGAGTCCGTCGTAAAGGGCGAGATCCTGGGGCACCAGCCCGAGGGCGCGCTTCACCTCGCCGTTGGAGGAGGCCGGGCGCCCCATCAGGGAAACGTCGCCGCTGTCGGGCGCGATCAGGCCGGCGATCATCGACACCGTCGTCGTCTTGCCGGCGCCGTTGGGGCCCAGCAGGCCCACGATCTCTCCCGCGTCCAGTCGAAGGGATACGTCTTCGACGGCTTTTAGATCTCCGTAGCTTTTCACCAGGTGTTGCGCGTCCAGTACCAGGTCCATAGCTCCTCTAACGCCACCGCAAATCAAAAAGTTTCACCCGCAGCGCGCTCCCTCTCTGTCATGTGGTTCCAATCCGGCAGGAAAGGCCCCCCGGCGACCACGATTCACAGCAAAACAGGGACGACCTCCTGCTTCTTGACTTAACTGTTGGTCGGATCAAAAGACTAACCCTCAGGAATTGATCCCAGCTCTTCAGTCTGTGCCGAACGCGAGAGGGATATTGCTGGAAGTCCGGGCGCCATCTTTACGGTCGACTTGTTGACCTGCACGTATTTCGCGCGGCCGATCGCCACACCGTTCTCCCGCCGCCGAACGTCGCGTGGCTGTGCGACCTTGATGAAGACACGCTGCCCGTTGAGGTCAGATTTCACCCAGATCAGCAGCCCGGCACCGAACGCATGCACTTTCTCCAGCCGAAATACCTGGCCCGCCTCGCCACAAAGAGGAGCCCCCCATACCTCGAGATGCAGGGGTTGCTCCATGAATTCCTTCATTGCGACGGCAGCTCCATGATGCAGGCACGTCGCCACAACCATAAGGCACACCAGGACTGCGACAATGCCTATGGCGAGGAACTGCCCGTTCTCCAACGCCAGGACGACTCCAACAGTCGCGGCAGCAGCCCCGGCGAGCAACAGAAGGCGCGGTATCTGTCCCATTTACTTTGACCTCGCAAAGAGAGTCGCGCCTGGCAATACCGCCGAAGGCGTTCCTTGGCAGACCATTTTCTCATGGGCATCCTCACCCACAGAGATGCCTCGCGGACTGGCTCAGAAGCGCGCTCTCTTCTTGGCGTCACGCCCCAGCTACAGGTTAGATCATTACGGCATGAGCGTACAGAGCCGAACCGGTCTACCTTGCCGACTCATAATCTGCTTGGGCCTGTTAAGGCTTGCCCCCTCTCCAGCAGGCTGATATAGTTAAGCAGTAAAGCAAATCTGGATCGCTATTTCCATGCAGAGCAGTATCTTCGACAATCCGATTTGGCACTGTGGGCCTGATCCAAATCCGCGTGGCTTCAGCACATCCGGGGCGACTCAGCGGGCGTTTATGGAGGACTCAAAGCATGTACACGCGATCGAAGGGATTTATTTCTGGCTTGGCTGTTGCGCTGTGCCTGGGCATGGTTGTCTGCGGCGCGCAAGCTGCAACCAAAAGCACGTCAGGTCACGGCAAGCCCAGCAAGCTGCCGCGGTTCCCGGCCAGTTGGCATGGCCATCTTCCGGGAGAAAAAGGGGTGAACCCCCAGCGGGCAGGTGAAGAGATGAGCCCGCAGGGGGCAAGTTATGTCGATATGACCGGTGCGGTGAGCCAGTGCCCGACATCAAATGCCGAAGTCGACCAGGCTGTCGACGGCTCGTACGTCTACGAAGCCTGGATCGGCTGTAGCGACTCGGCGGGACATCCTGGGATCGGCTTTGCGCGATCGACTGACGGCGGCCGGACGTTCGGACCCTCGACAGTAATGCCGGGATCGACGCCGGGCTGGGTTGGGGATATTTACGTAGGGGGTAGCTGGGATCCCGCGGTGGCTGTTGCCCCCGATGGAACGCTCTATGTGGCCTACATGGTGTATTCCGTCACGAAGAACACTGCTGGCCAAAATGTCTGGCGGAACAGTCCGTTGGTTGCGGTGTCGTTCGATCACGGCGAGACCTTTCCACAAGTGACGATCTTGCCGGTCCCCCCGATCGGCGACTTCGGGGATGGGTATGGAAACTGGGGCGATCGCGATTGGATCGCGGTGGGACACGATGGGACGGTCTATGTGACGTGGGATTATGGCCCGAGGGCTGACCAGATCGGCTTCCTCTGTGATCCGACGGGCAGCTGCGCATTCTCGGGTGGTGACTTCAATGCCGTGATCCAGAAATCGGTCGATGGCGGGCAGACCTGGACGATGCCGACCGCAATAAGTCCCGGCTTCCCATACGGCGGCGCCTACATGGGCCGCATCGTGGTCGAGCCCGACGGCACGCTTGGCGTCCTCTACTGGGGTCACGACACCGACCCATCGACGCTCGCAGTCAGTAACGGGACTGAATATTTCACAAGCTCGATTGACGGCGGAACGACCTGGTCTGCGCCCGTTGCAGTCGGCCCCGGAGCAGGCACAATCGCTTTGCCGACCTGGTGGATCGATGGCTCACTCGCGGTCGATTCTGCCGGCACCCTCTACGCAGCCTGGGATACGCAGAACGGAACAGATGATATCGGCTGGCTTGCCAGCTCGACCGACGGCGGCCAAACCTGGTCTGCCCCGATTGAGGTCACTTCCGGTCCTGGTGAAAATCTTCTCTCGGTGATCGCGGCAGGACCGGGCGACGTCTTCGTCGCCTGGCAGACGCCGAACACACCCGAGGGATACGCGACCTTCTTGCGCCGGTTTTCACTCTCGGGGGGATGGACAACACCGGCAAATAAAATCTCGCCCGCCTACGGGGACCCCGGCATCTGGCCCGGCGACACCTTCGGGCTTTCCACGCTGCAAGGCATCGTGCCGGCGGTTGTCCTAAGCTGGGGCAGCGCGATCCATGGCAACCCGGTTTCCGAGATCTACTCGTCCGTGGTCACTCTTCCGCCCTACACGGAGAAGTTCCACGACGACGCCGGCACGTCCACCGTGTGCATCGACAGCGCGACAGGGGCTTGCCAGTGGACCGAAGACAACGGCCGCGTCTACACCGGAACGGTCGAGGTCTACAACGGCGGGACCATGTTCTGGAGCGAGCCCGGGGCCTCGCAGTACGTCTACATCTATTACGATCCCAACAACCACATGGCCTGGGGCTACCTTTACGACTACTCGACCTACGACTACAGCAGCCTCTTCGACAGCAACACCCTGGACAACCCGCCGGGCTGCGGCGTAGCTCAGCCGCCCCTGTAACGACGCGGCTGTTATGTGGCACATGAAGGCGCGGGGCCCCGGCCCCGCGTTTTTTTGTCGATTACCAAGCCGCCGGCGAGGCGGACCGTTCAACATGTCGTTCAAGAACCCACATGGGCCGCGCCAGCTGTTTGTGGCTCAGATGCCAGACGCGGCGAGGAAGACACGTTGGAAGCCCTGCTTGCTACATTGCGAGGTATACCCCCACCCTTTTTGTTATGAAGCCCACAGGCGGTAGCTCAGCAGACGCTTCGAGCCAAAGCCGTACCAAACGTAGACCACCCAGGCGCCATACCCGTCTAGATTCGCCGCTGCACCGTCCTGCCGGAGCAGGATTACGCCCGGGAGAACGGGGAATGCCGCGTGCGTGGCAAAGGCCGGGAAGTTGGGATCCTTCGCCAGCGTGGGGCTCACGCCCGCAATCATCTTGTAGCGCAAAACGGTGATTCTCGTCTCGGCCGTTTGAACCGCGGGCGCCCCAAACATCCATGTAAGAAGGTAAAGCGCGAGCAGAACGGCAACCAGAGAACGCCAACCCAGCTTCCTTTTCGCCTTCTCGGGCTTCTGATGTGTGGCCGGAGGCGGCTCCGTCAGGCCATTCATGAAGGCGTCACTGTGCAGATATACCAGGAGGGCCACAATGAGAATGGCCGGCAAGACGAAAAGACCGACGAACACCATCCCCGTCCGCCCTGCAAGAGGCGCGTCAAAGGAGAAGAGAAGACCGCCGAAAAGCAAAACAAAAGTTGCAGCCAGCAAATGAAGGAGGATGGAAAGTAGGTTCCGCCCCCACATCGCGCCCTTAAGGAGACCGCCCGCGGAGACCAAAAGAATCACTGAAACAACAAGAATAATCGTGAAAGGAACGCCGCCCATGAAGGCGTCTTCCCACTGATACGGCATCCAGGCCATCAGGCAGATTGCCGTGGCGATGCAGGCAGAGCCGATGATTACGGCCGGACGGATCCCATTTCGATATCGCATTCTCTAGCCCCTGTTCTGAAATAAGTCACTGTCCCTATCTTCTCATTTATTATCTCATGTCGCGATCAGGCCGTTCGACCCTTGGCTCATGGTTCACAATCGCTTCCACTGCGACCGGCTTGCGTGCAGATACCATCATTGATAGTCTTGTGCAATGCTCTTTCTGATTATCTTCTTTCCCTTTGTAATAGTTATCATAGGCGCCGCCCTGATAGTGAAGGGCGGTCGCAGATCTCTGAATTTTCTCTGCGAATGGTGCAGCAGAGCATCGAAAATTAAGAAGAGCCGTCAGGCGACGGCAAGTCAGGGTGTCAAAGAAGAGTAAAGAGTCTTTGGAATTCGGGGGACACATTACTTATTTCTCATTATTGTTCTTTTGCGGCCGGGCTTGCGCTTCTTGAGCGGCCTGTCGAGTAAGTTCTCCAGACGGCTTATGAACCGCTCTGATCCCAACGGCCGGCCCGTCCTCTCGCTCTGCCTGATAGCCCGCGCCTCTCGCTCATTCGACTCCAGCCCCAGAAGTGATCGCCATTCCTTAGGACCCGCCAGGGGCTTGGGACACGTGATGAGTTCGTCATACTTTCCGGTGATGTGAGCACGCGCGCTACTCCAAGCCCACGCTTCCGGCTCGTCTACGAGCTTGGCGCGGACGGGGTTCAGCTCTATGTACCGCGCGCATGCCACGCCGTGGGAACGC
>Ga0315540_10001184_pt1 | contig 14988 bp, 11 predicted proteins | sample SalMarSW160110MG_FD_203677 | JGI IMG/M metagenome (GOLD analysis project Ga0315540, IMG submission 203677) | Salt marsh sediment microbial communities from the Plum Island Ecosystem LTER, Massachusetts, United States - Salt Marsh Sediment SW1601-10 ... | reverse complement strand
CGGCGCCGGCCATCAGGACCGCTAGCAGCAGGCAGGCGATAGATATGCGGCGAAGAACGAGCATGTTGACGAGCATCTCTGTACGCGGCGACTTCGACCATGGCCCAACCGTCGCGAGCGCACGGCGCGCTCGTCATCGGGGAAAGGCCGGTCGGTACGCCGACCCGATTTTACGCGGTGAGGAGCCTGGGCCGGCCGCCCAGCGTGCTACCCGTCGACGTACTGGTCGTCAGGCATGCCCCAGCGATGGGCCAAGCCGTGGGCGCGCACCGGATCCTCCGCAACGGCGTCGAGTGCCTCAGCGAAGAGGCGTACCGCTGTGTCGACCTCGTCCGCCGTGACGACGAGCGGTGGCGACATGCGCACCACGTTGTCGCCCGCCTCGAGGACAAGCAGCCCGCGCTGGAAGGCTGCCCACTGGACGGCCTCCGCAGTATCCCCCGAAGTGAGTTGGACGCCGATCATGAGGCCCTTACCGCGCACGTCGTCGACCAGCTCCCCGTGTCGCGCGGCCAACTCACGCAAGCCTGCCAGCGCCTGCTCGCCGCGCGCTGCTGCATTCTCGATCAGGCCACCCCTGAGGGCTTCGATCGTCGCCAGCCCAGCCGCACACGAGACCGGGTTGCCGCCGAAGGTTGAGCCGTGATGACCCGCCTGCCAGGCCGCCATCACGTCGGCGCGCGCCACGGCCGCGCTGATGGGCATGCCGCTGGCGATTCCCTTGGCCAGGCACAAGATGTCTGGCTGCACGTCCCAGTGCTCGATTGCCCACATCTTGCCGGTTCGCCCGGCACCGCTTTGCACCTCGTCGGCGATCAGCAGGATCCCGTGCTGGTCGCAGATGCGGCGCAGGCGCGGTAGGAACTCATCGTCGGGAACCACGTAGCCGCCCTCACCCTGGATCGGCTCGACGACGATGGCGGCTACCTCAGTTGCTGGCACGAGGCGCTTGAACACGCGCTGCTCGAGCTCGTCGAGTCCCGCGCTGCCGTATGGCACGTGGAAGACGCCCGGCAGCATTGGGCCGAACCCCGCGTGGTACTTGGCCTTGCTGGCGGTGAGCGTCACGGCGCCGTAGGTGCGTCCGTGGAAACCGCCCAGAAATGCGACCAGGTACTGCCGCCCGGTGGCGTGGCGGGCCAGCTTGATGGCCGTCTCGATCGCCTCGGAGCCCGAGTTGCCAATGAAGCTGCGCGCCGGCCCATCGATCGGCGCGATGTCGCTCAGTGCGGCCGCGAACTCCGCGTAGATTGGCAGGTAGAAGTCCGACGCGCTGAAATGGATCAGTTCGCGCGCCTGGCGTTCGATTGCCGCCGTCACCCGCGGATGGCCGTAGCCGGTCGACGACACCGCGATACCAGCCGTGAAGTCGAGGAAGAGGTTGCCGTCGATGTCCTCGATCGCGCAGCCACTGCCGCGGACCGGCACGATCGGGTACGCGCGTGGCAGGCTGGGCGACGTGTAGCGATGGTCGAACGCGACGTGCTCGAGGGCGCGTGGGCCAGGTATGGGGGTGCGGATGTCTGGCGCCGTCCTGACGGCGGGACGCTCGGCGAGATCGGTCACGAAGTCACCCCTGCATAGATTTCATTCACCGTGCATGAAACTGTCGGTAGTCTACCGCTCGCCATGGCCTTACGCTGGCGGGCAGTAAGTACCTACAGGCTGCGAATCTCGTGCAGGATGCGGGCGGCATCGGCGCCCCCGGCGGGCCGTGGCACTCCGTTGCGGATCAAGATGGGAACCCAGTCGAAGCTCTCCACGCCGTTGCGGCTCAGGGTGACGTCGAGAATCGCCGAGTCGTTCGACCGGCCGCTGAATCGGTTGAAGACGAAGTTGCCCATGCTGTAGGCGATCAGCGAGTTGCCCGTGGCGCGGTAGCCCTGCAGCACGTGTGGGTGGTGACCTACCACCAGCGCCGCGCCGGCGTCGATCGCGGCCCTGGCGAACCGGCGGACCTGAGGGTTCGGCCGGTGGTGGTATTCGACCCCGCCGTGGAATGTGACGACCACGACGTCGGCCTGCGTTCGCGCGGCGGCCACGTCGGCGGCCACGACGGCGGGCTTGCCCATGGCCAGACCGGGCGTGTCCGCGTGCGCCGCCCACATGCCGGTTTTGAAGTGGGTCAGGCCCCAGAAGGGCAGCACGTAACCCAGGAAGGCGACACGCAGGCCGTTGACTTCGACTATCAGTGGCGCGTGGGCGGCGTCGTAGTTGACGCCTCCGCCCACGTGGCCGATCTGCCGTTCGTCGAGCCGCGCCAGTGTGTCCTCGAAACCGCTCACGCCGAAGTCGAGCGCGTGGTTGTTGGCGACGTTGAGCACGTCGAAGCCAGCCGCGGCAAGGGTGTCGGCGGAGGCCAGCGGCGCGCGCAGGTGGATGGTCTTGTTCGGCCAGCGGTCCATGCTGGTGCTGATGGCACACTCGAGGTTGCCCATCACCAGGTCGGCCTGGTCGAAGTACCCCTCGACGTACTTGAACGGGTCCAGGCCGTGGCGGACGATGCGCCGGCCGACCTCCCAGCCCAGGCTGATGTCCCCGACCGCCATCAGGCGCACGGTCGTAGCCGGCGCGGGATCCGCGGCGCTGGCCGCTCCCGCTCCGGGCAGGACAGTCACCGCCAGCGCCAGCATGAGCGCCAGCAGCGTCCGCCCCGCGCGCAGCGCACTCATGGCGACCAGCCTCTGAGGGCATCGGAAATTGCGCGTGGCGGATGAACACGACGCGCGGCCGGTCCGCCGGCCGCGCGCCCGGCGTCAACCAGTCGCTCCTGTTCGCCGTGCGCACCAAACCGCCCCAGCTCGGGCTGTTTGGCCGTCATCTGCCGCCTGCTCTGTCGAGGTCGTTCCGCTCGCGGAAATCGGTTCGTGCCAGGTAGCACCACCTGTCGAGTTCGTTCGCCTCGCGACAATCGGTTCGCCGCCAGCGCCTTGCCGGCCGGTCACTCAATCGACGATCGTCTGTGACTGCTCGCGCATGAACTGCTGGACGTAGTAGAGCCCGCCGCCGGCCTTGCCCGTCGAGCCCGATGCCTTCCAGCCGCCGAAGGGCTGGATGCCCGGCCATGCGCCGGTGGTCGCCCCGGCGCGACGGTTCACGTAGACGACGCCGGCCTGGATCCGCTCGAGGAACGTGTCTATCTCGGCACGCTCCTCGCTGAAGAAGCCGGCCGTCAGGCCGTAGTCGTTGTTGTTGGCCAGCTCGAGGGCCTGATCGATCGAGTCGACCGCGGCAACGACGATGAACGGCACGAACAGCTCGTCACGGAACAGGCGATGGTCGGTCGGCACACCGGTGGCCACGGTTGGGGTAACGAACCAGCCGTTGGCATATTCGCCGTCGGCCAGCCGCTCGCCACCGACCGCGATGCTGCCCTCGTGGCGCGCTTCTGCGACGGCCGCCTCGTAGCGCGCCACGGCGCGCTGGTTGATGACCGGGCCGAGCCACACCTCGCGGCGAAGCGGATCGCCGACGGTGATCTTCTGGGTCTTCTCGACCAGCAGACGCACGAACTCGTCGTGCACCGGCCGCTCTACGTAGCAGCGACTGTTGGCCGAGCACTTCTCGCCACCAAAGCCGAACGCGGCGCGCATGACACCCTCGGCCGCTTCCTCGAGGTCCGCATGGCGCGACACGATTGACGGGTTCTTGCCGCCCATCTCGACGATGACCGGCTTGGGGAACGACCCGGCGAACGACTTGTACAGGTCGAAGCCCACCTCGAATGAGCCGGTGAAGACGACGCCGTCTATGCCGGGGTTCTCCTGGAGCTCGGCGCCCACCGTCTCACCGGGCCCGGCGACGTAGTTGAACACGCCCGCCGGCAGGCCGGCATCACGCATGACCTCGTACAGCTTCATGCCCAGCAGCGGCGCATCGCTCGACGGCTTGAAGACGACCGCGTTGCCGGCCACCAACGCGCCACCGGCCGGTCCGCCGGCCAGCGCGAGCGGGAAATTGAACGGGCTGATCACTGCGAACACACCAAATGGCTTGAGCACCGAGCGTGTGTGGACGGCGCTGTCCCCCAGGTTGCCCATGGGCGTGTCGAAACCCTCGTGCTTCTCCATCTGGTCGCAGTAGTAGCGAATGAGGTCGGCCGTCTCCTCGACGTCGCCCAGCGCCTCGAGCCGGTTCTTGCCTACCTCGTGGCACATCAGCGCCGCGTATTCCATTTGCCGCTCACTGATCAGGTCGGCCGCGCGGCGCATCATCGCGACTCGCTCACGCCAGGGCATTCGGGCCCAGCCCGGCGCCGCGGCGCGGGCGGCTGCGATGGCATCCCTTACGTCCTGGCGCGTGCCCTTGGCGAAGTAGCCGAGCACCTGGGCGGAATCTATCGGCGAGCGATCCTCGAATTCCCCCTCTCCGTGCCGCGCTTCACCGTTGATGAAGTTCGAGTAGTGCTGACCCAGCTGGGCTCGCGCGCGCTGGTCGCCTACCTCGAAGTGTTGATGCAGTTCCTCGTTGTCGGCGCGCAGGGTCGCGTAGGTGATCTTCAGCCGCGGTCGTGCAATCGTGTCGGTCATTCGAGTCGGCTCTCCCTTCAGGATCCGCCAGGGGTCAGAAATCCAGTTTAGACCCGCTCCGGCGGGCCATTTCGAGCGCCATAGGTCCCCGCGTCGCGAGCCGCTCGGCACTACTCCGGACCGTGGGCTCGTGCGACGTCCGATAGGCCCGCGGCATATGCGCCGTATGGCACGTCACGAACCGCGCGCCGGGGCCTACGTTTGGCTGTAACCAGCGAATAGGAGCACGCAGCCATGACATTGACCACTTCCCCCGGCGCGGCGACCCAGCAGCCAGCCGCCAGCGCACAGCTGCGTATCGGCGAGCGCACCCTTGAGCTCCCCATCGAGCGCGGCAGCGACGGCTATCCAGCAATCAACGTCTCGGGCCTGCTCAAGGAAACGGGCATGACGGCCCTCGACTACGGCTATGCCAACACCAGCCCGACGCGCAGCGCGATCACCTACCTCGACGGCGAGGCGGGCATCCTGCGCTATCGCGGCTATCCGATCGAGCAGATCGCCGAGCGGTCGACTTTCCTCGAGACCGCCTACCTCGTGATCCACGGTGAGCTGCCCACGCAGCAGCAGCTGGCCGACTGGACCGAGCAGATCACGCGCCATACGTTGCTGCACGAGGAGTTCAAGCGGTTCTTCGACGGCTTCCCCATGGATGCCCACCCGATGGGCATCCTGGCCTCCGCCGTCGCCGCACTGTCCACCTTCTACCAGCGCTCGGAGAACCCCAAGGATCCGGCCGACGTGGACATCAGCACCATCCGCCTGATCGCGAAGATGCCGAGCATCGCTGCCTTCGCATACAAGAAATCGGTCGGCCAGCCGTACGTCTATCCCGACAACGCGCTCGACTACGAGAGCAACTTCCTGCACATGATGTTCGCCCTGCCCACCGAGCCGTACACGATCGACCCCGACGCGGCCCGGGCACTGCGCATCCTGCTCATCCTGCACGCCGACCACGAGCAGAACTGCTCGACATCGACGGTGCGCATGGTCGGCTCGAGCCAGGCGAACCTGTATGCCTCGATCTCGGCCGGCATATCCGCCCTGTGGGGCCCGCTGCACGGCGGCGCCAACCAGGCAGTGCTGCAGATGCTGCAGGCGATCGCCGCCGACGGTGGTGACGTCAGCAAGTTCGTCGACCGGGCCAAGGACAAGAACGACCCCTTCCGGCTGATGGGCTTCGGCCATCGGGTCTACAAGAACTACGACCCGCGGGCACGCATCATCAAGGAGGCGGCCGACACGATCCTGGGCAAGCTCGGTGCCACGGACGAGCTATTGAACATCGCCCTCGAGCTGGAGCACGTGGCGCTCAATGACCCGTACTTCATCGACCACAAGCTGTATCCCAACGTCGATTTCTACAGCGGCCTGATCTATCGCGCGCTGGGTCTCCCGACCGAAATGTTCACGGTCATGTTCGCCATCGGGCGGCTGCCCGGCTGGATCGCCCAGTGGCGCGAGATGATGACCGATCCCGAAGGGCGCATCGGCCGCCCGCGGCAGCTGTACGTCGGAGCGACGCAGCGCGACTACGTTCCCATCAGCGAGCGAAGGTAGCTCGTCGCGTAGCGAAAGGAGCCGGGGCGAACGCCCCGGCTCGTTGCACAATCGCGGTGTTTGACCGTCAGCTGGCGCCCGCCGCCTGGACCTCGCGGAAGCAATCGGAGCAGTAAACGGGTCGATCCATGCGTGGCTTGAAAGGCACCTGGGCGGCATTGCCACACTTCGAACAGATAACGGCAAAGTATTCGCGCTGAGGCCGGTAATCGCCGCGCTCGTAGCCGCGCGGGCCGCCGATCTCGCGCATGTCGTAGCCGCTCGACTCGCGCATGGCACGACGGGCCGCGCGACAGCTTGGGCAGCGCTTGGGATCCGATGCGAACCCCTTCTGGGCATAGAACTCCTGGTCGGCCGCGGAGTGGACGAATTCCACGCCGCAGTCGGCACAGGTAAGGGTCCGATCCGTATAACTCACCTGGTTTGCCTCCCCTGGGCAGCGAACGTTGTGACCGTTGTTGCCGGATGCCCACCGAACTCCAGCTCCGAGCACGCTGAAGCCGTGCGTAGCGCTACGACGAGGAGCCGGGCGCCACGCGACCCAGGTGCTCTGCCGAGGTCCCTGAACTGGGGCGCACCGGTAACTGGCGCAAGGTTACCACCGGCGGCCGACCTGCCCAAGGCGCGCCCCGGCGGCCCACGCTCAATTTCCGCCTAGCCCAACCTTCCTATGTGTGGCGGCCCTGCAAGGGTGTCAGAATTCAGTGTGGCCTGTCGGCACCACTCTGGTCGGCGGGAGGTTCGTCAATCCATAGCGAGGGAGTCCACCGCGGCGATGCCCCGCCTTCTGCACATGGCCGATGTTCACCTCGGTGCCCGTCACAGCGATCTCGGGCCGGCGGCGGCTGAGCAGCGCGAGCGCCAGTTCGCCGCCTTCGAGCGGGCCATCGAGCATGCGCTGGCGGAGCGCGTCGACCTGGTCCTGATAGCCGGCGACCTGTTCGACTCGAACAGCCAGCCGCCCCGCTCGGTCGAGCGGGCGGCCGCTCAGCTCGGCCGTCTCGTCCAGCGTCACATACCGACGGTTGTCATTCCCGGGACGCACGACAGCTACGAGCCGGGCTCCATCTATCGCGTCTTCGATCTGGCGGCGCTGGCCGGTGCGGAGGGAACCGATCTGCTGACCGTACTGACCGACCAACAGCGCCTGGTGGAGTTCGAGGCGCTGGGCATAGCCGTCCACGGCTTTGTCTTCGCCACCAAGCGTGCGCCGGAAAGCCCACTGGCCGGTTTCACGATCACTCGCGAGCCGGTCAGGAACAGCGCGATCATCTGGCACGTGGGCATGATCCACGGCTCGCTGGTGGTGCCCGGGCACGTCGACCAGGACGAGGTCGGATTCACGGAGGGGGAGATCGCCGCGAGCGGCCTGGACTACCTGGCTCTTGGCCACTGGCACACGGCGCGTCAGGGCCGGGCCGGGCGCACGACCTGGGCTTACTCGGGTGCCCCGGAGCCGGTTGCGGTCGATCAGGACGGGGCCGGTCAGGTGCTGGTCGTCGCGCTCGAAGATGCCGAGGGACGGCGCACGGTGAGCGTTGCTACGCAGCCGGTGGGCCGGACCCATTTCCAGAAGCTCGAACTCGACGCCGCCACCATCGGCTCGCAGGCAGAGGTCGATGCCCAGTTGCGCAAGCTGGCGGATCCGGACAGGGTGCTCGACGTGCGCCTGGTGGGCGTCAAACCGGCAGGGCTGGACCTGAACACCGACGAACTTGAAAACCAGCTGCGCGGCTCGTTCCTGCGCGTGCGCGTGCGCGACGCCGCGGTGATGGCCTTGCCCGATGGCCCGATGCCGCCGGTGGACACGATCATCGGCTCGTTCGCCCGCGACCTGGAGGCGCGCATCAAGGATGCCGAGGGCCGCGGCGACACGGCCCGCGCGGCCGAGTTGCGCGAGGCACTCCACCTGGGGGCGTTGCTGCTCGACGATCCCAACCGCGTGACGCTGGCCTAGAACGATGCGTATCAGACACGTCCACCTCGAGAACTTCGCCCGCCACGAGTCGCTCGACCTCGACTTCGCGCCGGGCCTGAACGTCGTGCGCGGCGCGAACGAGGCCGGCAAATCGACCGTCCAACGAGCCCTCGAAATGGGCCTCTTCCGGCGCCCGACGTCAACTGCGGAGGACGTCGACCGGTTGCGCCCCTGGGCAGCGCAGGACAGCGCCCCGGTGGTGGCGATCGATTTCGAGGAGGACGGTGTCGAAGGCAGTCTGCGCAAGGTTTTCGCCGGCCAGCGCGGTACGGTCGAGATGCGGCTGGGCGACGAAGAGAAGGCCATGTCCGACCCGGCGCAGGTCGAACAGCAGGTGGCGCGCCTGACTGGCCTGCCGTCGGAGAAATTCTTCCAGGCCACGGCCAGCGTGCATCACCAGGAACTGACTGGCTTGAAGCAGGATGAGAACACCCTGCGTGACCGTCTGCAGCAGTCGATGAGCGGTGCCGATCGCGGCACGCGAGCTGCGCGGCGCAAGCTCGAGGACGCTGTCCACCGCTATCGGACGGAGGGCTCGAAGAATCCCGGCTATCTCAAGAGCATGCGCGCCGAGGTCGATCGGCTGCGGGTCGCGGTGGAGACCGGTGAGGCGGCGCTGGCCGCCCTGGCCACCGACCGCCAGGCGCTGTCGGAGGCCCGTGCCACGCGTGCCGGCCTCGATACGCGTCTCGCCCACGAACGCGCGGGGGCCGAGAAGTCCGAGCGAGCGGTCGAACTGACGGCGCGGGCAAACGACGCGTCGAGCAAGTACCTGGTCTACCGGCGCGCCGCCGAATTGCGGACCGAGATCGACAAGCTCAATGGCAGTCATCCGACGCCGATCCCGCTGGCCAGGCTGCGCGCCGCGGTTGACGACCTGCGCGACACCGAGTTCCGTCTATCAGAAATGCGCGCCGAACTGGCTGCCGAGCCCGACCTGTCCGGCTACGACGTGGCCATCCCCACGCTGCGGTGGCGGCCCTGGGCAATCGGCGGGGCGGTCATGCTGGTCATCGGCCTGATCGGGCTCGTCGGTGGCGTGCTGCTTGACTCGCTGGCGGTCGGCGGCGTGGCGGCGCTGGCCTTTGCGCTGCTCGGCGTCGCCGGGTTGCTTTTCGCTGCTCGCGAGCGGCGACGGATTCATGATGTCCGGCTGCAGAACGAGTTGCGTGAGTCAGAGATCGCGCGCCGTCTGCAGGGCCGCACCGAGCTGTCTGAGCAGGTTCGGCAGACAGAGCAGGAGCGTGCGGACAAGCTCGTTCCGCTCGAGGTCGAGGATGTGGCCGCGGCCGAGGCGCTGCTCGCCGCCGAGACCGAGCACGTGGCCCGGATCGATGCCCTGACGGCCGAGTTCCGTGGTCTGACGCGCGCCGAGCCGGGCGCCGAGAACGTCGATGAGCTGCGCGACCGTGCCGCCGCCGAGGCCGACGAGTGCCGGCACGCGCTCGCCGGCATGGGCGAGGTGGGACACGATCCCGAGCGCCATCTTGCCGGCCATCGTCTCGCGATCGAGCGCCTGACGCCCGAACGCGAAGCTGCGCTCCAGGCCGAGGCCCATGCCCAGGCGCGCGTCACGGCCAACGAAGTCGACGCCGAGCAGGTCGCGGCCGATACCGAGGCACTCAGCACGGCCCAGGAGCAGTACGTCGCAGCCGAACGGCGCCTGCGTATCTACGAACAGGTCCTCGCCGCGCTGGATGCCGCGGAGCAGGCGACCATGAAGAAGGCGGCACGTTTCCTCGAGCAGCGCATGGCCCAGGACGTCGACCGGGTCACCGGCGGCCGCTATCGCCGACTGCGCGTCGACGAGGGGACGCTGACCTTCACCGTCTACTCGCCCGAACTCGACGACTGGGTCGATGTCCGGCGCCTGTCGCAGGGCACGCTCGACCAGCTGTACCTGTGTGCCCGGCTGGGGATCGTCCGCCAGGTCACCGAACCTGCGAGTCCGCCGCTGGTGTTCGACGACCCGTTCGTCACTTTTGACGATGAGCGGGCTCTGCGGGCGGTGGCCCTGCTGCACGACATCGCCCGCGAGCATCAGGTGCTGCTGCTCACCACCAGTGACCGCTACGACGATCACGCCGACAATGTGCTCGTCTTGCCCGCCCCGACTCAGCGCGATGAGCCGGAGCCCGGATCTCCTTCAACAACGACGGCGGCTGAAACGATCTCCATGTGGAGCAGCGCGCCGGTCAGCCGGACACCGGCCTCGACACGGAAGGGTCGCTGACCGTCGGCCCAGTCTTTGGCCTGATATCGGCCCTCAGCTGGGGCGCCGGCGATTTCTGCGGCGGGCTCCTCAGCCGGTACACGAGCGTCCTGGCCGCGATCATGGTCAGCCAGTCGCTGGGCTTGCTGCTGGCGCTCGGCCTGGTCATCGGCTCCGGTGAGCCGGCCCCTTCGAACGCCGCCATGGCGTGGGCTGTCGCCGCAGGCGCCTCCGGCGTGGCCGGGCTCGGCTTCTTCTATTTCGCACTGTCACGCGGCACGATGAGCGTCATCGCGCCGCTGGCGGCGCTCGTCGGCGCCGGGGTGCCCGTCCTGCTCACGATCGGCGGTGGCGAGGCGGCCGACACACCACGACTGGTCGGCATCGCCCTGGCGCTGGCCGCGGTGGTACTCATCTCGCTACCTGACCGGGCCACGAGTGCACACGAGCGGCGAGCCTGGCGCATCGACGTCAGCGAGCTGCCACTGGTGCTGTTCAGCGGCCTGGGCTTCGCCGGCTTCTTCCTGTTCATCGACCGCGCGTCGGCGGGTGGCTCGATCTGGTGGCCGCAGATGGCCGTGCGCCTGACCGGCCTCGGCCTGACGGTGCTGTTCTTCACGCTGCTGCTCGCGGCTCGCCGCCGGCCGTCTGGCTGGCGTCAACAGGCGCGCGCCATGCTGGGCATGAACCGGCTGCGCGCAGGTGGACGCGGCCTGCTGGCGGTCGCGCCGCTGTTCGTGATGGCTGGCGCGGGCGACCTGGGCGGCAACACCTTCTTCCTGTTCGCCGAACACGCCGACGCCTTCGCCGTGGCCGTCGTACTTTCTTCGCTCTACCCGGTCGTCACCGCGTTGCTGGCGGCCAGCTTCCTGCGCGAGCGGATGCGGCCCGTCCAGCTCCTGGGCGTGGCTCTCGCCGCGTGCGCCATCGCGCTACTGCACTAGGCGCCGGCCGCCTCCCGGTCGATCAGCCACAGGGCGTTGCCCAGCAGCGCGCTCTGGACGGGCCACCGTCGCGGCTCGCGCTCTGGACCGAGCACACTGCGCACTATTTCGGCCTTGCCTGGCCCGTTGGCCATCACGATGATCTGCCGTGCAACGGGCAGGAGGCGTGCCGCGAGCGTCACCCGCGGCAGGTGCGGCTCGACGTGCCGCGGTGCGGCAATGGACATTGCGATCGGTGCATCGGCTGCCAGCGCGGGGCTGTCCGGGAAGATCGACATCACGTGGCCGTCGGGCCCGATGCCGGCCAGGATCACGTCGAAGATCGGAACGCCGTCAGCGTCGAGCGGCAGGAGGCCTCTGATCTCGGCGGCATAGGCGGCAGCCGCCTGCGGTCCGGCGTCCGGCGCATCGGACGCCAGGTCGACCGGTACCGGGTGAACATTGGCCGCGTCGACGAGCGGGGCGGTGGCCCGCAGAAGCCGTTCGGCGAGGCCGGCATTCGATTGTGGATCCGCGAGCGGCACGAGACGCTCATCGCCCCACCAGAGATGGACCCGTTGCCAGCTCAGCTGCGTGCGCCGCTCGGGCCGGGTCAGTTCGTGGAAGAACGGGACTGCGGTCGAGCCGCCGGTCAGCGCCAGGTGGACGGTCCGGCCCTGCGCGATGCCACGGGCGAGTACCGCGATGGTGCGGTCGGCGGCGCTCCGTGCCACGTCATCTGGGTCGGGCAGGATCCTCAACTCGGCAGGCGCCGCGTCGAGGTCAGCCACCGATGAGACGCACGGCGCGCACCAGGGCTGCCTCGAAGGCACGATCAATCCCGGGCCGCTCGAGTGCCTCGGCGATGAACGGCGTTTCCTCGAATGGCTCGAGCCGGCCCGCCCGGCGCGCGACTTGAGCGCCGTTCCAGTCGGCGGTCGCGAGCAGGTGATCGGCCTGGCGCGTGATGCGCGCCCGGATCGATGACCGCGGCCGCTCGGTGTCCACCTCAACGCGGACCAGCGATCCGGCACCACGTTGCGCTCCGTCGAGCGTCTGGTGCACCGGTCGCAGCTCGACCTTGATCTCGCGCCGCCCATCACGGAAGGCGCCGACCAGCCCCTCGTCGTCCTGCTGCTCGCTCAGCGGACGCGCCACGTCCCAGCCGAGTCGGGATGCCAGCCAGCCGCAGAAGTAGGCGGCCTTGGAGATGCGGAAGGTGCTTGTCGGCCGTGAGACGTCGACACGCACGCTGCGGATATGGCGCAACTCGCGCACCAGCAGAGGATGGTCGAACAGCCCCGCCATCAGCTCGCGCCACAGGGTGAGTCGTAGCCAGCCGATGTCGGCCACCGACACACCGTCGGACACGACGGTTGCCAGGCCTGCCATGCGGCGGCCGCCGTCCTCGTGGAACGTGCCCGAGTCGACCAGCAGACGGTCGGCGCTGCCCACGACCTCGTTGAACAGGCGCGAGCCGAAAGGCGGATCGTCGGGCCACCACAGCACGACCGGCAGATCGTGGATCAACAGCGGGGTGATCACGCGCGAGAGGTGCTGGGAAAGTTCGCCGCCGGTGCGCACCACGATCTGTTCGGTGCACATCTCGGCGTCGGTGCGCTCCGAGAGCTTGCACTCTGCGTAGATGTCAGCGTCCATCCTGGCCGGCCCGTCGAAATCGCCGGGCGAGACGACCACGGCTCGCGATGGATGCCGCTGATGGAGTGCCTCGACGGCCGCCAGGGCACGCTCGGCCGTCTCGGGGCGGGGAGCGATGACGACCAGCGTGAGGACGCTCGTGCGCATTCGCACCCTTACCGATTGGTGCGTGTCCAGCCGTGCCGCCAGCCGCGGGTCACCCAGCGCCGCGCCACGTGTCTCTTCGGACAGCTCGGCCCCCGCAGCCTCCTCGGCGGCCGAGCTCCATACCTGGCCGAGCTCGTCGACGCACTGACGAATGCTGTGCGCCCGCACGTGCCAGCGGCTGGCCGAATCTTCGAGAGCGGGCCCGGTCGTGTCGGTCATGCTGGCCCCACCGCGTTCATAGCCGGCGCCAGCGCCGACCGTCCCGTTCGATGAGGGTTTCGGCCGCCTCGGGCCCCCAGGTGCCGGCTTCGTACGGAGATACGGCCGTGCCCGGCTGGTGCTGCCGGTCCCACTCTTCCCAGATCTGGTTGATCGGCGTCACGATCGCCCACGCCGCCTCGACCTCGTCGGCGCGGGTGAACAGCGACGCGTCGCCGAGCATCGCGTCGAGCAGCAGCGTCTCATAGGCTTCGGGCGCGTCGCGCGTGAAGGAGAGGCCGTAGGTGAAGTCCATGTTCACGCTGCGCACGTCGAGCCCCAGCTCGGGCACCTTGGCCGCGAAGCGCAGCATGATGCCCTCGTCGGGCTGGATGCGCATGGCCAGCAGGTTCGGCTCGGGCGGCGTCGAGCTGTTGCCGAAGAGCATCAGCGGCGGCAGCTTGAACTGGATGGCTATCTCCGTCGCGCGGCGGGGCAGGCGCTTGCCCGTGCGCAGGTAGAAGGGAACGTCGGCCCAGCGCCAGTTCTGGACCTCGAGCTTGAGGGCGACGAAGCTCTCCACGTCCGAATCGGGCGCCACCTCCTCTTCCTCGCGGCAGGCCAGCACGAGCTTGTCCCCGATCCAGCCGGAGGTGTACTGGCCGCGCACAACGTTGGCGCGCACGCGCTCCTCGGTCCAGTTGGTGTCGATCGCGCGCAGCACGCGCGTCTTCTCGTCGCGCAGCGCGTCGGCCTCGAAGGCGATGGGTGGCTCCATCGCCACCAGCGTCAGCAGCTGCAGCAGGTGGTTCTGGAGAATGTCGCGACTGGCGCCGGCCTCCTCGTAGAAGGCGCCGCGGCCCTCGATGCCCACGTCCTCGGCCACGGTGATCTGCACGTGATCCACGTAACGCCGATTCCAGAGTGGTTCGAAGATGCCGTTACCGAAGCGGAAGACGAGCAGGTTGCGCACCGTCTCCTTGCCCAGGTAGTGATCGATGCGGTAGATCTGCGACTCGTCGAAGACGTTGATGAGGACATCGTTCAACTCGCCGGCGGATGCCAGGTCGTGGCCGAACGGCTTCTCCACCACGATCCGCGCCCAGCCCGCGCGTCCGCCCTCCTTCTGCAGGCCGACGCGGCCCAGGTTGGCGACGATGTCCTCGTAGGCGGAGGGCGGCGTGGCCAGGTAGATGAGACGGTTGCCCTGTGTGCCGCGCGCGGCGTCGATCTGCTCCAGCCGCTCGGCCAGGTCGCGGAAGGAGGCGCGATCGTCGAAATGCCCGGGCTGGTAGAAGATGCCCGCGGCAAAGTCGTCCCACAATCCGTCTTCGACCTTGACGCGCGAGTGGGCTTCGACCGATTCGCGCATCATCTTGCGGAACGCGTCGTCGGTCAGCGGCCGGCGCGAGAAGCCGAGCACGCACGTCTCGGCCGGCAGCAGGCCAGCCCGGCGCAGGTTGTAGATGGCCGGCAGGATCTTGCGCGAGGTCAGGTCACCGGTCGCGCCGAAGACGACGATCACGCACGGGTCAGGCACGCGCTCCAGGCGCAACCCGGCGCGCAGCGGATTCTGCTGTGCTTCCTCCTGCGGCCGGTAGACGTGCACGCTTTCCTTGGCGTTGCGCCCCCTGGCCGAGCCGATTGTCGTGCGGGCGCCTGAGCGTTTCGTCTGCGTGGTCATGCCGCCCGACCCAGAGTTACTCGGTCTTGATGGCGTGGCCGCCGAATTCGTTGCGCAGCGCGGCCAGCACGCGTGCGGCGTAGCTCTCGTCCTGG
>Ga0315540_10001183_pt1 | contig 15002 bp, 15 predicted proteins | sample SalMarSW160110MG_FD_203677 | JGI IMG/M metagenome (GOLD analysis project Ga0315540, IMG submission 203677) | Salt marsh sediment microbial communities from the Plum Island Ecosystem LTER, Massachusetts, United States - Salt Marsh Sediment SW1601-10 ... | reverse complement strand
GGTCATCGGCGTCCATTCGAGAGAAGAACCTGTGGTCCCATCGATACCCGAATTCGTAGGATGTGGTGAGCGTGCGAACCGCATCGGTCGCAGGAATGCCTTCGCGGTTCAGGTCGCCATTATCGCAGGCCGCCTCCGTCGATGCGCGGTCGGGTCCACCGCGATGGCGGACATCTCGATCGATGCGGTGCGCTGCGCTTACCGCATCCTACGCGGGCTTAAGCCCGTTGCGAGCTCAAGAGAATCGACCCATTGGAATGAGGTGCGTTATGTGGAATCTTAATGATGTGAAGCGAATCGAGTACAAGGCCAAGTACCGCTATTTCGTTGAATTTGATGACGAAGTTAGCGCCGTCATCGACTTTTCTGCTTATTTGGACCGTGGCCCTGTCTTTGCGCCACTTCGGGATCTTGAGGTATTTCAACAGGCACGCATCGAAGGCGGAACAATCGCATGGCCTAATGGGGCCGACATTGCGCCAGAAACCTTATATGAAAAGTGCGAACAAGCAGGTTCGGGCCACGCCTTACAGCGCGCCTGACCTTCGACGTGATGGCGACGCCAGAGTGAAGTTGTATGAAGATAAATACTAATGCTTACTTGTCCACACTGCGGAAGCGGAATCATCATGCGGGAACTTTCTCATCACGGTGTTCTGCAAAGTTACAGAACCTGCCCAAAGTGCGGGGAGAAATTTACCGTTGACTCCGACACAAAGATCAGGCAAGCGTTGTTCATTCTAGCTGCCCTCGTCAGTCTGGCGTTCACCATGTTGCTCTATTTTGCCGGGTCGTCTTGGCTTACGCCGGCAATCGCAAGCTATGTTGCCATCGCTTTATTGCTGTATTGGGGAAACAGTCGGGTTCGTCTCGTTCCTTTAAATAAGAGCGGAAGAGATACGCAGAATGGCACCTAACTTCGCGCTTCAATCGACCCTAAAACCGGAGCTCATTGTTAGTATTTGTGGAACGCGCTCACAGCGGTTGCAGAGCGGCTGAGCTTGTCTACGTTGGATGCAGCGCTGATGTCCGCTTTGGGTCGTTTGCTGACCCTTCCCCCGGCAATTCCGTACACACAGAAATACCCCAAAAACAACCCCGCCGAAGCGGGGTCGCGCGACTGCTCGCTTGTGCGAGTCTTACGCCTCGATCGTTCTCCGCCGTCCGACGTCCAGCCCCGCTGGGCCCCACGGCTCCGTCCCCGCAAACCTTACTGAGGGTGTCCCTCGTACTTGAACGACGCGTTGACCTTGGTGCGATAGGCGACGACCTTGCCCTCCTCCACCTTGACGTCCATGCTGACCACTTCGGCGACGCGCAGCTCATGCACATGCTCTGCCGCCGTCTCGATCGCGTGGCGCGCGGCTTCCTCCCAGGATGTCTCGCTGGAACCGACCAATTCGATGACCTTGTACACGCTGCCTGGCATGACGTGCCCTCCTCTGTTGCTACCTGACCTTCCTCATACCCCAAGCATAGTAGCGATTTGGCCAGGGGTCTGCCCTCCCAGAGTCGGTTGCTCCCCGCCACTGCGGCTTCCCGCAGCATCCGGTGCTGCCCCGTTTCCGGCAGGAACAAAATTCGTTGGCGCCATTGATGCTGGTCAACGACCGCAGGGGCCGAGGCGGTCTACATTTACATGCAGTACAGGGCTAGACGGGCAGCTTTCCGGGCCGAGACGAAGCGCTCGACGACTGGCTCGCGGCAGAACCACAGGTCGCTGCACCTGACAGCCCGCATACAACGACTCTCTCGCACAAAGGAAGGATCTCATGTCACCAGAAAGCCGCAGAAAGTTCTTAGTATCGTCCGGAACACTCGTTCTCGGCGCGGCAGCGCTCGGCCCGACGGCCGTGTACGCCACCGAGGAGCACGCGCAGGGGGGCTCTGGAGAAGGGCATAGTGTCGATACCAAGTCCGAGAACACCTGTGCGACGTGCCAGTTTTGGGGCGGTATGCGCAAGGTCTCCAAAGACAAGACAGAAGTCGTCGCCCAGAGCATGGGCTGGTGCAATAACCCGGACAGCCCCAACTACCAAAAGCTCACCATGGCCGACCACGAGATGAAGAAGGCCGGCATCTGGAAGAAGTGGGCCGCGCTTTGATCCGAGCCGCGGCGTGCGCAACAGGACAGAATCACAAAAACAGAGGTTCCGTGCTAGACTCGATTAGGGTCGCGGAGAGCCCTTCCGAGAGCGAAGCGGCCCCGCGGCAAGGCCGAGGCTAGGGCTGGGCTCCCACGGACGTGGCCCCGCCGCACCGGTTCTCTGCGGAGCGTGCCAAGTTTGTTACGGAGCGAACCTCATAGAAAAGAGGAAAGAGATGCACAAGTGCATGATGCTTCACAACTATAGGACTAAACCTTGCCTGGTGCCAGATGGGAATGGCGGGTTGAGGGAAGATTATAGGATGCGGCCATCTACGGTGTCTCCCGATCGGCACTGGACGCAGATGGTTCTAGGGCGCTTTGGCGGGGCTTTTCCATATATCCAGATCTGCGGATCTGAGCAGGAGAAAGGTGGACCTGAAATCTGGATCTCTCGGCAGCTCAAAGATATGGATGAGGAGGGTTTTGTCTGGTTGATGAATCTGATCAAGTCCGAGAACATAGCAACCACGTTTTTCGAGGATGAGTGCGAGAGATGTTCTGGGCATCCGTCCTGTGTTGCTTCCATTCCGCGAGGCATGGAGAGCGAAGCGAAGCCGAGCGACCCCCAGCAGGCGCGGGCGTGCCGCCGCAATGGCGAAGAGACCAAGGTCCCGAAGCCGCAGACGCGGCATGCAAGCGTATCCGACACACCGTCGGGCCATTCATCGTAGGGATCATGGCGCAGGCGCATTGCGCCGAAGCTGTAACCCCGGAGCGGGGCGAACCGGGGCACAAAAGGCTGTCCGGAGCGCGGCGGCGTTGCGGCGACGGGTAGTCCCGCAACGCATCCTGAGCGCACCGAGCTCGAATACCTCCACCACGGCACCACCACCCTCATCGCCGGTTTGACGTCGTTACCGGACAGGTCGGCTCTCGCCGTAGTTTATTCTGTGCACTACCTCAGCGAGCTCTCGAGAAGTTATTTGTGCTCGGCTCTTTACGATGAAAGTCGCGCGCAGCGCGCTCCCTGTCACCCTCGCCCACTGGGAGAGGGCCGGGGTGAGGGAAACGGTCATGGCGGCAGCGACTTAAATTCTCTGGGGTGGCGCTGACGCCATGATCGTTAGCCATTTTCCCCGGGGCCGAATCGCCGAAAGAACTCCCGTCGTGACACCTCCTCCTGCCACCGGCTGCGGCGTTGCGTGCGAGCCATGTTCGCCCTGCGGGTCTCGATGACCCGATTCCAGGACTCGAACACCGCTTCGGCATTCTCGAATGGAGCCATGGATAGCACCAGGGGCTGAAGCAGGTAATGCCCGAGGCGCGAGTCGAAGTTCAGGTGGGCCTTTTGCGCGGTCTCCAGAAGTGGAAACGCAACGATGGGGCCCAACACCGTGTAGTGCGCATCCCCACGCGCATCCCCCTCCCATCCAGCGGGCAGCGGAATACCGGGGTCGGCATCGGGCCAGAAGCAACGGCTGAGCATCCACGGACAGAGGAGCAGGAAGATGCGCCAGTCTCCCGTGCGCCGGAAGGCACGGACCTGGATCGGAAGCTTGTGGTTGGCGAGGGGTTCTCGGGAGAAGTAACGCTCGTAGAGATCACGGTGCAGCGACACAACCGCGGCAACCAACGCCTCGTCGTCTTCCCGAAGCTCGGGCGGACACAGCCTCCAGCCACCGCGATCGCCCATGGACCCGAGCCCGCTCGCCGCCGCTCAGGCGTCTGGCGTCGGAGGGAAGAGCTCCGAGAGCTGTTCCCCCATCGCTCGGTACAGCTCGAGCGCGCTCTGTCGGCGCAAGTCTTCGGCGAAGGCCGGGACCCAGGGCGCCAGCTGACCGTCCCACAGCTCGTGCCAGTGCTCGCCGGTCTCCCCCTCGCTCTCCAGGAGGTAGGCCGCACACTCCAGCATTGCACCCAGATAGTCGGGCGGTACACTGCTCGCCTCCAATCCGATACGGGCATACAGGCCGGAGAGCTCTTCGGCCGCTGCGCCGCACATGCGTCCCTCCCGATAGGCGGAGGCGAAGGGCGGGCAGACGGTCTTGGGGTGGCCGCTGATGAACAGGCGTGTGCACTCGGCCTGCCATTCCGCGAGAGGCAAGCTCTCGACCTCGGCGATTGCCTCCCCGAGCCAAGGCTGCGTGGCCTGCAGGTCGTGCAGGCGGGGCAGCGCGTCGTCGTCGGGCATACCGAGAAGCTCGGCTAGGACCCGCAAGGTGTCGGATTGCAGAGACACGGAGCCCTCTTCGTTGGTGTGCAAGGAGCGGAGGGAAGCGGCGTGCGACAAAAAGGGAAACCGGGCAAGGAAGCGCGTCACGGAGGGGATGGGGGGAGCGGCGCGCATTCCAAGCCCGATTTCAACCGACCGGGGGCACGTTTACCAAGGGTGGGCGTAGACCGCGGCGTACATGAAGTACTGGCGCAGCAAGTACCCGCCGATCAGCACCAGTACCGAGGCGGTTACGATGGGGATGTGGCTGCTCCAACCCTTGATGACACCCTTGAGCTCGATGACGAACGGCACGATCAGACCGAAGCCGATGAAGCCGATCAGCCAGCCCATGTTGTTCCACAACAGCCGCGCAGAGTGGACGGCGGATTCGCTGCCAGCCAGCATGTATTGGTAGAAAGAGTACAGCACCACCAGCTCCGCGGAGATCAAGATCACGTCGGTTCGCTCGTAGAAGACTTTCAATGCGTGGTCCTCGGGGTCCTTGATGAACACGTAGAGGACCAACAGCAAGAAAGCCAGTGCCGTAGAGAAGGCCGAGATGGTGAACAGAACCGGTACGCCGGGGTTGTGCCACAGTGCCACCGCCGGGAAGGACTGGAGTAGGAGACCGGTGTACACCGCAACGCCGATGCCGTTGATAGCGGCGAGCCAGCCCAGGGTCTTGTGGAAGCGTACGCACAGGCCCGCAATAGAGTGTACGATCTTCCAGCTCAGGATGTTCTTGATCACCGGTAGCCGTTGGAAGGTCGGCGATTCGATCAGATAGGGCAAGGGATACAAGACCCCCCAGACCATCATCCAGGTGATGAACTGCGTGCCCCAGGCGATCCAGGCGTCGGGCTTCCTGAGCAGCACCATGGGATTGAGCACGTTGATCACCGCCAGATGGTGCAGGAGGTGAATAAACAGCATCCCTGAACCGGCGCCCAGCATCACGATGCTGGAAATCATGCCCCAGATCACCAGGCGCGGGTGTTTCTTGTAGTACATGTCGGTCAGGAAAGAGACCGCCATGACCGCCGCACCCAAGCCGCCGAAGAATAGATAGATAGCAAACCACCAGGTCCACCAGTGTTGGACGTCGTAGCTCATCGTTACTTCCATCAGCCATTCCTCTTCAGTTCGTCGATGTAGTACACATTCGGCTGGGTGCCCAGATGGGGCAGGAGCGGCCTAGCCACACCGCTCGCCACCAATTGCGCCACGGGGTCGTTTGGGTCGTCCAGGTCCCCAAACATGCGCGCGTACCCCACACAGGTCTCGACGCAGGCGGGCTTTTGCCCCACCACGGTGCGATGAGCACAGAGATCGCACTTGTCTACGCTGGGGTCCTCGCGCCGTGCGTCACTGCCGAAGAACTTCTTCCCCTCCCTCACGTCGGCGTAGGTGACCGGGTAGCGTGCGTCGTAGGGACAAGCCATGGCGCAGGCACCGCATCCCATGCAGATGCTCGCATCCACCCATACGATGCCGTTGTCCATCTGCTGGGTGGCGCCGGTTGGACAGACGGTCATGCAGGGTGGATTGGAGCAGTGATTGCAAAGGCGCGGGAAGAACCGGCGCGTTACATCCGCACCGGTACCGATCTCCTCGTCGTGCACGTAGGTGCGCCACTTGCCTGCCCACACCGGCGTCTGGTTCTCCATGGAGCACGCGGCCATGCAGGCGTTGCAGCCGACGCAGGTGTTCAGGTCGACAGCCATGGCGAAACGGGTCATGCCACACCTCCTTTACCGCTCAATTTGGAAACGCGGATGGTGAATTCCTGGGAGCGAAAACCCGCTACCACGGGGTCGACGAGATAGGGGATCAGCTTGTTGATGGCGGTGCCTATCCCGTAGCTGCGGGTCAAGGCCCGGTTCTCGACACCGAAGGAAGACTGGACGAAAAGCGCGTCCCGGTGCACCTTTTTGGTGATATAGGCGGTCCCTTTGGTCCTCTGACCGGAGAGGGTATTGGTGAGCTCGATGCGGTCGCCGGATGTGATATCCAGGTCCGTGGCACGGTCCGGATGAATCCAGATGCCCGTATAGATGTCGCGCTTGAAGTCGTTGATTGCCGCCAGTACCGGATTGTTGCTGTTGGTGGAGGCGTAAGAAACCGTCGGGGTCTTGCCGTATGTGAAGTAGAACTCGTCCTTGTCGAGAGGCCAGTCCATGCCGGCTCCCGGTCGGCAGACAGCTGGTATATGGGTAGCGAAGACGCTGAAGTTGGGTCCCCCGTTTCCCGCCTGGCGCAGGCCATGGAAGAAGGTGCTGAAGAATTCCACTCGGCCGCTATTGGTGGGCAACGGTAGCTTCCTCGGCATCGCCGCATGCGCCAGGATGTGGTCTTTGTCCTGCTCGATGAATACCCCCTTCTCGCGCAGGGTCTGGTCGAGCTGGTCCGCCGTAATGCCCGCTTCCTTCGAGGCTTCGGCGAATGACACCTCCCGGCAGGCAGCCGAAAACGGACTCTTGTGCTTCGCCTCGACGTTGCGGGCGTATGCCGCCTTGACGGGGCCGGCGGGGATTCCCGTGAGCTGCTGTACCCAGTGCAGGAAATTCTCGACATTGCCACTCATGATCTCGGTGAGCTTGAGCAGGATGTCGGGTGACTCCTCGGTGTCGTACAGGGAGTCGATGGCGGCATAGCGGGTGACGAGTGCCAAGTCGTGATTGACCCCATTGCCATAAAGGGTCGGCTCATTGCGCTCCAGGTAGGTAGAGTTGGGCAGGATCACATCGGCATAGGGCGTGGTGTCGGAGGGCAACACGTCCACCACCACCACCAGCTCCATGTTCTCGTTGGAGAGGATGTCCTTCCAATGGGTATCGGGGAAGTAGTGGCGGACCGGATTGGCCGCATTGATGACCACTGCGCGCGCATGGTAGGGCTTACCCTTGTACTCCAGCTTGCCCTCGACCGCCTCGCGGAGACCGCTGTCGGCCAGCACCGGCAGGGCCACATAAGGCCGCCCAGCGGCCTTTTGCTGCTCGTTGTAGGCCCAGGCCCAGCCCGGATGACCGTGGGCGAAGTTCTCGGGCTTGGAGAGTGCACCTATGATCAGCTCCGCGAACGGCCGACCCGCGAGGGTGGCGAGCGGTGGACCTGCAGGGTGCCCCTCGCCCATGGCCTCGAGCATGTGGGCGGCCTTGTGGTGGTATTCCCCGCTCATGATCCAGCCGCCTTCCTTGTCGATACCACCGGTGAGACCCTGGATCATGGCTTGTACCCGCCGCAGCATCATGGTGTTGCTGTAGCGGGCCCCCATCCAACCGGGATCGACGATGGCCGGGCGCGTGGTGCCGAACTCCTGGGCAATACGCGCGATGGTGTCCGCAGGTACACCGGTGGTCTTGGCCGCCCACTCTGGCGTATACCCCTCGATCTCCTGCATCTGCCCTTGAAGCACGGTCATGACCGGGCGGCCGTCCACCTTCAGCTCGGCGGGGGCCATGAGCGCTGGGTACAGAGGCCGCTCGTCGATATCCCTGCCGTTGTGATTGATGAAGCTGGGTAGGGCACGCACCTCCTCGCTGCCCTCGACCACGACCTGCGGGTGGCCCTTGCTGTCGTTGGCCAACTGCCACTCGCCCTTGTCATCTTTGTAGACCAGGAAGGGCATGTTGCTGTGCAGGCGCAGGAACTCGCTGTCGTAATAGCCTTCCTTCAACATCACGTGCAGCATGGCAAGCAGGAAGTCCAGGTCCGTGCCAGGCCGGATGGCGATCCACTCGTCGGCCTTGGCCGCGGTCTCGGACAGACGCGAGTCCAGGGCGACGACCCTGGCGCCACGCTTACGGCCATTGGCGAAGCGCACCATGCGACAAGTGGAGACCGCGCCGATGGAGGCGTTGTTCGCAACGAACAGGATGTAGCGGGCGTTGTCGTAGTCGGGCAGCACCTCGTCGTGGACGTTGAAGTTGCCCGTCACCGAATCGGTGCCCATGTGCCCGGTCATCACGCAGTGCTGCATCGGTGAGGCCACGATGTTGGGCATCTGGTTGGCCATGGCGAAGGGGACCGCCCAGTTCATGTAGAACACGCAGGAGGTCCAACCACCCACCATGCTCCACTCCCAGGGTTGGAGGCCCGCGGCCTGCTTTTTCTTGGCGATGTAGTCCCATGCCTCGTCCCAGGTTGCGGCGCGAAACTTGTACTCGCCGCGCTTGGAGCCCTCGACACGGATGAGCGGCGTCTTGATCCGGTCGGTGTCGTAGGTTTGCCGCAAACCCGCCTGGCCGCGGGCGCAGATCTTGCCGCGGTTGAGCGTGGAGTACGGGTTGCCATCCAGCTTCACGAGCCGCTTCATCCCGTTCTTGGTGCGGGTGGTCACCTGGACGTTGCACAAGGACGAGCAGAAGTTGCAGATGGTGTATTTGTACTCCTGGCTGTCGGCGGGAGGCGACTCGGTCGCCTTGCCCAATAGACCGACCGGCTTCAGCAGGGTGAGGGCAGCGCCGCTGCCGGCAGAGGCTTTCAGAAAGGCGCGACGCGAGAGTCGAGGGAAATACCACGCCATGGATTCTTCTCCTTTAATGGCCCGTAGGCTCGATCGTCGGTGGACCTTGGCTGGCGGTCGGCCGTCCGTCGCCGCACCGCGCTCAGGCGGGAGCGCTGCCGCCGCAGGTCCGGTTCAGTAAGGTGTAGTCGGGCACTGAGTCCCGTGCAACGAGCGCGCGCCACCGCTGACTCGCAATGAAGTTGTCTCGGATCCGGTGATGAGGCAGGTCGCGGTTCGTCAAGCGCTCCTGCTCGATGGAGCTCACCCGCAACCCCTCCCCGTCCACACCGGGGTACACCAAATATTCGCCCGGCAGGGCATAGAGGCGCTCATGTATGCTCTCGTAGAGCTGCTCCACGTCCCAACCTTGGCCGGTGCGGGAGCCCACGCGGCCCACCAACAAGGTGTCGCCGGTGAACAGACGGTCATGCCAACGATAAGTGACCGAGCAGGCACTGTGCCCCGGGGTGTAGATGACCTCGATGGCCTCCTCGCCCAAGTAAACGACGTCGCCGTCACGCAGCTGCATGTCGGCACAGCGCACCTGACCACGCTCATGGGCCGCAATACGTGCGCTGGTGAGCTGTTTCAGCTGCGGTGCGACACTCTCGTGGGCCTCGTGCACGTGGGTCTCCAGCAGGTAGGCCAAGGTCAACCCGCACTCCTTGACCTTGGCTAGATATCGCTTCGCTTGGCCGCCAACACCATCGACAAGCGCTGCTTCGCGGGTCACGGGGTCGGCCAGGAGATAGCTCAAGGACGAGGTCTTCGGTTCATGGAATTGCCGAAAGATCATTACCCTATGCTCCATGCCTTCCCGCGGCGCTTCCATCGGATAAGGCGGCGTCTTGAAATTACCGAACACGCTGAAAACCCTTAGCGCAAGCATTGCGCCAAACACATCACATTTTGGAATTTCGTTGGACACAACCCTGTAATATTCTGACCGTTCAGAGGTTTCGGCTTCGCTAAGCGACTGATCGAAAGCAATAGATGGCGAAATCGGCCGCTATGCGCTCGAGAAGGACTGTCATTCTCGGCAGAACTGCGAAATACTTCTGTCATATCTGGCAGAAACGAGATGGCCTCTCATGTCGGTACTGCAGCGCGACTTGCCCGAGCTTACCGCCATACTCGACGGCTACACTGCCCCCGCGATCCTACTGGGGCTTGATTACCGCATCCTGACTGCCAATCGCGCCTACCGCTCGACCTATGGAGATGGGCAGCCGGTGCGGGACCGGCTCTGCTACGCCGTTTCGCACCGCAACACCGTGCCCTGCGACCAGGCAGGCGAATCTTGCCCGCTGCGTGCGGCCGTGGCCTCGGGCACTCCGCAACGGGCATTGCATGTGCACTACACCCCCCAAGGGGAAGAGCACGTGGACGTGGAGACCCGCCCGGTTCGCAACAAGGACGGGGAGATCATGTATGTGGTGGAGGTCCTACGCCCCGTGCGGGTGGCCAGCGCGACCTCCGGCACACAGGGCCTGGTGGGCCGTGGAGCGGCTTTTCGCAGAATGCTGGAGCTGGTCCAACGGGTGGCCGGGAGCGAGGCCGCAGTCCTGCTACTCGGAGAGTCGGGCACTGGCAAGGAGGCTGTCGCCCAGGCGATTCACGCATCCTGCCAGAGGGCCCAGGGTCCCTTCGTACCGGTCGAGTGCTCCGGCCTGACGGAATCGCTGTTCGAGAGCGAGCTGTTCGGACACGAGAAAGGCGCCTTCACCGGCGCCCAACAACGCAAGGTCGGGCTCATCGAGGCGGCTCAAGGGGGTACCCTGTTTCTGGACGAGGTGGGCGACATCCCCCTGTCCCTGCAGGTGAAGCTGCTGCGCCTGCTGGAGACCCGCACCTTTCGGCGGGTGGGCAGCGTGGACGCCAAACGGGCCGACTTCCGGCTCGTGTGCGCCACCCATCGCGACCTCAAGTCCCTTGTCGCCGCTGGGGATTTTCGCCAAGACCTCTATTACCGCATCAGCGCCTTTCCTATCCCGCTGCCGGCACTGCGCGAGCGCGGTGATGACCTGCCGCTGCTGGTCGAGACCCTGCTGCGACGCATTCAGCCACGGCGCAAGGTCTCGCTCGCCCCGGAGGCCATGGCCTGCCTGCAGGGCTATTCCTTCCCCGGCAACGTACGCGAGCTGCGCAACATCCTCGAACGCGCCAGTCTGTTGGCCGACAGCGATACCATCCTGCCCGAGCACCTACCCGAGGAGTGCCGCCCCGCGACCCCCGCCGATCCCTACCCCTCTACCGCCTCACCATCCGAGCCGGCCATCCTCCCCTTGGAAGAGGTGGAGCAACGCTACCTCCGCGACATTCTCGCCCGTTTTCCGGGCGATCGCCGCACTCTGGCCGGTAAGCTTGGCATTAGCGAGAGAACTTTCTACAGGAAGATTAAGGGCTTGTAGGCCGGCGGTGTGGGCGGCGCCAGTCCCGAGTCAATCATCACCACGATCCCCCAGGAGGCCGCCCTCGTCGAGCTCCAGTGCGGGAATGGCTGCCAAGCCGCCGCCGACGATGCCCTGCAGGGCGCCGCGCTCCCGTTGGATCTGCAGCTGCGTGGCGGTGAAGGCCTCGCCGGTCGTTCACACTCCAGGGTTCCCCTCCGGCGTCTGTAGGACCTCCCGCGCCGGCATGGCCCGTAGGAGCCCGCTTGCGGGGGACGCCAGGCTCAGGGCATGCGCGGTCGCCCGCAAGCGGGCTCCTACGCTATCTGAGGATCAGCGGGCACATGCGAAAACTTCAGCGACCTTCAACACCCGCCACGACGACCCCCGTGATTGCGCCAACCCCCGCATCCCGGCAGCAAGCTCGGGGTTGCAGGCCCCGGGGGAGCGGATCCGAGGCATCACGCTTCGCTTTGCCGACAGGGGTCCTCGCTGCTCCTGCGAACTCGACGCCCAAGATGACCGGGTCCCGAGCGAAGCGCGCATCCTTGACGTCCTTGACCCAGTTGCAGGGGTACTGCTATTGACTCCTGTGTCCGCGATTGGGTGTCATTGACACCCGGCGCCGGCAAAGAGGCCGGAGCCACTTGCCCATGCAACCACGGAAAGCGAGGGGGCACCTCCCATGAAAAGACTCGTCGTCTGTTGTGACGGGACCTGGAACACGCCCGATCAGGAGCAGAATGATCTGCCGTCCCCGACCAATGTGGTCAAGCTGTACAACGCTGTCGCACCCCAGGCGAGCGGGGTCGAGCAGCAGACCTATTACCATCCCGGCGTGGGCACCGAGGGTCCCGTGGGCGCGCGCACCGCGGGCGGAGCCTATGGCGCGGGGCTGGGCGAGAACATCATCAGCGCCTATGCCTGGCTCGCCGTCCACTATGAGTCCGGCGACCACGTTTTTCTCTTCGGCTTCAGCCGCGGCGCCTTCACCGTCCGCAGCCTGGCGGGCTTCATCGGCCGCTGCGGGCTGCTCGATCTCAAAGGACTCACGCCGAGCGACGCCTTCGGGCGCGCAGAGCGCGCCTATCAGGAGGGGTATCGAGACGGCAACACGGACTGGAAGCCCACCGGCTGGGCGCTGCGGGCAACGGAACCCGTGCCCATCCATTTCATCGGCGTCTGGGACACGGTGGGCGCCCTCGGAATTCCAGACGATCTTGCTCTGCTCAACCTACTCGACAAACCGGAGAGCTGGCGCTTTCACGACATGAGCCTCGGCCCAAGCGTGAGCTATGCGCGCCAGGCAATGGCCCTCGACGAGCAGCGGGCGAGCTTCACGCCCACCCTCTGGACGGACCCCGCCACGAGGGCACCCTATCTCAACGACGATCGCGTCAAGCAGCTCTGGTTCCCCGGCGTCCACAGCGATGTGGGCGGCGGGTACGCCGAGTCCGATCTATCGGACATCGCGCTGAAGTGGATGATGGACGAAGCAACGGCTCGAGGGCTTGGGTTCACCAACAAGATGGTGGCTCAGCTGCGGCCCGAGCCCTGCGGGGTGCTGCACAACTCCCTGCAGGGCATCTTCCGGATGCTGAGGACCCGCCCGCGCAATATCCCGCGCATGATCGATCCCGCGTGGCTGCATCCGGCGACCATTGAGCGGCACGACAACCCTCCGATCTCGCAAGCCCCCTACCATCCGACCAGGACGCTTGCCGGGAGCCAGACTGCAAGGGTATCCGTCTACGCCCGCGATCACTGGAATGCGACGGGACTCTATCTCGAGGCCGGTAACACCTACGAGCTCACGGGCTCCGGGGAGTGGCTCGACTCCTCGATCCCCTGCGGCCCAAACGGCATGCAGGACGGGAAATTCCATCCCGGGGAATTGCTGCTGGCGGCATCCTCGTTCCTCGGGGGCATCGAGAGCCTGTACAGGAGGGTGACGGGCAACGACCGGGCGGACTTCTGGGGAACGCGCCGTATCGAGTCCATGCCCTGGTTTGCCTTGGTCGGAGTGATCGCGAACGACGGCACCGGCGCCCCCTCCCCCGTCAACGACGGATCCCCCAGCCCGCATGAGACCTTCCTCATCGGGGAAGGCCCGGTCAGGGTCGCAGTCGAGAAACCCGGATATCTGTACGCCTTCGCCAACGATGCCTGGGCCTTCTACGGCAACAACCGAGGGAGCCTTGTCCTGACGGTCAAGCGGCTGTGACAGTCCTCCCCGGCCGGAGAGGCTGTCGCAGGAGGCAAGAGCCTTCCAGGATGCAAGGAACCGGCGACACACCGTGAGACCCACGATGACAGGAACGCACGACGAGGCCGGTGGCTCCGACGGACGCCTGGTGGCGCTGGTCACCGGTGCGACCGGGGCCATCGGCAGGGCGATTGCCGAGCGGATCGCCGATCGTCCCGGGTACGAGGTTGTGCTCCTCGGCCGGGACGCGGCAAAGGCGGAGGCGGCAGTCGCGCACGTCCAGCACCGAAGCGGCAACCCCAACGTCCGCTACGAGCTCGCCGATGTGGCTCGACGCCGATCCATCACCGCCCTGGCCGAACGCTGGAGCGGGCGGGCCCATGTCCTGGTGAACACCGCGGCGATCACTCCCCGAGGGCGCGAGGAGACCCCGGAGGGGATCGAGCGCCAGCTCGCGACCAACGTCCTCGGCTACTTCTGGATGATCGAGGCGTTCCGCGAGCGCCTTGCCGAAGCAGCGCCGGCGCGGGTCGTAAACGTCGCGAGCTACTGGGCCGGGGGCCTGGACCTGGACGACCTGGAGTTCAAGCACCGGCGTTACGACAACGACGCGGCCTACCGCCAATCGAAGCAGGGGGACCGCATGCTGACGGTGGCCTTCGCCGAGCGCCTCAAAGGGGCAGGCATCAGCGTCAACGCCTGTCACCCGGGGGATGTGGTCTCCACCTTGAGCCGCAGCCTCGGATTCGGCGGTCATGAGACGGCGGACGAGGCGGCCCGCACCCCGGCCTGGCTCGCCACGGAGGCCACCGGCGGCACAGTGACCGGCAGATACTTCGAGCACACCCGCGAGGTCCGCTGCCGTTTCGGCGAGGACCGGGAAGCGGTCGAGGCCCTGTATCGGGCGTGTGAAGCCTATCACTGACCCGGGTCTGCAGCGCGCGGGGGGAAGCCGTTCCGACAGCCGATTGGATTCCCCTGAGACCCGGCCCGCAGGCGTTTCCGCTGGGTACAGATGCTTTGGCGCGACTACCGGCCCGGCCCAAGGCCGGGCTCTGGGTGAGGTCGTAGGGTATGCATCGCTTCCCCCACGACCGGCCCCCGTTTCCGGTTGGCCCGAGAGGCTCCGCCTACTGGTGCCGCCGGGTGAGCCCCCGCCGGATGTAACCTGGGCCAAACCGCTCCCGGATGGCATCGAGCGTCGCATCCAAACGCTCGTCCGCCTGGGCCGGCTCCGGCGGGGCGGCGGCGAAGAGGTCGGGCTGCAGTCCGGCTGGCACCTCCCAGCCCGAGAGCCCCACCCCGATCAGGCGCACCGGTCGGCCGTTCCACGCCTTTGACTCGAACAGCCCCCAGGCCGCGCGGAAGATCTCCCTATCGCTCGCGGTCGGCACCGGACGTGTCCGCGGTCTCGAAGGGATGCAGGCGGATCTTCAGGGCGACGACGGACCCCTTGCGCCCCTCGTGGCGGGCGAGAAAGCCCACCTCCTGCGCAGCCTAGCGCAGGGTATCGCGCAGGATAGCGGCATCCAAGACGTCCTCCCCGATGGAGACCTGCTCGATCACCGGCGAGATGCTCCCGAGGGCCGCCATGA
>Ga0315540_10001182_pt1 | contig 15008 bp, 14 predicted proteins | sample SalMarSW160110MG_FD_203677 | JGI IMG/M metagenome (GOLD analysis project Ga0315540, IMG submission 203677) | Salt marsh sediment microbial communities from the Plum Island Ecosystem LTER, Massachusetts, United States - Salt Marsh Sediment SW1601-10 ... | reverse complement strand
GCCCTGGTATGGGTCACCAACCCGTTCACCATGCCGCCGCTGTTTTACTTCGCCTATAAAGTCGGGGTATGGGTGTTGAGCATTCCACCCCAGCCGTTTCACTTTGACCTGTCATTCGAGTGGCTGGCGGATGAGCTGGGGACGGTGTGGCGTCCTTTTCTGCTCGGTTGTTTCATTATGGGGGTGCTCAGCGGCGGCATCGGCAATCTTCTTATCCGCGGACTGTGGCGCCTGCACGTCGTTCGTTACCTGCATCGCCGCCGGCGTGCCGCGCTTGCGTTGAAGGCATCTCAGGATAAAGACAGACAGCAGTCCCGGTAAGGCCCGCGCTATTCGGTAAATTTTGATCCGTTGATTGTCTTCAATCCCAGCAGTCCGTGCTCTAATACATAGGTCCGCTCCATCAAGCGACTCAGCGCGAGATTGTGTGTGACGACAATGAAGCTGGTATCGAACTCCCTGTTGAGGTCCACAAGAAGTTGATGAACCTGATCCGCTGTATCCAGATCGAGATTTCCGGTGGGTTCATCGGCCAGGATACAACGCGGTGATGTGACCAGGGCGCGGGCCACCGCTGCACGCTGGCGCTCGCCACCGGACAGCTCCCCGGGTTTGTGCAGCAACCGATCGCCCAGCCCGACCTTTTCCAACAGCGTCCGTGCCTTCGCCAGCGCGGGTTCCGGCTGTTCGCGGCGTACCAGCAGCGGCATGGCCACGTTCTCCACGGCGGTGAATTCGGGCAACAGGTGATGGAACTGGTAAATAAAGCCCATGGAGCGATTGCGCAGCCTGCCGCGCTCGCCCTCGTTGAGGCGGGCCATGTCGTGGCCTTCCACCCATACCTCGCCGCCGCTGGGCGTATCAAGCCCGCCCAGAAGATGCAGGAGTGTGCTTTTGCCCGCGCCGGAGCGACCGATGATGGCAATGCGCTCGCCCTGAGCGACACTGAGATTGATGTCCTTGAGGACCTGCACGGCAATGCCCGCATCGTCAAAGCGCTTGGACAGGTGTCGGCACTCGAGTACCGGCTGGCCACGGCCCGTCTCCGGCCCGGGTCGAGCGGTCTTGTCTGTGACGCTATTCATGGCGCAGGGCCTCGGCGGGCTGGGTTTGGGCGGCACGCCGCGCCGGATAGATCGTGGCAAGAATGCACATGACAAAGGCCACCGCCGTAATCACCGTGACATCATGGACACGGAGCTGCGACGGCACCTCACTGATGTAGTAGACCTGCGGCGACAGGAAGTGGACACCGAATATCCGTTCGATGGCCGGGACGATGACATCCACGTTGGTGGCCAGAACGATGCCGCCCACCGCTCCCAGCAGGGTGCCGATCACGCCGATCACAGTGCCCTGGATGATGAAGATGGTCATGATGCTGGCCGGTGAAGCGCCCAGCGTGCGCAGGATGGCGATGTCCGCCTGTTTGTCTGTAACCACCATGATCAGCGTGGAAATGATATTGAACGCGGCCACGCCGACGATCAGCGACAGGATAATGAACATGGTGGTTTTTTCCGTCTCGACGGCGCGGAAGAAGTTGGCGTGCTGCCGGGTCCAGTCGTTGATCATGTACCCCGGCGGCAGATCCCGCACCAGTTGATGGGTGACCTGAGGCGCGAGAAACATGTTATCCAGTTTGATGCGTATCCCGGAGACCGCCGCGTTCATCTGGAACAGTTTCTGGGCATCCTTCAGGTTGATGAGGGACAGTGCGCTGTCGTATTCATACATGCCGGCCTCGAACATGCCCACCACGGTGAATCGCTTGATGCGCGGCAGGATGCCCACCGGTGTCACGTTTGTCTCGGGTGTGATCATGGTGATCTTATCGCCCATGACCACGCCCAGGCGGGAAGCCAGCTCCCTGCCAAGAATGATGCCGAATCTCCCCGCTTTCAGGTCGGCCAGGCGACCGGCAACCATCTTGTCGCCGAGGTCGGAGACAGCGGGTTCCTCCCCGGGGAGGACCCCGCGGATCAGGGTCCCGCTCACCTGATCACCGTTGCTGAGCATGCCCTCGGCACTGATATAGGGGGCGAGCCCCACGATATGGCGATACCCCTCCAGTGTCTTGGTCAGGGACTGCCAGTTGTTCAGGCGCTCATTCGCCGCCGTCACGGTGGCGTGGGAGACGATGCCGAGTATGCGTTCACGCAGTTCCAGCTCGAAACCGTTCATTACCGAAAGCACCGTGATCAGCGCCATCACGCCCACCGCCACACCCAGCATGGATGCGAAGGTGATAAAAGAGATGAAGTGGTTGCGGCGTTTCGCGCGGATATAGCGCAGGCCGATGAAGATTTCAAAGGGCTTTTTCATATCATCCGCCGCGGCCGGTGAAAGGCAAACTCAGGTCTGATCGCATTGAACATCAAGGTTCCGGATTATACGTGATTGCAGCGGTGATAGTCCTATTCAGCGGCGCTGGGGCAGTGACTACTGAGACAGCACTGCCCGCAGCGCGGCCGGGTGCGGCAGAAATCCTTGGCATGGTGGACGATGAGGGCATGAAATTCATTATATATGGATGCCCGTGCCCGGCGCTCGCCCCGCTGTCCGACAGGACAGCGGGCGCCCCGTTCGCGCTTGATACCGTCCTCGAAGTGTCGGCGCAGGTCATCGTAATCCTCGTCACCGACGATCAGCCCCAATCTTGAAAAGATGCGGCGGGTGTAGGCATCGATGACAAATACATCACGGTTAAATGCATAAAGAAGGATATCGTCGGCGGTTTCACGGCCGATGCCGCTGACCGACAGCAAGGCACGGCGCAGCGCCGCGGTGGGCCAGCGTGACAAGCGCCCGTATCCGCCCTGCTCCAGATACCAGCGGCAGAAATTGCGCAGGCGCAGCGCCTTGACATTGAAGTAGCCCACCGGCTTGAGGTGTCCGGCCAAGGCCGCATGTGAAGATGTGCAGATGGATTCGGGCGCCAGAAGCCGGTGATGCTTCAGATTGATGATGCCCTTTTCCACATTGGTCCACGAGGTGTTTTGTGTCAGCACCGCGCCCACCATGACCTCGAAAGGCGTGTCGCCGGGCCACCAGTCCTGGGGGCCATGGTGCTTGAGGAGACGGTCGAACACGGGCAACAGGCGATTTCGCATGGACGGGCGATCAGGACCTCAGGGGTAAACCTGGCGGCGCAAGGTCTCGATATCGGTATCCGGCAGTTCCAGCCATCGGCCGCGATGCAGTCCTCGCGGCAGCTGGATGGCACCAAAGCGGACACGGATGAGGCGGCTGACTTCCACTCCCTGAGATTCCCATAAGCGGCGCACTTCCCGCTGTTTGCCCTCCATGATCACCACCTGATACCAGTGGTTGGTGCGGTTGCCGCCCCCCTCGCGTATGGATTCAAAGCGCGCAATGCCGTCTTCCAATTGAACGCCCTGCTTCAGTTTTCCGATCACATCATTATTTACGGGACCGTGGACTCGAACGGCATATTCGCGCTCGATCTCGTACGAAGGGTGCATGAGTCGGTGCGCCAGATCGCCATCCGTGGTCAGAAGTATCAACCCCGAGGTATTGATATCGAGCCGGCCTACCGCCACCCAGCGGCCCTGTTTCAGCGGCGGCAGGCGCTGGAAGATGGTGGGCCTGCCCTTGGGATCCGCGCGGCTGCAGATTTCACCCTCGGGTTTGTGATACAGCAACACCCGGCACGGACCCTCCATACGCGGCGCCGGCTTGACCGGCTGCCCCTTCACCAGGATGACATCATTGTGTGTGACGCGGTCGCCAAGCTGGGCGGGTTTGCCGTTGACCAGTATCAGACCGGCGCTTATCTGGCGTTCGATCTCCCGGCGGGACCCGTAGTGGCCGCTGCGTGCCAGGACTTTTTGCAATCGTTCGCCCGTCATGTAATTTCAGGTGCTCAAGATCTAAACCGGAAAATAGACGAGATTGAAGGGTAAAGACGGTGCGGCGATGGGAATGAAGAGGACGGCATCAAACGGCTGATCAGCCGTTTGATGCCGAGGGATAATGTGTATCCTGGTCATCGGAGTTTTCTTCGCTTTGCAGCACGTCATCTTCCTGAGTGATGGCCTCGTCCGCCGCGTACGGTGAGGCTTCATCATCGACAAGTTCGCCCTCCAGGTCCAGGTCGACCTGGATGTGCTCAAGGCTGCTGATCTCGGCCAGCGGCGGCAGTTCTGCAAGACTCTTGAGATTGAATTGATCCAGGAATTGCTTCGTCGTACCGAGCAGCGCAGGCCGGCCCGGGACATCGCGATGACCGACGATGCGCACCCAATCTCTGTCCAGCAGCGTCTTGATAATATGAGTGCTGACCGCCACACCGCGTACATCCTCGATTTCTGCCCGGGTAATGGGTTGGCGGTAAGCGATCAGCGCCAGTGTCTCCATCAACGCCCGGGAATAACGCGGGCGACGCTCTTCCCATAGGCGGGACAGCCACGGCGCGAGCGATTGCCTGGCCTGAAAGCGATAACCGCTGCTGACCTCGGCGAGTTCGACACCACGATCCGCCCACTCTTCGCGCAGGGTCTCCAGACAGGTGCGGATATCATCCCGCGACGGTCGCTCCGATTCGTCAAAGAGCGCAAGCAACCGGTCGATGCTCAGGGGTTGACCGCCGGTCAGCAAAGCGGCCTCGATGATGATCTTAGGGTCCATTGACAATACTCTCCTCGCTACTTTCCTCGCTGGGAATCCTTACGTAGATTTGACCATAAGGCTCATTCTGAATCAGCTCAACCAGTCTTTCCTTCACCAGCTCGAGGATGGCCAGCAGCGTCACCACCACGCCCATGCGCCCCTCATGCGCCGTGAAAAGATCGGGGAAGTGCGTAAATTTATTCGCCTCCAGGGTGCTTAACACGTTGGACATGCGTTCTCTCACCGACAGCAGTTCACGGTTTATATGGTGGTGAGTGAACATCTTGGCGCGGTGCAGCACATCACCCAGCGCGGAGATGAGATCGTCCAGATCAATCTTAGGCGCAAGCTTGATTACCGGTCGATCCGGTGCCTTGACCACTGTGGGAAAGATATCGCGCCCGACCTGGGGCATGGTATCCAGGTTCTGGGCGGCTTGTTTGTAGCGCTCGTACTCCAGCAGACGCCGCACCAGGTCGGCGCGCGGGTCGTTTTCTTCTTCCTCGACTCCCTCGGGTCGCGGCAGCAGCATGCGCGATTTAATCTCCGCGAGCATCGCCGCCATTACCAGGTACTCGGCGGCCAGTTCCAGGCGCATCTCCTTCATGAGCTCCACGTACTCGACATACTGCCGGGTGATCTCGGCGATAGGGATGTCGAGAATATCCAGGTTCTGCCGCTTGATGAGGTACAGCAGCAGATCCAGGGGTCCCTCGAAGGCCTCCAAAAACACCTCCAGGGCATCCGGGGGAATGTACAGGTCGTTGGGGAGTTCGGTGACGGGAATGCCGCGTATCAGGGCGACGGCCGATTCCGGGGCCTGCTGACCGAGGGTGAGTGCTTGCTGATGGGCGTTCATCAACGGTTAACTGTAGCTGATACCCATGGCCTGGCGCACTTCTTCCAGGGTCTCCCGGGCCACGTCCCGGGCGGACTCGCAGCCCTCGGCGATGATGGTGCGCACCAGATTCGGGTTTTCCACATATTCCATGGCCCGCTCGCGGATGGGTGACTGTTCAGCCAGGACGGCGTCTATGATCGGACCCTTGCAGTCCAGGCAGCCGATTCCCGCGCTGCGGCAGCCTTCGTCGGCCCACTGCCGGGTCTCCTCGGAGGAGTAGACCTGATGCCATTTCCAGACCGGGCAGATCTGCGGATTACCCGGATCGCTGCGACGGACGCGGGCGGGGTCTGTTGGCATCGTGCGCAGTTTGCGTGTCACCGATTCAGGATCTTCCCGCAAGCCAATGGTGTTGTTATAGGATTTTGACATCTTTTGCCCGTCCAGGCCAGGCATCTTTGGCGTCGGCGTCAACAAGGCGTCGGGTTCCGGCAGTATCACCTTGCTCTCGCCCTCCAGGTAACCGTAGAGACGTTCACGATCGCCCAGGGTAATATTCTGGTGTGCCTCCAACAGCGCGCGCGCGCGGCCAAGGGCCTCTTCATCGCCCTTCTCCTGGTAGCGGCGCCGCAGCTCGGTATAGAGTTTGGCGTTTTTCTTTCCCAACCGCCCGATGGCGGCCTCGGCCTTGTCCGCGAAATCCACCTCCTTGCCGTACAGAAAGTTAAAGCGCCGTGCGATCTCGCGGGTCAACTCCACATGGGCGACCTGGTCCTCACCGACAGGCACCAGGCTTGCCTTGTAAATGAGGATGTCGGCACTCTGCAGTATGGGATAGCCGAGAAAGCCGTAGGTATCCAGGTCTTTTTCCCGCAGCTTCTCCTTCATATCCTTGTACGTCGGTACCCGCTCCAGCCATCCCAGTGGCGTAAGCATGGACAGCAGCAAGTGCAGTTCGGCGTGCTCCATGACCCGCGACTGGATGAACAGCTTGGCCTCCTTTGGGTTGACGCCCACGGCCAGCCAGTCGATCACCATTTCCCATACGCTCTCGGAGATGATGCCGGGGTTTTCGTAATCGGTAGTCAAGGCATGCCAGTCGGCGACGAAGAAAAAGCACTCATAGCGGTGCTGCAACGCCAGCCAGTTCTTCAGCACACCGTGGTAGTGCCCCAGGTGCAGGCGGCCGGTGGGGCGCATGCCGGACAATACGCGTTCCTGCCGCAGCGAGATCGAGCTCAAGGTGAGCCTCCCGCCCAATAACGCCGATGTTGCGTATCAGTCATAATCTGAATAATTGAAATATAATCGTATTCAATAAGTGTACCGGTGGACCGAGTATCACCTGAAGGGTGTTGGTCATCAATAATACCAACAGGATGAGAAAACCATAAGGTTCTATGCGGCTGAATTTCCACGCCGCTGGACCCGGCAGGAATCCGGCAACGACCCGCCCGCCGTCCAACGGTGGTATGGGGAGTAGATTCAAAACCATCAGCAAGATGTTAATACGGATGCCCGCGGCGCCCATGTAGAACAGCCCGATCGCCACAGACTGGGTAGAGGGGGACACATCGGGCAGGAACTGCGCAAGCTTCATGATCAACGCCCAGAAGCACGCCATGACGAAATTTGCACCCGGCCCCGCCGCGGCGACCAGCACCATGTCGCGCTTCGGGTGTTTGAGGTTTTCCCAGGTAATCGGCACCGGCTTCGCCCACCCGAAGATAAAGCCCCCCGTCACCATGAGCAACAAGGGCACGATCACCGTGCCGACGGGATCGATGTGTTTGATGGGATTCAACGTCAGGCGTCCGAGCATCATGGCGGTGGGATCCCCAAGCCGCTGGGCCACCCAGCCATGGGCGACTTCATGGACGGTGATGGCAAATAATACCGGCAGCGCCCAAACGGCGATTTGCTGTACAACGCTGAGATTATTCATGTGGCGGTGAGGTCCGGCCGGGACTCATCCACGGCCCCCCGTACCACCGTGGTGAGGGTGAATGATGTCATAGGGCGATCGGCGCGGTATCTGTCATGAATCACAATCCAAGCATTATCCTGTTGGGCGCCCCCGTAACCAGTATCAACTGTATACGCGGGCGGCTGCATACCGATATCGGCTATGCGTAGTTGCTTTTCATATCCAGGAAGGTGGTATCGCCCTTACCCTTGCGTACCACCGTGGGCATGTCGTCAATAAACTCGATGACCGTGGTGGGTTCGTAGCCGCAGTATCCACCATCCACGATGAGATCGACGCTGTCACCCAACAAGGTCTTCATCTCCTCGGGGTCCGTCAGGGGCATATCCTCGCCCGGCATGATGAGAGTGGCGCTCATCAGCGGCTCGCCCATGGCCTCCAGCAGGGCCTGTGCCACGGTATTGTCCGGTATGCGAAAGCCCACTGTCTTGCGCTTTGGATGCTGAAGCCGGCGCGGCACGTCCCGCGTGGCGAGCAGCACGAACGTGTAGGGACCAGGCGTCAGCGCCTTGATCATACGAAAGGCGGTATTCTCGACCTTGGCATAGCCGGATATCTCGGACATGTCGCGGCACACCAGGGTAAAGTTGTGACCGGGATCAAGATGGCGTATTTTTCGTACCCGCTCCATCGCCGCCTTATCACCGATCTGGCAGCCCAGCGCATAACAGGAGTCCGTGGGGTACACGATAATGCCTCCGTTGCGCACGATTGCGGCAGCCTGACCGATGAGGCGGGCCTGGGGGTTATCCGGGTGGATTTTGAAAAATTGCATGTCCGTAAGCTGGTTGTTTTTCCGTTAACCCTCGATATTTTGAGTATAAGCGGCTGAATATGCCGGGGATGCGTTCATTTCCCTCCAGCCTCGCCTTACGCCTACATTACCACGCCTGATGAGCAAGGCGGTCAACGGTGATTATATCCGGGTTCCACAGTCAAAAAAACGCTTCCTGGGATATCTGAACCCTTTTTCTCAAGTTTTACGCTGACGTCCATGTGTCCGTCAGGTATAATCCACCGCAGCATATCCAGCCCAGGTAGAGATATTCGGGAAATACAGATTGATGAGTAAACCGCAGCCGTCCCCATGAAATTTCTTTTTGATTTCTTCCCTGTCTTCCTGTTCTTCGTCGCCTATTACGCCTATGACATCTATGTGGCGACGGCGGTGACGATCGCGGCATCTTTCGTACAGGTGACGCTATTCTGGCTTAAGTTCAGGCGTTTTGAAAAGCTTCACTTGATAACCCTGGCGATGGTCACCCTGCTCGGCGGCCTGACGCTGATACTGCAGAATGAAATGTTCATCAAATGGAAGCCCACCGTGGTCAATTGGCTGTTCGGCGTGGCATTCCTGGGCAGCCAGTTCATAGGCAAACGCCCCATCGTGCAGCGCATGATGGATCACGCCGTGTCACTTCCCGAACCCATCTGGGCGCGCCTCAACATGGGCTGGGTGGTGTTTTTCTTCGCCATGGGCGGCGTCAATCTCTACGTGGTCTACAATTTCAGCACCGATGCCTGGGTAAACTTCAAACTGTTCGGCATGATGGGACTGACACTGGCGTTTATCTTTCTGCAGGCCTTTTACATCACGCGCCACGTCAAGCCCGTTGACAAGGCTGAGGAGTGATGCGGATGTGGTATGCGATCATGGCCACCGACGTGAGTGGCAGCCTTGAACTGCGCAAGGGACAGCGCGCCGCCCACCTTGAACGCCTATCTGATCTGCAGCGGCAGGGGCGGTTGTTCGCCGCCGGCCCCCACCCGGCCATCGACGCCGAAGACCCCGGCCCGAACGGCTTCACCGGCAGCCTGGTCATCGCCGATTTCCCCTCCCTTGAGGAGGCCAGGCAGTGGGCCGCGCGGGACCCCTACGTCACCGGCGGGATATATTCCGACGTGGTCGTCAAACCCTTCAAGAAGGTCCTGCCATGAGCGACGGCGGGCGCGTGGCAAAGATTAAAGCACTGCTTACCACGGCACTGGCGCCACAGCGGGTGGAGATATCGGACGACAGCCATCTTCATGCCGGCCATCGCGGCGCCCAGGGCGGCGGTGGCCACTTCAGCGTGACGATCGTGTCCGGATCTTTTACCGGAAAGGGATTACTGGAGCGCCACCGTATGGTGTACGACGCCTTGAGCCAGGCCCTTGAGACGGAGATCCATGCACTCAGCATACAGGCCTATAGCCCAGAAGAAGTCAGTCAAAATCCTTAATCCAGCATCGAGAGGAATATTGCATGTCTAGTTTATCCCGTACCCTGGTGATCGCCGCCTTCGGCGCGACCTTACTGACCGCGGCCGCCAATGTAACGGCCGCTGAGGACAAGTCCGCGAACGATGTCGTCGCCACCGTCAACGGCCAACCCATCACCAAGCAGGTATTGACCATGTACTCCCGTCAGCGCGGCGGTGATCACTCCGGCTCCGTGGACCAACAGACTTTGATCAATGAACTGGTTACCCGTGAGCTGCTGTATCAAAAGGCCATCGCCAGCGGTATCGACAAAGACCCCGAGGTGCAGGCCGCGCTGGAAAACGATACCCATACCCTGCTGGCCAACGTGGTCATTCAGGACCTGCTGCAGTCCAAGCACCCCTCGGACGCCGAGCTCAAGGCGGCATATGACGCGCAGATAAAAAATATGGGCAAGACCGAGTACAAGGCGCGCCACATTCTGGTGAAGACCGAGGACGAGGCCAAGGACGTCATCGCGCAACTGGACAAAGGCGCCGATTTCGCCAAGCTCGCCAAGGAAAAATCCATCGGGCCGTCCGGCAAGCAAGGCGGCGACCTGGGCTGGTTCTCACCGGACAACATGGTCAAACCCTTCGCCGATGCCGCAGCTGCGCTCAAGGTGGGCACATACAGCAAGACCCCGGTACACACCCAGTTCGGCTGGCACGTGATCAAACTGGAAGACACGCGGCCGGTGTCACCGCCATCGTTCGATGACCTGAAGAGTCAGCTCATGAACAGCTGGCGCAACAAGATGATTTCAGCCTATCTCGACAGATTGCGTAGCGAAGCCAACGTCAAGATCACCGCCAACGGCAAGTAAAACCGCGTCATTGCCGGCGCTGCCTGCCGGGCCGTTAGTTTCCGGCAAGCAGCGCCTTCACACCTTGTTCATCCAGCACGGTTATGTCCAATTCCCTGGCCTTGTCCAGTTTCGAGCCCGGCTCCTGTCCCGCCACCACGTAATCGGTCTTCTTCGAGACGCTGCCGGTGACCTTGGCGCCCAGGGCCTGCAGCTGCGCCTTGAGTTCATCCCGGGTGGCGAACGACAGCGTCCCGGTCAGGACGAATGTCTTGCCCTGCAGGGGCTTGTGACCGGTGCTGCGCCGCCGCGTCGGCGCCGGCCAGTGCACACCGCGCTCGCGCAGCCGCGCGATCACCTCGTCATTGTGGGACTGGCGGAAAAAGGTCACGATATGGTGGGCAACGGTGGGGCCGATATCGGGAACCTCCTGCAGCGTCTGTTCATCCGCCGCCATGATGTCCTCCAGGGTGCCGAAGTGATCCGCCAGAGTCTGGGCCGTGGCCTCGCCCACCTCGGGGATGCCCAGCCCAAACAGAAACCGTGCCAGGGTGGTGGACTTGCTCGCCTCCAACGCATCCACCAGATTCTGGGCCGACTTGGCGGCCATGCGTTCCAGACCCTCGAACTGCTCGCGGGTGAGGAAATAAAGATCAGCGGGATTATTGACCAGCTCGTTGTCGACTAGCTGGTCCACAAGCTTTTCCCCCAGCCCCTCGATATCCATGGCGCGGCGTGAGGCGAAGTGGCGGATGGCCTGCTTGCGCTGGGCCGGACAGAACAGTGAGCCGGTACAGCGGGTCACCGACATGCCCTCCTCCCGCACCGCCTCAGAACCGCATATCGGGCATTTGTCGGGCATGTGAAAAATCCTGGTGTGGGCCGGGCGGCGTTCTTTGATCACCGACACCACTTCCGGGATGACATCACCGGCGCGGCGCACGATCACGCTGTCGCCGATGCGCACGTCCTTGCGCAGCACCTCGTCTTCATTGTGCAGGGTGGCGTTGGTCACGGTCACGCCGCCCACGCGCACCGGTTCCAGCCGCGCCACCGGCGTCAGGGCACCGGTGCGGCCCACCTGGACCTGAATATCCTTGACCACGGTGATTTCCTCGCGGGCCGGGAATTTATGGGCCAGGGCCCAGCGCGGGGCACGCGCTACGAAGCCCAGCTCCCTTTGCTGGTCATGGCGGTCCACCTTATAGACCAGGCCGTCGATCTCATAGGCGAGCTTATCGCGCTGTTCCGACATATCGGCATGGTAGTCCAGGCATGCGTCAATGCCGTGCACCCTGCGGCTGTGGTCGGGCACCGGCACGCCCCACTCCTTGAGGCGCTTCAGCAGATCACTGTGCCGGTCCGGAATATCGCCGCCTGATGCCTTGCCGATGCCATAGCCGAAGAAGGCCAGCGGGCGCGTCGCGGTGATGCGCGGGTCCAGCTGGCGCAGGCTGCCGGCGGCGGCGTTGCGCGGATTGGCGAAGACCTTGTCACCGGCCTCCTCCTGGCGCCGGTTGAGCTGCTCGAAACCCTTTTTGGTCATGTAGACCTCGCCGCGCACTTCCAGGGTTGGCGGAAAGTCATCGCCGCGCAGGCGCAGTGGAATGGCGCGGATGGTGCGCACGTTCTGGGTCACGTCCTCGCCGGTGACGCCGTCGCCGCGGGTGGCGCCGCTCACCAGCTCGCCGTCCCGATATATCAGGCTGACGGCCAGCCCGTCCAGTTTCGGCTCCACCGCGTAATCCACGGCGTCCACCTCCAGGCGCTGGCATACGCGGCGGTTGAAGTCCCGCACTTCCTCTTCCGAGAAGGCGTTGTCCAGGGACAGCATGGGGATCTCGTGGCGTACCTCACCGAATGCCTTGACCGGCTCGGCGCCCACCCGTTGGGTGGGCGAGTCGACGCTAACCAACTGGGGGTATTCCTGTTCCAGGGACTGCAGTTCGCGCAGCAGGCGGTCGTACTCCGCGTCCGGGACCTGCGGGTCATCCAGGACGTAGTAGCGATAGTTGTGATAATTGATGTCTTTGCGGAGCGCGGCAACCCGCTTGGTGACCGATGCTGGCGGGGGCTTGGGCGGCATGGAGCGGTTACGAGTTCCGGGTTACGAGTTTCGAGTTTAAGAGATGTGCCCTTAGGCGCTCAACCGGTGCCGCATAACGGATAGGATTTTGACCCGAAACCCGGAACTCGAAACCCGAAACTGGAGTTCAGCCGTTCGCCACCGCCAGCTCCACCGCTTCATCGACATCCACTTCCACCAGACGTGAGACGCCGGGTTCGTGCATGGTAACGCCGATGAGCTGATGGGCCATCTCCATGCTGATCTTGTTGTGCGTGATGTAAATGAACTGGACCCGCTCCGACATCTTTTTCACCAGCTGTGAATAGCGCACAACATTGGTGTCGTCAAGGGGGGCGTCCACCTCATCGAGAATGCAGAACGGGGCGGGATTGAGCTCGAAAATGGAGAACACCAGGGCAATGGCGGTGAGCGCCTTCTCGCCGCCGGACAGCAGGTGTATGGTGCTGTTGCGCTTGCCCGGCGGGCGTGCCATTACCGCGATGCCGGTTTCCAGAAGATCCTCGCCGGTGAGTTCCAGATAGGCCTGCCCGCCGCCGAACAGGCGCGGGAATAACTCCTGCAGGCCGCTGTTGACCTGGTCGAATGTGGCCTTGAAGCGCTCGCGGGTCTCGCGGTCGATGCGCCGAATGGCCGATTCCAGGGTGGCGACGGCCTCGTTAAGGTCCGCCTGCTGTTCATCCAGATAGGTCTTGCGCTTGGACTGCTCGGCGTACTCGTCAATGGCCGCCAGATTGATGGGGCCGAGGCGCTGTATCTTCTTGTCGATGGCATCGACGCGTTCTTCCCAGGCGTGTTCCTCGGCCTCTTCGGGCATGTTGCTGATCAATTCTTCCAGCTGCTGGCCGGTCTCGTTGATCTGCTCCAGTACAGTCTGGCAGCGCACTGCGACCTCACGGCGCTCCAGGCGCTGTTGTTCCAGGGCGCTGCGCACCTCCTGGAGCCGCTGTTCAGCCGTGCTGCGGTCTGTGTGCTGACGGCGCAGTTCCTGGTCGGCGCTCTCGAGGGCATGGCGCGCCTGGGTCAGTCGCTCTTCGGCACCGACGCGCTTGGACAACATCTCGTTCAATTGCCCGGTCAACGCCAGCTCCGGCGCATCGCCGTGGGCGATCTGGGCCTGGAGCTCCTCGCGGCGCTGGTTCAGCTGATTGAATTGGTGCTGCATCCTGTCGAGGCTTTCCTGGCTGGAGGACAACTGGGTACGCAGGGTCTCTACCTCCAGCGCGATTTCATGGCCCAGTTCTTTGTCGACCCTGGCCTGTCTGCGCTTCTCATCAAGGTCGGCGCGCAGTCGGTCGCGCTGCACCAGCAGTGCGTCGCGCTGTTGGCTCTGATCCTCGGTGGTACTGGCCGCCTGTGCCAGGCGTGCCCGCGCCGCCGTCAGATCCTGTTGCGCCTGATGGATGTGCTGCTCGAGTTCGGTGATTTCGCGTTGCAGCTGGTCACTGCGTGACTGCACCTGCTCCAGGTGCGCCTGTTTTGCGCTGAGCTGTGATTGGAGGTCCGCCAAGGCATCAGCGCGGTCGATGATATCGACCTGCTGCTGATCCCGCTGTGACTCCAGTCCCTTGAGTGCCTCAACAGCCCGGCTCAATTCCGCGTGATGGGATTTCAGCCGGGTTTCGCCCTCATCCACGCGCTGGCGCAGGGTCTTGATCTCCTGTTCGCGGTTCAGCACACCTGCCTTGTCATCGGCATCGTCGCGGGTGACGCGCAGCCAATTGCGACCCAGCCACACACCTTCGCGGGTGATTACCGATTCATGGTCACCCAAGCCGTCCCGGCGCGCCAGCGCCTCCCCCAGGTCTTCAGCGGTGTACACGTTGTCCAGAAATGCATCGAGACGCCATGCGGAGCGGACCCGGGCGGCCAGCGTGGGGGTCTGCTTGACTTCCCCCTGCGATGCGCGGCTCACATCGATCAGACTCACGGCACCGTGTTCCAGCGCGGATATCTCGCCGGCCAGAGTGTCTATGTCATCCACACAGATGGCCTCGAGGTGAAAACCCAGTACTGTCTCCACGGCGCGCTCCCACCCGGCATCCACTTCCAGTTGCTGCACCAGGCGCTCCGCCTTGTCCAGGTGGAGCCGCTCCAGCCACGGCGTAGCGGCGCTCTGGCCGTGGCCGAGGGCGGCCTGTTGGCGGGCCTCGAGAGAGGCCAGCTGTTTCTGCATGCCATGGAGCTGATCACGGTCGTGCTCGAACTGTCGGGTGAGCATATCGACCCGCTCGCGTCCCTGGGCGATAGCGCTCAGTTGGCCTTGGAGCTGTTCACGCATATCAGCCAGTACTTGATCGATGGCTTCAAGTTCAATATTTAATTCACTGATATTATTCTTTAATTCATCTGAGTTAAGTGCCGCATTCTGATCGCGCAGACGCCCTACCCGTTCTTCGAACTGTTGCAACTGCTG
>Ga0315540_10001178_pt1 | contig 15034 bp, 17 predicted proteins | sample SalMarSW160110MG_FD_203677 | JGI IMG/M metagenome (GOLD analysis project Ga0315540, IMG submission 203677) | Salt marsh sediment microbial communities from the Plum Island Ecosystem LTER, Massachusetts, United States - Salt Marsh Sediment SW1601-10 ... | reverse complement strand
CGGCTGATCTGAGGCCGCCGAAACGTATCGCGTACGGTCGGCGTTCAGTTTGAAGACTGGATCGTAAACGGTCGTCACGTAGCCTGCCGGAATAAGCACTTCGGTTAATCCAGCATTTGGACCATTCAAACTTTCAGGCCGCAGGTTGGAGACGATGTCGTACTGATAGGCCCCTCCAATCAACCCGGGCGGCCATGGTGTGTGGAGTCGCACGAGGGCATCGAGGCGATTTTCACAGATCACCATCATATCGACGCGACGCAACAACTCACGCAGCATGATGCGTTCGTTGACGCCTTGGCGTTGTCCGAGTGGATTACGCATATCGGCGATGTCCTGCCAATTCCGAAACGCGGCGCGCTGATCGTCGCCCCAGAATTTCGACCGCGCATTCAATGCAGCCCAATCGGTGAGCGTTTCGGTGAATTCTTTGGCTTTCCAGTCCTCGGAACGACGCAACAGATACTGCGAAATATGGAAGCGAAACCCATTCGCAAGCGCCTGATGCTGCACGGTCGCGATGTCGAGGTTCGAAGGAAGCGGGATCCGCCCGTCTGCCAGCGCAACCATGTAATCGATCGGCCGCATCTTCCCGCTGCCGAACACTTTGCCAGGGGCGAACTCGGTTGGCACGATGGCTGCGGCGAAATCCTTGAATACTGGCTCACCGTCCGTGCCGAGCCGATAGAGCATGTCAGGCATGATCAATGGAATGAGCCTGGCTAATGCCCGGCGGAAATCGACTGTCATCTGCTCAATGTCAGGGTCCGCCGTCCAACGCGGATCGGACGACTCGACTAGGGTCGCACCGAGATGCCCGCCGAGCATCGATTTGATCTCCTTGGCGGCCGCGGTAACGATCGGCTCTTCTGTCTTGGAGCCTTTTGGATAGATCATTGACTCGCGGACGATCCCGATCCGCAAGTCGGCGAGCGTGCCCTTCGCCCCTGACATCGTGGCGTGACTAGCGTAGCCGGTATCAAGCACCGACGATCGCGGTACCGTTGTCCAGGAATCGCGTGGATCGTAGTAGCCCTGTTGCGGGTCCTTGAGTGCGTCGAGAACCTTTGCGCAGTCCACGATCGACCGGCACAGGATTCCGGTGCGGTCGACGTGGATGTCGGCTCCGATGGCGCCGCCGTGGAAACTCAGCATCGCTTTGTGCGGCAGGATCAGCGCTACCGCATTGTGATTAGCGGGACCGCGGCAGGATGCCCGCGTTTCCTCGCCCAGGCTTGCCATCACCAGGTTGGCACTAACCGAAGAGCCCGAGCCGGAACTGGAGCCGAGCGAGGCAGAGCGCGCGGTATCGTAGACGTTCGAGGGATTCCCGCCCCAAGTGCTACGCTGATAGCCGAGCGTCGACGGCAACACCTTGTCGGGCTGGTGGCTGCCGCCCGGATTACCGGCACGGCCGTTGTACTCGGTGCACAGCGCCTTGGCAAAAATAATCGCCCCCTTGTTGCGCAACTGCTCGACCAGCGTGTGGTCGCGCGCCGGGAAGTCAATGTCGTAAGCCGCGTCGCCGCCACCGGTCGAGCGCATGTCCTTGGTGTCGAACGAATCCTTGAACGAGAATACGACACCGTACATCGGCATTTTCTCAAGGTCTGGATTGCGCCCGTATTTGGCATCAAGCTCGGCTGCGGTTTCGAGCGCGTCGGGCAGGCGGCGGAAAATCTCGCACACAGACGGTGCGCCAGGCGGCAGCGGGCCCTGCGAGGGATGCCGATCGTAGTCGCCGCGGCACGTGACCGAGCGCTCGCCACGGATGTTGAGTGTCGCGAGTGCATTGAGTTGACCGGAATTGGGAATGCCGGCGATCATTCCGAACTGCTGCTGCACCCCCGGGTCCGAGCGAGTCGGTTCCATGCGGCCGAACTCGAGCGGCTTGCCCTTGTATTTGCCGAAATCGGGCAGGATCTTCGAGGCCTTCACGGTCGCAATCGGAAACGCGAGCGGCGCCCCTGCCCGCACGGTACCTGTCGCCGGCGGCACCGGCTCGCCATCGGCCGTTACGAGTGCGCTCGATACGCCGTTATAGGCGCGAGCGCGGGCGATATAATGCTGGACGATTTCGACGACCGTGATCTCTCCGGATCGGATTGCCCGGTGCATCTCGTCGATCGTCGCCTCTTCAAGACAAGACGGCTTCTCCGCTACGATCTTCGTCTCTTTCACGTGACTGACCTGACGGCTATTTTGTACCAGCGAGATAGAGATTAGTGCATCGATACGATCTCATCTAGATGGGCAGCCGAGGGTGCGAAGGTCTGCGGCGCCGGCGGCCTGTAGTTGAGCGCCGAGTGTGGTCTGATCGTGTTGTAGTGCCATCGCCATTGCTCGATGACAATCTGCGCTTCCTTCAAGCTGTAGAAGATCTCGCCGTTTAGCAGCTCATCGCGTAGCTCTGCTGCGATATCCCTGCTTCCCGGCAGGCCTCCGGTGTCGCCTTGCCCTGCGCCATCAACACTTCAATCTGGCGAAGCAATGTCACGATCTGCTCCGCGCTGAACCTCTTCTTCGGCATGACCAAAGCTCCTTTCCAAGCCATTCACTCACAGCGCTTGATCTAAACAAGCCCGGTCAGGTCTGGTCGAAGCCAATGGTCGGGACAACGAATAGGTCCATGGCGGCAATTTCCGGCGCATGGTTCCGAAGAAAAGTGCGCCACCCCTGACTTGGAGGTTTGCGTCGCTTGACCATGTATTTGGCGACGCTTGATTGCGCGACATCAAACCCAAGCTTGAGAAGTTCGCCGTGGATACGCGGCGCACCCCAAAGCGGGTTTTCCATGCTCATCTGCCGGATCAGGGCGCGGACGTCCGTATCAATCTGCGGCCGCCCTCCCCACGAGCGCGATTTCCAACGCCAATAGCAGCGAAAGCCGGCACGGTGCCACCGCACAAGGGTCTCAGGTTGGACGATCGTGAGTACCTGTAAAATCGACGGAAACCATCGATATAGCTGGATCAAGAACCAGCGGTCGTTGTTCGTCAGCCGAACCCCGCCTCGTACCTTACGCCGCAGAACGATCAACTGATGTCGAAGAACCGCATTCTCTGCCTCAAGTCGGATCTTCGACTTGAATGGCGAGGCCAGAAGACCAACGAATAAACAAAGCAGCCCAAACATTGAGCCAGTTTAGGCGATTCTGACACCTCAGCAACGCGGATAAGGTTTTCAGTACACACAGCTACCTGAGATCAAAATACCTGATCAGATTGGAGAGAGCGTCGCGTGGCAGTCTTTCTTTCGCACTCTCTCCGTTTTGCAAATGTCCGCTATTGGCACTTAGCGAACATTACAACCGCGCCCTTGTTTATCCGCTAATGATCCAAATCGGGCGAACTTGGGTGCGGTCTGATTGTCCGCTAAGGGACATGCGCATTACATCAACGAAAAGAACGCTGTGGATGGCGATGGACCAAGCGTCCGCTCGTCGGACAGCCTTTTTGTTCCAAAAGCAATTCCGACAGAGGGTAAGTCCATGAGTTCCGCCACCCCAGAACCTTTTCTAGGGCGCAGCAAATCCGTTGATTCTTCAGTTCGAAGGGCCGCCCAATATGTCCGAATGTCCACAGATCATCAACGCTACTCGATTGAGAACCAGAAGCAGGCAATTGCGGAATACGCGCTGCTACATGACCTAGAAATCGTGCGTACTTATGCCGACGAGGGTCGTAGCGGCTTGCACATAAAGCGCCGAGACGCCCTCAAGCGGCTGCTCTCAGATGTTCAAAATGCAAACATCGGTTTCGAGGTCATACTTGTCTATGACGTTAGCCGGTGGGGTCGGTTCCAGGACGTCGACGAAAGCGCCCATTACGAGTTCCTTTGCAAGGCTGCTGGCATCGATGTCATCTATTGCGCCGAACTCTTCGAGAATAATGCTAGCGTACTCACTGCGCTAATGAAGGTTATGAAGCGTGTCATGGCTGGCGAATATAGCCGCGAACTTTCCGTGAAAATCGCGCGGGCCCATAGATATTACGCCAAGCGGGGATTCCATCACGGCGGCCCGCGCAACTATGGTCTAGATCGAATTCTTGTTGACGATAGCAGGCGGCCAAAAGCAATCCTGCGGGACGGCCAGGAGAAGAGTTTTCACGGCGACCGTGTCATTTTGGCGCCGGGCCCTAGAGACGAAATCGCCACAGTTCGAGAGATTTTCAGGATGTACGCGATCGAGCGGATGTCTCAAAGAGAGATTGTCCGCACTCTAAATAGGAAGGGCGTCCGTAACCGCCGTGGCAATCCTTGGTCCGCATCTAATATGAGTAAAATGCTCGCCAATGAAAAATACGGCGGTACATTCGTCTATTCACGGACGAAATGGCCTCTGACAGAGGGCCGTTTGCGCAACCCTCCTAACGAGTGGATTCGCGTTGAAGGCGTAATTGAACCCGTGGTCGCGGAGGATATCTTTGATGCAGCACAGCGACGATTGAAGGAACGCCAAGAGCTGACCAATGTCGACCTACTTAATTTCCTAACTGCCCTCTGGTGTACAGCCGGCTATCTATCAATTCCGAGAGTGAACAGAGATAGCGTTTGCCCAACCGCCCCCACGTATCGCGACAGACGCATATAGGCTCATAGGCTACAAGCAGGTGCATGTTTACCGATACTCGAAAATTTCCGGTAACATGCGGCATTTGCATCGAAAATTCTTGTGCCGGCTCATTACTGCAATGAAGCGAAATGCAATTACCTTCGACGAGAAAAAGCAGGTCCTTATAGTAAATGGGAACTTCGCCGTCGCCGTCATCGTGCTTCCATATCTTAATCCCGGGAGAAATCCACAGCCTGGCTGGAAACTCTATTTTGATCGGTTGGGCAATTGTGATGCAATTTTTATTGTTAGAATGGATTATACAAACACTGATGCTCTCGATTTCCACCTCATGCCCCGAAGCATCTTCAAACAACCGAGCTTCCGATTTACCGAAGATCGAATGAAGCAGTTCAGTACATACAAGTTACGCTCAGTTTCTAATTTCGAGCGGGCGCTCAAGCGCATGCGCGACACGAGCCCCCGGAGGCGGCGTCTGCCCTAAGAGGGACGCGTGCGACCATCGCGATTGAGGTAGCGACTTTTTAACACAGGATCTCGCAACATCTGCTATAGCGTGAAAAGCGAGTTGACAAATACATCATCTTTAGGCTTCGAAATCCGCTACTATTCCCAACAGATGCTTGAGGGAGCGACATGCAGGCGATCCGATGCGCGGTCATTTCCGCGACGCTATTGATTGCGGCCGCGCTGCCGGCGTTTGCCGCGCAGCCGCTGACGCGCGAATGGAAATGGTGCCTCAACGAGCGCGACGAGTTGCCGGTGGCCCGCGTCATCCGCGGCTGCTCGGCGATGATTCTCAGCGACAAAGTGCCGGCCAAAGTGCGCGCCGTCGCCTACAACAATCGCGGCAATGTCTATTTCAACAATCGCAACTATCAACGCGCCATCGCCGATTACGACGAAGCGATCAAGCTCGACGGCGGCAACGCCAACTTTATCCTCAACCGCTGCCTGGTCTATGTCCGGCTGCGCGACGCCGACAGTGCCATCATCAATTGCGCTGACGCCGTCCGCCTCAACCCGAAAAACCCGATCGCCGTCTACAATCGCGCGGTCGCCTACGATCTGAAAGGTGATGCCGATCGCGCCATGGCGGACTACAGCCAGGCCATCAAGCTCGATCCCCAATACGCCGCCGCGCTGAACAACCGCTGCTGGCTGCGCGCCGTCGCCGGCCAGATGCAGGCGGCGATCGCGGACTGTACCGGCGCGCTCAAGGCGCGGCCGCGCAACGCCAGCGTCCGCGACAGCCGCGGCTTCTCCTATCTGAAGTCCGGCGCCTACGATAAGGCCATCGCCGACTACACCGTGGCGCTCAAGGCCAACCCGAAGAAGGCGAGTTCGCTTTACGGACGCGGCCTCGCCAAACAAAAGAAGGGCAACGCGGCCGAGGCTAAGGCTGACATCGCCGCCGCCAAGAAGATCCAGCCGAACATCGCCGCGCAGTTCGCGCACTACGGCGTGCAGTGATCTAATCGCCCATCCTCGGAAAGCCGACGACCGCTGCTATCGCAGCGGCGTTCCGTTCTTTGCGCCGCGTTACTGGATTTTGGCCGTTGACAATATTCCAGGCACAGGGCTCAACGGCGCCATGCACCGCATGCTCTCAGCCCTCGCCGCCTTGGCGCTCGCTGCGCCCGCCTTCGCCATCACCGGCCAGGCGCCGCCGGCGACCGGCTGGGCCGCGCGCGCCATCGTGATGGTGGTGGATGCCCACGACGACCTGTGCACCGGCACCGCGCTGGCGCGTGACCTGGTGCTTACCGCCGCCCATTGCGTCGCGCACCCGCAACGCTACGCGGTCAAGGCCTACCAGAACGGCGAGGCCATCCCGGTGCGCGCCATCGCACGCCATCCGCGTTTTAAGCTGGCCAACTATCTCGCCAGCCGCGCCACCGCCGACGTCGCGCTGATCAAGCTGGCTTCACCGCTGCCCGACGTGATCGTGCCGGCGGCGCTGGCCGCCGCCCGCCGCGTTCAGGTCGGCGAAACGCTGACCATTGCCGGCTTCGGCACCGTCGCCGCCGGCAGCGCGCTTGGCCTCGGCGTGCCGCGCATGGCAAAATTGACCGTCACCGGCAAGCCCGGCTCCTTGCAGATCCGCCTCTACGACAATGCCACGCGCAACCGGCGCGGCGGTCTCGGCGCCTGCACCGGCGATTCCGGCGCGCCCGCCTTCGACGGCGAAGGCCCGCTGGTGATCGGGGTGGTGAGTTGGACGACGGCGGCCGAGAATGAGGAAGGCTGCGGCGGCCTGACCGGCCTGACGCCGCTCATCGATTACCGCGCCTGGATTATCCACACCGCGCACAAATTCGGTTCGCCGCTGGCGCCCTAAGCCACCCATCGAATGCGATCCTCACTCCGCTCATTCCCGCGCAAGCGGGAATCCAGTCTCTTTCGTGAACGATGCGTCTTTCGGCCCTGGGTCCCCGCTTTCGCGGGGACGAGCGGGTGATATTAAACGCGCTGCCGTCCACACTTGTCACAATGCCGCAGCGTCCTTCGGTTGTTTCCCCGCCGCGCTCTGGCTAAGCTCGCCCCGGGCAAGGGGGACTCGGGGCATGCGACGCCGGGGGGCTGCACTCACACTTATTCTTTCGGCGGCCATCCTGCTCGTGGCCGCGGCGCCGGCCGGCGCCGTGCTCAAGGGCACGCGATCCCATTCGCTCACCAGCTACACCGTTCGCCTGGTCGGCAACGGCAGTTGCAGCGCCGTTGTGATCGCGCGCCGCCTGGTCGCCACCGCGCGCCATTGCGCCTATGGCATGACCGTACTCGCCGCGCATCATTATTACCGGGTCGCCGAGGTTTCACGCAGCGGCGTGCTCGACGACGGCCGGCAGGTGTACGCCTCCGGCGATTCCTCGCTGTTGCGGCTCAGCAAGCCGCTGCCCGAGACCATCGCTGCGGTGCCGGTCGGCGACGGCGACGGCGACACCTACATAATCGCCGGCTACGGCGGCGGCAGACTCCGCCAGGCCAACCTGGTGGTCGCAAGCCCCTACGCCCTGGTCGATCCCGGCCGCACCGGCTCGATCAGCGCCAGCGCCTGCTTCGGCGATTCCGGCGGTCCGGTGCTGCGCGGCGGCGTGCTGGTCGGCGTCATCACCCGCGCCGCGCATCCCTCCCCGCGCCGCGCCTGCGGAGATTTGACCCGCTGGGCGCCGATCAGCGTGAGCGGCAATGTCGAAGTGCTGGGCGACGACAAGAAGCCGGCCCCCAAGGCGACGCCGACGCATCGCACGCGCCGCCACGTCCGCCGCCGCACGCAGGTCAAACAGGCCGGCTGGTTCGGCAACTGGTTCGTGTCGGCCAAGGCGCGCGGGTCGACGCGGTATTAAGATGGCGGCCCGCTAGGTCGCGCTAGGGCATGGCGCGTCCGGTGCGCGCAATATTCACTTCGATTTCGGCCGCAAGCTTCGGGAATTGCGCCAGCACCTTGTTTGACAAGGCGGCGTGTCGGTAAAACTGGCCAAAGCAGCCGGCAGTTGCCGCGCCGCGATTGCTTTGCCGCCGGAATCATGGGCGCAGCGGCTTAACAATTAACATTACTTGGTCAGGTTACTCGGCGGATCGGATCGCCACGCCCAATGCGCAGCGCTAAAGCTATCGAGCCTTCGGGACTCCGCCACAATAGTCTCGAATGGCCGGCGGAGTCGTCGATCCGTTTTCAGTTCGGCGGCTCCGTCTGGTTTCGTTTCATGACCTAAAAATTTTGGGGCCGCCAAGTCTCTCACGGGGTTTGGCGGCCTCGTTGGCGTGCGCGCGTTGCGTCCGCAGCCGACGCGACGGCCTTGTCATTTCTAAATGGAAAATCCTAAGAGGGTCGCGAGCCCATAGCCCAACAGGGATACCCAGGCGAGTGTGAGCGCCAACCCACAAACGATCAAAGTGCGCGGCCAGACTTTCTGAAGCAAAGGGGTCGCCGGCTTGACCACTGTTTGAGTTCGCATCGTCGTTTTTCTGTCGCGCTCTGAAAGGGTAGCCCCGCCCGTTCTGGAACGGGCGGGGCTAACGACACAAAGCGATGGGGTGTGGCTTCATCCAGCGCGTTTGTGCCATATATGCACCCTAGGCCCGAACGCGAATGACCGCTGTGATGGGCATCACAAAAAATCGCTATTAATGTTGGGTTTAATGCATTACGGCCGGCCGTGGCCACGCATTGGTCAAGAACGGACGTGCCGGACAAAACGTCGCACCGCTGCGCCCGGTTGATCACCGCGCGCCCACGCCCGCTCGGCGCGCGTGCGGGCGTGTGACAGCGTCGGCCGGGAGGGGGCCTGCTTCACCGCGCGCACGCGCGCTCCCGCGAGCAGCGGGAAGGTGACGATGGAAATTTCCCACAGGTCCACCGCGTGCAGGCGGCGGATGCGGGTGCGCGGATCGACGCGGCCTTTGACGGAGCGAAAGCCGATCGACAGCCCGTCGATGGCGCCGGCGGCGATGAAGCCCGCCAAGCCGCAGCCGTAAGTATCCGGTAACCGCGCCCCGCCTGCCGCTTTAAAGCTTCGTTCAGGACGCTGCGGGATCATGGCGGGCATGAGCACGAGCCTGGACACCATCAGCCTGCTGACCCTTGCCGTCGCCGCGCTCGCGCTCGGGCTTTCGGGCTATTATTTCTTCGCCGCCTTCGATGCCGCGCGGCCCTGGCTGCCGCAGCCCTTGCAGGAAGAGATGCGCGCGCGTTTCGCGCTCGACCGTTTCATCTGGCACGGCATGGTGCCGACGCCGGTGCGTTGGCAATATCTGCTGTCGCACGTCTTTGCTTGCATCGGCCTCGGCTGCCTGGCCATGCTGGCGATCACGCACGGGCCGCTGATCGGCGGGCTGTTGTTTGCCGGCATCGCGGCGCTTGCGCTCGCCGATTGCTGGCTGTGCTGGCGCAAGTATCGCCGCTTCAGTTGGGCTTAGGCCCCGGTCAGCCGGCCTGGACTATGTCGCCGCCCTCAACCGCCCCGTAGCCGGTGGCGGCGCATTTCTCGTTCACCGTGAGGAACGGCGCTTTGGTGACGCGCTCCCACAGTGCGGTGCGGTCTCCGCCCAAGGCCTCGATCCGGTTGGTGTCGACCACAAGGACAAGCCCCGCGCCGAAGGCGAGTTAAAGCCACTGCGTCAACGTGTTTCTAACAGAGCCGCGTCGGCCGCGCGCATCGATGGCTAGCGCTCAGCCGAACGCGAGCCGTACGGGTTGACGATAACGTAGCCGCTGATCGACATGACGTGGTCGCGGGTCAGACCGCCCCCGGAATTACCGTCATGCACCATCCAGTCGTTGCCGCTGGCATGGCTCATCAGCACCATCACGTGATGATTGCGCACCGCCGCCATGCCGGGAGCCGGCGCGGTGCGCGGGAATTTCCTGATCCAGTTGGACGCCAGAAATAGCTCTCGGCGCATCGCGCCGAACACATAAAGCGATGCTTCGCAGCCGCAAAAAGCATGCGGACAACCAGTCGGCCTGCGGCCGACGACGACGCCATTGCCATTCGCGTCGAGAACACGCCGGGTTGTTTCGCGATTTGCCGAACGATGATCCGAACAGCCGCGATTGTCGCAGACAATCAGCGTCGGACGCCTGTGGTGTCCGTGTTTCGGCTTCGCATCGGCCGTGGCCGTCGTTGCAATCGAAAGGATCGCTGTGATCAGTACAATCGCTTGTTTACGCAATGAACCACCATCCATGAAATGCGGATTGCGCCCGCGTGGCCGTCGTCTCCATTGGCTATTCGGCCTTATGTGACAGACCGATGACTGAACCCATTAGCGCATTGCCGCCGCGACGACGACCAAATGCTTGATGTAAGCTGACTAAGTAAGGTTAAGCGTAAAGCATCCTACAGCCCCCGCACCCGCAGCTCGCCGCGCGCCCCGAAGCTCAAGGCGGTGACCGCCCAGACCAGCGCGTCCAAACGGTCCGGCGCGCGGCCGTGAAAGTTGCCGCCAGCTCAGCTGGCAGACATAGGTACGACGCCAATACAACCGACGGGACAGCAAGGGCGGGTAACGCCTGACCATTAAGGGCGCCCTCTCCTGTCCCGACCGTAAATCAAATCCGCACGTACTGATGGTGGTGTCCACGAAGCATAGACCGCCCATCGATGCGCCCGTGGCGCTGAATGACCCTTCCATAAGGCGCATCACTCCCTAGCGAGAGGTGCGTACGCACCTGTGGTTGCTCAAAACTCCGAAAGGCCGAGAAAATCTGGTGATTTTCGCGCCACCGCCATACCCTCGTTGGCATGATCACAATTCTTTCCGCCCTCGTTTCCCTGCTCTCGTTCCGTGTTCGCAGCCGCACCTCACTGGAACTTGAACTCGTCGCCCTGCGACATTAGGTGACCGTCCTGCGGCGGCAGCGACCAGGTCGCGCGAGGCTGTTCTGCGCAGACCGGCTCCTCTGGATGTGGCTTTACCAGGTTTGGCCGCAAATCCTCAACGCCATGGTGCTGGTCAAACCAGCAACCGTAATCCAGTGGCATCGCAGGGGGTTCCGCCTCTACTGGCGGTGGCGATCACGCCATCTGGGACGGCCCAAGATGAACTCAGAGATCCGTGAACTGATCCGCCAGATGAGCGTGGCCAATCCCCTCTGGGGCGCCCCCCGCATTCATGGCGAACTGCTCAAGCTCGGCATCGAGGTCAGCCAAGCCACGGTCGGGAGATACCTGCCGTGGCGGCCCAAAATTCCCTCCCCGACCTGGCGTAGCTTCCTGCACAACCATCTGACCGAGATTGCGGCGATCGACATGTTCGTTGTTGCAACCGCGACGTTTCGGCTGCTCTACGCCCTGATCGTCCTCCGCCACGACCGAAGAACAATCATCCATTTCGATGTCACCGAAAATCCGACGCAAGCTTGGCTCGCGCGCCAGATGACCGAGGCATTTCCCTGGGACACTGCGCCCCGCTATCTGCTGCGGGACCGGGACGCATCATATGGCCTGGTCTTTCGCGATCGAGTTCGGGTGATGGGCATCAAAGAGGTTGTTACCGCGCCGCGGTCATCGTGGCAGAACGCATATGTCGAGCGCCTCATCGGATCGATCCGGCGCGAGTGTTTCGATCACGTTGTCATTTTCGGTGAGCGTCACCTGCGCCGCACCTTGTCGTCCTATGTTCAATACTATCATCGGACGAGGGCGCATCCCTCGCTCGACAAAGATTGTCCGCAAACCCGGTCCATAAGCCAACCGACCGGAGGCAGGATTATTGCGTTCCCAGAGGTCGGCGGCCTGCATCATCGCTACGAACGACGCGCCGCGTGACCTATTTTGACAATCAAACAGGCGGACCGGTTTCGAACCGCGGTTCCGTTGAACAACTGCCACGCTCAAAAAGATGGCATTCCATGGCCAATACACTGGCACCACGTCGTAAGGGCAATCGGTGTTCTATTCGACTAGTCAAAAGTCGTAAGTCGCGATCGCCAAACCGACCCCCAGACCGGATAGGCTTTTGAGCAGGGACAGGAATAACGGGAAATATGTTATTTTTGGTCCAGATTGCAACTCAGAGTTCGCCGTTCGCCCGATGGTTCTGCGGACTTAGAGTGAGACTCCCCATTCAATGGAACAGCGATTTTTGCGGAGAAACTGGGAATTCGAAATTAAAGACATGGAATCCGAACCCGATATAGTCTTGACTGAATTCCGGATGACATTTTCAGAAGGAACATATGATCGCCTCAGCTGATCGCCTCAGCGTGATTTTGCAGAAACGTGTTCTAAGAGTGCGATAGCAGATTTTGACAACCTAAGTCATTGCCGTCTCGCTCGACCGTTCAGGAATGACGGTGGCAGCGGCTGGGAAAATGAGCGTGAATAGCGCGCCTCCGCCCGCACAGTCGTCAACGCAAACGGACCCGTTTAGCGCCTTCATTATCCGATCGACGATGGTCAGGCCCAGCCCAGCACCGCTTGTGTTTTGGTCGGCCCGCCAGAACCGCTCGAATATGCGCGCGCGTTGTTCCGCAGGAATGCCCGGCCCTGAGTCCATGACCTCGATGGCGGGGTGATTCGATACCCGGATACGCACAGACGTCCCTGCGGGCGTATGGCTGATGGCGTTTTCAATGAGATTTCCGAGGGCCTCGCGCAGCGCGAAGCCGTTGGTGCGGATGCTCACCGGAGCATCACTGCGCAACAGCTCGATTGTTTTGTTGGACGCGATCGCGAGTGGCGCGAAACTCGCCGCAATGTCAGCCGCAGCAGAATTTAGATCGACTACCTCGTCGAAATTGACGGAAAGCGTCTCTAGCCGAGCGTCCATCAGCAACTGCGATACGATGCGGCTCATATGCTCCACATCGATGCGTATTCGATTGACAATCTCTGGGTTCTCCAATGTATCTATATTGGCCATTAACACTGCAAGTGGCGTGCGAAGCTGATGCGCTGCATTGGCGTTAAATTCGCGCTGATGCCGCAAGCCTTGTTCAAGCCGCTCAAGAACTGAGTTCATCGAGCGAACCAGTGGCAAGATTTCGAGCGGCACGTTTTCGGTCGGCAGACGGATATTCGCGCTGGACGGCCCGATCGTTTCCGCCAAATCTGAAATCTGCTTCAGCGGCGTAATAGCGTGCCTGACAATTAAGATACTGACACCCAGCAATACCAACATGAACAAGATTCCTAGCCAACCGCCGTCGGTCAGGAATTCGTCGGTCACTGCGGCTTCGAGGTGATCGGATTCATGCGTTTGCTGCTCCACTTGAATGAAAAATGTTCGCTGACCGACTACTGTTTGCAAGGCCGCACCAGAAGTATGCAATGGGCCAGTTCCGTCGTGGTCGTAGCCGTAGAGTTTATATTTGCGGTTAGAAAAAATTGGCAGCGGCCCAACTGCCGGTCCTGCATTGAAAAGAAATTGGCCGTTCGCATCACGCACTGCGTAACGGTAGGATCTATCTGGGCTGGTATAGGCTTCCGCCAAGCGTGGCGGCAGCCTGAGCTCGACGAAACCTTTTTCATTCACGACCAGGTAGCTGGCGATCACGCGAGCCTGATCGAGTAGCGTCTCCTGGCGTAAGCTGGCATCTTCCCATTTCGTCTTGAGGTACAGCCAACTAAATGCGCATACGCCAGCGGCCACTATCGTGACCGTCAGCACGGTCGTTATCCGCCACAGCAGAGAATATTGCCTCAAGGCATATCTTCCTTCAGCAGATAGCCAATACCATGCAGCGTGTGGATCGTGCAGGCGGCTTTGGTCGCCCTCAGGCGGCGACGCAATCGGGAAACCAGAACCTCGATACTGTTAAGACTCACATTCCTATGCAAGCCATAAAGGCCATCTTCTAAGCTGCTTCTAGAAATTACCGAGCCTTCGCGGCGCATCAGCATTTCCAGCACCTCAATTTCTCGCGCCGAGAAGTGCGAGGCTGAGCCATTTACAGTGACTTGCCGGGCGCTAACGTTGAGGCATAAATTGCCAATCGTGAGAACAGTTGCAATTGATTGGCCGGGACGCCGCAGTAGGGCCCTTAATCGCGCTGCCAGCTCGACTATCGCGAACGGTTTGACGACGTAGTCGTCGGCACCAGAATCGAGCCCGATCACGCGATCTTCAACGCCATCACGTGCGGTGAGAATTAGGATCGGCGTTGCCGAGTTGCTTTGTCGTAATTCTCTCAAAACTTCGAGGCCGTCGCGATCGGGTAATCCGAGATCGAGGACGATCGCGTCATAACCCATCGACCTAACGGCATTAATTCCGTCGGCCGCCGTCGGAAATGCATCCACGCCAAATCCAAGCCGAGCCAAGCCTTTAATGATCGACTCGGCCAGTCGGCGATGATCCTCAAAAAGCAGGATACGCATAGAACGTCGCAGATTAATTTCTTTTGTTAATATTCCAATTCAAACCCGCGATGCATTGATATAGCTCAAACTACACGATGAGTGCCAAAAATGCCGGAATTCCCGGCAAAATCCATTTTCTATACGTACGGATTGAAGCGCACTGCGGGTTCGAGTTCCAGCAGCCGTTTAAAAAGGCCGCTTAAAGTCGCCTTGATGTTTGACGTGATTGCATTGGACAGGTCGACCGATAGCATCGTTATTGAAGACTCAAGCAATATCGCCGTAAGAGGTATTCGGCGGACAGCCTGAGACACAGGCCGGCTTCATACTCGCGGCGACGGCAGTATAATGGTCTGACTCATATTTAGAGTTTGTCTTACCGTGCGTCCTGCGTATAGACTAGCCTCACGGTCCAGATAATCAATCGACCATTGCAAAATGGGATAAGTGTTGCCACCGCACTCGAAACGGAGGCACCATTCGGTTAGTTTGATTTTATTCAGCGCTCAGGCGGCTTGAATTAACCAGCAGTCCACCTTGCGACCGCGCTATGAATTGTTCCTATTGCCACACTACACCCACGGCTAGACCCTGCCTCCTTTCAGTTCGGCAATGCCAAGTCTTATTCTTGGCGCCGTCTGAAAGGAGC
>Ga0315540_10001177_pt1 | contig 15045 bp, 14 predicted proteins | sample SalMarSW160110MG_FD_203677 | JGI IMG/M metagenome (GOLD analysis project Ga0315540, IMG submission 203677) | Salt marsh sediment microbial communities from the Plum Island Ecosystem LTER, Massachusetts, United States - Salt Marsh Sediment SW1601-10 ... | reverse complement strand
CGCTGATGGCGCTCGCGCGGGGCAGCCAGCCCGCCAACCCGTGAACTCCGAGCGCGAGCTCGAGCTCAAGTACGCGCTCACCGACCCGGAGGCAATCCGCCGGTTGCTGGCAGGCGACGCATTCGATGGTTTCGAAGTCGGGCGACTCCACAGCCTTTCGCTCGAAGACCGCTACGTCGATACGCCCTCGCGCGCACTCGAGCGCTCAGGCTACGGCGCCCGCCTGCGGCGCGGTGGGCAGCGCACCACGCTGACCGTCAAGAAGACCACCCCGGCAACCGGTGCCGTCCACGATCGGCTCGAGCTCGAGGGCGCAGCCACGCGCAGCCTGGATCCGCGGCACTGGCCGGAGAGCGGGGCACGGGCGCTGGTCGAGGCGGCTACGGGCGGGGAGCATCTGCGCACGCTGTTCGTGATCGACCAGCAACGTGACGAGCACGAGCTGCTCCTCGACGGGACGGCGGTGGCCACCGTGTCGCTCGATCAGGCGGTCGTGCGCCGTTTCGGGCACGAGCTGGGCTCGTTCTGGACGCTCGAGGTGGAGAGTGTGCCAGACCGCGACGCCCGCGCGGCGCGGCGCCGGCTGAAGCTGGTCGCGCAGCTGCTCGAGCGCACCGGATTGGTAAAGCCGGAGCGACGCTCAAAGGAGGAGATCGGCCTGGCGTTGGTGGCGGCCAACCTGACACGACCCGAACGCCCGCCGCGCCGGCCGGGCATCGTCGCCGACGACGCGCTGGAGGCTGCCGGACGGCGGGTGCTGCGCATGCACCTGCTGCGCATGCTCGAGCAGGAACCACGGGTTCGCGAGACCGACGATGTCGACGCGCTGCACAAGATGAGGGTCGCCACGCGGCGCATGCGCGCCGCGTGGCGGGTGTTCGACGGTGCCTATGACCCGCGCCTGCAGCGGCGTTACGTCAGGGAGCTGCGCACCGTGGCCCGGGCGCTGGGCCGGGTGCGCGACCTCGATGTCCAGCTCGAACGCCTGAGCGACTACCGCGCAGCGCTGGCCGCCGGCGAACAGGCGGCCCTGGCGCCGCTGGCCGACGAATGGCAGCGCCGCCGCGACCAGGGCCGCGCGGCGCTGGTCGACCTGCTTTCCGCGGCCGACTACGAGCACTTCGTGACCGACTACCGCTCCTTCGTCGAGACGCCGCGCGCGGCCATCCGGCCAACGGGCCGCCAGCGCGTGCGTGATGCCGCGGGATCGCGCATCTGGCGCGCCTACGAGCGGGTGCGCGGCCATGATGCGACGCTGCCCTGGGCAGACGTCACCGAGCTGCACTCGCTGCGCATCGATGGCAAGCGGCTGCGTTACACGCTCGAGTTCTTCGCCGAGGTGCTACCCGCGCGGGCCGAACCGCTGATCGCCTCGGTGACCATGCTGCAGGATCGGCTGGGGCTGCTGAACGACGCGGTCGTGGCCCGCCGCCTGACGCATGAATGGCTGGTCGATGCCACCACACCGGCTGCCACGCGCGAGGCGGCCGGCGCCTATCTCGAGGCCACCGATCGCGACATCGCCCGCCTGCGGCGGAGCTTCCGCCCACTCTGGCGGCGGCTCAGCGGCCCGGCATTCAGGCGCCAGCTGGCGATGGCCATCGCCACGCTCTAGGAGCTGCGTCACCAGCTCAAGCGCCCGGAGGCCCCAGGCCGTTCCGGATGATCCGTTAACAGGACGTTAACCGACCGCGAACAAGCCGTTGATGGAGCGACGGAAGACTGACGTTGGAAAGAAATCAACGGGCCCCCAGAAGAGGAGAGCTACCCAAGGTGAACAGAAGCAAGTTGCTGGGTGCCGCTGCGGTGACGATGGCCCTGGTGGTGGCGGCGTGCTCGAGCGCGAGCCCGACCACTGCACCCACGCAGCCGCCCACCCAGGGCACACCGACGGCGATGGCCAGCACACCAGCAGGCTCTGGCCTGAATCCGCCTGCCGACGTTGGCAAGAACGACAGCGCCGAGGTCACAGGCGCCGGCTCAACCGCCATCTTCCCGTTCCTGTCGACGATCGCCGACGCCTATCAGAAGAACGTCGCCCCGGGCGTCTCGTTGAACTACCAGTCCATCGGTTCGGGCGGCGGCATCACCCAGTTCACGGCCAACACGGTCGACTTCGGGGCTTCTGATATCTACCTGAACAACGATCAGGAAGCGGCAGTCGGCGCCCCGGTTCTCAACATCCCGATGATTCACTGGGCAGTCGCCATCACCTACAACCTTCCCGACGTCACGCAGGCGCTGGATTTCAGCCCGGATACGATCGCCGGTATCTACCTGGGCACGATCACGAACTGGAACGACCCGGCAATCGCCGCGGATAACCCGGGCGTCACCCTGCCCGATCTCGGAATCACGGTGGTCCACCGCAGCGATGGCTCGGGCACCACCTTCAACTTCACCTCGTATCTGTCCGGGGTAAGCGACACCTGGAACAGCCAGGTCGGCGCGGGCACATCGGTCAACTGGCCGACCGGTGCCGGCGGCAAGGGCAGCGAGGGCGTGACCGCCGTCGTGAGCCAGACCCCGGGCGCCATCGGCTACGTCGAGCTCTCGTACGCGCTCCAGAACAGCCTGCCGGTGGGCAATGTGAAGAACGCGGCCGGCAACTTCATCACGCCGAGCCTCCAATCGACGACAGATGCGGTGTCAGCGGCCATGCCCAACGCCCCGGCCGACCTGCGCTTCCTAATCGTCAACCCCCCGGCCGCCTTCCCGAATGCATACCCAATCGGCGCAAGCACCTGGGTGCTCCTCCTGAAGGACTACTCGGCTGACAAGCAGCCCGAGATCAAGGCGATGGTTGACTTTCTCTGGTGGGGCATCCACGACGGACAGTCGCTGGCCGCGTCGGTGGACTACTCAGCCATGGCTCCGGATCTCGTGACCAAGGCCGAAGCAGCCCTCAAGTCGATCACTGTCGGCGGTCAGCCGGTCCTCCCCTGACTGACCGTTCGGCTGGCGCGCTGCCGGCCGTCGTCTGCCGCGTATCCTCGCGACGTGGCGGACGGCGACCGGCATCGCCGTTGAGCCCGTACCCACGCCCAGCAAGAGTGGAGATCCCGCGATGATGGCCCCCGGGCCCGCCCGCCGCGCGAGTCAGCGCCCATGGCAGTGATTCAGGTCGCTCCCGGTCGAGTGCGCAACCTGCTCCAGGAGCGGCGACCGCGGCGTGGCGAGCCGCTTTTTCGGGCTCTCGTGTTGGCTGCCGCGGCTGCCGTCCTCGTCGTCATTGGCGGCCTGATCCTTGTCATCACCCAGCAGTCGCTGAGTGGCATCGTGCACAACGGCGGTCTCGCATTCATCGGCGGCACGACGTGGGATCCCGTACACGAGATCTTCGGCGCACTGCCATTCCTCTATGGCACGGTGGTGACCTCGTTCACGGCGCTGGTCCTGGCCACGCTCATCGGCGTCGGGGTCGCACTGTTCGTGGTCGAACTCGCACCACAGCGCATCGCCGGGCCGGTGGCGTTCATGGTCGAGCTCCTGGCCGCGATCCCCAGCGTCGTGTACGGGCTGTGGGGCATATACGTCCTCGCGCCGTGGCTGCGCGAATTTGTCGAAACGCCGCTGCACAAGGCGTTCGGCTGGCTGCCGATCTTCGCTGGCACCCCGATCGGGATCGGTTTCCTTTCGGCCATCGTCGTGCTCACGATCATGATCCTGCCGACCGTTGCTGCGGTATCGCGCGACGTCGTGGCCGCAGTGCCAGCGTCGCAACGCGAGGCCGCCCTCGCTCTGGGCGCGACGCGCTGGGAGATGATGCGCATGGGCGTCCTGCCCTATGCCCGCAGCGGCATCCTGGGGGCAGCCATCCTCGGCCTCGCCCGTGGTGTCGGCGAGACCATGGCGATCACCATGGTGATCGGCAACGCCCCGGTGATCTCGGCCTCGCTGTTCGCCCAGGGTTACACGATGGCCAGCGTGATTGCCAACGAGTTCACCGAGGCGACGACCGAGATCTATCGCAGCTCGCTCATGGAAATCGGCCTCCTGCTGCTCATCATCACGTTGCTCATCAACGCCGCCGCGCGGCTGCTCGTCTGGCGCGCTGCAGGCGGCAGCTCGGCTCGGAGCGTGCTCGCATGACCGCGGCAACGGCCAGCCCGGTGATCGGCCCCGGGCCCATGGCCGGCCGCAACCTGGGCCGGCGGAGACGCACCGATCGCATCATGCGGGCACTGCTCGGCCTCGCCGCCGTGCTCGCCGTCGTGCCGCTGCTGATCGTTCTCGTCTTCGTCCTTACCCAGGGACTCGCCGCCCTCAATCTGGACCTGCTCACGCAGCTGCCGGTCCCGCCCGGCCAGTCCGGTGGCGGCGTGGCCCCAGCGGTCGTGGGAACCCTGATCATGGTTTCCCTCGGCACGCTCATGGGTACCCCGATCGCCGTGCTCGCGGCCATCTATATCCGTGAATATGCAGGCGGTCGCGGTGCCAGCGTGATTCGCTTCATGATCGACGTGCTGGCCGGCGTGCCGACGATCGCGGTTGGACTGTTCGCCTACGGCCTGATCGTCGTGCCGATGAGCGGCTTCAGTGGTTTCGCCGGCGCCATCGCGCTGGCGATCATCATCGTGCCGATCGTGGCCCGCATCACCGACGAAATGCTCGGCCTCGTTCCCGTCTCCGTCCGCGAAGCGGCCTACGCGCTGGGCGTGCCGCCCTGGAAGGCGATCGTGCGCGTGGTCATTCCGGCCTCGGCCGCCGGCATCATCACCGGCGTCCTGCTCGGCGTCGCGCGCATCGCCGGCGAGACGGCCCCGCTCATCTTCACTGCCCTGGGCAACCGAACGGTGACGACTTCGCTCGATCAGCCGATGGACGCACTGCCACTGCGCATCTGGGTCTACGCGACCGGTCCCTATAAGTCGTGGCACGACCAGGCCTGGGCAGCCTCCCTTCTGCTGGTTCTGCTGGTGCTCCTTTTTTCCGTCCTGACCCGGTTCGTACTCGCGCGGCGATCGCGCCACCGCAGGTAGACTCAATGACCAGCGTGACCGACAGCGACTCCGTCAGCACCACCGCGCAGACACGGGTGGCCGAGAGCCAACGCCCCGAGCCGGCCAGCGCGGCGCCCGGAGAGGTTGCGTCGCGGGAGGTGACGCAGGGCGTCGCCATCGACGTCGACCACCTGAGCGCGTATTACGACCGCCATCGGGCGCTGCGTGAGATCACGTTCAGCGTCCTGCCAAATTCGATCACCGCCATCATCGGTCCTTCGGGCTGCGGCAAGTCCACCCTCATCAGGTGCCTCAACCGAATGCACGAGGTGACGCCGCGCGCCCGCGTGGAGGGCACGGTCCGTCTCAACGGCGATCCGATCTATGGACCCGGCCGGGACCCGGTCCACATCCGGCAACGCATCGGCATGGTCTTCCAGCGTCCAAACCCGTTCCCGACGATGTCGATCTATGACAACGCGGTTGCCGGCCTCAAGCTTGCCGGCATCCGCGACCGCAAACTCCTCGACGAGGTCGCCGAGCGGAGCCTCCGGCGGGCCGCACTGTGGGACGAGGTCAAGGACAAGCTGCGCACGCCCGGCGGGTCACTGTCGGGCGGCCAACAGCAGCGCCTGTGCATCGCCCGCGCGATCGCCGTGGAGCCGGAGGTGGTCCTCATGGACGAACCCGCCTCTGCGCTCGATCCGATCTCGACGCTGAAGATCGAGGAGCTCATGGATTCGCTCCGGGCGAGCTACACGATCGTGATCGTCACCCACAACATGCAACAGGCATCGCGCGTCAGCAACCAGACCGCGTTCCTGACGGTGGGCGATGATGGCGCGGGCTTTCTCGTGGAATTTGGCGACACAACAGACATCTTCACCAATCCTCGTGAGCAACTCACGGAGGACTACATTTCGGGTCGGTTCGGTTGAGCCCGCAGGAGTGACCGCCATGGACGAGCAGAACCGACTGGGACCACGGTCGATGGAAGACGAGCTGACAGCCGAACCTGAGACCGCCGAGGCGGCGGTCGTGACGCACATCCCTACGCACGTCAGCCGCGAAGGCCTCGATCGGGAGTTGCGCCAGATCAAGGACGCCGTGCTGCGCATGGGCAGCCTGGTGGCCGAGCAGATCGGTGCGGCAATCGACTCGCTGACCAGCCACGACGCCGACAAGGCGACGGCCACGATCGTGGGCGACGTGCGCATCAATGACGCGCAGCGGCTTATCAATACGCTCATCACCACCACCATCGCCACCCAGCAGCCGGTGGCGCGCGATCTGCGCTTCCTGCTGTCGCTCGACCACGTCGCTTACGAGCTGGAGCGCATGGGCGACCATGCCGCCTCGGTCGCCAAGCAGGCCCGCAAGCTGGCGCCGCAGCCACCCCTCAAGGAGTGGGTCGACCTGCCGCGTATGGGTAGCCTCGCGGCTGAACTGGTGCGCGGCGCGCTGCGCGCGCTCGTTGACATGGATGTCGACCGCGCTCGCGAGGTGGCCGCACGCGATGACGAGATGGACGCCCTGTACCACGCGATCTTCGACGAGGTACTGGAGCTGATGCAGGCCGATGCGAACAATGTCGACCGGGGCACGCGCATCCTGTTCGCTGCGCACTACCTCGAGCGCATCGGTGATCGCGTGACCAACATCGCCGAGGACGTGGTGTTCCTGTCGACCGGCGACATCGAAGACCTCAACCCGTGACGTGATGGAGCTGCATCTGCTGCGCCACGCTCACGCCGGCGACCCCGCGAAGTGGCACGGCGACGATGCCGCGCGGCCGCTGAGCAAGAAGGGGCGCGGCCAGGCAGAGCGGGTAGGCGCCTTTCTCGCCGCGCGTGGCATCAGGCCGGAGGTCATCGTCACCAGCCCCAAGGAGCGCGCCCTCCAGACGGCACAGATCGTCGCGGCTGCCCTGGGCCTTGAGCCGGTGGTCGACGAGCGCCTCGGCCGGCCGTTGCGCCTGGCCGACCTGTCAGCCGTCATCGGCGAGAGCGGCGCGCCGGTCGTCGTGGCCGTCGGCCACGATCCCGACTTCAGCGACCTGGCCGCGCAGCTCATCGGCGCGTCTGAGTTGCGCATGCGCAAGGGCGCCATCGCCCGCTTCGATGTCGACATCCCGCTGATTGCGGCCGGCGCCACACTGCGCTGGCTGCTGCCACCGGACCTCCTCGACTAACCGCCGGCCGGCGGCGACGCGCCCGCTGGTCAGGGCGAACCGGCGGGAGCCCGATCGGCCAGCGGCACGGTGAAGGTGAACGTGGCGCCGTGGCCCTCCTCGCTCTCCACGGCGATCGTCCCGCCGTGTCCCTCGACGATGTGGCGCGCTATGGCCAGCCCCAGGCCGGTGCCGCCCATGCCCCGCTGACGTGCCTTGTCGACCTTGTAGAAGCGCTCGAAAACGCGGTCGATCTCGGCCGCCGGGATCCCCGCCCCCTGGTCGCGCACCTCGACCGCGAGCAATGTCCCGGCCACCCGTGGCGCGACGGTCACGGTGGTCTGCCGGGGCGAGAACTTGACTGCGTTGTGCAGCAGGTTGACCAGTACCTGGCCCAGCCGTTCGTCGTCACCCCAGGCGAGCGGCAGGTCTGATGGCAGATCGGCCGTCAGTGTGACCTCCTGGCGCTCGGCGAACGCGCGCAGCCGCTCGAGGGCGCCGTTGATCACCCCGGCCATGTCGACCGGCTGGAAATGCTGCTCCGCCGCGCCGCCCTCGATCCTGGCCAGGTCGAGCAGCTCGTTGACCATCTGGACCAGGTGCCCGGTCTCGACGTCGATCTTCTTGGTCCGCTCACGGATGCGCGGCGGAACGTCGGCGTGCTCCAGGTCCTGGCCGAGAGTCTCGGTCAGCAGCCGGATGGTCGTCAGCGGCGTGCGCAGCTCGTGCGACAGGTTGTCTACGAACTCGGTCCGGATGCGCTGCAGACGGCGCAGCTCGGTGACGTCGTCGAGCAGCAGCCAATAACCGGCGTCGCCGGCACGGCGGATGCGGATCAGGGTGCGCCGCTCGTCGGGCGCCCGGCCACCGATCTCGATGCTGGTCATTGCCTGCCGGGGTGCCGAGCGCAGCGCATCCTCAACGCGATGGTCTACGAACAGCTCGAGCACCGTTCGGCCGGCAGCGGCCGCGGGTTCGGTCGAGAGCATGCGCGCCGCGGCCTGGTTCAGGCCGACGATGCGCAGGTCCGGCGCGACGCGAATGAGGCCCTCGTCGATGCGCTCGATCACCGCCGGCAGTTCGGCCGCGAAACGCCCAGCGGCGTCCTGGCCGGCACTCGGGGCGGAAGCGCCGGCGGAGGATCGCCTTTCTTCGGTGGATCGGCCGCGCGCGATCAGCCAGCCCAGCCCGACACCCGCGACAAGCGCCACCGGCACTGCGAGGAGAACAAGCTCGGGCGGCACGCGCCAAGTCTATGGTCGCGTGTCCGGCCTATGTGCCGGACGGCCAGCGAAAGACGTAGCCCACGCCACGCACCGTCTGCAGGTAGACGGGCCTGGCCACGTCGGCCTCGATGTGCGCCCGCAGCCAGTGAACGTGCACGTCCACGGTGCGTGTCTCACCCGCATAGTCGTAGCCCCAAACCCGCTCGAGGAGTTGCTCGCGGGTGAAAACCTGGCCGCCATTGCGGATCAGGAAAGCCAGCAGCTCGAAGGCCTTGGGCTTGACCGGCAGGGCACGGCCGTCGCGCAGGATCCGGTGACCTGCCAAGTCGACCTGGACCGGGCCCAGGTCGAGGCTGCGCTGCTCGCCGGTCGCAGTCACCTGGCGCGCCGTCGCGTCGGAACGGCGCAGCAGGGCACGGATGCGCGCCTGTAGCTCGCGCAGGCTGAACGGCTTGGTGACGTAGTCGTCGGCACCGAGCTCCAGGCCGAGCACCTTGTCGAGCTCGCTGTCGCGCGCGGTCAGTATCAGGATGGGCACCGGCGACTCCGCCCGGATGACGCGGCAGACCTCGATGCCCGACATGCCCGGCAGCATCAGGTCGAGGACGACCAGGTCCGGCTGGTCGGCCCGATAGCGTTCCAGCGCCTGCGGCCCGTCGCCGGCGGTGGTCACCTGCAGGCCGTCCTCGATCAGCGCCTCGGCGAGCGTTTCGCGAACCGTCGGCTCGTCCTCCACGACGAGGACGGTGCGCGCCACCTGGCTCAGGCCTCCTCGCCGGCGCGCGCCTTGCGGATCAGCTCCTCGCGAGCGCGCCGGCGGAAGGCGCGGCCCTGGATCCAGTACTCGGTGAAGTCGGTGCACTCACCGGCATCGTTGAAGCGACACACGTACACGTTGAAGTACTCGTCGCGTGGCTTGCCGCCGGGTGAGTCGAAGTAGCGGCTGACCCCGCTGGCCACGTGGACGTCGCCGTCGATCGCCAGCGGGTGGTACTCCGCGTCGTAGGTGCCCGGATCGTCGGGACCGTCGAGCCACGACTTGACGATCGCGTCGCGACCGTGGACCGGCTCGTCCTGCGGGTGATACCGGTAGTCCGCGTCGGCGCTGAACAGCGCCGCGATGTGCTGCGCGTTGTAGGTCTTCCACGCTTCGATGTAGGCGTCCAGCCAGCCCTGGAACTGCTCGTGCCTCATGCTCTTCCTCCGTCTGTCTGTGTGCGGCCCCATAGTAACCGTTATTTGACGCTTCGGGGGTTACATCGGGCAGGCTACTGGACGCGCTCGAGCGCCGTGACCACGAAGTCGGCACGACACGCGAGCACCGGCCACGGATCGCCCGACCGAGGTATGTCAAGCGGGAAGCCCAGCGGGATGTAGCCGCAGGTCTGGGCGCCGGGGTCGTCGAAGTGTCCGGTGAGCTGGTAGTTGCCGCGCACGACGGCCGGGCGCGGGTCGACGTTGAGGATGCCGGTCGCGACCTTGCCGTACACGTTCAGCACCTGGTCCACCTGGCAGGCACGCGTTCCGTCCAGATACGGAGCGCCGCCGACGTTCGAGGCGGCGTTGACCTGGGTGCAGGCCAGTTCGCCGGTCAGCGTGAGATCGATCGAGCCGAAACACGCCAGCGCCTGCAGCCCGCCGAGATCGGACAGCGCCTGGGCGGTCAGCTGTTCGACGTCCGGACACGTCGGCACGTATGGCACCAGCGCCGGCGTCAGGCCCCTGAGCGCCGATACCCAGCCGAACTGTTGGCCGTTGCGGGCCGGATCGGCCTGGTTGGCAACCTCCCAGTAATCGGCACCACTGGCATCGTTCGGGCCGGTGACCAGGAAGAGCAGCTGACCTTTGCTGAACGTCGGCAGCACCGCGTTCTGCTGGGCGTTGCCATTCGGGTCTGCCGGATCGACGACCTGGGCCAGGTTGTCGAGGTTGACCGTGGCCAGGCCGTCCGGGTGCAGGGTGTCGGGCGCCGGGCTCGGCGTGATGGTCGGGCTGGGCGACGGTATCGGCGACGTGCTGGGCAGCGATGGAGACGGCGATGGCGCCGGTCCGCCACACGCGGCGAGCGCCACGGCCAGCACGGCAGCCCAGGTCGCCCTGCGCACGATCATCGCCGGCAATTCGAACATCCACGGCCATTGTCGTGGCGATCCGCGTGGCCCACGCGAGCGGCATGCTCCTTCTCGACAAATGTCGAGCCGATCGACCTTATGCGGATCACGAGCCCGTACACGCCTCCTCGACCTGTCCTCTTCCGCGATTCTGCGCGTGGTCGTGAACCGTGCCCGGGCTGTCAACTCGGCGCTTCCGCGTAAGGTCGAGGTGGCCGGTCGAATGACGGAAAGTGGTGCCATGCCGGGACCGGCCCGCTCAGGATGCGAGCAGCGCGTCCAGCTTGCCGAACGCTTCGCCCCAGCCGTTATCGGTCGGAGACACCAGGTCCTCGGCCAGCCACTGACGGACCTCGACACGCGTCCGGCCGTGGGGCTCGTCGTGGAACTCGAGTCGCATTCTCGTCTCGAACGGCTGAAAATCGCCGACCAGCTGGCCGCCGATATGCATGGTGCCGTCGAGCAGCTCGCCGTCGACGACCTCGGTGAGCTCGATCCTGCCCAGGACGCGCACGCTGGGATCGTAGGGAAAGACCTCGATCCAGCGCTGATGTCCGCCGGGCCGCACGTCGAAATCGATCTCGTCGCGCGGCAGCGCGTTGCCGATCGGGCCCCACCACGCAGCGAACTGGTCGGGGTCCGTGAATGCCCTGTACACCACCGCTCGCGGCGCGTTGAAGATGCGCGTCAGGAAGAGCTGTGGAGCGGTCGTCGCGGTCATGGCTTGCCTCCATGGGTCTGAGGATCGGTCCCGGTTGTGGCTTGTCCTGCGCTGAGTCGGACGAGGTGTTCATCCAGGCGGTCGAAGCTCTCGGTCCAGAGCCGCTCATAGCGCTCCAGCCAGGTTGCCGCCGTGGCCAGCGATGTCGGCGAGAGCCGCGCATGCCGCCACTTCCCTTCCTGGCTCCTGGTGATGAGCGACGCGCGCTCGAGCACCTTGAGGTGCCGCGATATGGCCGGAAGGCTGATCGAGAAGGGCGTCGCGAGCTCGGTGACCGTCGCCTCGCCGGCCGCCAGACGATCGATGATGCCCCGGCGCGTTGGATCGGCCAGCGCACCAAAGAGTAGGTCCAGCTCGTGGCTCGACCGCGGCGGGACAACATTTAACATACTTGTTAAGTGTAATGCCAGGGTCGTTCTCCCGCCAGCCCAGGGATCCAGCGTCGAAAGAGCCGGCGGATGACATGAACAGCCGCGCCCGGCGGCGGTCGTCAGGGAACGAGCGACTCCAGCGAATCGCGCGCGGCGTCGAGCCGCTCGAGGGCGCGTGCGTAACCCAGCGCGACGAGCGTGTCGAAGAGTGGCGGCGTCGCCGTGCGACCAGTCACCGCCACGCGGATGGCCATGAACAGGTCGCCCACCTTCCAGCCGCGTTCCTGCGCCAGCTGGCGTAGCGGACCTTCGAGCTCATCTGCCTCGAAGCTGACCTGGCTCACGTCGGCGATCACCGCGCGTGCCGCCTTGAGCCCCGCAGCCGTCGTCGCGGCGTCCCAGCGCTTGGGCACCAGCAGGTCCGGCTCGACGCGCAGGCCGTTTACGAACAGGAAGTCGGCCATCGCGCCCACCTCCGCCAGGGTCGGCAGTCGCTCGCGCAGCATGGGCAGCAGCGGTCGCAGGTCGTCGGGCGTGGGCAGGCGCACGTCGGTGCCGGCGGCGGCGAGGCCTTCCAGGTCGGCCGTCAGGAAGGGCAGCAATCGGTCGACCAGCTGGTCATCGGACAGTCGGCGGATCCACTGGCCGTTGAGCCATTCCAGGCGATCGCGGTTGAAGATGGCGCCGCCCGACTGCACACGGTCGAGATCGAAGCGATCGACCAGCTCGGCCAGCGAGAAGATCTCCTCCTCCGTCCCGCTCGACCAGCCGAGCAACGCGAGGAAATTCACGAACGCCTCGGGAATGAAGCCCTGGGCGCGGTAGTCGGCCACGGCAGTCTGCGACTTGCGCTTGCTCATCTTGGTCCGGTCCGGGTTGAGGATCAGCGGCAGGTGGGCGAACTCGGGCACCGAGGCGCCCAGCGCGCGGAAAAGCAGGATGTGCTTGGGTGTGTTGGACAGGTGGTCCTCGCCGCGGATGACGTGAGTGATGGCCATGTCGGCATCGTCGACCACCACCGCGAAGTGATAGAGCGGTGTGCCATCACTGCGCACGATGATCAGGTCGCCGCCCAACGTGTTCGTGTCGATTTCCACGTGGCCGCGCACGATGTCGTCGAAAGCGACGATTCCCTCCCCCACCCGAAAGCGGACGACCGGCGTACGGCCCTCTGCCTCGAAGGCGCGTCGTTGCTCGGCTGTCAGGTGCGCGCAACGGCCGACGTAGTGCGGCGGCTGGTGAGCCGCCTCCTGCGCCTTGCGGTCGGCGTCGAGCTCCTCGCGCGTGCAGTAGCAGTGGTACGCCTTGTCCTCGGCGAGCAGCTTCTCCGCAGCCGCGGCGTAGTTGGCGACGCGCTGCATCTGACGATACGGGCCGTACGGCCCAAGACCCGGTCGCCCGGCCACCTCCGGCCCCTCATCCCACTCGAGCCCCAGCCAGTGCAGCTGGTTGAGGATGTCCTGCTCGTAGTCGAGGGTGGAGCGGGCCACGTCGGTGTCCTCGAGGCGCAGGATGAAGGTGCCGCCGTGGCGGCGCGCAAACAGGTAGTTGAAGAGCGCCGTGCGCGCGGTGCCGAGGTGCAGCGGCCCGGTTGGACTGGGCGCGATGCGGCAGCGAATGCCAGTCATGGGCGTCCGATCAGTGGTCGCCGGACAGCCGGCGGCGCAGCCGGCCCAGCACACCCGCAGCCGTCTTCGCGGCGGGCGGGGTAGCCGTCTTTGCGGCGGGCGGGTTGGTCGTCTTCTCGGCAGGCTCGGCGGCCGGTTCAGTTGCTCGCTGCCCGGCCCGCTGCGCCTGCGCCTGCGCCGCGCGGGCTCGCCCGGCAGTCACCACCTGGGTGCCCTGATAGTGGAACTGTCCGCGCCGCGGCAGGTCCTCATCGCCGCGCCGGAAATAGGCCCGTGCGGCCATCGACCAGGCGGCGCCACTGGAGCGGTTGTAGACCTCGAAGTCGGGCGCCGCAGCCTGGCGTCCTTCGGCGGCTTGGCCCTCTCGGGAGGGCTGGTTCTCCTGGGCAGGTGGCTCGGACGAGGCACCCGCGGTCCGCCGAGCGCGACGATTGCGGGCGGCACCCTCCTCCCACCACGGCACTTCGCTGGCCGACCAGCGATAGGCACGTTTGCTGCGCGGCGCAGCGTTATCGGTGGCCGCGCGCCGGGCACGCGCGCTGCTCTTGCGTGGCGCGTGCGCCGGTGGCGTCGCGTCGGCACGGACGGGTCCGGGTGCGTGCTTGTCGTCCCACTCGCGCCGCCTCAGCGGGTCGGACAGCACGCGGTACGCCTCGTGAACCGCCAGGAAGCGGGCCGTGTCGCCTGTCGCCGCGTCGGGGTGGTAGCGCTTGGCGAGAGTCCGATGGGCACGCTTGATCTGGGCGCCCGTTGCGCCGCGCGCGACGCCCAGGGCGCGATAGGGATCGAAGTGCGTGCGATCGAAATCGTTGGTGGCCATCGACTTGTCAGGCGAACTCGACGAATGGTGCCAGCTGGAAGGCGGGCACGGTCTCGGCGATCTCCACCCCACGCGGATCGCGGCGCGGTGGTCGGCGCAGATCGTTCAGCCTTTCGAGCGCGTCGGCGTCGAGCGCGTTCAGCTGGGCCAGCGTCTCGATGGTCACGGCCCGATTGGCGCGGCCGGCCAGGTCACCGTCCTCGATCTTGATGGCCACGCCGATCGCCGTGCTGCGGCTGCCGGCCCAGCCGGGCAGCAGGCCGATGCCGCGCAGTCCCTCCGCGCCGCCCTTGGCCACCAGCGCGCCCGGTCGCGTGCGCATCAACATCGTGTCGACCGCGCCGCGCGAACCGCCCACCATCTCAGGCGCGGCCATCATCACGTCTCGTACTTTCGTCAGCGAGCCGACCAGGCCGGCGGTGCCGGTATCGGCCACACCGGCCGGATCGGCCAGCAGGGCATAGGCGCGGGCGATCGCTGTCATTGGAAACGCGTAGGTCAACACTCCGCAGTTGTCGACTGCGGTCACCAGCTCGGACGGCCGGCTGCCGAAGACGCGCGCCACGACCTCCGCCACGGCGACCTGGGTGGGATGGTCGGGACGCCAGTAATCGGCCAGCGACCAGCCTCCATGGCGGGCCAGCAGCAGGCTGGACACGTGGAACCCCGAGCAGTTGTGCCGGATCGGTCCGGGTGCCTCGCCATCGCGCGCGAGCCGGGCGGCAGTGAGGGCGTCGTGCGGCGCGCCGTCGGTGCCGCAGGCCAGTAATGATTGGGAGAGTCCGGCGCGCCGCAGCACTCCCTGCAGCGTGCGCACGTGCATGTCCTCGCCGTGGTGCGAAGCGGCCATCACGGCCAGCTCGGGCCCGGTCAGGTGGAACTCCTCCACGCCGCCCGCCTTGACCAGCGCCAGCAGGCCAAAGGGCTTGACCGCCGAGCGCAGCGACGTGACGTAGTCGGGATCGCCGACGCCGCGCTCGACCCGGCCACTCGCGTCAACCTGGACGACGTGGCCGCGGTGCCGGCTTTCGACGAAAGGCCCCCGCCGAACCTCG
>Ga0315540_10001175_pt1 | contig 15055 bp, 10 predicted proteins | sample SalMarSW160110MG_FD_203677 | JGI IMG/M metagenome (GOLD analysis project Ga0315540, IMG submission 203677) | Salt marsh sediment microbial communities from the Plum Island Ecosystem LTER, Massachusetts, United States - Salt Marsh Sediment SW1601-10 ... | reverse complement strand
CTTTGCCAACCGCTCCGAGGAAAACCGGATCCTGCTGCAAACTCGCCTGGTGGAAGCCTTCAACCAGGTGCTTGCCGACCTGTGCGCTGAAGTTAGCGCTGGCTTACCTGCCGGCGAGGGCGGGGCCTGTCCGGACCAGGTGGTGGACGCAGTCGTGGTGGGCAACACCGCCATGCATCATTTCTTTACCGCCCTGCAGGTCGACCAGCTGGGTTCTTCGCCTTATGTTCCGGCGGTCAGCCAGGCGCTTGACGTGCGTGCCATCGACCTGGGGTTGAATATTGCTCCGGGTGCGCAGGTCCATCTGCCGGCGAATATTGCCGGCTATGTTGGCGGCGATCATACCTCCTGCCTGCTCACGATCCAGAATTCTCCTCCCGATCAAAACCTGGTGCTGGTGGATATCGGCACCAACACCGAGATCAGCCTGGTGGTCGGCCGCCAGCGCCGCCCCGATCCGCACGGGATACCCTCGGACGATGGGGATGCCCCGATTTTCTCCTGTTCTTGCGCTTCAGGGCCAGCGTTCGAAGGCGCCCATATTCGGGACGGGATGCGCGCTGCCCCCGGCGCGGTGGAGCGCGTGCGCATCCGGGAAGGTGTTCCTTTTGTCAAAACGATCGGGGAACTGCCGGCTGTGGGAATCTGCGGTTCGGGTATCCTGGAGGTCGTGGCCGAGTTAACCGGCACCGGGGTGGTCGATTCGCGCGGCGTACTGCGCCGCGACCAGCCCGGAGTGCGTCTGGACGGCAATAACCGGGCCGAATATTTGCTGGTTCCTGCCGCGAATACCGGTCACGGGCGAGATGTGGTCGTGACTCGCAAAGATATTCACGAAATTCAGCTTGCCAAAGGGGCCATTCGCGCCGGGATCGAGATCTTGCTTGGCCATGCCGGGATCACCGCTGGCGAAGTTGACGCCTGGATCATCGCCGGGGCATTCGGCACCTACCTGGATCTGGACGCCGCCCAGCGCATTGGCATGCTTCCACGTCAGCCGCTCGAACGGTTTCACCAGGTGGGGAATGCGGCCGGGGTAGGTGCGAAACAAATGCTTCTCTCACGGGAGGCCCGCCTTCTTTCCAGCCGGGTCATCGACCGTGTTCGTTATATCGAACTCACCGTCCAACCCGAATTTACCGATGTCTACGTTGACGCGCTGGAATTAATTTAATCCCCTGTCAGGTGGAGGTGCTTCATGGAGCGCCTGTCTTTATTCGAAGCCGGGGATGGCGCTTATGCCATCTACCGTATTCCCGGGATCGTGGTTACCGCAGCCGGGACGCTGCTGGTGTGCTGCGAAGCCCGGCGTAGTGCCCGCGGTGATTGGGGGGCGATTGACCTGCTGCTGCGGCGCAGCGCATCGTCGCCCCCGCAGGGGGGCAGCGCTTCGTCGTCCCCGCAGGGGGACAGCGCTGACGGCGGCCGCACCTGGGAGCCGCCCCGGCGAATGAATCGTTCTCCTGAACCGGTGAAGCGCAACCCGGCAGCCCCGGACCAGAGTATGGCGGCTGCCGGACAGACCTGCAATAACCCGCTCCTGATTGCCGATCGCCAGCCGGGTCGGGTTCATTTTCTTTACTGTGTGGAATATGCACGCTGCTTTTACCGGTCAAGCCAGGACGACGGCGTGCGTTGGAGCGAGCCGCTCGAGATCACCTCTGCCTTGCAAACACTCCAACCGCGCTATCCCTGGCGGGTGTGCGCGCTGGGCCCCGGGCACGGGATTCAGCTTTCTTCGGGACGTCTGCTGGTTCCCGTCTGGCTGTCGCCCGGCACTGGCGGACATGCCCACCGTCCCTCGGCTGTGGCCTCCATTTACAGCGATGATGGAGGCCTTTCCTGGCATGCCGGCGAGATCATCCTTGAAGATGGACCGCAATTTGCAAATCCCAGCGAAACCGCCCTGGTTGAACTGAGTGACGGGCGGGTGATGGCCAATATACGCACCGAATCCGCATTCCTGCGCCGGGTTACCGCCCGCAGCCCAGACGGCGCGCGCGCCTGGTCTCCGCCGCGCATCGAACAGGATCTCTTCGACCCGGTGTGTTTTGCCGGGCTGACGCGTTTTTCTGCCGGTAAGCTGCTGTTTTCCAACCCCGACAGCCTATCCACCACCGGACCCGGGAGCAATACGCATACCGAAGGGCCACGGCCCCCATGGGGGTACGCACCGCAAGGTACGCCTAAAGGGCGGCGCGAGAACCTGACCGTGCGCCTGAGTGAAGACGACGGTCGTACCTGGCCTACGGCGCGCGTGGTTGACCCCGGCCTGGCGGGATATTCCGATCTGGCATCCGCCCCGGACGGCACGATCTACTGCTTTTATGAAGGTGGCGGCATAGGCGGGGATGCCTATGCCAGCGCACATCTCTGGCTGGCGCGTTTCGACATGGCCTGGCTGCGCGATGGTTAAATCAGGACGCTACTATAATAGGTTTTATATGTCATACTGACAGCCTGAAAGGCGGATGCACCCTGCCGAAGGCGTGCTTTGCGTGTTGGGGGGTGCTGATAAACTGACCGGCTGATCAGTTCAACCCAAGGAGTAAGAATGAAAGGTCAGGATCTTCGAAAGGCTCTGCGCAGCGGACAGCGTGTCTACGGTACGCTGATCGTTGCTGATTCTCCACGTTGGCCGGCGGATGCGGTGGCGCATCTTGGCCTGGATTTTGTGTTCATCGACAGCGAGCATGTCCCCCTGGACCGCGGTCAGCTGTCGTGGATGTGCCGCACCTATGCCGCGATGGGGATTGCTCCCATTGTGCGCATCCCCAGCCCGGACCCATATAGGGCTACCATGGTGGTGGATGGCGGCGCCCAGGGTGTCATTGCGCCTTATCTCGAGCGACCTGAACAGGCGCGCCAGGTGGGCAGCGCCATCAAGCTGCGCCCCTTGCGCGGCCAGCGCCTGGAACGGGCCGCCTCCGGGCAGGAGCCGCTCTCGCCAGAGCTGCTTGAATACACCCAGACGCGCAATGCCGGGATCAGCTTCATCGCTAATATCGAGAGCATCCCCGCCATGCAGGCTCTGGATGACATTCTGGAAGAGGAATTCCTGGACGCGGTCCTGGTTGGCCCGCACGATCTCTCGACCAGTCTGGGCGTTCCCGAGCAGTACGACCATCCCGATTTTATCGCCGCGGTGGATGAAATCTTCCGTAAGGCGCGCGCCCACGGTAAGGGGGCCGGCATCCATGCCGTCTACGAGCAGGCCGTGCAGCATGAAATTCGTTGGGCGCAGATGGGCGCGAACCTGATTGTGCATTCCGCCGACATCTACGTCTTCCGCCGCGGCATGCAGGCCGACCTGGCCGCCATTCGCGGCGCCCTGGGTGATTTTCCACAGGGAGAAAGCGAAAGCAGCAGCCCGGCCCCTCGCGGGGGAACAATCTGAACGGGGCAGTCCAGTAATCGAGCAGGTTTGATTGACACTCAATTCTCGCTCTGCTATAGTTAAACCAGCATTGTTATCGATAACAATGCTGGTTTTGGCAGATTGATCTTTATTTTGCGGTTAATCTCATCTCCCAAGGAGACTCCCCATGTTCGACCTCAAAAAACTCGAAGTCTGGTTCGTCACTGGCAGCCAGGGCCTTTATGGTCCCCAGGTGCTTGAGCAGGTTGCCCAGCACTCGCAAGAGATCGCCAGTGCCCTTTCGCTTGCCCCGGCCATTCCGGTTACAGTGGTCTTCAAGCCGGTGCTCACCAATCCGGATGCGATCCACAGGCTGTGCCTGGAAGCCAACGCTACTCCGAACTGCGTCGGTCTGATCACCTGGATGCATACCTTCTCGCCGGCCAAAATGTGGATTGCCGGGCTGACCGCGTTGAAGAAGCCCCTGGCCCATCTGCATACCCAATACAACCGCGACATTCCCTGGGCCGAGATCGACATGAATTTCATGAACCTCAACCAGGCTGCCCACGGCGACCGGGAATACGGTTTTATCGTCAGCCGCCTGCGCCTCAACCGCAAGGTGGTGGTCGGCCACTGGCAGGATCCCGAAGTCCAGGCCAGCCTGGGCGCCTGGGCGCGCGCCGCTTGCGGCTGGCATGACCTGCAGGGCGCGCGTGTGGCCCGCTTTGGCGATAACATGCGCGAGGTGGCGGTCACCGAGGGCGATAAGGTCGAAGCTCAGATCCGCATGGGGTACGATGTCTACGGTTACGGCGTGGGCGACCTGGTTCAAGAGGTCCAGCAGGTCAGCGACGCCGAAATCGACCGTCTGGTAGCCGAATACGAGGCTGCTTACAGCATGGCCCCCGATTTAAAAGTTGGCGGCAGCCGGCACGCCTCCGTGCGCGAAGCAGCCCGCATCGAGATCGGCCTGGGCAATTTCTTGAAAGCGGGCGATTTCAAGGCTTTCACCTCCTCGTTTGAAGAACTGCATGGCCTGGCGCAGCTGCCCGGCCTGGCCGTCCAGCGCCTGATGGCAGCCGGATACGGCTTTGGCGGCGAGGGTGATTGGAAAACCTCCGCCCTGGTGCGCGCCATGAAGGTGATGGGTGCGGGTCTGACCGGTGGCACTACTTTCATGGAAGACTACACTTACCACCTCGATCCTGCCGGGAACAAGGTGCTGGGCGCGCACATGCTCGAGATTTGCGAGAGCATTGCCGACGGCAAGCCCTCGCTGCAGGTGCACCCCCTGGGCATCGGCGGCAAAGCCGACCCGGCGCGCCTGGTGTTTACCGCCCGCCCCGGACCGGCCCTTAACGCTTCGATCATGGATATGGGCAACCGCTTCCGTATGCTGGTCAACGTGGTCGATGTGGTCCCTGCCGAACAGGCCCTGCCCAAACTGCCGGTGGCCCGTGCCCTGTGGATTCCCCAACCCAACCTGAAGGTCGCCGCCGCGGCCTGGATCTATGCCGGCGGCGCGCATCACGCCAGCTACAGCCAGGCGGTGACCCCCGAGATGCTGTCCGACTTCGCCGAAATCGCCGGCCTCGAATTCCTGCTGATCGACAAAGATACCAGGGTCGATGAATTCAAGAAGGAACTGCGCTGGAACGAGATGTATTACATGCTGGCCAAGGGTCTTTAGCCCACCGCTCGGAAAGCGGATCAGTTGCAAAATACTCGATTGATCCATTCGACTGTATCCAGGCCGGAGTCGCGACTCCGGCCTGCTGATTCATGCGCCTTTGGCCAAAAAAGATACAATGCACTTCGTATAGGGCGAAATTGTGTTGGGCTTACCCGAACGTATCCCGGATCGCCTCCAGGTATTCCATCCCGTTTTCAGTGTCCGGCTCCAGGTAGCTGCCCTCGGTCCATTCATTCCAGGCGTTCACCGTCACGATTTTTGGCCCATTTCCGGTCTGCAGGCGGGTTTTGATATCCGCCAGCGCCTGGCGGAAGCGGGCTGGAGAATTGCCCGCCAGCACCGGGGTGTAGGGGTAACCGGCATTGATCCAGACGTCCGAGGGCAGGGTGCGCGGGCTGGAATCCCAACCCATGGTCGCGTTGGGGAAATACGGCAGGTCGATCTCCCCGGTGATCTTTTCCCAGTATTCCAGGTAGCCCTGAAAAACGGCCCAGTAATCGCTCTCGGGAAAATCCGCCAGCGACACATGGTGGATCCAGACGTAGGAAGTAAAACTGTCGAAGCCCAACCGCTTGAGCACTTCGCCTGGGCGGCGTTCCACCGTTTCGCCCGGCAGGATCCCCCGGCTCCACAGCACCTGGTTGAGGTGCAGGTCTGGAAACCCGGCGGCCTGCGTGCGCGCCCGGAAATGAGCCAGTGCGTTCCGCGTGGCTTCGACCCCGCCGAAGCTGCGCACCAGGCCGGGCAGATCGTAAATCGAAAAATAAGGCGCGCCGTCGATCAACCAGTACGAAGGGTGTTTAAAATAGCGCGTGATGACATCCGCGGTCATGGCCTCAAAAGCGGCTGGAGTGAGCGTGCCGGGGTACAGCAGCGGAGAGGCCTGCCGCTGAATTTCATTCAGTTTGGCCGGGTGGATATCCGTCCAATCGTGGTTGGCCCAGTGGATGGCGAATTTCAGCCGCTCGCGGTTTGGCGCGTGCCAGAAACCCTGCTCCAGGGCCCGTTCCAGATAAGGGCCCTCTTCCTGGGATTGGGCGCCTTTCGCGTAGAAATACCAGTCGAACAGGAATGCGTCCACGCCGTGGTCGGCGGCGGCGTCGATCTTGCGCGCCATGACGGCCGGGTCGGATTCATCTTCGTATCCCCACACAGGCACGCGTGGTTGGCGGTGCCCCGGGTAGCGCGGTTCGGCCCGCCGCACCAGATCCCATTCCGTCCAGCCTGGGCCGTGTACGATGGCATTTCGCGGGTCGGGATGATAGTTGGGAAAATAGTAAACCGCGACCTGGATCTCTTTTTTGACGGGTTTCATGCGTTAGTCTCCGCGAGTCGGAATGGCTTTATTATATAATCTATCCTGTGTCCGAATAGATTAACCGGAGAACACCATCAGCGACCCAACCAGGGTGATCATGCACGCACCTTTTTGATTTTTCTTCGTGCCTCTGGGTCTATGGGTTTTCTTTCTCTCGTGATCAACCAGGAGAAAAATTGAGCACTACCAATATTTCCATCGATCTCACTTCCCCCGATCTGAGTTTTCAATCTGGCCACCTGCGCATGGGCGGAAGCAGCCCGGAGGGAGTCGAAATTAACGCCAACAGCCGCTTTTTGACCCTGGGCGGCCGCCCGTGGTTCCCGGTGATGGGCGAATTCCACTTCTCGCGTTATCCTGCAGCCGAATGGCGCGCCGAACTGCTTAAGATGAAGGCCGGCGGCATCCAGGTGGTGGCGACCTATATCTTCTGGAACCACCACGAGGAGATCCAGGGCCGCTTCGATTGGGATGGGAATCGCGACCTGCGCCGCTTTGTCGAACTATGCGCCGCTTTGGGATTGTACAGCTACCCGCGCATTGGTCCCTGGGCGCACGGTGAGGCCCGCCGGGGCGGTTTTCCCGATTGGCTGGCGGCCGCCTGCCCGTGCACTCGCCGGGATGACCCGGACTATTTAAAGTATGTCGAAATTTTTTACCGCCAGATAGCCGCCCAACTCAACGGCCTGCTGTGGAAGGACGGGGGGCCGGTCATCGGGATCCAGCTCGAGAATGAGCTGGCCGACCAGCCTGAGCATATTCGCACCCTCAAGCGCCTGGCGCGGGCTGTTGGTTTTGACGTGCCGCTCTACACCATGACCGGCTGGGGTCTGGCCCAGGTGCCCGAAGACGAGGTTATCCCGGTCTTTGGCGGCTACCCGGATGCCCCCTGGGATCATGCAATCGAGGGTTGGTCGCGTGACAGCCGCAAGCTGTATTTCTTTTCCCCGGTGCGTGACCAGCAGGTGTTGGGCGGCGACCTGCGTGCCGATCCCAATGCGCCGGACCAGGCTTACCTGGCGCGTTATCCATTTGGCACCTGTGAGCTCGGCGGTGGGGTGCAGGTCACCTATCACCGTCGCCCCTATATTCAGCCCCAGGATATCTCGGCCATTGCCCTCTCACGCCTGGGCAGCGGCGCTAACTGGTTGGGTTATTACATGTATCACGGCGGTACCCAACCCCTCGGCCAGCTTTCCACCCTCCAGGAATCACAGGATACCGGTTATCCTAACGACCTGCCGGTCCGTTCCTACGATTTCCAGGCCCCTTTGGGTGAATCCGGCCAGGTGCGCGAGCATTACCACCGCCTGCGTCTGCTCCATCTGTTTCTGCAAGATTTCGGCGCGCAGATGGCCCACATGCCTTCGATCTTGCCTGACCGGCTGCCGCCTGACCTGGACAACCACTCTGTTGTGCGCTGGGCTGTCCGTTCGGATGGGGAGCGCGGTTTCATTTTTATCAACAACTACCAGCGCATCGAGAATTTGCCTGTCCGCCTGGGCGTGCAGTTCGAACTGCGCCTCAAAGATGCTGTGCTGCGCTTGCCGGCTGCCCCGCTGGCTGTTCCCGCAGGGCTGCACGCCATCTGGCCTATTCATTTCGATCTGGGCGGCGTGCGCCTGGTGTATGCTACCGCCCAGCCGGTTTGCCGGCTGGACAGCCCGCACCTGCCCTGTTTCGTCTTCGCCGCGGATGATGGCCTGCCCGCCGAATTTGCCTTCGACGGCGGCGATATAAATACGGTTGTTACCGGCTGGCTGCGCGAGCCCGAAACTGCCATGGTCAATCTCAACCCGATTGAAGGCCGGGCGGGAATATATCAACTTTCTTCTGGGGCTGACCGCATATATACCGTTACCCGTGGCGATCAGCCGGTTTGCAATCTGATTCTGCTTTCGGTTTTTGATGCGCTGCGCTGCTGGAAGGCGCGCATGTGGGGTGCGGAGCGCATTTTCCTCTCCCCCGCAGCCTTGCTCTTTGACGGCGAGAATCTGCGCCTGCATGCCGCTCAGGTTTCCGATCTGTGGTTCAGCGTTTATCCTGCCCTGCCCACAGCCCTGCGCTGCCAGGACGCCTCCCTGACAGGGATCAACCAGGGGCCATTTACCTTTTTTCAACTGCCTCAGCCTGAAGTGAAATGCCCGGTCGCGGCTCGCCGGCTCCAGCCGGCAGGACCGGCCCGCGTGGTGCCCCTTGGATTGGCGGGCGTGGCCCAGTCTCCCGGCGATGCCGATTTCGAGCAGGCCGAGACCTGGCGGGTGGACTTTCCTGAGGGTTTACCGGTCGATGCGGCTGGGGTCCGCCTGCGGGTGGACTACACTGGTGATGCGGCCCGCGCTTATCTGGGTAGCGAACTGGTGTCCGACGATTTCTATGCCGGCCGCCCATGGGAAATTGACTTGCGCCGCCTCGATCCTCGCATCCTGGCAGATGGCCTGGTTTTGAAGTTCCTGCCCCTGCGCAGCGATGCGCCCATCTATTTGCCAGGCGATTGGCGTTCGGCTCTCGGGCCGGAGGATGCGCTGCTGGAAGTGCGCGAGATGCGGGCGGTGGTCGAGGTTGAGGCTGCCGTCTCAACCAGGGAAGGATTGCAGTGATAACGCTCCCTGATTTTTTTATCCCCACCCGCTTAATCCCCGACCAGGACTATCGCCTGGATCTGGCCGAGCGCGCCCTGTTGCGCCGCCTGGCGGCGCGCGTGGCTGAGCTGGCCGCTCAACCAGAGCAGGCTGAAAAACGAGAATTGTGGCGCCGCCATAACCGTCTCGAAGCGCTTCGCCCGCTGATTTTCTGTGATCCCGAGAATTCCTGGCACGAAATTCTGCCCGAAGAAACCCTGGTCTGCCGCGGTCCGTTGGCCCGCCAATGGGAGTTTGCCCTGCGGCGCGAGATCTTCTGGGGCGAGCAAATGGGCGACGACCGCCCGCTTGAGCCCTTTTTTAACGTCGCCGTGCCCTACGAGAAGCCCTTTTGGGGCCTGCGCGAGCGGCGTGTGGGTGGGCAGGACGGCGGCTCTTACGTCTGGGACGCCCCGGTCAAGAGCGAGGCCGATTTCGAGCGCCTGCATTTGCCGACCATCGCCGCCGATTTTGCCGCTGCGGACCGTCTAGAAGACCTGGCGGGCGAGCTCTTCGACGGGCTGCTGACTGTCCGCCGCCGTACAGCCTGGTGGTGGACCACTGGCATGACCTGGACCCTGGTCGACCTGCGCGGCATGCAGCAGGTGATGTTTGATATGACCGACCGCCCGCAGTTCCTGCACCGCCTGATGGCCCTGCTGCGCGACGGTACCCTGCAGCTTGCGGAAGGGCTCGAGCAGGCCGGGTTGCTGGCCCCTAACTGGGACGGGGCCTATGTCGGTTCGGGCGGCCTGGGGTACAGCGACGAACTGCCCCAGCCGGACTATGCCGGGCAGGTGCGCATGCAGGATCTGTGGGTGTTGGGTGAAAGTCAGGAGACGGTCGGGGTCTCGCCGCGCATGTTCGCCGAATTCATCTGGCCTTACCAGCGCCCTATTCTCGAACGATTTGGCCTGGTGTGTTACGGCTGCTGTGAACCCCTCGATACCCGCTGGAAGGTTATCCGTGAGCTGCCCAACCTGCGTCGGGTCTCGATCTCGCCCTGGGCCGACCGCGAAAAAATGGCCGCTGCCCTGGGCAGCCGCTACATTTTCTCGATGAAGCCCAACCCTGCCGACCTGGCCATGGAAGGCTTTGATCCTGAGCGCATCCGCGCTGTCCTGCGCCGCGATCTTGAAATTACCCGCGGCTGCCGGGTGGAGGTGGTCATGAAAGATAACCATACCATCCGCCGCGATCCGCGCCGCGTGGTCGAGTGGGTGCGCATCGCTCGCGAAGAAGCCGGGCGCATCGGGTAATCAGCCGGTTGGCGCTGCCGCGCCAAAATCAGGGTCGACCGACCTCAGACTTGCAAATAAATGATAAAAATCTCACATTTTTATCATTTATTTGTTATACTGTAGCTGGTAATTTTATCGTGCAGGGCGCCTCTGCCCACGGCAAGACCATAAATTGGCGTCCTGTTTGCTTTTTTAGCTGCGTTGACCCGGATGGAGATGGGGTGGAACTGAATACTTTTCATGTATTTTTGCAGCAGCTCAGTCTACCTCTCGTCAGGCGGGACCAGTACATCACGTTGGTTGGCGAGTTTGAAAGCTTCTGCCAGGAAATGGGCGCCAGCCCGGCTGGCTGGACAGCGCGAGCCTTTATCACCGAGTTAACCCGCACCGGCCGCGACAGTCACGAAAATCTGCTTGCCCTGGCGCACTACGGGCGTTTTCTCAACAATAATGAAATTTATGTTGCTGCCTTCGAGCTACTGGACGGAGCCGAAGTGATGGGCAATCTCTCTCAAAAGCTGGCGGCCGAAGTTGGCCTGGTGCGGCGCGATGCAATCTTTGCCAGCGTCCCACTGCCTACACCGGGTACGTCCGGCGCCGAGAAGGCGGCCCGCATGCAGGCTGTGATTGACCGCATGGAGCGGACACTCGACCCGGAGGTTTGCCACCGCGTATTGGGCGATGGGCTGCGCGACCTTAAAGACGAATGGTATCTGGATGAGCGCCGAAAGTACCAGGAATGCGGTGGGATCGATGCTTACCTGGTGCGCAAGAAGCAGGACTTGATTGCCGAATTGGAGCATATCCAGGCCGGGGGCGGGCTTTATTTCAGCCAACCGGTTACCCCGGAAATGCTGGATTTTGTGCGCTGCACGCCTGAGATCGGCGGTGGTGTGCGCCAGGGCAATATCCTCTACGTTGTCAAAATTCCTTACCAGGCGCATGAATACGTAACCGCTGGCGATGATCTGCAAAAACGTTATGCTTACTGCCACTGTCCCTGGGTGCGCGAATCGCTCCGCCCGGGCAGCAATTTGCCCAAAGTATCCTCTACCTTTTGCCAGTGCAGCCTGGGTTTCGTCAAGAAGCCCTGGGAAGTTGTTTTTGACCGCCCTCTGGAAGCCGAGGTGGTTGAGTCGGTGCTGGAAGGCGACATGTGGTGCAAGATCGCCGTCCACCTGCCGGAGGAAGTGCTCCGGGGCGGCGCGCCCGGCGGTTGATTGCCGGGTCAGGTATGCTGAATTCCAGCCGGGGGATGCCTTGATTGAGAAACAGCGGTAAGTTTACCTGCGCGGGCTGCACGCGGAGATCACTCCGGCGCTGATGGAGGCTTTTCCTGTGTACCGGCCAGCGCAAAAAGCACAATCCCTGACACGATAGCGATATCCGCCAGGTTCATGATCCCCGTGCGCAGGGGGCCAATCCCAAAACTGACAAAATCGATTACCATCCCCTGGTTGAACAGGCGATCGAGCAGGTTTCCCAGGCCCCCAGCCGCTGTCATGGAGAGGCCGGCTAACTGCCACAGGTTGATGCTGTTAGCCCGCAGTGCGAATACCACGGTCAGCGGCAGGATGATTGCCACCAGGACCACAAAGAGTAGAAAGCGCGCTTCGCTCGGCAGGCCGGCGCCCAGACTGAGCATACCGCCCGAGTTTTCCGCGTATTGGATACGCACCACGCCCCCCAGCAGCGAGATTGGTGCAGCGGAGGCCAGTGTATTTTGCGCTATTTTCTTCGTCACCTGGTCACAGCCGGTGCAAAGCACCAGTACCAGGATCACGATGCCCAGCCGGGTAAAAATCTTTGTTGATATTGGCATTTCTTAGCCAGAGTAAATTGCAGCGTTCATTTCTTTTTAGCGCCTGAGCGGCTCAGCAGCCAGCATACTGTTCCAAATGCTGCGCCCAGCGCCGCGCCGAAGGCTATGGCTTGGGGCCTATCCATCAGTACTCGACTGCCTTCACCCAAAACCGTTTCTTGTGAGAAGATCATCCCAACCACCCCATGGTTTATAATGGCGGATTTTCCCGCCACCAGCACGCCACCGCCACCGCCGCTGACTTCAATATTACCGCCGGCTACCAGGGCATTCCCGCCGCTGTTGGAAATTTGCATATCCTTGCCTGCCACCATGGCATTCGCCGCGCTCCGCGAAATCCACATCTCATTTCCCGACCGGGCTGCCAGCGCCACAGAACGCGACAAGTACACAACTTCTGCTTCCGCCGTCTGGCTTGTTGGGTCTGCGTTGGTCTCTGCTTGTTGGTCTGCCATGTTTATCCTCCGTTAGATTTTCCTTTACCCGCACGGGCCTGCGCATAGTGTGCTTTCGGCGAGGTGTGTTTTGCCTAATTTTACCCTTACTCTGTTCTGGGTGGTATCGATCGCTCCTCCGGGGTCAAACACTGGCAACCGCTGCTCGAGAATCGTTTAAAAAACGCCTGTCCCGGGACGCCGGTTTCAGTTCGTAAATCGCTTTCCTTTGGGAAAACCAGTTTTAAGGATAACCCTTTGGCCCCTACGGGGTTATACTGCTTAAGCTGCTTACGCAAGGCCGGTCAGATTGTACCGGCTTTTTCTCCGGACTCTTTTCAGGGAAAAATTTCGTTCGCGTCGCGCTGAATCTTTTAGCACAGGAGCTGCGTCAATGCCCGAAAAAAGCTATCGTGTTTACAGCTACCGCTGGGTAATACTGGCAATGTTTATGTTGATAAATCTCACCATCCAGATCCTGTGGATCTGCTTTGCCCCCATCAGCGGGCCCGCGGCCCAGTTCTACGGCGTCTCGGACCTGCAGATTGGCTTCCTGGCCATGTCGTTCATGGTGGTTTATATTCCGTTTTCGATTCCGATTTCCTGGTTGATCGACACCCTTGGCTATCGCAAAGCAGTCGGCATCGGGGTCGGCATGATGGCCGTCTTTGGCCTGCTGCGTGCTTTCTTTGCCGCCAATTATGGTTGGGTGCTGGCTGCCACACTTGGCCTGGCGCTGGCTCAACCTTTCATCCTTAATGCGGTCAGCACGGTCGCCGCCAAATGGTTTCCGATTGAGGAGCGCGCGACCGCATCCGGCCTGGCGATCGTCGCCAGTTTTGTAGGAGTGGCGGTCGGCCAGGTCACTTCGCCCCTGCTCGTCTTGAGCGGCGGCATTCCCAATATGCTGATGATCTTCGGAATTGTTGCGGCAGCCTCTGCGGTGCTGTTTGTAGTGTTTACCCGCGAGGCACCACCGACCCCGCCCTGCCCACCCGGGCAGGAGACCCGCGCCTTGATGTTCGATGGTCTGAAATCCATGCTTAAAATGAAAGACATCTGGCTGCTGCTTTTCCTCTTCCTGATTGGGATGGGCATCTTTAATGGCGTTTCTACCTGGATTGAAAATATCGTACGTCCGCGTGGATTCTCGATCACCGAAGCCGGTGACCTGGGTGGATTCTTGCTGTTGGGTGGTATTGTGGGTGCGATTGTCATTCCGCTCCTTTCTGATAAGCTCCGCCGGCGCAAGGTTTTCTTGCTGGTCGGGGTTGTTCTGGCAATCCCGGGCCTGATCGGTTTTACCTTTGCCGCCGACTATACCCTGTTGGTCATCTCCATGATCTGGCTGGGATTCTTCTTAATGAGCCTGGCCCCGATTGGCTACCAGTACGCGGCCGAGATCACCTTTCCCGCCCCCGAGGGTACTTCGAACGGGCTGCTCAACCTTGCCGGCCAGGCATCGGTGGTCTTTATCTATGGCATGCAGGCCTTCAAGAGCGCTGACGGAAGCTTCACCCTTTCGCTGGTCATTCTGGCGGTGATGCTGGTGATCAGCGGCTTGCTCGTCCCGGCCCTCAACGAGTCGGCTCTGGTCCGCTCCCCGGTGGAATCGTAAACCGCGGAGCCTCGCGGCGTGCCGATCCTTTCCTGAAATAGTTTTAACCCGGGCAGCGCTCTGCGTGAAGCTGCCCAGATTTTTTTGTCGCCCCGTTTTTGCCTGAGTTGTTGGTCTCCCTATGGAAAACGATTCCCTGCTGTCTGGCTTAGATCACCTTCTGGCGCGCGTCTCGGCTGCCCTGCGCGGCCTGCCGGGCGCCCAGGCATTGTATCTGTTTGGCTCGGCAGCAGACCCGGCCCGCAAAGATCGTTATTCCGACCTGGACCTGCGGGTGATCAGTTCGCGGTTCGAGCTCAGCCGGGCGGCCTGGCCGGCTGTTTTAAGCCGGGTCGGGAAATTGGCCCTGGTTTTTCAATTGGACCCTGACGACCCGGCCGCCCAGGAAACTGCCTTCACCCTCGGCTTCGAGGGCCAGAGCCTCTATCATAAAGTGGATTTTGGCATCACCGACTGGCGCCTGGCGGACGGATTTTTCAACCAGTTAGCAGGTAAGGTGCTGCTCTGGCAGCAGGGTGCGCTGGTCGAACCGCTGGAGGAGGCACCCCGAACCGCCTGGCGCCCCGCCTGGAATTCTCCGAGACATTTTCTGCTGGGTGAACTGCTCAGTTCCGTGCGCTATGTCAAGGCCCGCAAACGCCGGCAGCATTTAGCCTGCTGGCGCTTTTTGAGCGCCAAATTCAACGCCCTGCTGCGCTGCTATCATTGGAACCGGGATCCGCTCCACTTTCCGGAGGCCGCCATGAACACCTGGGACTTTATCGCCCTCGACCGCCAGCTTTCCGAGGACGAACGCCTGGGCTTGCTGTCAGGTCTGAAAGCCGCTTCGCCGCCCGAAATGGACCGCAGCCTGGTTGAAATTACAGGCCGTATTGCCGCGCTCATCGACCCGGACTACCCTAAAAAAGACACGCACCAGGGCCGCCTGGTGCGTGAAATGTTGCGCT
>Ga0315540_10001173_pt1 | contig 15065 bp, 17 predicted proteins | sample SalMarSW160110MG_FD_203677 | JGI IMG/M metagenome (GOLD analysis project Ga0315540, IMG submission 203677) | Salt marsh sediment microbial communities from the Plum Island Ecosystem LTER, Massachusetts, United States - Salt Marsh Sediment SW1601-10 ... | reverse complement strand
CGCGAGCGGATCGAGGGCTACATGGCCGAGCAGCCCTGCCCGGACTGCGAAGGCGCGCGGCTGCGGCCGGAGAGCCTCGCCGTGACCGTCGGCGGGCTCAGCATCTCCTCCTACACCCAGCTCTCGGCCCGCGCGGCGAGCGAGTGGATCGAGGCGCTGGAGCTGACCGAGACCGAGCGGGCGATCGCGCGGCTGATCGTGCGCGAGATCTCCGAACGGCTCGCCTTCCTCGAGAACGTCGGCATCGGCTACCTCTCGCTGGCCCGCTCGGCGCGCTCGCTGTCGGGCGGAGAGGCGCAGCGGATCCGGCTGGCGACGCAGATCGGCTCCAGCCTGGTCGGGGTGATGTACGTGCTCGACGAGCCCTCGATCGGCCTCCATCAGCGCGACAACGAGAAGCTGATCGCGACGCTCGACCGGTTGCGCGACCTCGGCAACACGGTGATCGTGGTCGAGCACGACGAGGGCACGATGCGCGCCGCCGACCACCTGCTCGACCTCGGCCCCGGGGCCGGCGAGCACGGCGGCCACGTGATCGCCGCCGGCACCCCGGCCGAGGTGGCCGAGGACCCCGCCTCGCTGACCGGCCAGTTCCTCTCCGGCAAGCGCGAGATCGCCGTGCCCGAGCAGCGGCGGGAGCCGCGCGGCGCGCTGGTCGTCCGCAACGCCCGCGAGCACAACCTCAAGGGGATCGACGTGGCGATCCCGCTCGGCGTCTTCTGCTGCGTCACCGGCGTCTCCGGCTCGGGCAAGTCGACCCTGGTCAACGAGACGCTGCACCACTCGGTCGCCAACCGCCTGCACCAGGCGAAGCTGCGCCCGGGCGCCCACGACGGCGTCGACGGGCTCAGCCAGATCGACAAGATCATCAACATCGACCAGTCGCCGATCGGGCGCACGCCGCGCTCCAATCCGGCGACCTACACCGGCCTCTTCGACCACATCCGGCAGCTCTTCACGCAGACCCAGGAGGCGCGGGCGCGCGGCTACAAGCCGGGCCGCTTCAGCTTCAACGTCAAGGGCGGGCGCTGCGAGGTCTGCCGCGGCGACGGCCAGATCAAGATCGAGATGCACTTCCTGCCAGATGTCTACGTCCCCTGCGAGCAGTGCCACGGCAAGCGCTACAACCGCGAGACGCTCGAGGTGCGCTTCAAGGGCAAGAGCATCGCCGACGTGCTCGAAATGTCGGTCGAGGATGCGGTCGGCTTCTTCGAGAACGTGCCGAAGATCGCCCGCCGGCTGCGCACCCTGCACGACGTCGGCCTCGACTACATCCGCCTCGGCCAGCCGGCGACGACGCTATCGGGCGGCGAGGCGCAGCGGGTGAAGCTCGCGACCGAGCTCTCCAAGGTCGCCACCGGCGACACCCTCTACATCCTCGACGAGCCGACCACCGGCCTGCACTTCGCCGACGTGCAGCGGCTGCTCGACGTGCTCGGGCGGCTGGTCGACGCCGGCAACACTGTGGTCGTGATCGAGCACAACCTCGATGTGATCAAGACCGCCGATCGGCTGGTCGACCTCGGCCCCGACGGTGGCGAGGAGGGGGGTGAGGTGGTCGCCACCGGCACCCCCGAGGAGGTCGCGGCGGTATCCGGGTCCCACACGGGCCGCTTTCTCGCCGAGTTGATCGAGCGGGCGAAGCCGAAACGCTCGCGGGCGCGGCGGGAGAAGATTGCGGCTTAACCACATTTCCGGCAGCGCCCGGGGGCGTTACGGTTGACTGGAATCGCGGTAAGCGGGTATGGGCGGGGCCAGAACAAGGAGGAGGTTTCATGTCCAAGTCACCCTTTAGACGATTCCCACTGGCGCTGCTGGCGCTTGGCGTCTTGGTCGTTGCATCGGTTGTCGCCGCGGGCTGCGGTGGCAGCAGCAGCGGCGAAGGCGGCAAGATCGCGCTGCTTCTGCCGGAGTCGAAGACCAGTCGCTACGAAGCGCACGACCGGCCCGAATTCGAAGCCAAGGTCGAAGAACTGTGCGAAGAATGCGAAGTCATCTACAGCAACGCCAACCAGAACGCCGCCCAGCAGCAGTCGCAGGCCGAAGCTGCGCTGACCCAGGGCGCCGAAGTTCTGGTCCTCGACGCCGTCGACGCGACCTCGGCCAGCGCGATGGTGCAGAAAGCCAACCAGCAAGAAGTGCCTGTGGTCAGCTACGACCGCCTGATCCTCGGCGCTCCGGTCGACTACTACATCTCCTTCGACAACGAAAAGGTCGGGGAACTGCAGGGCGAAAAGCTGTCGGAAAAGCTGAAAGAAGAAGGCAGCCCGAGCGGGCCGATCGTGATGATCAACGGCTCGCCCACCGACAACAACGCCACCCTGTTCAAGAAGGGCGCGCAAAGCGTCTTCGAAAAGGAAGGCGTGAAGATCGCCAAGGAATACGACACCCCGGACTGGAGCCCCGACAAGGCCCAGAACGAGATGGAACAGGCGATCACGGCGCTCGGAAAGAACGGGTTCGAAGCGACCTACGCGGCCAATGACGGCACCGCCGGCGGCGCGATCGCGGCGATGAAGTCGGCCGGGATCGAACCGTCGTCGAAGCCGACCACCGGCCAGGACGCCGAACTCGAAGCGATCCAGCGGATCCTCGCCGGCAGCCAGTTCATGACCGTCTACAAGGCGATCGAACCGGAGGCCAACGCGGCCGCCGAAGTGGCAGTCGCCCTGGTCGAAGGGGAAGAAGTCCCATCCGGCCTGGTCAACGGCAAGACCAACAACGAACTGGAAGACGTGCCGTCGGTCCTGCTCGAACCGATAGCCGTGACCAAAGAAAACATCAACGAAACGATCGTCGCCGACGAATTCTGGTCGGCGTCGGAAATCTGCACCTCCGCCTACAAGAAGGCCTGCGAAGAAGCGGGCATCGAATAGGCCGAACGGGATCCGGGCGGGCCGCGTCGAGCGGCCCGCCCGCCCAGCGACAGGAGAGCGATGAGCGACAACGGCGCGGTTCTCTCGATGAAGGGGATCAGCAAGAGGTTCGGCCCGGTCCAGGCGCTCGACGAAGTCGACTTCACCGTGGGCGCCGGCGAAGTGGTCGGCCTGGTCGGCGACAACGGGGCCGGCAAGTCGACGCTGGTCAAGGCGATCGCCGGGATCTACTCGATCGACGCCGGCGAGTTCTCCTTCGAGGGGCGGCCGGTCTCGATCAAAGGCCCCAACTCGGCGACCGCGCTCGGCATCGCGACGGTCTACCAGGACCTCGCGCTCTGCGACAACCTCGACGTCGTCGCCAACCTCTTCCTCGGCCGGGAGGTGATCGCCGCCGGGCCCGGGCGGCTGGCGCGAATCCTCGACGAGACGACGATGGAGCGGCGCTCGCACGAGCTGCTCGAGCAGCTCTCGGTGACGATTCCGAGCGTGCGCTCGGAGGTCGGCACGCTCTCCGGCGGCCAGCGCCAGCAGGTGGCGGTTGCGCGCTCGCTACTCGGCGAGCCGAAGCTCGTGATGCTCGACGAGCCGACCGCGGCGCTCGGCGTGCCGCAGACGAAACAGGTGCTGGGGCTGATCAAGCGGCTGCGCGAGCGTGAGCTCGGGGTGATCGTCGTCAGCCACAACCTGGCCAACGTCTTCGAGGTCTGCGACCGGATCTTCGTCCTGCGGCTGGGCCGCCGGGCGGGCGACTTCGACGCCGACGAGACGACCGAGGAGCAGATCGTCGGCGCGATCACCGGCGCCGAGTTCGGCAACGGCAACGGCAACGGAAACGGCGGGCCGAAAGGAGAGTCGGCATGAGGATCGCGATCCCCGACTCCGCCGCGCCGGCAGAGTCCCCCTCCGAGCAGGCGAGCCGCAGTGAGATCGTGCGCCGCTTCCTGCAGGGCGACCTGGTCTCGCTGCGGGTGATCTTCGCGATCGCCCTGATCTGGCTGGTCTTCGAGCTGCAGAACGACCGCTTTCTCTCGGCGACCAACCTGACCAACCTCTTTCTCCAGATCACGCCGGTCGGGCTGATCTCGGTCGGCGTCGTGCTCGCCCTGCTGCTCGGCGAGATCGACCTCTCGATCGGCGCGGTCAGCGGCCTCGCGGCCGCGGTGATGGCGGTGCTCAACGTTCAGCACGGCTGGGACCCGGCGCTGGCGATCGTCGCCGGCGTGCTCACCGGCGCGGCGATCGGCCTCGGCCAGGGGCTGCTCTTCACCCGATTCCGCATTCCCTCCTTCGTCGTCACGCTTGCCGGCCTGCTCGCCTGGCAGGGGGCGCTGCTGCAGGTGCTCGGCAAGACCGGCACGGTCAACCTGACCAACTCGAGCGTCGTCAACCTTGCCAACACCTTCTACTCGGACACGGTGGGCTGGATCATCGCCGCGGTGGCGATCGGCGTCTACGCCCTCGTCACCCTGGGCGGCCACTGGCGCCGGGTGAGGACCGGCGTCACCACCGAGCCGCTCGGTCTGCTGATCCTGCGCGTCGCGGTCTTCGCCGCGGTGGGGATCGTCGCGATCGTGATCTTCAACTCCGACCGCGGCCTGCCGCTGGCGGTGCTGATCCTGCTCGGCTTCGTGATCGGCTTCCAGCTGCTGACCACGCGCACGACCTTCGGCCGCCACCTGTTCGCGGCCGGCGGCAGCGCCGAGGCGGCCCGCCGGGCCGGCATCCGGGTCGACGGCATGCGCGTCTTCGCCTTCGCCCTCTGCAGCTCGATGGCCGCGGTCGGCGGGATCATGGCCGCCTCGCGGTTGCTCGCCGTCAACCAGAGCTCCGGCGGCAGCGACCTGCTGCTGCTCGCGATCGCCGGCCCGGTGATCGCCGGCACCAGCCTCTTCGGCGGTCGCGGCTCGGTCTGGTCGGCGCTGCTCGGCGCGATCGTGATCGGCTCGATCTCCAACGGCATGGACCTGCTGGCGCTCGAATCGTCGGTCAAATTCATGGTCACCGGCGGCGTCCTGCTGGTCGCGGTGGTGGTTGACGCTGTGGCCAGGATGCACCGCCAAGCGGAGGGGAGGGTCTGACGAGGTCTACGTCTTGTCCCCCTGAGGGGCTTAACGACGTCTCGCTGTTAGCTGATCAGGAGGCTGGCGCCGATTGCGCCGCCCAGATCGCCGAGCTCGGCGACCTTCATCTGGGGTGGGTTGTCGCTGACGAAGAGGTGCTTGTGCATCTCGCCCTCGAGGTCTTCCATGAAGCGGTCGCCGAAGCGCCCACCGAGCCCGCCTCCGATCACCACGGCCTCGACGTCGAGCAGGTTCTGCGCCGAGGCAATCCCGGTGCCCAGGTAGCGGATCGCGCGGCGCAGCAGGCTCTCGGTCAGCGCGTCGCCCTCGCGCAGGGCGTGCTCCCAGACCGAGCTGGTCAACCGGTCCTTGCCGCGCGTCTTCATCACGTGGAAGAGGTCGGTCTCGACGCCCTTGGCGAGGTCGCGGCGCGCCTTCGCCTCCATCGCCGCGCGCCCCGCGTAGGCCTCCATGCAGCCGCGCCGCCCGCAGGGGCAGCGGGCGCCGTTGCGCTTGACGACCATGTGGCCGATCTCCGCTGCGGCGCCGCGGCCGAGCCAGGGCTTGCCGTCGAGGACGATCCCGCCGCCGACGCCGGTTCCCCACCAGACGCCGAGCAATGAGTTGAGGCCCTTGCCGGCGCCGAGCGCGTACTCGCCTTCGACCGCGACCTGGACGTCGTTGCCGATCCGGACTTCCGTGCCGAGCGCCTTCGACAGCGCCTCGCCGAGCGGGAAGCTGCCCTCCCAGCCGGGCAGGTTGCGGGCGCCGGAGACGATCCCGGTCTTACCGTCTGCGTCGCCGGGCGAGCCGACGCCGACCCCGCGCAACTCCTCCGGCTTCACGGCCGCTGCCGCGGCCGCCTCGCGCAGCGCGTCCTCCATCGCCTTGGCGACGTCCGCCGGTTGGCCCTCGGTCGGCGTCTCCCTGCGCGCTTCGCCGCGCAGGGTTCCGTCCGCCTCGACGACAGCCGTCTGGATCTTGGTCCCACCGAGATCGATGCCACCGCGAAGATCGCTCATCGCAACTCTTCCCGCCTTGCTCGCTCCGCGCTCACGTCCGTCAGTCTATGCGGCGAATGTCCCACGGCTGGCGACTCTGGTTGAAGAAGCGACGCTGGTACGAGCGCAACCGGCGGCCGCTGCGCCGCCTGCGCCTCGCCCGGCACGCCGCGCGCGGCGGCTTCTTCGTCCGCATGCCGGTCGAGGGCGAGGTCCTCGAGGCGCTCGACGACGGCCGGCTGACGATCGGCGAGGGAACGCTGCTCGAGCCCGGCTGCTGGCTGACGCTGGCGCCCGACGGGCGGATCGCGATCGGCGCCGGCTGCTTCCTCAACCGCAACACGATGCTGGCCGCGCAGGAGTCGATCGAGATCGGCGAGCACACGATGTTCGCCAACGGCTGCTTCGTCGGCGACGCCGAGCACCGCTTCGACGACCCGACCCAGCCGGTCACCTGGCAGGGCTTCACCAGCAAGGGCCCGGTGAGGATCGGCGCCAACTGCTGGTTCGGCGTCAACGTCGCCGTGACCAGCGGCGTGACGATCGGCGAGCGCTGCGTGATCGGCGCCAACTCGGTCGTCACGCGCGACATCCCCGCCGGCTCGATCGTCGCGGGCGCACCCGCTCGTGTGATCAAAGCCATACAGTTCCGCGACACGTAGTGCCTATAATTCGACCCCGGCCGTGACCCGCAGCGAAGGGCATGGACCATCATGGACTCCGCACTCGTCGACCCACCGCATGCTGCCGCAGGCGTGAAGCTCGTCCGGTTCAAGGGCGAGTTGCGAGCGATCCTTGCCGCCGAGCGGGCAGCGGGGCGTTCGATCGGCCTGGTGCCTACGATGGGCTACCTGCACGAGGGCCACGTCTCGCTGCTGCGCGCCGCCCGCGCCGAGTGCGACACGGCAGTGATGAGCCTGTTCGTCAACCCGACCCAGTTCGGCCCCGGCGAGGACCTCGAGCGCTACCCGCGCGACGAGGAGCGCGACGCCGAGCTGGCCGCTGCGGCCGGCGTCGACCTGATCTACGCGCCGCCGGTCGGCGAGGTCTACCCCCAGGGATTCGAGACCACGGTCGAGGTCGGCGGGCTGACCGAGGTGCTCTGCGGCGACCCGGCGCGGCGCGGCCCGGAGCACTTCCGCGGCGTCGCCACGGTCGTCGCCAAGCTGCTCAACAGCGTTCAGCCCGACGTCGCCTACTTCGGCCGCAAGGACGCCCAGCAGGTCGCCGTCATCCGCCGCATGGTGCGCGACCTCGACATCCCGGTGCGGATCGAGGCGCTGCCGATCGTGCGCGAGCCCGACGGGCTGGCGATGAGCTCGCGCAACGCCTACCTGAGCGTCGCGGACCGCGAGCGGGCGACGGCGCTCTCGCGCGCCCTGCGCGAGGTCGAGCGGGTCGCGGGCGAGGACACGATCGCCGCCTCCCTCGAGGCCGGCCGCCGCGTGCTCGCCGGGGCCGGGATCGAGCCCGAGTACCTCGAGGCACGCGACCCAGACAGCTTGCAGCCGGTGACCGACCTCAGCGAAGGCCCGGCCCTGGTGGCGCTCGCCGCCCAGATCGGCGACGCCCGCCTGATCGACAACACCGAACTTCCCGCCGACGGGACGAGAACCCACCCATATCGTGGGAAGCCGGCCCGTCGGCCCGACAAGGAGGGGTAATGCAGAGGCAGATGCTGAAGTCGAAGATCCACCGGGCCACGGTGACCGACTGCGACGTCGACTACATCGGTTCGATCACGGTCGACACCGAGCTGATGGCGCAGGCCGACCTGATCACCAACGAGCAGGTCCACGTCTGGGACATCGACAACGGCGCCCGTTTCGTCACCTACGTGATCGACGGCGAGCCCGGCTCGGGCACGATGCAGATCAACGGCGCCGCAGCCCACCTGACCCGGCCCGGCCACAAGATCATCGTCGCCTCCTTCGGCGCCTACGACGAGCGCGACATGCAGGCCTATGCGCCGGTGGTCGTCCACGTCGACGACGACAACGCGACAGTGGCCGTCGACAGCCGGCCGGAGGTACTGCTCTCGCCCGAGGTCGTGGCGTGAGCGCCGCTAAGCCGGTCACCCTGCCGCGGCTGGCCGAGATGAAGGCGGCGGGCGAGCCGATCGTGATGGTCACCGCCTACGACTATCCCTCGGCCCGGGTCGCCGAGGAGGCCGGCGTCGACCTGGTCCTGGTCGGCGACACGGCGGCGATGGTCGTGCTCGGCTACCCCGGCACCGAGCCGGTCTCGATGGAGGAGATGATCACGCTCGGCAAGGCCGTGCGCCGCGGCACGAAGACCGCGCTGATGGTCGGCGACATGCCGATGGGCAGCTACGAGGCGAGCAACGAGCTCGCGGTACAGAGCGCCCAACGGCTGGTCAAGGAGACCGGCTGCCAGGTGGTCAAGCTGGAGGCGGGCGGGACCTCGGTCGAGCGCGCGCGGGCGATCGTGCGCGCCGGCATCCCGGTGATGGGGCACGTCGGCCTGACCCCGCAGACGGCGACCGCGCTGGGCGGCTACAAGACGCAGGGTAAGACCGCCCAGGGGGCGATCCAGCTGCTCGAGGACGCGCTGGCGCTGCAGTCGGTCGGCTGCTTCTCGGTCGTCTTCGAGGCGGTGCCGGCGGCGATCGCCGAGTCGATCGCCGAGCGGCTCGAGATTCCGGCGATCGGGATCGGCGCCGGCCCGGCGACCGCCGGCCAGGTGCTCGTCTACCACGACCTGCTCGGGATCAGCACCGGGCGGTCGCCAAAATTCGTCAAGCGCTACGCCGAGATCCACGCCGCGATGGTCGAGGGCGTCGGCCGCTACGTCGAGGAGGTGCGCTCCCACCGCTTCCCCGCCGCCGAGCACGTCTACTCGGTCGAGCCGGCGGTGCTGGCCGAATTCCAGGATTACCTGGAGCAGAAGGACGGCATCGGCTCGAAGGCCTCATGGGACTGGGAGCCGCTGCCCTGAAGCGCCGCGGTGGACTTTGAGCGTGCCAGGGCACGTAAGAAGTCCACAGCGCGATCTAGCATTGGCCGATGAGCCTCACGGCAGAGGAGCGACGCGAGCAGCTGGTCGAGCTGTACGAGGAGGTGCGGGGGTGTACGAGGTGTCCCCTGCACGAGACGCGGACCAGGGCGGTCTTCGGCGCCGGCGACGCGGACGCCGGCGTGATGTTCGTCGGCGAGGCGCCGGGGGCCGAAGAGGATCGCCAGGGACTGCCGTTCGTCGGCCGCGCCGGCCAGCTGCTGAACGAGCTGCTCGAAGGGATCGGGCTGGCGCGCGAGGACGTCTTCATCGCCAACGTGCTGAAGAGCCGCCCGCCCGGCAACCGCGACCCCCAGCCGGCTGAGATCGAGGCCTGCAAGCCCTACCTGTTCGAGCAGGTGCGGCTGATCGAGCCGCGCGTCGTCTGCACCCTGGGCAACTTCGCGACCAAGCTGTTGAGCGGCAACTCGGCCGGGATCACGCGCGTGCGGGGCGCACCGCAGGTACACGAGCTGGGCGGCCGCACGGTTTTCCTGCTGCCGCTCTTCCATCCGGCGGCGGCGCTGCGCACGCCGGCGGTCAAGGAGCAGCTGCGGGCGGACTTCGAGCTGCTGCCCCGGCTGCTGGAGGGGCCGCCGCCGGGTGGGGCCGCCGAGGAGGAGGAGATCGAGCGGGGGCAGGTCCCCGGCCCGCCGCAGCCAGCCGCCGACCAGCTCGACTTCTTCGGTTGAGCGGCGCGGCGCAGACGGTCGAGAGCGGCGCCGCCGCCGAGACCGAAGCGATTGGGGCGCGGATCGTCGCCGGGCTCCGAGCCGGCGACGTGGTCGTCGTCAGCGGCGAGCTCGGCGCCGGCAAGACGACGCTGATCCGCGGCGCATGCCGGGCGCTCGGGGTCGAGGGCCCGGTCACCTCGCCGACCTTCACGATCGGCCAGCGCTACGGCGGCCGCCTGCCCGTCTCCCACCTCGACCTCTACCGGCTCGGCGGGCTCGAGGACGAGGACCCGGCGCTGCTCGACGACTACCTCGACCCGGCCTCGGTCGGCTTCGTCGAGTGGCCGGCGATCGCCGCGCCGCAGCTCGCCGGCCGCCGCGTGACCGCGGTCGAGATCGAGCATCTGGGCGCCGGGCGGCGCCGAATTGCCTGGCGCGCCGCATCGGCCCGCGGATAGGCGTGTTTCGGAGAGGGAAGCCAGGGAAGCCGCTGTGTAGCATCGGCGCGCGCACGCAACCGAGGGAGGGAATCGCCAGATGAAGGGACTGAAGACGCTGACCGCGATCGCGCTCGGGATCGCGCTGTTGGCCAGCGCAGCCCCCGCCGCCGCGAAGGGCGCCGCATTCAGGCACTACGTCGCCTGCGGTCTCTCCGAAAAGGCGAAGCCGTCGCACATCTGCCAGAAGCCGCGCAAGAAGGGCGCCTTCTTCCGCTCCAATCGGGGCCACCGGTGCACGGACCCGAAGGGCAATAGGATCCGCTGCGTCTACTACACGGTCTGCGTCAAATTCCCGACCAAGAAGAACCTCTGCGCGCCCAAACAGCAGGCCGAGAAGGGCACGCTCTACGTCAACAAGGTCACCTCCAATATCCCGGGCAAGCACAAGGTCACGTGGTTCGTAGGCGGCAAGCGGGTCGGTGTCTTCTACTTCTTCATCCCCTAGCGCAGCCATAAGCGACTCGGCAAGTAGCCGCGAGCCGGCGGTCCTCGGCTTCGACACCGCCACCGTCGACACCGCCGTCGCCGCCGTGCGCGGCGGCGAGCCGCTGCACGAGGCGCTGCTCGGGCTCTCCGAGAAGGGCGGCCCGCAGCACACCACCGCGTTGCTTGGCGAGGTCGAGCGCGCCGCCGCCGCGGCGGGCGGCTGGGACGCCGTCGGACGGATCGCCGTCGGCGTCGGCCCCGGCTCGTTCACCGGCCTGCGCGTCGGTATCGCGACCGCCAGGGCGCTGGGCCTGAGCCGCGGCCTGCCGCTGAGCGGCGTCGGCACGCTCGACGCGCTCGCGCGTGGGCTGGGCGAGGCGGCGAACGAGCGGGCGCGGGTCGCCGTGCTCGACGCGCGCCGCGGCGAGGTTGCCGCGGCGCTCTACTCCGCCGGCGGCGAGCTCGTCTGGGGCCCGGAGCTGAGCTCGCCCGAGCAGCTCGGCGAGAAACTTGCCGCGCTGCCCGATGCCGCGCTGTGCGGCGGATCGGGCGCGGTACGATTTCGACAGAAGTTGACGAGTCGGGCGGTCGACATCCCGGACGACGCCGACCCCGTCCACCGCGTCGCCGCGCGCCACATCTGCGCTCTGGCGGGCGGGCGGGAGGAGGACGAGTCCGGATCGCTCGCCCCGATCTACCTGAGGCCCCCCGATGCGGAACGGTGGCGTGAGCGAGACTCTCTCCAAGCAGCCGAGTGAGCTGAGCGGCGATCAGCCGGTGCGGCGGCTCGCCTACAGCGACCTGCCGGCGGTGATCTCGATCGAGCGCCGCTCCTTCCCGGCGCCCTGGTCGCTGGCGATGTTCGTGCTCGAGCTCTCCAAGCCCTCGGGCATCTGCCTCGCGGCGACCGACGGCGAGCAGCTGCACGGCTACCTCGTCTGCTCGCGCTACGACCGCGTCTGGCACGTGATGAACGTCGCCGTCGCGCCGGAGCGCCGCCGTCGCGGAGTCGCCAGCGAGATGATCTCGCGACTGGTCGCCGAGGCCGGGCGGGAGCTGCCGTTCACGCTCGAGGTGCGGGTCTCCAACCGCGACGCGATCGCGATGTACGAGAAGCTCGGCTTCCGCTCGGCCGGGGTGCGGCCGCGCTACTACCAGGACAACGGCGAGGACGCCCTGATCATGTGGCTCGACTGAGGAGTCGGGCCAAGTGGCTGACTCACTGATGATCTTGGGGATTGAGACTTCTTGCGACGACACGTGTGCTGCTGTCATTGACGGCGCACAAATCCTCTCGAACGTCATTTCCTCCCAGGACGAGGCGCACGCGAAGTTCGGCGGGATCGTGCCGGAGGTGGCCTCGCGGCACCACCTCGACCTGGCGGTTCCCGTGGTGAAATCGGCCTTGGATGAGGCGGGGGTTTCTCTCGACGAGATCGATTCCGTGGCGGTCACGGCCGGGCCGGGCTTGATCGGCGCTCTCCTGGTGGGGTTGTCCACCGCCAAGGCGCTCGCTGCGCCGAGGCGGCTGCCGCTGACCCCGGTCGACCACCTGCAGGGCCATGTCGCGGCCAACTTTCTCGCCCCTGAGCCGCTCGAGCCGCCCTTCCTCTGTCTGGTCGCGAGCGGCGGTCACACGCTGCTCGCGGGGGTGCGCGACCACGCCGGCCACGAGCTGCTCGGGCAGACGCTCGACGACGCCGCCGGCGAGGCCTTCGACAAGGTCGCCCGCCTGCTCGGGCTCGGCTTCCCCGGCGGGCCCGCTCTTCAGCGACTGGCCGAAGACGGCGACCCGGGGGCGTTCGAGCTGCCGGTCGCGATGGCCCGCGACCCCGGTCTCGACTTCAGCTTCAGCGGCCTGAAGACGGCGCTCGTCTACCTCTGCCGCGACCTCGGCCCCGAGCGGGTGGCGGAGCGGCGCGCCGACCACGCCGCGAGCTTACAGGCGGCGGCGGTCGGCCAGCTGACGGCGAAACTGGCGCGGGCGCTGGAGCGCGGCGATTGGCAGGCAGTCGCGCTCGGCGGCGGCGTCGCCGCCAACGGGCCGTTGCGCGAGGCGGTCGCGGCGCTCTGCGAGGAGCGCGGCCTGCGGCTGAAGCTGGTGCCGCTGCGCCTCTGCACCGACAACGCGGCGATGATCGCCTCCGCGGCCCGCTTCGCCTCGCCGTTGCCCTATCCCGAGTACCTCTCCTACGACGCCTTCGCCAGCAGCCGGCCGCCCATTCCCGCATGACGGCTACTCTGATTCTCTACTCCAGGCCGGGCTGTCACCTCTGCGAGCAGGCGCTGGAGGAGCTCGCCGCCCTGCACGGGAAGGGGTACCGCTTCGAGCTGCACGAGGTCGACATCGAGAGCGACGAGGGGCTGCTGCGGCGGATGCTCGAGCGCATCCCCGTGCTCGAGCTGAACGGCGAGGTGGTCTCCGAGCTGGTTCTCGACCAAACCTCCGTTCGGGCGCGGCTCGATACTGTGGGGGCCGATGATCGACCCGGCGGTGGAGGATCTTGAGGTGGGGGCTGGCCTGATCGGCGACGGCGAGCGCCTCTCGCTCGGCGTCGCGGCGCGGCTCTCCCGCTACCTGCAGGTGCTCACCCAGGCGCGCAAGATGGGCCGCGAGACGATCTCCTCGCAGGAACTCTCCGAATACACGCACATCAACCCGACGCAGATCCGCCGCGACCTCTCGGGCTTCGGCAAGTTCGGCAAGCGCGGCGTCGGCTACAACGTCGAGTCGCTGGTCGCGGAGATCCGCAAGATCCTCCGCACCTCGGGGCAGCACAACATCGCCCTGTTCGGCGCCGGCAACCTCGGCCAGGCGATCGCCAGCTCCGACATCTTCGCCGACCACGGCTTCGAGGTCGTCGCGATGTTCGACATCAACCCCGAGGTGGTCGGCACACAGGTCGGCAAGCTCGAGGTGCTGGACTTCGGCGAGTTGGAGGGCGTCGTCGCCGAGCAGGAGATCGTCGTGGGCGTGCTCGCGGTGCCCGCCGCAGCCGCTCAGGCCGTCGCCGACAAGCTGGTCGAGGCCGGCGTGCGGATCATCTTCAACTACTCCGAGCAGCTGCTGCAGGTGCCGCCGGAAGTGACGGTGCATGCCTCCAGCCCCGCCGTCGACCTCCTCTACGCGCTGTATTTCTATTTGACCTGAGATCAGGGTGAGCGCGGAGCGAGCAAGCGTGCATATCTGGTTCTTCGCGCCGCGAGCGAAGCGCGATCTTTGATGTCTCCCATCGACCTCGACCTGGCTCGGGAGAGATTCGAGTCCTCGACCGACTTCACGATCGGCCTCGAGGAGGAGTTCGCGATCCTCGATCCGGCGACGCTGGAGCTGGAGCACCGCTTCGAGGAGGTCTACGCCGCCTGTCAGAAGGACGACGTGCTGGCCGGGTCGGCGGCGGGCGAGCTGATCGCCTCGGAGATCGAGATCCGCTCGGGGCGCTCGGAGACCTTCGCTGTGGCGGAAGAGGCGCAGCGCGAGCGCCGCCTGCGGCTGTTCGAGCTGGTCGACGGGATGGGACTGGCGCTGGCGGCGATGGGCACGCATCCCTGGGCGAGCTACCTCGACCAGCGGATCATCGACACCCCCCACTACAACCGGCTGCGCGCCGAACTGGGTTGGGTCGCGCAGCGCAACAACACCTGGAGCCTGCACGTGCATATGGGCGTGCGCGGCGCCGACCGGGCGATCGCGGTCTGCGACCGGCTGCGCGAGCTGCTGCCGCTGCTGCTCGCCGCCTCGGCCAACTCACCCTTCCTCGACCGCCGCGACAGTGGCCTGCACACGGTGCGCACGGAGATCTTCACCCGCACCTTCCCGCGCTGCGGCGTGCCCAGCGCATTCGTCGACTGGCGCAGCTACGCGGAGTTCGTCGCCCTGTTGCAGCGCACGGGCACTGTGGTCGAGTCGACGCAGCTCTGGTGGAGCGTGCGCCCGCACCACGAATTCGGCACGGTCGAGGTGCGGATCTGCGACGCGCAGACGCGCGGCGAGGAGTCCTTTGGCCTGGAGGGTCTGATCGCCGCCTGCATTGCCCAGGCGGCGCTCGACTACGACGACGGCGGCTACGAGGCCGGCGGCGCGCCGCTGCGCGACCGCGAGATCGAGGAGAACCTCTGGCGCGCGATCCGCCACGGGATGAGCGGCCGGATGATCGACTTTCGCCGCGGCGAGGAGGTCGAGGCACGGGCGGCGCTCGACGCCGTCCTGGAGTGGACCGCGCCGGCGCGGGGGGCGCTGGGCATCGAGCCGCGCCTGCCCGGGCGCAACGGCGCCGAGCGGGCGCGCGAGTCGCTCGACGCCGGGATTGCCATGGAGGACATCTACCGGGACGCGGTGAAGGAGACCCACCGTACCTACACCGCCGCCAAACAGGCGGCGCAGGGCTGAAAACGCGATATCCGCGGCCTGCGGGCCTATCCCGCCATGGATCGCACCCCTGGATACGGCCCAGGACGCTGTGCGGATGCGGCCCCGTCGCAAATCCCACATGGCTCTACCATGCGGAAT
>Ga0315540_10001172_pt1 | contig 15066 bp, 13 predicted proteins | sample SalMarSW160110MG_FD_203677 | JGI IMG/M metagenome (GOLD analysis project Ga0315540, IMG submission 203677) | Salt marsh sediment microbial communities from the Plum Island Ecosystem LTER, Massachusetts, United States - Salt Marsh Sediment SW1601-10 ... | reverse complement strand
CATGACGCTGCTGCCGCGCATCGCGGCCCTGGTGCGGGAGCGGGGGATGGACGACGTCCTCATCGCCGCGGGCGGGATCATCCCCGACGCGGACATCGGCCCGCTCAGGGAGGCCGGCGTCGCGGAGATCTTCGGCCCGGGGACGAGCATCGGCGAGGTGGCTCGCTACTTCCGCGAGCACGCCCGCCGGCCGCGCTGATCGCATGCGCCGCCCGGCCCGTGGCTGACGCCGCCGCCCTGCTGGACGCGGCGGCGGCCGGAGACCGAAGGGCCCTCGCGCGGCTGCTCACCGCCATCGAGGGGGGCGATTTCGAGACGCGAGTGGCGCTCCCGCAGGTCTTCGCCGCGTCGCGCGGCGCCCACCTCGTGGGGATCACCGGACCGCCGGGCGCCGGGAAGTCCACGCTCGTCAGCGCGCTCACCGTCGAGTATCGCCGTCGCGGGCGGCGGGTCGGGATCGTGGCTGTCGATCCCTCGTCTCCGTATACCGGTGGCGCCATCATGGGCGACCGGATCCGGATGATGGAGCACGCCGCGGATCGCGACGTCTTCATGCGCAGCATGGCTTCGCGCGGCGAGCTGGGCGGCCTCGCCGGCACGACCTGGCTGGCGGCGGCGGCGCTGGATGCCGCCGGCTACGACCCCGTGCTGGTCGAGACCGTCGGCGCCGGGCAGAGCGAGGTGGAGATCGCGCGCCTGGCGGAGACGACGGTCGTCGTCGAGGTGCCGGAGATGGGGGACGAGGTCCAGGCCATCAAGGCCGGGCTGCTCGAGGTGGCCGACGTGATCGCGGTGAACAAGGGCGATCGTCCGGGTGCCGAGCGCGCCGCCCGACAGCTGCGCGCGATGCTGGCGGGAGCCGGCGGGCACGCCGGGGCACCCCCGCCGATCCTCGTCACGACGGCAGTCACTGGCGAGGGTGTCGCGGCGCTCGTCGATGCGATCGATGCCCACCGTGAGACGGCGCGATCCCCGGAGCAGGTCCTGGCCCGTGCGCGAAGCCAGGTCCTCCGTGCGCTCTCCGAGCAGGCGGCGCGACGGGCGGCGGCCGACCCTCGGTGGGATGCCACCATCCGGGCGGTGGCGGACCGCGAGCTCGACCCGATCACCGCGGCGGAGCGCCTGCTCGAGCACTGAGCTGCGCGGCAGCCTCGCGGCTCGCCGGCCCTGCTAGGCTAGCCAGCCATGAGCATCGAACGCGTTTTCGTCATCGGCGCGGGGCTGATGGGCCACGGGATCGCCCAGGTCAGCGCCGCCGCCGGGAAATCGGTCACCCTCTCGGATCGCACCGCCGAGCTGGCGGAGAAGGGCAAGGCCCGCATCGCCGGCAACCTGGGCCGCCAGGTGTCCAAGGGCAAGCTGGAGCAGACTGCCGCGGACGAGATCCTGTCCCGGATCACGACCTCCGCCGGGCCGGCGGCCGCCGCCGGCCACGACATCGTCATCGAGGCCGTCTTCGAGGACGAGCCGCTCAAGCGCGACACCTGGAAGGCGCTCACCGAGGCCGCCGGGGCGGGCGCCATCTTCGCGTCCAACACGAGCAGCATCAGCATCACCGGCCTGGCGACGGTTACCGACCGGCCGGCACAGTTCATCGGCCTGCACTTCTTCAGCCCCGTCCCGGTCATGAAGCTGATCGAGATCATCCGGGGCCTGGAGACCGATGACGCGACGTACGCGGCCTGCCGCACGTTCGCCGAGGAGCTGGGCAAGACCGTGATCGAGTCGAAGGACATGCCCGGCTTCCTGGTGAACCGGATGCTGGGCCCGTTCATCAACGAGGCGGTCTTCGCGCTGATGGAGTCGACCGGCAGCGCCGAGGACATCGACACCGGCGCAAAGCTGGGCCTGAACCACCCCATGGGTCCGCTGGAGCTCAGCGACTTCATCGGCAACGACGTCATGCTCGGGGTGATGGACGTCCTGTACCGCGGCTTCGGTGATCCCAAGTTCCGCGCCGCGCCGCTCCTGCGCCAGATGGTCACCGCCGGGCACCTCGGCCGGAAGACGGGTCGCGGCTTCTACCGGTACGACGAGAGCGGCAACAAGGTCGGCTGATGGCCACTCCCGCCCTGCCGGTCCGGCCGGACCCCTTCGCCCTCACCGAGGAGGAGCGCCAGGTCCGCGATACGGTGCGCGACTTCGCCCAGCGCGAGCTGGCGCCCACGGTGGCCCTGCGCGACGAGGAGGAGCGCTACGACCGGTCCCTCTTCCGCGGGATGGCGGAGCTGGGCCTGGCCGGGCTGCCCTACCCGGAGCAGTACGGCGGGGCGGGCATGAGCACGTTCGCCTGGGTGCTTGCCTGCGAGGAGATCGCCGCCGCCGACATGGGGATGGCGGTGAGCCTCTCGGTCCACGTCCTGGCACAGCTCCCCATCCTGACCTTCGGGACCGACGAGCAGAAGGCCCGCCTCCTGCCGCCCATGACCGCCGGCGAGCGGCTTGGCGCCTTCGCGCTGACGGAGCCGGGAGCGGGGTCCGACGCCGCGGCGCTGGCGCTGCGCGCCGAGCGGACGGATGGCGGCTACGCGCTCACCGGCAGCAAGATCTGGATCACCAACGGGCACGAGTCGGAGGTGACCATCGTCTTCGCGACCCTCGATCGCTCCCGTGGCCGGGAGGGGATCACGGCCTTTGCCGTTGAGCGCCCCACCGAGGGTTTCAGCGTGGCCGGCCACGAGCGGAAGATGGGGATCCGCGACTCGGTTTCTGCCGAGCTCGTCTTCGACGGCGCGCTGGTGCCCGAGGGCAACCGCCTGGGAGCCGAGGGCGAGGGCCTCAAGGTCGCGCTCTCCGCCCTGGGTGCCGGCAGGATCAGCATCGCCGCCATCTGCGTGGGACTGGCTCGTTCGGCCCTCGAGCACGCCGGACGCTACGCCCTGCAGCGCATCCAGTTCGGCCGGCCCATCGCCGACCAGGAGATGATCCAGGCGCTGCTGGCCGACGCTGCCACGAAGGTCGAGGCCGCGCGGCTCCTGACCTGGCGCGCGGCGCGTCTTCGCGACGCCGGGGAGCCCATCAACGCGGCGAGCAGCATGGCCAAGATGTACGCGTCGGATGCTGCCATGGAGGTGACAACCGACGCGGTCCAGGTTTACGGTGGTGCCGGGTACAGCCGGGACAACCCGGTCGAGCGCCTCATGCGGGATGCCAAGGGGGCGCAGATCTACGAGGGCACCAACCAGATCCATCGGCTCATCGTCGCGCAGCACCTGCTCGAAGGGCTGCGCCGGGGTGGATGAGCCGCCGCGGAGCACCGGGTCGATCCGTTCGCCCATGTCCAGGCGGGTGACCCGGGTTCGAGGGAGGCCACGCCGATGACCACCGCGACCGTTCCCACGGTTCGCGCCGGAGCCGTCAGCCGCGGCGACCCGCTGATCGTCCCGGATGACCTGCGGGCCAGCAGCCTGGTGGACCTGGTGCGGCGCACCGTCGACCGCGACCCGGAGAAGGAGGCGCTGCGCTGGAAGCTGCCTCGGACCCGCCGCCAGACCGGCGGCGAGGCGGAGACGGACGAGGAGGTGGTCTGGCGCTCCATCACCTACGGGGAGCTGTGGACCTGGATCACCCAGGTCGCCATGGGCCTGCGGCACCTGGGCCTGGGCACCGGCGACCGGATCTGCATCATGAGCCGAACGCGTCCCGCGTGGCTCACGGCGGACCTGGCCTCGCTCTCGATCGGGGCCGTGAGCTGCCCCATCTACCCCTCCGTCGAGCCTGGCCAGGCCGCCTTCATGATCAACAACGTCGGGGCCCGGGCCATCTTCGTGGAGAACGCCCAGCAGGCTGCCAAGGTCGTCGCGATCCGCGACCAGTGCCCGACCCTGGAGCACATGATCGTCATTGACGATCGGGGCAAGGTGCCCGACGACGCGATCAGCTTCGACACGATCTTCGACCTCTCATCGGCGACGGGGGAGGAGGTTGCCAGCTGGGAGGCGGGATGGCGGGCGATCGAGCGTGAGTCGGTGGCGACCATCGTCCACACCTCGGGCACCACCGCGAACCCGAAAGGCGTGGTCCTCAGCCACGGCAACATCCTCCACAACTTCGAGTCGGCCATCCAGGCCGTCGACTTCACACCGAATGACCTCTTCCTCTCCTTCCTGCCCTTGAGCCACATGACCGAGCGGGCGGCCGGACAGGTCGTCCCGTTGGGCCGGGGCTGCACCATTGCCTACGCGGAGCCGGCCATCGAGCGCCTGCCGGCGAACATGGCCGAGACCCACCCCACCGTGATGGTGGCGGTGCCGCGTCTCTACGAGCGCCTGTACGCCAGGGTCACCGCGACGGTCGAGGCCGGCCCGGCGCTCCGCCAGCGGATCTTCGCCTGGGCCCTGGGGCTCGGACGCACCAAGTACGAGAACCATCTCGCCGGACGCGGCGATTCGCCGTGGCTCGCCGCGCAGCTGAAGCTCGCGGACCGGCTCGTCTTTCATCACATCAAGGAGCGCACCGGCGGCCGGGTCCGCTACTTCGTGTCCGGCGGCGCCCCGCTCTCCCGGGAGATCGGCGAATTCTTCTACGCGATGGGGATGTTGATCCTGGAGGGGTACGGCCTGACCGAGACCGCGCCGCTCCTCACCCTCAACACGCCGCAGGACTTCAAGTTCGGGACGGTTGGCCGGCCGGTGGCCGGCACGGAGGTCATGATCGACGCCGACACCGGCGAGATCCTGGCCAGGGGGCCGCAGATCATGCAGGGCTACCTGGACCAGGCGGACGAGACAGCCCGGGTCATCGACGACGACGGCTGGTTCCACACCGGTGACATCGGCGAGATCGATGAGACCGGCCGGATCCGGATCACGGACCGCCTCAAGAACCTCATCGTCCTCGCCAACGGCAAGAACGTGGCCCCCGCGCCCATGGAGATCGCGCTCCTGACGAGCAAGTACATCGCCCAGGTCCTGATCCTCGGTGACAACCAGCCCTACACCGGTGCCCTCATCGTCCCCGACTTCGACGAGCTCGGTCGCTGGGCGGCCTCCAACGGCCTGGCCGAGATGCCCCCCGAGCAGCTCGTGGAGGAGCGCTCGGTCGTCAAGCTCATCGAGGGCGAGGCGCGTCGCCTGCTCGACGGGTTTGCCGTCTACGAGCGCCCGCGACGGACCGCGCTCCTCCCGCGCCTTCTCAACGAGGAGGAGGGCGAGCTGACCCCTTCCCTCAAGATCAAGGCGCGGGTCGTCAAGGAACGCTGGGCTGCCAAGATCGGCTACCTCTTCGACCGTTCCGCGGGGACCGACGACTGACCGATGACCCCGGGCTCGCCCGGGCGCCGGAATCGGTCCTGGCACCACCGCCGGAGTACCATGCCGCCATGACTGACGTCTTCATCCTGTCCGCCGCCCGCACGCCCATCGGCAAGTTCGGCGGCGGCCTCTCCACGACCCCTGCCACCCGCCTGGGGAGCATCGCCATCCGCGCCGCGGTCGAGCGCGCGGGCGTTGCCCCCGAGCACGTCGACGAGGCGATCATGGGCCAGGTGTTGCAGGCCGGCGCAGGCCAGGCCCCGGCACGCCAGGCGGCGCTTGGCGGCGGCCTCCCCGATGGGGTCAGCGCGACCACCGTCAACAAGGTCTGCGGCTCCGGGCTCAAGGCGGTCATGCTGGGCGCTGCCGAGATCCGGGCCGGTGACGCGGAGCTGATCGTTGCGGGTGGCATGGAGAACATGAACCTTGGGCCGTACCTCCTGCCCCAGGCGAGGACCGGGTACCGGCTCGGCAACGGCGAGATCGTCGACAGCACGGTCCATGACGGGCTCTGGTGCGCGATCTGCGACGTGCACATGGGTCTGCACGCAGAGCGCGTGGCCGCCAAGCACGAGGTGACCCGCGAGGCGCAGGACGCCTTCGCGCTGCGCTCGCACGAGCGCGCCCTGGCGGCCATCGAGGCGGGCCGCTTTGCCGACGAGATCGTGCCGGTCGAGGTCCCGGGGAAGAAGGGGCCGACCATCGTCGACACCGACGAGAACCCGCGCGCGGACACCTCGCTCGAAGCGCTGGCGCGCCTGAAGCCTGCGTTCAAACCCGACGGCGGAACGGTGACGGCGGGGAACGCCCCGGGTATCACCGACGGCGCGGCGGCGCTGGTCATCGCCTCCGAGGCGGCCGTCGAGCGCGAGGGAGCCACGCCCATCGCGCGGATCATCGGCTACGCCCAGGCAGACGTCGCGCCGGAATGGCTCTTCGAGGCGCCCATTCACGGGGTTCGGCGACTCCTCGAGAAGGTGGGCGGCAGCGTGGGTGACTTCGACCTGATCGAGATCAACGAGGCATTCGCGGCCCAGGTCCTCGCCGACGGCAACGAGCTTGGCTTCGACTGGGACCGGGTCAACGTCAACGGCGGCGCGATTGCGCTCGGCCACCCCATCGGCGCATCGGGCGCCCGGGTGCTTGCCACCCTGCTTCACGAGCTGCGGCGCCGTGGCGGCGGCCGGGGCCTCGCGACGCTCTGCCTGGGCGGTGGCGGTGCAGTCGCCATGGCGGTTGAGACGGTCTGAGCAGACCGCCCGGGCGGGCCGCAGGGCCCCCCGCTTCGGGCGCTCCGGCACCCGGAACGTTGTCCGGGTGGCTCCTATAATCGGTAGAGCTTGCGACTCAGGCCTGCTCTCGCCTGCCTGACCTGCGAAGGCGCCGGGCCGCGATTCAATGGAGGCAACTTCACACCGCTATGGCCAGCGAACACAAGGTCGCGGAGGTACCGAACATCTGGGCCGTCGCCCAGCAGCAGTTCGACGCCGCCGCACAGAAGCTGGACCTGGACGACGGTCTCCGACGCGTCCTCCGGGTCCCCAAGCGCGAGCTCACCGTCAACTTCCCGGTGACCATGGACGATGGGCACGTTGAGGTCTTCACCGGCTACCGCGTCCAGCACAACGTGTCGCGCGGCCCGGCCAAGGGCGGCATCCGCTACCACCAGGACGTCACGCTCGACGAGGTTCGCGCCCTGTCGATGTGGATGACCTGGAAGTGCGCGGTCGTGAACATCCCCTACGGCGGCGGCAAGGGCGGCGTCATCGTCGATCCCAAGAAGCTGTCGCGCCGCGAGCTGGAAGGCCTCACCCGCCGCTACGCCACCGAGATCAGCCCGCTCATCGGCCCGGATCGGGACATTCCCGCGCCGGACGTCAACACCAACTCGCAGACCATGGCCTGGATCATGGACACCTTCTCCATGCATCACGGCTATACGATCTCCGGCGTCGTGACCGGCAAGCCCATCGCCATCGGCGGCTCGCTCGGTCGCAACGAGGCGACCGCCCGTGGGGCGGTCTACACCCTCCACCAGGCCAGCACCGCGCTGAACATCCCGCTCGAGGGCGCCCGGGTCGCGATCCAGGGCTACGGCAACGCCGGCTCCATTGCCGCCAGCCTGCTCCATGACGAGGGTGCCACCATCGTCGCCGTGAGCGACTCGACCGGCGGGATCTACAACCCGGCGGGCCTCGATCCGAACAATGTGAGCGCCTGGAAGCGCGAGCACGGCACCGTGGTGGGCTTCCCGAAGGCCGAGGAGATCAGCAACAGCGCCCTCCTGGAGGTCGACTGCGACATCCTGGTGCCGGCAGCGCTCGAGAACCAGATCACCGCGTCCAACGCGCCGCGGATCAAGGCCCGCATCATCGCCGAGGCGGCCAACGGGCCGACGACGCCCGACGCGGACGAGATCCTCTTCGAGCGCGGGATCTTCCTGATCCCGGACATCCTGTGCAACGCCGGTGGCGTCACGGTCAGCTACTTCGAGTGGGTCCAGGACATGCAGTCCTTCTTCTGGACCGAGGAGCGCATCAACGAGTCGCTGAAGGGGATCATGGATCGCGCCTTTGGCGACGTGTACGAGATGAGCAAGCTCCACGAGGTGCACATGCGGACGGCCGCGTACATGGTCGCGGTGGCCCGCGTCGCAGAGGCGACGACCCTGCGGGGCCTGTACCCGTAGACTCCTCTCGGACCGACCGATGCGGGCGCCGGCTCCCACGCCGGCGCCCGCCGTCTATTTCGCGCACAGCTTGCCGGTGAGGAGGGCGTACCGATGCTGGATCACGAGGAGCGATTCCTCTTCCGCGAGGAGATCGTGAACCTGGCCAACGCGCTGGCGGAGCCGGGACAGCTCGACAACGTCGAGGACCTCCTGGCGGAGGTCACCACCTCGCCGCGGTTCGACGCCGATGTGTTCACCCTGGAGCGTTCGCTGCAGGTCATGCTGGGCGGCCGCGCCGGATCGACCCTGGTCGGGCTGCTGACCGTCGACCGCTCCGTCTTCGAGGAGACCGGCGAGATGGGCCTGCCGCCGGAGACGCACGAGCGGATGGTCTCGTGGCGTGCCCGCTTCGGCCTGGCCATCGACAACGCCCTGAACTACCTGAACAACCCGGACGGGATCCAGGGTCACAACTTCGGGACCCAGGTGCTGCACGGCGAGGGCGGGACCACCCTGCAGGGGCGCCTGACCCTGGTCCGTTACAACAACGAGCCGCAGTTCTTCATCGCCGATGCGGACATCCTCATGACCGTGGCGGCCGACATGCTCGAGCGGCTCGGGGAGCATCTCGTGCCAGAGATGATCGAGCCGGAGCTCGTGAACCGGCTGCGCGAGGCGGTGGACCTCATCGAGCGACGGAGCAAGGCGCGCAGCTGACCTCGACCCCGGAACACCCGGCCCCTACCATGCGCGCATGACCCCGACCCCTCGCGCCGAAGCGCTCCCGTTCACCGGCGATCCCGAGGCGGATCGCCTGCTTGCCGCCGATCCGTTCGCCCTCCTGGTGGGGTTCGCCCTGGACCAGCAGGTCAGCGTCCAGAAGGCGTTTGCCGGGCCGATGGAGCTCCGTCGCCGGATCGGCCACCTGGATCCGGCCCGCATCGCGGGCATGGATCCCGCCGAGCTGGATGCCGCGTTTCGCCAGCGACCCGCGCTGCATCGCTTCCCAGGCAACATGGCGACGCGGGTTCGCTCGCTGTCGACGGTGATCACCGAGGATTACGGTGGCGACGCGTCGCGGATCTGGGGCGATGCCGCGGACGGCGCGGACCTCGAGCGCCGGCTGCTGGCGCTGCCCTCCATCGGGAAGATGAAGGCCGCCTCGATCATGGCCATCCTGGCGAAACGCTTCGGCGTGGCCCTGCCCGGGCTGGCCGAGCGGCTGCCGCAGCACCCGACCCTGGGCGACGTGGATTCCCCCGAGGCGCTGGCGACCTACCAGGAGCAGAAGCGGGCGCACAAGGCACGCCTGCGCTCCCGGGGGGAGCGCGCCTAGGTCCGGCGACGCGGAACGCCGGCCGGGTTGACCGGAGATAGAGGGAGGAGGCCGGACGTGGGCACTCGCCGGCCTCCCTGTGCGCCGCGGCGAACCCGGTCGCGTACCGGAACCGCGGTGACGTGCCGGATTCTACGGTCTTGGGCCTAAGGGTCACTAGTACTTTCGACTTGCCGGGGCGTTCGCGACCTCAGGCGACGTCCCAGGCCAGGGGCATCGTGTCGGTGAGCCGCGTGCGACCAATGAACACGGCGAGCAGCGCCAGCGCGGGACCCGTCACACGCTGCAGCTCGGCAAGGGTGTAGGCGTCTGCCACGCTGACGTAATCGGGCCTGGCCATGGGCTCCGATGCGATGACGTCCTCCATCCGGGCTCGGAGCACCTCCGCCGATCGCTCTCCGTGGTCGTAGGTATGGCGCGCCGACTCCAGGGCTTCGAAGAGGCATGCGGCGGCATGGCGCTCCTCGATCGAGAGCTGGCGGTTTGCCGCCGCGATCGCAACCCCGTCAGGGTCCCGCACGGTGGGGCATACGACCAGGTCCAGGTTCACGAAGAGGTCCATGAGCATGCGTCGGATCACGACCACCCGCTGCGCGTCCTTCTGCCCCACGTAGAGGCGGGCCGGGCCGACGAGGTTGATGAGCTTGATGGTCGCGGTGGTGAGGCCGTCCAGGTAGCCCGGTCGCGAGGCGCCTTCCAGCCGCCGGGTGAGGCCCTCCACGGTGACCCGGGTGAGGTCGTCCGACGGGTAGACCGTGGTCACCAGGGGCAGGAACGCAATGTCCGCCTCCGCGCGCTCGAGCAGGGCAACGTCCCTCGTCTCGTCGCGGGGGTAGCTGGCTGCCTCCGCTGGCGAGGCGAAGACCGTCGGGTTCACGAAGCAGCTGACCACCACGCAGCCGTTCTCGGCGCGGGCCCGCCGCACCAGCGAAAGCTGACCGTCGTGGAGGAAGCCCATGGTCGGGACGAAGCCGACCGCGTCTCCGGCGACGCGTCGCTCCAGGATCGCCTCCCGGAGCTCGGGAACGGTGCGGACGACGAGCATCAGCCCGCGTCAGTGGCCGGGGGTGCCGGCGCGGCGGCTGCGACCGCGAGACGATCCGGGGGCGCGCTGATCCCGCGCTGTCCGGAAGCGGTCGGCGATCACGTCCCACAGCCGCTCGGCAACCTGCCGCTTGGGGAGCATCGGCCAGTCGGTCAGCGCGCCCTCCACGCCGAAGACCGTCACCTTGTTCTCATCGGAGCCGATGGCATCGAAGGGCCCGCCCACCACGTTGCCCACGATCAGGTCGAGCCCCTTGTCGCGCAGCTTGCCGGTGGCGTTCGCCTCAAGATCGTCGCTCTCGGCGGCGAACCCGATCAGGAATGGACGCACGCCGCCGGGCATCTCGCCCACCTCGGCCACGATGTCCGGGTTGGCGACCAGCTCGATCTGGAGGCCGCCGCCGTCCCGCTTGATCTTGCGATTGCTCGTCTGCTTCGGGGCGAAATCGGCGACGGCGGCGGCCATGACCAGGATGTCGGCACCGGCCGCCTCGCGAAGCACGGCGTTGCGCATCTCGCCCGCGGTCGTCGCAGCCACGACGGCGACGCCCGGCGGGGGAGCGACGCTCATGCTGCCGGCGATGAGCGTCACGGCGGCGCCGCGGTCACGAGCCGCCTCCGCGATCGCCACGCCCATCTTCCCGCTGCTGCGGTTGCCGATGAAGCGGACCGGGTCGATGGGCTCGCGCGTGCCGCCGGCGCTGACCACGACCCGCAGCCCGTCAAGGTCGCCCGCGCGCACGAAGAGGCGCTCCACCGCATCCGCGATGGTCGCCGTCTCGGCGAGGCGGCCGATTCCGGTGAGGCCCGACGCCAGGGCGCCCACCTCCGGTTCGATGACGCGATAGCCCAGCTCGCGAAGCGTCGACACGTTGCGCTGGGTGACCTGGTTGGTCCACATGCCGGCGTCCATGGCAGGCGCCACGACGACCGGCGCACGGCTGGCGCAGGCCAGGGCGGTCAGCGCGCTGCCCACCAGGCCGGCCGCCAGCTCGGCAATGAGATTGGCGGTTGCGGGAGCGATGACTACCGCGTCGGCCGCCTCGGCCAGCTCGATGTGCGCGATCTGCTGGTCAGCGTCGAGGGCCAGCACGTCGGTGACCGCTGGACGATGGGTGAGGCTCTCGAAGGTGAGCGGCGTGACGAAGGCCGCCGCGGAGCGGGTCATCACCACGTCGACCTCCGCACCACGCTCCATGAGACGACGGACGAGGAGGATGGCCTTGTAGGCCGCGATGCTGCCGGTGACGCCCACCACGATGCGGCGCCCGGTCAGCGGCCGCTGCTCGCCGCTCATGTCCGCACCCCGTCGGCTGCGCCCGTCCCGGCGCGCAGCGTCGCACGCGCTGCCTCCCACGCATACCGGATGCCGCGCAGGGTGAGATCCGGCTCGACCGCGTCGATGCCCGGCACGTCGGCCAGCCAGGGCTCGTAGGTGTGGCCGCCGGTGGCAACCACGTGGATGCGCGCGTCCCGCGGTGAGCGTTCGGCGAGCTCGGAACGCAGCCCGGTCAGCAGTCCTGTCACCAGGCCGATGTAGCCGAGCACCATGCCGCTCTGCATGGCCGTCAGCGTGCTCGCGCCGATCGCCCGGTCCGGGCGGCGGAGCTCGATCCGCGGCAGCTTGCTCGCGCGTCCCACGAGCGCCTCCAGGGAGAGTCCCAGGCCGGGGGCGATCGCGCCGCCGATGTAGGCGCCCTCGGCACTGACGACGTCGAAGTTGGTGCTGGTGCCCAGGTCGACCACGATGGCCGGGCCGCCGAGCTCGTTCCGCGCCGCGAGCGCATTCGCGAGGCGATCGGCCCCCGCCTCCGCCGGGCGGTCGATCTCGATGGCCAGGATCCCCGCCAGGGTTGCCGCCTCGAGCACGAAGGGCTCGCGGCCAGCCCGCTCCCGCGCCATCCGCTGGAAGGTCGTGGTCAGGGGCGGCACCACGCTGGCGAGGGCGACCGCGTCGAGCGACTCGAGCCCATGTCCGTCGAGTCCGAGCAGGCCGGAGAGGAGCGCGGCGAGCTCGTCGTCCGTGGACGTCGCCCGGGTCGTGGCGCGCCACGACCCAACGAGGCGCTCATCATCGAAGAGGCCGAGCGTCAGGTTCGTGTTGCCGATGTCGACCGCGAGGAGCTTCATTCCGGCGCACATCCTAGCAGCCGATGGGTGGGGGTCCGGGTGCGGCGACATCGGTTCATGCGGATCGGCTGCCCGGTGCTAGACTCGCCGACGACCCATCCCCCGCAGCCCGCAGCGAGCACAAAGCCGCATGTCCGACGCGCGAGCGAAGCTCTACATCAACACCGGCGTCGTCACCAACCGGACCGATATCTACAACATCCTCCGGCCTCTCCTGAAGCAGACGGTGACGTACACCTACTTCCGCGGCACCCACGTCGAGAGCAGTGGCGCTGGATGGGTGGAGCGCATCGTGGTCGATCATCCCGAGATCGCCTCGTACTTCACGCCGCTCTCGATCTGCGTGAACCTCGACTCGTTCGACTATCTCCAGTTCGACACCACCTCGGAGCAGCTCCTGGTCTACACCCTGGTCATCGGCTCCGAGCGGGTGGTCCTCGAGTTCGCCGCCTCGCCGCGTATCGGCGAGGGCGAGCCGGAAGACGGCCACCCGCTGCCGCGGAACGCGGATGAGCTGGCTCGCGACCTGCGCTTCATCCAGATGGAGCTGATGATGTCGCCGGACGGGCCTGAAGGAGCCGATGAGGACGAGGACGCCTAGGTGACGGCGCGCGCCGCGACGCAGCGTGCGGATGTCGACGAGCCCGGGTTCGAGCGATCGGTCCTGGCCAACGGGATGCGCGTCGTGACCCAGGCCATGCCGCACGCACGCTCGGTCTCCGTGGGGCTCTTCGTGGGGGTCGGCTCTCGCCACGAGGACGACCGTCACGCGGGGCTGTCACACCTGCTCGAGCACCTCGTCTTCAAGGGAACCGCCGGCTATCCCGATCCCGGCGCGCTCTCCGAGGCGGTGGAGGGCTGCGGCGGCAGCGTCAATGCCAGCACCGATCGCGAGATCACCGCGTACACCGCCCGCGTGCCGGCCAACGCGGCGGCGACCGGCCTCGGGGTGGTGCGGGAGCTGGCCCTGCGGCCGCTGCTGCGCCATGCCGACCTCGTGGCGGAGAAGCCGGTGATCGTCGACGAGATCCGGATGTACATCGACTCTCCGTCGGACCACGTGTTCACCCTGTTCGACGAGCTGCTCTTCGGCCAGCACCCGCTGGGCCGCGAGATCGCCGGCACGCCCGGATCCGTGCGCAGGGCGACCCGCGAGCGGGCCCATGAGCACTGGGCGCAGTGGTATCGCCCGGACAGGATGGTGCTGGCAGCCGCTGGCCACACCGATCACGCCACCGTCATGCGCATCGCGGAGTCCTGGTTCGGCGCCGGGTCCGCCGCGGACCTCGATCTGCTGCGCAACGGGTCCCCCGTGCGGCTGGTGGCTCCGCCGCAGATCGCGCCGGCAGGGGCCGTCCGGGTCGTCCACCGTGAGCTCGCACAGGGCAACCTGTGCCTTGGGATGCCCGGCGTTTCGCGCACGGATCCGGATCGCTACGCGCTCGACCTGCTGGGCGCCGTCCTGGGAGACGGCATGAGCAGCCGGCTCTTCCTGGAGCTGCGTGAGCGCCGTTCGCTCGCCTACGACGTGTCGACCTTCGCCTCCATGTATGCCGACTGCGGCACGGTAGGAGTCCATGCCGGCTTCGACCCGGACCGGGCGGAGGAGGTCCTGCGGGCCGTGCTCGACGAGCTCGACCGCGTGGTGCAGGAGCCCGTCTCTTCCTCTGAGCTGGAACGGGCGCGGGCCTACACCCGGGGCCGGCTCGAGCTGCGCATGGAGGAGACCGGTGCCGTCGCGGCGTGGTTGGGGACCGGCGAGATCCTGCTTCCTCGGATCCTGAGCGTCGCCGAGGTGGTCGAGCGCCTCGATGCGGTCAGCGCGGACGACATCCAGCGCGTGGCACGCCGGTACATGGCGCCCGGCCTGGCGCGCGTCGCGCTGCTCGGTCCGTTCCGTGGGGCGGCGCGCTTCGAGAGGATCGTGGCGGCATGACCGATATCGGCCGCGATGGGCGGCGAACCGGGAGCGCTGCCGATCGCGCGGCGCTGATGCCCGATCCCGCCGATCCCGAGCGTCCGCTCGACGAGGATGGCGCGAACGTCGTCGAGGGTGGCGAACCGGAAGCCATCACGGCGGGCGGCCGCGCGAACGTCGTCGACGCGGGCAATGGCCGCGGGGCCGATGACGACCACGCCGACGAGCCTCCGCCGGGGACCTACTACGTCGATCTCGTTCCGGACGAGCTGGCGCTGGCCCGGGCCCAGATCGACAGCGGGATCGCGGCCACCGCCGAGGCGGTTCTCCTTCGTCGCATCGCCCGGCTCGCCGCACAGGGGGCTCCGGCCCTCGACGAGCTGGACGCCGCGCGCGCCCTCCTCGCGGAAGCGGTATGGCGCCAGGGACGTCCCGTGGCGGCCGGCGCGGTCGCCGGACGGATCAGGGCCGGGAGCCTGGAGCGGCGACGCCCGCTGGTGATGATGATCGAGGCCGAAGCCCTCGCGGCCGCGGGGCAGATGGAGGCGGCCACCAGCCTCGCGGATCGGATCGTGGGCGAGGTCGGTGTGGACGAGTCATGGCGCCTGCGCGCGGGGATCCCGTCGCGGCTTCCCTGGCCGGTGCCGGTCTCGCTCCGCGCGCGGCGCCCGCACGAGGTCGCAGCCGCTCGGCGGGGCCTCGAGCGGGATCCCAC
>Ga0315540_10001171_pt1 | contig 15076 bp, 13 predicted proteins | sample SalMarSW160110MG_FD_203677 | JGI IMG/M metagenome (GOLD analysis project Ga0315540, IMG submission 203677) | Salt marsh sediment microbial communities from the Plum Island Ecosystem LTER, Massachusetts, United States - Salt Marsh Sediment SW1601-10 ... | reverse complement strand
TCGACCTGCATGCGCTGCCGGCTCGGCTGCTGGCCGCCGCGGTGGCCACGGGACCCCACACCGAGCGCTCGATTCGGTTGGCTGAAACTCATCGCTAATCAGGACATAATTTTCAGGTTTCCTGGAGTGGCATCCACGCACGACAGGAGACCATGATGAGTTCGACCGGACAACTTTTCCGTCTACCGAAAGACTGGCTCCTCGCGGGCTGCCCCTTGGCGGCCTACATTGGCGCGGTCACGCGTTACCTTGCCGAACGGCGCCATGCATCCATCACCCTTCGGAAGTACCTCGGTTGCCTCGCCCACTTCGGGCGCTGGATGAGTCAGTGCCAGCTGAACATCGAGGACATCGACATTATGTAGAGGACCGATCGCGCCGATACCCGGTGGTACTGGTGTCGGCGCCGAAACTCTACATAAACGCGAACTCTACATAGGGGTCGTTATGTTGAGCTACACATAACGACCCAAGAGAGCCATCCGCCCCGCCTTTCTGGACGGCAGCTTACTGTGACTAACCAGTCGCTCATCGCCGGCTCTCCGCGCCGAAGTGTCGCGACCCTCAGGATGGTTTGTGGGACTCCCGGTCGCCCCAACGCGTTCGCTCTCGCGACAGCCTGTTGTGTCCCGATTCGGCCCGCTCCGGGAGCATTGCCCTCGTCGCCGCTGACCCGGCGCGTCCGCGGCAACGCCCACCGAAGGCCGCTCGGCTCCGCTTCGCTTTCCACGCCTCGCGCGGGGAAGCCGCTTGAAGGGCTGGAGAGCCCCCGAGAGAGAGCTCACTCCGGCGGGCTGGCGGGCCATTCGGAAGGAGGCCTTGGCCCGATTGCAGGCCAAGAAACAGGAGCGCTGATGCCCAAGGTCTGTCAGCGCGAGGCGGCCGGCGATTGGTGGACTCTGTTAGCCTCGCCAGTTCGTTGTTCCAGGACCTCTGTCAATCCGGCAGGGCAGGGCGCAAGTCGATCATTAAAGACACTAAACCAGCCCGGGACGAATGTTACCTGACGGAGCTGCTCTTTGGCCCGCCTGATTTGAGCGCCGGGACCGTGCCGCCACAGGATGGGGCCTTAGTCAGAATTGACGCTATTGCCCTGTCAGGGTCCCCCCTCAGGTCAACGACCGAGGTCTTTTAAGTTCTTTATTCCCATTGCTTAAGCCAGCTGAAGCGTGATCCGCGACGATCGCAATCAGGGTGTCGACTGCCCGGTCGATCTGCCAGGGACTATGGGAGGCGGTTAACAGAAAGCTCAGGGCCGGTGAGTCCGATGGCTCCGTCTTACGTAGCACTGTGCGGATACCCATCCTCAAGAGCCGGGCATGGATTGGCTCCGCCGCTGGACCGAGATCCGGCGTCTGCACCGGGAAGTTGTCCCCGGCCATCTTGATCCCCGCGACCGTCATGCGCTCTCGGAAGCGTCTGATGGCCCGCACCAAACGCTGGCGAAGCTCGTCCCCCCGGTCGCGGTTGAGCGCTAGCGCATGGGCGGCGGCACGAATATGAGCGATCGAGGGCGGACTGCAATGGACTCGGCACGGGCCCACGGACTCCACACGTTCCACTAGGGACTGACTCCCGGCAAGGACAGCCAGCGGTACCCCAAATCCCTTGGCAAGCGAGCAGCCGACGACGAGCTCAGGTCCCTCTACCCCTAACCAGGCGAGGGTGCCCGCGCCCCCATGCCCCAGGGGCTTGGCGGTACTGGATCCTGCCCCTAAGATGCCAAGACCCTGACTATCGTCCACCACCAGCCAGCCGCGATAGGCACGGACCAGCTCCAGATATGCCTCCAGAGGCGCTGCTCGCCCGCTGAACGGACAAAGCCCGTCGGTCACGACCACCGGCCGCAGACGCGCGCGGCGGCACCATGCTAAGCGGCCTCGTAGCGCCTGCGGCTCGCGAGCCGGAAAGTGGCTCGTCGGCACACCCTGGGCCATTGCGTGCTGTGCACCCCAACGTGCGATGGGATAGGCTCCTCCGTCGACGAAAATGGCGATCGGCTCGCTGGCCAGGGTGCCGAAGACATCGAGGAAGAGGTGCAGCGTCGACGCGAACAGGGTTGCGGACTCGTGTCCCATCAGTCGGGCGAGCCCATCGGCCACCAGGCGAGACCCAGGTGGGCGCTCCAGCGCGGCCGGGCGCCCGAGGGTCAGCTGCCTCCAGGGAGTGAGGACGCGTTGTGAATGGCGCATCCCCAGATACAATGCCGATGTGAAGTCCAACATCACGCCGCCGTCGCTCTGCGCTTTGCGGGGCCGGCTCGATGCAGCGCTTGTACTCGGGTGGTAGAACTCGCCAAGCCCAAGGCGGGGGCTGCCGTTTAGGGCGTGAGGTCGCCAAGGATGCGGGCGACCATGGCGGCACGGGTGCGCACCCCGAGCTTGGCGAAGGCGCGGCGCAGGTAGGCATTGACCGTCCATTCGCTCAGGTCCAGGCGCAGGGCAATGCCCTTGTTGCCGAGGCCCTGTCCGACCATGATCGCAACCTGCAGCTCTCGCTCGGTGAGAAGGTCGACGGCCTTGGGCGATGGGACCTGGACTACGGCTTGCCCAGTGCGCAGGATCAGGTAACGGCGTCCGTCGAGTTGACAGGCTCCCACGACCTTCCCCTCCGGTTCCCCCTCGGTGGGTGCCAACCCTTCCGCCAGGTCCTCGGGGACGACGCGGCACAGGGTGCCCTCCAGGTGAAACTCAGGGTTTGCCTCCATATCTCCTCCCTGCACCGAGCCCTTTCGGTGCTGCTATCCCGGCAATCGATGACGGCAACAGCGGTACGACTGTCCACAGAGGGACTTGTGCAAAGAGCCTTTTTGGGCTCTGAAATCACTGGGCTGAGGCGAAAGGTATCTTCCAGGACACCCAGCTGCTTTGAGAGCCCCATGCCTGCCTGGGGGGAAGCGGTAATTGCGCTCGGCCCATCCAGATCTGTTCGTTATCTTGGTTCCAGAGCTTGTAACGACCTTTGCAGTTGGGGGGTTGGGTCCGAGTCGGTCGCTGCAAAGGATCCGATGCGTGTACACGGTATTTTTAGTCGATTATCAAGCGGATGGCTAGATGCTAAAAGATCCTTATTTGTAACTATTTGGTTACGATATTTCACAGCCTGCCCCGCATGGAACACGGGATCTTCATGTTGTGCCTGATGTGCACCTATAATCATCAGTTGCGGTCGCGTTTGCATGAGAAATATTAGAGTGAAATCGCAACCATTTGATGTAAAGATTAATGACGAATGTCGGGTGACCTGAGGTGACCTCTATAGTCATCCGGATTTGTAGAGCGCGCAGGATTCCCACTTGCTTCTGCGCGTCATTGGTCGCCAGGATCTGTACACGCCCCGTGGGCAGGCGGGTGGCGACAGAGCGCAGCATGGCCGTCAACCGGTCGCCCCCCAAAGGGGTATGCAAAACGGAAGCAATTGCGGGAGGAAGGCCCAGATCCTGCGGCCGGCCTCAGCCTCCGAGGCGAAGTGCAGCCTGAAGCGTCTTAGAGCCTTCCGGAAGCCTATGGGTATCACCGGGGCCATGGCCGCGCCGACCCAGCGCTGGTAGCTCGCGGCCAGAGGTCTGTGAGCGGTGAGCCGTACCGGGCCATCTCGAAGCGGTATTGACGGCGGTCGCGGCGCGAACATGGGAATGGATCACAGCACCCGCACCATCGGGCGCACACCGGGGACCCGCCGCTGAGGGTCGCGAAGATTGGCTAGAATCTCCCGCGTCAGGCGCACCCCACTGTTCATCATCCCCAGCGGGGCCAGGATGGTCCCAGGCGCACAGCCGTAAGATCGCCCTTGCTCGTCGAGAATCCCCGTGGTGTGCACCCCCACCAGGGCCAGTCCGCTCGGGAGGTTTGCCCAGATCGGGCTCCCACTGTCCCCCGGGCAGGTGTCCACGCTGTAATAAAGGCGCTTGGGACCCAGGCGCATGAGGGCCTCGCTGTGGTGCCATTGGGTCCCGATGGGGCGATCCCCCGGGTAACCGGAGACGGTGACCCGCACCCCGGGCCTCAAGGCGCGCCAGTCGGCATCGCTCTGGGTCCGCAGTGGGAGGAAACGGCGGATACCAGTGAATTTTTGTCCCAAGATCAATAGGCCGTAGTCGTGGTCGCGCCGATCACGGGGGCTGAGAGGAGCGATGAAGCGCCGCGGAACGTAGGCTGCGACGCCGTTGAGCGTCCCGTAAGGGAAATTGTCGCGATCCGCTCGCCCGGGTGCGACGCGCACCCGTATCGGCGGGCGGCCCAGCTTGGGGCTGTACAGACAATGCCCTGCGGTCAGCAAGCACCTGGGGGCAATAAGGACGCCTGTACACCCACGCAGGCGTCCGTCGCCGAAGTCGCGCCCTAGGTGGCAGACAGTATCGTAGGGAAAGCGATCAGTGTGGGGCTCTTGAACGCGATTATCGGTGGGTCCGATCAGGGCATAGTCCCGGTCGCTCACAGGCACGGCGGGCGTGTACATGGGGGCTCACTCCGGCGGAGCCCCAGTGGGGGCTGGCTCCGGGGGAATAGCCGTCTCCGGGGGTGGACGGCGGACAGGGGCTGGGCCGGAGACCCTGGGCGCCGCGGCGGCGGACTCAGCCTGTGGCGGCGGGTCCGGAGGTGACGGCCCGGGAGTTGCTTCACCTAAGCCGTCGGCCTCTTCGGGGTCATAGCAGCCATCCGAGGCCGCTGCAACCACCTGGGACCAGATCTGGTCCAGGATGAGGTTGGCGCTGGGACGCCCGCTCAGGAACCCGATGGCGCGCGACAGGAAGGCATTCTCCTCCTGGGTGAGAAGGTCGGCGGCAGTGGGCCCATCCGCATCCGGATCCGGCTCGGAGAAATCGAGCGGTTGGTCGAAGAGTCCCTCCGCTTCCTCGCCAGTGGTTATGGGGCGAGGGGTCGTGGTGCGCCTGGAGTGCATGGGGGTCGGTGGTCGAGGTTGGCCACGGGGTGACCCAGTTTCGTCGCGGCGGCGCCCAGGCTCGGGGTGCGTCTTGCTGCCGGCCGTTGTCCTATCGGTGGCCAAGGAGGCGATCTCCGCCTGAACCAGGGCGTCGAGGTCGACAAGTTCGGCGCCGTTACCATGGGGGTAAGGGATTCGTCTCATGGTGTCCTCCCTCTTTAAAGGATGTATTAGGACCAAGCCTCGAAGCGGTTTCCACGCCGCCCGCGCTGCCAGCGAGTCTTGGCCATGGGACGGGACGGCGGCAAGCGATGTGCGAGGGTTTGCTGTCCCCTGGTGTATTTCGAGCCACCCTGCGGGTGCCCCTTGGGCACAACCGAGGCCCGCGGCAGATGAAGGACCTGGGCCGCAGCCGACCCGATCGCCTGCTGCGGTGCCAGGCCGCGGCGCCACAGCAGAAATCCGGCGAGCCGGGCGATCTGGATCATGACCCCGCGTGGGTCGCGCCCGAGCTGGCGCAGGATGCTCTGGGCCTCGCGCAGGAGATAGCTCTTGAGCTCCGGCGGCAGATCCCGCCAGGTCTGGCCGATGGCGTGCAGCAAGGCGCTGAGGTCAGAGTGAGACTCGGCGTGGTCCAGGCCGTAGCCCAGTTCTTCCGCGATGGCCTCGGTAACCAGAGCGTTAACAGATCTCATGGGTCCCTCCAAAGCGGTGGTGGGGGTAGACGGCCGCGGCGGTGCCGCGGCAGGGGTCTCAAGCTGAGGACTGCAGCCAGGTTGGCACGTCGGTCCAAAACGGTGCCTAGGTGCCGACCCTCCCCGGAGATCAGGCCGAGGACCTCCGGCCCGTGCCCCGGACCACCCCCTGCAACGACTACCCCGATGGCAGTGACGCCGTCCTGAGGCGCAGGTCCTGGGTGCTCGATGGCTACCAGGTCGCCGAAGCGCAGGCCTGCCAAATCGAGGCGGGGAGTGCGTTGCGGGGCAGGCAGGACATAGGCCCCCGGCGGACTAACCGGCGATCTCGGTAGCATGGGCAGACCTGGTAGGCGGTGGGTCACCGGGACCAGCAGGCGCGGTGGGGCCGAAGCCAGGCCCCAGCCGCGCAGGAGGCGCGGGGAGCAGTGGCGCAGCTTCAAGCGGGGGTGGTCGAGGAGGCGCAGCCCCAACCCGAAGGCATAGACCTGCAGGCGATCGCCGATGCGTAGCCGGCGCAGGACCTTGAGGGGGAAGTCGATGCACAGGTGGTCACACCCCCCACCCTTACCCGTCACCACCCCCCGCTGACCCTTGGCCGGTCCGGTCAGAACCAAGGCCGGGTTGCCCATGCAGGCGTAGGCCACCAGTGCCCGGTTGGGCCCGTCGGTGGCCCCCCAAGGACCCCGTTGCAGCCCCTGAACCCATACCCCAGGCTCCAAGCGGTCGGCGGCAAGCCCGGTGCACAAGTCCCCCACCCGCTGAGTCAGGACTATCCCCCCGGGGCCGGGGAGCTCGTTCCAGGCCTCCCGGTCGGGCCAACCACAGACCCCAGGCGGCACCAGCTCGCCTGCCACGGCGACCATCGCCAGCCGGCGCAGGTTGATCCGAGGCATCCCCGCCTGGCGTAGGGCCCAGGGGATGGGAGGTGCCAGGGGTGGGCCCGGCAGCGGACCCCTAGGGATGGGGGTCAGGACCGCAGAGACCGCCTGGGTCATGGCAGCGGGCACCACCAAAGGGCGGTGGCCCCCTCCCAAGGGTCCTGGGGGCCATCGAGGGAGTCATCCAGGGACTCATGGTCACCGTTCTCCTCCGCCGGAGCTAGATCTAGACCCGCCGGAACCACCAGGTGGACCAAGACCAGGGGCAGCCCCGCCCAGAGCAGATCGAGGACCCCGGTTCGGGTCAGAAGGGGGGTAAAGACCTTCCGCACCGCCTCGGCTTGGTCAGCCCCTAGGGGTCGCACCGGGATCTGGCACAGCCCCAAGAGCCGACAGAGGGGGGGCGGCTCAGGGCTCCCGGGGACCGCCAAGGTCAGGATCAGGGGGCGGTAGCGGGTCATGGCTGCGGCTAGGGCCAAGGTCTCGATGCCGCCGTCCAGCAAGGGCGTGAGGAGGGCCTCCTTCAGGTCCGGCCGCCCCTCCTGAAAGCGCCGTTTCAGGGCCTGGGCAAAACCGTCCAGACGACGGACCACCCTGGCGTCCACCTCCTGCGGCAGGGACGACTGAGGCAGGGCGTCAGCGGCCCAGTAGATCCCCTGGGCAGAGAGACCGGGGTCGCTGCGTGCCCGCTCCCACTGGGCCAGGGCTCGCCGGCCGACCAACCCCTCCGGGTAGCCATCGGAGACCAGAGGGTCGTCGTAGAGGGCCTGGGGATCCTGGTCGAAGTAGGCGGTGTTGTCGAGGATCTGCCACAAGGTCGGGACCAGACACACCGGAAGCTCCTCCGCCAAACGTAGGGCCAGGAGCGGGCCCAGGCTCGCCAGGGCCAGGCGGACGTCCAAGATGCAGGAGCGGGCCCGGGTGTCGACCCGCACCTGGAAAGGTGGCAGGCTGTCCACGGCGGGTCCCTCTTAGGCTCAGGAGACCATGGCCAGTTTCGGCGGGCGCTTCTTGTCGACCCCGATGGTGCGGCGCAGAGATGTGCCTACTCCGGCGAAGCCACGCCCCTCCGGGGTCATACGATAGGCGGCGATCCAGGCCTCGGCGTGGGCTCCGAAGGGCTGCGCCTCGGAGCGGAAGACCAGCGGGTCCTCGGTGGTGTCGAAGCTCTGGTCGGCGATCCACAGTAAGATGCGCCGGCCAGTCTCGGCCATCTTGGCCCGCTGGGAGAGCTCCGCCGCGCCCCCCAAGTGCCGGTTGGAGATCGCCTCCAAGGTGTCCCACTTGGTGTTGGCGTCGAAGGACTTTTTGATGTCGGGCTGATCGAAGAGGTCGAGCAGGGTCTTGAGGTGGTGACCCACCTCTTGGGTTAGGGCCAGGATGTTGCCGTAGCTCGCCCGATCGACGGCATAGCGAAGGTCCACCCCCAGGCGCTGGATGGTCGCCAGGTTGCCGTAAGGACGGTCGTCGATGTCCTGGGATCCGCGGATCACCTCGCCAATGGTGAGGTCGCGGAAGTACTGGGCCATAGAGGCCATGAAGGCGACCAATTGGCGGTGAAAGCCCTGGTTGACCACGGCCCCTGCCGGGCCGGGGGCGCTCCCATAGTTGAACACCCGCCGGTAGGCAATCATGCGGTCGCGCAGCGAATAGCGCAGGGGCTTCCACTTCTCCAAGATGTAGAGGGTGCGCGCCCCGGGGCCGCGCTGGATGCGCATGCGCCCAAGCTGAAAGAGCTGGCGCAAGACGTTCGCGGCCTGGAAGACCTTCATCCTTTCGTGGTTGTAGATGTAGTAGAGCTCGGCCGCGGCGTGGAGCTGGCTCGGGATCACCGACTCGTCGAAGTCCGGGACCAGGTGGGGGTAGGGGAGGTCGCCGAAGGGTTGGACCCCCTTCGGGCCGAAACCGATCAGCTCCGGAAAGCCGAACGGTCCATCGCCCGAGGCGCCCTGCTGGAGCTCGCCGAATCGCTTCTCCACCTCCAGCTCCAAGCCCTTGCGCTCTTCCGGAGACAAGCTGGACAGCTGCTCCCTGACGAAGCGCTGCCACAGGCGGGTGACGGTCTCGTAGTTCTCGTAAGCCATGGTGTGTGCTCCGTCGATTCAGGTGGGCCGCCGGGCTTTGACCCCTTGGCTGAGTGCCGCCGATAGCCCTCACTCCTTGCGTCGTGCCTCCAGGACCGCTTGGGCATGACGCTTCAGAGCGGCGGCCTGCTCCTTGTCGAGGTCCTCCTCCAGGTACCGGGCGCGGGCATTTTGCTCCGCCAAGGTGCGAGTGAGTCGGTCCACCGACAGCTGCGCTACGGCCTCGGGCTCATGGAGATTGGCCACACGCAGGAGCCCACGCATCATGTGATCCTCGGACGACACCCAAAGGGTGCGAAGGTGGACGTCGCACCAGAGCCGGTACCAGCGGGTGTCCAGGTGCTTGACCCGGGCCTCGAGGCCCTTCAGCTCCTTGTCATGGGCCGCGACCTCGTTGGGCAGGTTGCCAAATCGCCTACCGACCTCGGCGATCTTCCCTTCGAGGTCCGTGGCCTGCTCCTCCGCCTGTCTTGCGACCGCGTCCAGCTTCTGGCCAAAGGCGCCGGTTTGCTCCGCAAGGTCCTTTTGGACCTCTTTCAGCCCGTCGTCGAGCCGGAGGACTGCGCCGGCCACGCGCTCTAATCGGTGCTTGAGATCGCCCAGCTGCTCCCGCAATCCGCCGACCTGGTCGGCCACGCCGTCGAAGCCGTCTGCGACCGCCCTCAATGTGTCGACCAGCGCGCCGATAGTCTCTTGCGAGTTGAGCGCGCTCTTGTAAGCCTCCTCGAGCCGCTGCTTCACCGCGTCGAAATCCGGCGTACCGCACACCTGCTTGAGTGCCAAGGGCCAAGGTGTCTTTGCCATGTCTGCTGTCCTCGCACCGGAATCTGGAAGGTCGGTTACACGTTAGGGAAGGCGAGCTCGTCGAGACTCTCCTCGAAGTGCCGCGGAAAGAGCGGCTCCGCCGGACACTCGAGCCCTTGGCCCCCTTCCCGCGTCAACTCGTCCACCGCAGAGTCGATCAGCTCCTGGACGGGGGCGAGCAGATCGCCCTGGAACCGGCAGGCCGGGGCCATGGTGGCGAGCAGGTGCGCCCAGGACGCTTCCGCATCGTGCTGTACGCACAGCTCCTCGCGTACCCGTCCGAGGGTCTCGGCGCCGAAGCCATGGCCCGCGAGGCTGGCGCAGACCGGCAGGCTCGGCACCGGCGGGAGTCCCAGGTGCCAGAGCTGATCGCGGATGCCCTGCACGATGGTCGCGAGACCGGGCTGGCGATCCACACAACCGAGGCTGGTGCACTGCGCTTCACGCTGCTCGCAGGGGACGTCTTGCGATTGGCCTCCGGTCTCAGAGTCAATGACCTGCGGCTCGCATTGCACGCGGCAGGCGGTCCCGACCCCGCACAGGATGCGGTTGGCGATCAGTCCGTAGGCGATCGCCCGTTGCTCCGCCGGGCCGTTGCCGGGGGTGCTCGCGCTCAGCGCATAGAGGTCGATGGCCCGGTCGGTGTCGTAGAGGAGCTTGTCCAGCAGGATCTGGCAGCGCACCAGGTCGTCCCCGCAGCCGCAGCCCAGATAGCAGTCCAACGCCTGGGCCAGCTCGCCGCGCCGCTGGATGACCTCCATCAGCCGGCGGGTCGGCGCATCCGGGCCGCCCACCCCATAGAGTCCGTAAAAGGCGATGGGCGGACGGGCGATATAGGGCAGCCGGTAGCCGGCACCCGCGTTCTCAAAGGTATCCACGAACAGGCGCACCGCCGTCATATAGGCGGCCAGCGCGGGCGCGGCGGGACTCACCTGGTTTCTGAGCAGCGTCTCCAGCCGGCGGAAGCGCTCGAGCGACAGCAGCGCGGTCGCGCCGAGCGCGCGCAGGTCGTCGGAGGCCCCGCGGGTCGCCCAATGGACCACCTCGTCCAGGGTGGGGGCCACGTTGTTCTCTTGGAGCAGCGCGCGCAGGTCCGTCAACCCGTTCTCCTCCAGGAAATCGAGGACCTGGCGGTAGGCGTAAAGGTTGCGCGGCCACTCGTTGGGTCCGTAGGCGTCCTGGGCAGTGCCCGTCAGATTGCGCAGCGCGCGAATCACCGCATCGCGACGCGCGGCCAGCTCGCTCGCCGGCGCCTGGAGCAGGAAGCGTCCGCCGCCGTAGCCGGCGCTGGCCAAGGCATCGCCCATGCTCACCAGGATCACGCTCGCCACCTCGTCCAGGCTCTTGGCCAGCTGGCGGTAATGGATACTCATATTGGGGGTGAGTGCACCCACGTAGCGAGCAACCCGCGCGTAGTCGCCGAGCAGCCGGCGCGCGGCCATGGCGCGGTCGCGCTGCCAGGGGTCGAGCGCGAAGCGGGCCGCGGCGGTGCCTTCCTCGACGGCTGAGCGGATCGTCTTGGACCAGCCCTTAAGCTCCGGATGGATGTCCTTCAACAGCGCATTGGTGCTCATTGCCACCAGGTCCTTGCTGACGTCGTCCTTGGCCTGGCGCTCCTCGGCGCGGGTGGTGTCTTGTGCCGGCGCGCCGCCGTCGATACGGGTGACCTTAAAGAACGGCAGCCCCGCAGCCTCCTGCTCGAGCGCCGCCCGGTCGTCGGCATAGCGCTCGCGCAGCGCCTTGGCCACCGCGGCCGGGTCGCGCGGGTCGCCGACCCGCAGATTTCGCCGGATCAGGGCATCCAGTGCCAGAGCCGCCTGGCTGCGATCCATGATGGGTTGGAGGCTGGTCTGGTCGGTCATGGTCTGGACTCCAATTCAGGTTCAGCGGTCAGTCCTGAGGACTGTGTCCCCGCCTAGGCGGCGACGGCCAAGGGCCAGGCACTGGGCCCCGCCTGGGCGCGGGCTCGGATCAAGTGCCGGATCACCAAGTCGGCTACCGCGCGGGCATCAGCCCCGCGGCCCAGGGCATAGCGACTGGCGCTCACCAGGAAGCGCGGCGGCAGCCCCGCCGGGATCCGCCCCCGGGCCAGGGCCTGGGCCCCCAGGCGGATGGCACGCTCGTTGTCCGGGGCGAAGGGGATGATGTCGGCCAGGGCGCGGTGGGCCAGGGCAGTGCGGGTCTGGAAGGCGACCTCGTCGACCACGGCGGGGATGGCCCGCGGGGCGCTGGCAAGCAGGGCTGCTGGGATACGGGCCCCACCCCCGGGCGCATAGAGGCCACGCCAGACCCGGGAGAGGCGCGCCGCCTCTCCCCCGAAGCCCATGCGCCGGAGCATCTCAGCCAGGATCAGGCCGCGCAGCCAGCCGGTGGGATGGGCCCCGCCGGGCTTGTAGGTCAGGGTCTTGGGGGCGGGGTGGGCAAGGAAGTCGAGCATCCCCCAAGCGGCGGCCGGGCCGCCCAGGAGCAGGGCACAGAGGTCAGCAAAGATCTCCTTGTGCCAGCGTCCATAGATGTTCCCGGTGATGCCATCGCTGCCACTGTGGGCCAGGCGGCGGGTCACCGCCCCGCGGTTTTCCTGCCACAGCCCCAGATCGGCCTGGAGGTTGTGGGAGACCTCGTGGAGGAAGACCGCCTGCCAGGGGTTGTCGCGGTCCCAGGGGACTCGAATCAGGGGGAAGGGGTTGGGCTCACCCATGAGCCGGGCGAGCGCGATCCCCCGGCGGCTGGTCGAGGGGGAGTAACCGTGCTCCATGTAGGTCAAGGGCTTGAGCAGAGGCCCGCGGAAGACGAGAGGGGCGGACTCCCGCACCGCCGCATAGCAGTCGTCGGCGATGGCATCGTAGGCGGCCAGGGCCGGGGCGAAGGTCGAGCCGCGCTGGCTGAACACCTCGAAGAACATCCCGAAGGCACGCCGGGCGCGGTCGATCTCGCGCTCCACCAGGGCCATGTCGAGCAGGGCCTGCTCGGCAGTGCCCTCGGCCCAGTGCCGGTGCAGGAAGCGAAGGCGGATCGCAATCTCCCGGTCGATGGCCCCCAGGCGGGCATTAGCAGCCCGGAAGTGGGCAGGGGACGGGGCGTACGCCCGATCTTGAGGGCGAATCCCGACCTCCTCGGGAGTCAGGCGGCTCAGGCGCCTGGCCCGCGCCTGCAGAGTAATGATCTTACGGCGGAGGAAGCCGTTCAGATCCCGCGGCGGGGCCGCCAAGGGCCGTAAGGTCCTTGCCGAGACCGCCGCAGCTGGCTTAGGGACGGCCGCGGGGCGGGGGAGGGTCTGCACCGACAGCGACTTGAGGGCCCGGGCAACCATGACGGCGACCGATTCGAGTGCTAGGGGCGCGGACTCAAGCAGCCGAGATGGTGATGCGGGCCGGCCCTGAAAGCACATAGGTGCGCGGGGCAGTCAGTGCCCCCATCGTACCGACCCCCGCGACCGAGTGTACGATCCGCCGGGCCGCCGGGTTGGGCCTGGCCAGGCGACGCGTGAGAGCAGGGCTCTTGGCGACCTTGGCGGCGGTGCGTCGGAGCACCTTGACCGTTGCGGCCGGCGGCACGCCCTTGGCGATGGCGTTGCGCTTGACCGTCTTGGCAATCTTGGGCATGGCCCGGACCGCGTGCAGACCGCGTCGGCTCACCAGGTGATGAGTCGCCGCCTTCACCTGCTTGACAACGTGCTTGCGTGCCCCGTGGGACATATGAGCCCCGCGCCTCTTGAGAATGGTGCGGGCGGTGAGACCGGCGACGATAGGCAGGGCGCGCGGATCCTTGGCGGCCATCTCGGCGAAGGCCTCGAGGGCGTCCTCCTCGCTGGCTCCTTCCGCCTTGAGCCGCTGGGCCAGGTTGGCGGCCTTGCCGACGATACCGGCAATTCGGCCTATGGCCTGCGTATAGGGGGTGGGAATCATGCTCGCCACCCGCGAGACGCCGCTCGCGATCTTGCCCACCACCGGCGCAGCTCGCTTAATCCCTGCGACCACTTTGCGCCCGACGTGCTTGAGTCCCTTCCACAGGGAGCCCAGGAATTCGTCGGACTCCTCCGCCCCCAGGGCGTTGGCAAGGACGTCGTCAATTGCTTCCTCGACGGCATAGTCCTCGTAGGCATCTGACTCGAAGCCGTCATAGGCTTCGAAGCCCCCCTCGTATGCATCCTCGTCCTCAAATCCTTCCATCTCAAAGGTGTCTTCGAGCTCGTCCTCGAGCCCGTCCTCGAGCTCGTCGCCGTAGTCCTCCATTTCGAGCTCATCTTCCATCGCAGCTTCCCCTTCCGCCTCAAACGCCAGGTCTTCGTAGAGATCATCTTCTAGCGCAGACATTGCATATTCTCCTCTAGCTGGGCCTCGGAACGGACTCCGGGGATGACACCAACTCAGACACCTGTCGAGCACTAACGGCGCGACCCATCCCAGACGCGTTAGGCGGTGGGCGCCCGGTCTGGAGCTTGCCTTCACGTATAGTCGTTGGCGCTAAACCCCGCCAGACGCACGATTCGGGTAGCGCATCTGAGGTCGCATCTCCGTGGTCGCACGTTTGAGGGGCACATCCGTAGGTCGCGCGCGCTTCGGCCAATCCAGGCGAGCTTGCTGATGACGCGCAGGGAGAGGGGACGCACCTGCGCCGACCTGGTGCGCGAAACGGCCAATTCAGCCGCGCCAAGCGTGATCCGGCATCCAAAGGTGGCCGCGGTCGCGTCAGCGGCCGGCGCACCGCTCATGCGAAAGGGGGCATCACGGCATGGTCGAGACGGCTTGCCGGCTCGGGGAGCCACGCAACGCGTGGCGAGTAGCACCAGGCTCGGCGCAGCCGGATTCGCCTTCCCCGCTCACTTTCTGAAAACCAAGGGGACCACATCCCTGTGGATCCTGAGGCGGCCGAAGCTGGCAACTTCTGCGCCCTCCCGCCCTCCGGTGGGGCTCTCCCGGCCCCTTGCGATCGGGGGGCTGCACGGAGGTGAGTTTCTGGTCTTGCTCGAAGACCTTGCGTCGGACCGGGGGGCCGAACGGGAGACGCAGGGCGAACTTCCGTCCAAGAAATTTGCCCCTCGCAACGCAGGTCACGACTCAGCATGAGTCCTCCGGGGTCGCTGTCGTTACCGGGGAAGTGTAAGCACTAGCCCCAATAACCCTGGCGCCGTTCTCGTCTGCTGGAAATTCGCTCAGCACCGGTATCGGGAGTGGCCTATCGTCGGTCGGCTGGCATCCCGTCCGATCGCTCGTGACCCACCCGCGCAAGCCCCCTTTCAAAAAAGGGCGGCAAGCAACAGATGCGCCTATGTAGCGCGCGAAGGAGGCGGAAAAGGAGCAGCTTGGTGATCGCACCAGGCCTCGAACCGGACGCGGGCTGAACCTGCAGTCGCGCCTGATCCATGTGGTGCGTTTCCGCACAGGCCCAGGGCCGGAAGTGACCGCAAATTAGCGTCAAGCTGCCGCTGGAGCGACCCGGCTCGGCGGCGGGTTTTGGCCGAACTGAGACGCTCACGGGTTGGGGTGTGGGCGGCCGCTCTGCGTCCAGACCGGACACTCGTCCCCAAGGGCTGAGCGTCAGCAATGGGTCGTTTGCTGACCCTTACCACCGCAATTCCAGAATCCCGCGAACAAAAAACCCCGGCCTGAGTGCCGGGGTGGATATAAGGTATGGGAGCGGCTGCCCGCTCTCCTCCAGCACGCCGCCGCTCGTCCGTGACCATACCCCTCCCCGCTCCGCCGGCATTGCCCGCGGTCAACAAAACCCC
>Ga0315540_10001170_pt1 | contig 15084 bp, 9 predicted proteins | sample SalMarSW160110MG_FD_203677 | JGI IMG/M metagenome (GOLD analysis project Ga0315540, IMG submission 203677) | Salt marsh sediment microbial communities from the Plum Island Ecosystem LTER, Massachusetts, United States - Salt Marsh Sediment SW1601-10 ... | reverse complement strand
AACCCAGCCGGTTAAAGTAGTAACATCATTCTGTTTACCTTCTGCAAAGATTTCATCACCGCTCTTCGGAAGAAACCATCCATCTACAATTGGAGAAAAACGGTATTTGTTATTTGAAGCAGAGAGCAATTCATCTGCAGTCATTGCTCTTAATTCGGCTAATGAAGTTGCTCCAATGTTTTTGGCAAACATAACACCTGTTTGTTCTGCCGATGACAAACTTATTCCCGGACCCATGAAGGCGTTAGAACCGCTCTGGGCGATTGCTCTTATGAATAGTCCTTTAGCAAGTGGTGAAGCCGTTAAGTAATTTACAGATGCTGCCCCAGCCGATTGCCCCATAATTGTAACCTGTTCCGGGTCTCCGCCAAATACCGAGATATTCCTCTTGATCCATTCAAGTGCAGCTATCTGATCCAACAATCCGTAGTTACCTGAAGAATTATGTTCCGATTCTTTTGTTAATTCCGGTAGTGCAAGAAATCCAATCACTCCTACCCTGTAGTTTATCGTAACAACAACCAATCCTTTCTTCGCTAAGTTTTCACCATTGTAAACCGGGCAATTGCCCGATCCGCCGGTAAATGCACCGCCGGGAATATACATTACAACAGGGCATTTTTCATCCGGTGATTTCGCTGTAGTCCAGATATTCAGATACAAACAGTCTTCACTTAATTCACCTTTCGGTTGGTACTCCGCAGTCCACGGTCCGTATTCATCAACCATTACCTGTATAGCATTAGGGGAAAAAGTATCAGCTTTGCGTACACCTTCCCAGGGTTTGAGAGGCTGCGGAGGACACCAACGCAACTCACCAACAGGCGGTGCTGCAAATGGAACACCTTTGTAAACAGTAACTCCGTTTTCAAATGTTCCCTGAAGTAATCCTTCCTCAACTTTGACTGGTGTGGGTTGCTGTGCAATAGCAAGTCCGGTAAGCATTACGAATGCAACGGTGAGAAAATATAAGTTCTTCATACAATAATTAACATTATTTTAAGTTAATACTTTCTCTACTGAATCAGAGGAATCACAAAAAAAATCATTTTGCCCACATCTCTCCATCCGGTGATCTTCTCCATTTAAAATAAGCATCCAAAACTTCGAGTGATTTGGCACTTGGTACCGGTCCCATGTGTGGTGTTTGACTAAAGTACATCACCTTTGGATTTTTATCACTAAACGCCTGCCATTCTGGGAGTCCGTTTCCGTTGGGATCTCCATACTTGGCAAAATTAGTCCAATAGGTTGCCATAGCTTCAGAAATTTCAAAATCAGATTTTGTTAAGTTACTGTCCGAAGGATTAAGATGCTCAAAAACATAAGCTACATCCTGACCATGAGGTGAACCATATCCATATTTGGGTGAGTCCTTTGGATAGTCAGGGTGTTGATCAAAATAATAATAGAATACTTTTGATTTTCCTATCTGCGATTGAAGTCTTGCCCAACTCCATGTATGCCAGCCGAATGCAGCGTCGCGCATAAGGTCGCGAGCGGTTTTAGGTACATTATTTTCGCCAACCGGATAAGCTTTCAAAAGATCATCGGAGAATTTGCCATAACGTTCTTTTACACTTTTGATGTAAACTTCCGGTTCGCTTATTCTCATAAAGCTTGCGCCCTCGTCTGAGTTGTAGCCAACCAGTATTTGTGTATCATTAAACTTGCCGGCTTCATAAAGTTTATATTGATCATCGGGAATTACATATCCATCTATTATCGGCCACGCCAATCCTTTAATAGCCGGAAGTTTATCAGCGGGAATTTTTCTTAGTTCAGCTATGGATGAAACACCGGCACTTTTTGAATATTCTAAACCGGATTGTTCTGCATCAGTAAGAAGTTTTAAGTTTTCTCCGGGATAAGTTGTATGTCTTGGTGGTCCGAATGAACCGCCGCTTTCAGAAATAGCCCCTTCGAATAATCCTTTAGCGAGTGGAGATGCACATAACATGCTAACTGCAATTCCTCCAGCCGATTCCCCAAATATTGTAACTTTATTCGGGTCACCACCAAACGCTGCAATATTTTTCTTAATCCATTTAAGAGCCGCTATCATATCAAGAAGACCATAATTTCCCGAAACGTGATGCGGACTTTCTGCACTCAATTCCGGGTGCGCCATAAATCCAAGTTGACCAACGCGGTATGCAATACTAACCAGCACAACACCCTTTTTAGCCAGATTTTCTCCGCTGTAGGTTGGAACAGATGTAGAACCGCCGTTGAAACCACCTCCATAAATCCAAACAAAAACCGGGATGTTATCATTACTTGATTTAGCAGGAGTCCATACATTTAAATACAAGCAATCTTCACTCATATCGGAAGGAGAACCCCAACTTTGTATTGGACCAAGAGCAAACTTATCGGCTTGTAGTACACCTTCCCATTTTGCAGGTGGGCGAGGTGGTTGCCATCGTAAGTCTCCAACAGGTGGTGCTGCAAACTGAATACCTTTGTAAACTGTTAATCCATCTTCGAACGTTCCCTGAAGCAAACCTTGCTCAACTTTAACAGGATCAGGCTGCTTCGCGACCCCAAAATTGGCAGCCAACAACAAAAACATCGTAATCAAAAAAATTATTTTTTTCATAAGAATAATTCCTATAATAAAATATTTATTTATTTTCTACCGGACTTTGTTCTGATTCACTAACCTTATAACCTAATAGTGAAAGCATTTTTTCGGCATATCTTGTCCCAAGTTTTCTATATCCCTCTGCAGTAAAATGTAAATGCTGCTGCCTGGCAGGGCAGCCGGCTGAAGAAATAACGAATAAATTTGGAATTACTTCGGGTAGTTTTGCAATTATTTCATTCATAGATGCACAAGCACCATCCTCGTCGGCATTCACGAGTTCACCGGCAAGCAGCGGTACAGAATCAGGATTGAGAGATAAGTCTTTGATCAGGTTATCATATATCCCTTTGACTTTTAGAGTCCACGTACTATCATTTGTATTTGATTCTCCTTGATGCAGCAGAATACCTTTTATCACACCATCTTTCTGCGCCAGCTTTGCCATGTTGACAAGGTACTGATATGGGTTTCCGTCGTATTGCTTAATGATATTTTTCATCCAAGGTGGAGCTGTTGAATCATATGATTGGTAATTATCTTTTTCAAACAGCTCAATTTTACAGCCTGCTACAGCAACATTGATTACTCCAACTTTGATGTTCTCAGGAAGGTTAGCAACCATCGTTCTTCCGAAATAATCGGCGGGACAAAGACCTGTCATAGGACGGCACAACGGAGGAACAGCAGTATACCACTGTCCTTTTTTTCGATCTAATTTTGGGAAATCAACTGCTGCCAGAACCTGGAAGCGATCATCCACATTTTTCTTATCCTGTTCTTCAATTCCAGGAAAACCCTCCATATTTGACTGCCCAAAGCAGAGGAAAATGTAAAAGTTCTGATCTTGTGAAAAAGCTTGTGTACTTGTTAAGATTACTCCCATCAAAAGAAACATTAAAAGCTTAGGCTTCATTATCTTTTTCTCTCCAAAAAATAAATTTGAATAATCAGTTTATTTTTTCATTAGCTTTTTATAAAACAAGAAAAAATTTACTGAGTTACTCTTGTTAATTTCATATCCATTTCCTGATCCATAACATTTGCTATTACAGCAATTGTATCGTCATCAAGATATTTACACTTATGATTTATCGTCATTCCTTGCAAGTCAACATCAAATGAAAAATCATTTCCATTTACAGTCCCGTTGGTTAATTCAATTACTCCAATTGAGGAAGAATCTGTCCCGGTTAATGTATCTCCATCTACGTTAAAGGTAAATGTTAATTCCATATCACCCTGTGGATTGCTAACTACACCAATCCATTTACCGTTGATTTTAGATTCTTCTTTTAACCTGTTTAAAACCATTTGTTGATCCCCCCATGGCAAACTCAGTTTAACGGTATCGCCATCCCAAACCCCGGTGTGGCTTATTACCTGTCCGTTAACATTTACATCGAATGAAAGTTCATTGCCGTTTACCTTTCCATTTTCTATCGGTAACGATCCCATTTCCGATGTAACATCTCCATTTAGAGTATCCGCATTTACTTTAAAAGTAAATACTAATTCCATATCCCCGTTTGGTCCGCTGAATTGACCTTTCCAGCTACCATCAAGTGTTTGTGCATTACCGGCTACATAAAGCAACAAGAATAAAAGAACAGTAAAAATTGTTTTCATTTTCTCTCCATTTAAGTTTATAACTATAAAAAGATTTTTTTATTAAAATAATCTTTGTACAAAATCTTAAAACGTTAGCACTAAATAAGTTTTGAGAGTGTGTAAAATATGGATGAAGCAAATTCACACACTCTCATTATCCAATGGTTTAATCCTTGAACAGAAGCTGTGCGAATTCGTGTAAGCTCCGTCTCCATGACAAAAACTCATGGGCTGTCCCGGGAGAAACGTAAAAGACACTATTGATACCGGCTTCTTTCAAAGCTTCTGCATTTTCCTTCGGATCTCCTCCCCAAAAGCTTCTGCCATTACGGTTTTCGAGTTCACGGCTTCCAAAGCTAACAAAGACAAGCTTAACTTTATCTTTAAAACCCGGTGTCTTATTTACGTCGTCCATAGAAAAAGTTCCACCGCTGAAAAGCCCGATTTGTGAAAATTTATCCAGGTTAGCCAGAGTAATAGTTTTGGTTTCCATACCTCCCATAGAGAGCCCGGCCATAGCACGATGTTGTTGATCAGAAAGTGTACGGAAGTTGGAGTCAATGTAAGGAATCAATTCATCTATGAGAACTGTCTGGAATGGTTCGATTTTGAAATCCCTGAGACCACCTATCCGAACATCGTTAGTCATACCATAAGTCATTACGATTATGAAGGGTTTTATCTTGCCTTCGGCGATCAGGTTATCCATAATTAAATTTGCATGACCTTGATTGCTCCATGCTGTTTCATCTTCACCCCAACCGTGCTGCAAATACAATACAGGATAACGTGTTGTTTGATCTTTATCGTAATCCGGCGGAGTGTAAACAAAAGCTCTGCGTGAGGTGTTTGTGCTTTTAGATGGAAAAAGAATTTGCTGCACTTTACCGTGAGGAACATTTTTAAGTGCATAGAAATCCTGGTCAGGGGCTGGAATTTCGATTCCGCTTTCCCAGCGAATAGAACCATAAAAGTTCAAAGTACCGGGATCGTTAAATGTTCCTCCGTCAACTGTTAGACGGTAGTAATGAAAACCTTTATCCAATGGTCCCTCAGTGGTTCCTACCCAAGCTCCATCTTCAGCTTTTGTAAGAGTAGTTCCTCCTCTTCCACCAAGCCCCAGACTTACACTAACACTTTTAGCATCAGGGGCTATGATGCGGAATCGTGCATAACCTTGCGAGTTAACCTGCGGGTATTCCTGTCCCGGTTGATTTAATGTCGAAGGTTTGAAATCTTCTTTAATAGTCGGTTGGTCTGTTTGTGCTAAACACAATGAACCTGAAAAAGCAAGTAATAACACTAAACCAAAGATATACCGTTTCATAAATTTTCTCCTTTAATTTTTAAATAGAAGTGGAGCGAATTCATATAAGCTGCGTCTCCATGATTGCCATTCATGAGCAGTTAATGGGGAAATATAAGATACAGCATTTATACCTGCCTGCTGTAATACATCCGCTGCACCCTTAAGACCATCAGCACCTCTTTCACGACTGCCAAAACTCATAAATACAAGTTTCACTTTTGATTTGTCTGAAATATCCGATGGGGCAACCGTACCTCCGCTAAAAATTCCGATGTAAGAGAACTTATCGAGATTAGCTAATGCAACAATCCTGGTTACAAATGTACCCATCGATAAACCTGCCATTCCACGGTTATCAGCATCAGTTAAAGTTCTGAATTTACCATCAATGTAAGGAATCAGATCGTTGAGCATAACCTCTTTATAAGTGTTAAATGAAAACAACCTGCGGAGTCGTGTGCTATCCGGTGGTGTTCCTTGTCTTTGTCCGGCAGGTCTGCGTGGTGGCATCTGCGGGCGGACTTCACCAGGTTTATAGGCAGCACTGGTTTCCATTACAACTATAAATGGTTTGGCTCTCTTTTCAGCGATCAGGTTGTCAAGTATTAAATTAGTTCGTCCCATTTCAATCCACACCCTTTCATCTTCACCACCGCCATGCTGAAGATAAAGCACCGGATAACGTTTTGAGGTGTTGATTTCATATCCCGGAGGCGTGTAAACAAAAATATGACGCCAGGCATTGATAGTTTTAGAAAAATAATTTTCAATAAGCACGTCGCCATGCGGTACATCTTTTAAATCATAAAAACTGCCGTCAGGATCAGGTATTTCAAAACCATTACACATGTGTCCATAGCCGATGAATGCATTAGTAGCCGGATCCAACACAATAGCACTGTCAACAATCATCCAGTAGTTGTGATAACCTTTATCCTGTGGTTCGCTGGTGTATGTCCAGACACCGTCATCGCCCTTAATCATATCAAAGGGAACGTTAGCAATAGCAACCTGTACACTCTTTGCATCCGGCGCGTTAAAACGAAAAGTAACCCGTGAATCAGCTTCGATGCGTGGATATTCAGCTCCATAAAGATTGTAAGGATTGGGGTGAACTGTACCAACTACATTTGAGTTAATCAAAACCTGACCAGTTTGAGCTAAACAAATTTCACTAACTGATAAAGCAATTAGTAAAACAGATAGGAGTATTTGCTTCATATTAAAATCTCCTTAATGATTTTAATTAAGTTATTTTCTTCACGGCGTTTTAAAATTCCAACGAGATTTATCACTATTTGGATCGAACTTAGCCAGTGTTGGTGTACTGTTACCCACTGCAATCAACACCAAAGGTTCTTTGGAATTCGGCACTAATTTCGGCATAATGCGATAAGTCCCATCAATCAACTGATCGATGCGCCAAAGTTGCTCGGGAGCGCCGGTAAATTCGGGAACCGTTACAACCTCAGAGTCTGCGGTAGCAGCTAAAGCACGATTTGTCCCGGCAATTGTTATTCTAAAATAGGGTGAGCCGGGATAGCCGCCTACGCTATCAACTGGTGTAATCGTCCACTCCTGGTGTGGTCTGGACATAAAATCACCTATACGAACGCCGATGTTACCGGTCGGCCAACCATCAATTACATCGGAGAGTTCCTGTCGCTTAACAGGTTTCACCGGTTCATTATTGTCCTGTCTGAAAAAGCCTCTCATACCGCGGGGCATTCGTACAAAATCTACAACCAGTTCAAGTCCGTAACCGCTTCGTTCGGATTGAATTTCAAAAGTTCCTCCTTTAAAGTTTTCACCGGCAACCGGCCATCCATCTTTCCAGAGCAGCGGCTGAATACTCAGTACACTTCGTCCGCTTCTTTCAAGATCAGCTTCGTAATGGCAGGAGAATTTCTGAACGCCGTCGCCCAGATCGAGTAAGCCAAAGTGTCCGGCACCTACCAGGTTATCTCTGGCACCAACTACAAACTTGCCGCCGCCCTTAAGCATAGGTACACCCATGTTATCCACGTATGGTCCGGTTACACTTTTAGATCTACCAACTACGATGTTGTAAGTTGAATTAGGACCATCGCAGCAAGTACCATGTGTGGCAAGCAGGTAGTACCAGCCATCGCGGTACATCATTGCTGTAGCTTCGCAGTCAATAGCGATATCTTTAGCTTTGTTACCTGCAATACGTTTTCCCGTCTTGGGATCAAGCTCAACAATCCGGATAAAGCCAAAATAAGTTCCGTAAGTGAGCCACAGTCTGCCGGTAGTTGGGTCAAGAAGGAAAGCAGAATCGATTGCATCACAGTCTTCCTCGCCATCAGATTTAGCGACGATGGTTTCATCTTTAAATCCAAAATCAGGGGAATTAGGGTCGAGTGTTTTAGTCCACATAACATAAACATTGCTGGCATGTCCGCCAGCTAATCCGCCGCCGCCCTTTGCATATGTTACATAGTAGCGATCTTCGATGTGGATGACATCGGGAGCCACTCCGCCGCCGGGACGTACGGCACCTCGGTGCCAGATCCAGCCATCGTCGGAAATCAAACCTCCACCACCTGTACCGAAAGTATAATACTTGCCGTCGCACAGCGTTATGGTTGAAGGATCATGGATGTAGGGTTCGCCAATTTGAGCTAATGCCGCACCTGATAAAAAGAAATAGAGCAGGGTAGAAACCGCTGCTGTTAGTATACGGAATTTCATATAACCTCCAAAAACAAAACGATTAATATTAAAAATAGAATTACTCATTAATTTCCAGTGTTTTCAAAACTTATGTTGAGATCTTTAATCGGTTCACCGTTTTCATCAATAAAGCGAACACAAAAATCACTCATACCGGGACCGTTTATAACAGCACCACGAATAACGTTTTGCCCCTTATTAAGTGTAAGACGTTTAGAGACACAGTCATCCATAACCATACGACGATCACCGGAAAGGATAACAGCTTCCTTACTGTTAAGCCACCACATAGATGCTGAATTGGATCCGACTGCCATACGAACGTTCTTCATTGCCCGTGGACTGTTGACAACGGTAACTGCCCAGAACAAGACGCCATACAATTTTTTGTTCAGACCATAGGCGAAGCGAAAAAGTTTAACATTGAATTTTGTGGCGTCCAGAGCATGCCATGTAAGTTCCTGATTTCCAACCTTTACTTTGTCGCCGTTGTGAGGAACACCTGTAAACTGACTTGGAAAGTACAGGGTATCGAAGGCGTGCCTGATGTAGCTATCGGTAAATACAGTGTTGGTACGGTTTGGTTTATCGATAGGTTCAAGAAGCAGCCAACGTTGTAGAAAACCGTCAGCGTCCGGTATTTTTGGAGATGATGTAATCTCTGTGAAGTAAGGAGCGATACTTTGGGTAGTATCACTGGTCGTTGTACCGTTAACAGCACCATCGGATGCGCCGGTGTAACCCTGAAGCATCAGGATAACGAAGATGCCTAATACCGGCATCAAGATATTGTGATTTTTTTTCATAGTATACCCTTCATATGATTTTAGATTCTTGTAAACGAAAAATAAACGAATCTCTTTTTATTTTATAATAATTGATTTATATAATCCATGCCGCATTGCCAAATACTTTAATTGACAAAGTGTCAGCACTGTCTGTTATTTATTGTCCAATATTTTTATCTCATAAAATATTTAATTCACACAATTGATTAAACTATACCTTTCGCACAACAAAGTATGGCTGTTGTGTTAAATTCGCTGTTAAACCCGGATACAACCATGCTTTCTTAGATTCTTCTCTCAACTCAAAATAATATTGAAGAGGATACAAAGTATCCGTATAATCAGCAGGAATGGTTGCCCGATAACTTTTATCTATCCGTTGCATTTCTACTGTCTTGAATCGTTCAGCATGATTTACATGACGATAGTATAATACTACCGATTCAATTGTTTGCTCAATTGATATTTTTATCTCAAGAGGTTCTCCGACTTTAAAATGTTTCGGTTGTTCGTGGTGACAAACTGCAGCATCACGTTTGGGCCGTCCCAAAGCTTCCTGTATAGCCAGCCGTACATTGTCTTGTTGAGTAGTATTGTCAGTTGGTGTTTCTTCCAATATTATCCTCATAAGATCGATATCTTCATCTATTGCTGGCAGCCTATCAAGCCAGTGGCCCCGAATCAGATCATATTCACCTATGGTGATGTTATGTTTATATACATCCCTGGCAACATTGGCAATTTCTATCCAGAAGTTCCTTGCCTTATGATAAGTTTTTATTGATAACTCCAACGCAGTGCGGTCGCCGCTTTGCTTAAAAATTCCGAAAAGAACACCGGCTCTGAATTTGGCTCCAAAGAAACGGCCTAAGCCTGCTGCTATGGTTACATCAATAGCCATTCTTCGGAATTCTGGTTTTTGTTTTCCTTTAGAACTGTTTTTTGCTGCAGCAAGATGTTTATCTGCAGCCTCAGCATAGTCTTCTATCCATTGCGCATATTCGATCGGAGAATATTTTCCGCTGCGTTTACCTTTTAACAATTCGTCCGCAAAATCGTTAATGCTCATAAACAATTGAGGATCCATCGGGCTGACATTACCGAATACCTGGGGCGACGGAGTATCCCAATACGGATTCTGTTTAGGATCGGCCAAAGATTGGTTAGTATATATCTCGGGCCAGTAGAGGTTGTTAGCAGCAGAAACTCCATGAGATGTTAAAACGATTGGAAGTATCCGTGAGGCATTTGCCAATGCAGTTTCAACTGCTTCAGATCCTGCACCAAATTGTTTAACAAGATAACGGCGCCAAACATCCGGTTCAGTATCAGAATTGTAAGCCAGTCTGCCAAAAACTCTATAGCTATAAAGATATTTTTCCCAATCCCACTTTGGTTTTAGCGAATCATCCTGGTAAGCACAACGACCTCCTGCAATTCCGGAACCACGGCGACCCTTAAATGATAGCGGTTCCATAAGTTCAACTCCAACACTACCGCAAAAACTAAAATTCTTTGAGTGTGCAGCACTCATTTCAGGATCACCCCAAAGCAAAAGTCGTTGTGTGCCTGGCCAGATTCTATGTAAAACACCATACTGTCTATCTTCTTTAAAAAGATCACCATAACCGTAGCGCATAAAACTTCTCGATCCCGCACTCAGGTTCATTAATCCTTCCGCTTTTTGATCCGCCTTCGGAATTTCAAAAGCCCGAATATCGGCTTGATGATAAGGCAAACCAAGATGTTCTGCCCAATACTTTGGTGATACATTTACCGGCATTCCTGTAGCAACTGCTGTATCGATCATTTCCTGATTTATTCCCTTCGCGTGCATATCAATCTCAACTTTTCGTTCACAGGTAGCGACACCATCAAACACAGTTTTCCAGAAATTATAGCTTCCTTCTTTTACACCGCTTTCTCCATGAATACGGAATGTTATACCGCTGATAGAAGGACAATATTTTAAAAGTTGACGAAGAGCATCCCGGCAATAAGGACCATGATTTTCGTGAGTCAATCCTTCTATTGTATAATTTGCATCGGGACTCTTTATCCACTCATATCCATGCATCCAGATTCCCAACTGAAACTGAATTCCCCGCGCAGCCGCTTGATCACTGATAAATTTTAACATTTCAAGATTTTTATCGCGTTCTGTATCGGACAATTCAGGAACTTTTACGTTGTACCCCGGAACAGATAAAAAGAATGGATAGGCAAAAAGAAAATAAGCATCAGTTACATTTTGAAGAAAGTCGTAACCTATTCCCAAACTTAAATTAAACCGATTAAAGCGTTGCGTGGTTAACATTGTAAGATACTGTTTCCACATTTCACGATCATAAAACCATGGTTTATCTTCTACTTCGCTTACAAAGAGTTTGCTGACGCTGCGGATTTTATTTGCAGGTTTTTCAATAACCGGTTTTTGAATTTTCAAAGAGTCCAGAGGCTGACCAGGATATTGTACACGATCGGCAAGTTCAAGCAAAGCGTAAACCAGCCCGCGAGTGTCATATCCGCAAGCTAATAAAATTTGTTTATCATTAAATTTAACAGGGACTAATCCAAGAGCTTCATTTGTATCTGGAATTTCAATTTCTGAATTTTTTAGCAGCGTTCGAGATAAAGTTGAACCTGATCCGGTAACCACAATAATTAAATCTTCACCTCTTGCCTGTGAAATCATATCACATCTGAATACATCTATTCCTTCTAGCGTTAATGATTTCTCCAGTTCATTTACAGCCCACTGAGCAGGCTGCAAACCTGCTGTTTGATCATCTTTATCTATTACAATGGAGACTCCATTAGTCTTAAAATCATAAAAGCTTAGAGCAGATATTCCTAAAGCAGAAACTCCGGCTATCTTCACAAATTGTCTTCTGCTGATTCCTTTCGGCTCGCCGGTAGTTTTTTGATTCAGGAAATCTTTCATTGAATTTACTTTTTTAATTTCCTTTAAATAATTTTTGATAAAGGTCTGGGTCGAGTTCATACATACCGGTAATACTATGAAGATGATTTGCAGAAACCCATGGGAGCCAGAATCTGTGTCCACCGCGTCCGCGGCCATTCCACCCCGGACCCAGGCTCCAGTGTTCCTGCTGCCATCCAATCCCTTTCATATCATACTGGCGTCCCGGAAGCGCAACCATTGATTTTGTGTCGTGCAAAAGAACCCGTGCGACGTAAAGATAGTGCTTGTCTTTTGTATAAGAATACAACTTAGCATAAGATGGAGCAGACCAGTCCAGATATTCATCCGCCCCGCCAGGCCCGCGAGCCGATATTCCCTGAAGTCCAATTACCGGAACTCCTTTCTTCCAGTGCAGTTTGGCATTATCGGCATCTACCGGCATAGGAAGATTCCAGATCCAGATCCAGCTTTCAGTATAATCTGCAGCAACTTTTGCACGTTCCAGCCATTTGGTCTCTTTTGTTGATTCATATAAACTTAGATATGCTTCCAGGCTCAACATCCCGGCTTCTTTATCGGTAATATTCGGGTTGTCACTGGTACCGCCAACGAAAAGTTCTTTTTCTCCCCAATTTTTCCAGACATATTCTGCTGTACGAACAGCCGCCCGTTCATACTTACTATCACCGGTAATTTCTGTCATAAGAACAAGCAGTGGAACCGGACAGTAACTTGTAGATCCGGTTGATTCTGCAACTTTGTTAGTTCCGGCTTCCCATCGCCGGGGGAAGGATCCGTCATTCCTTTGCTGTAATATCAACCAGTCAACATAAGACTTAACCCAGTTTAACCATTCCGGGTGTTGTCTGCCAAGTGACTGTTCACGTTTATATGTTCTCATCAAAACACGCATACCTTCTGTAGCATTACGGAGCCATGGTGTGAGCCATTCCTGGTGTTCTCCTGCCCATGGTTTTCCTGTTCTAATATCATATCCGCTTCCTTCAAGCGGAATTGAATGCAGTGCATTAACCATCGATGAAATAATGGACAGACCTATTCGGCGCATATTTTTCCCACGCTCTGTATTGTCACGGTCACCTTCACGCAGCAACTGATCCGCACATTCTACGTTCTTACTTACGAAACCCATCCCTGACATTGTCCAATTCCATTGGGGCTGGCTTGTATCAAATGTTGCAATTGCAAAAGGTATGCAGGTTCTGCCATCAATAGTGCCGGCCACAGACGCTAATTGGTCTGTAAGAATATGCCGCATCTGTTCGATGTCAATTGGAATGACTGCCGGTTTTAGTGTGTTCCATGCCCATCGCCAGGTATTGCGTGTAACATCGCTAAATGACTCTTTGTGACCGAATCTGAAATTTATTTCGTAACTATGATTAACTCCTTGAGAGATAGGATGAAACCTGCGAAACCATATTGGCTGTGAACCCGCATTTGGTCCGAATCCATATCTGCTGATAGTACCGGGAAACTGGAAACCAAACTCGATAGGATTTTCGTCCTTCTGCCATGTTCCAAAAGCACCAAATTGAAATCTTGCATCGGTCATAATTTTTTTTACAAGTTTTGTTTCTTCATCTGTCGATGCACCATTTGGAGAAGGATCAAGCATGGCAACCGAAGAACCATTGCTGAAAGAAAGTGCAAACAGTGGCGCCGGAAGCATATCTTCACGTAAAAGTAATCTATGCGCTTCATAGTTTAACTTACCGCCGGGGGACCGGTCCCCGTTGTAAGTGGGATCACCATATATTGCACCGGGAACCATACAATTTACGTCATTCCAGTTTACCGCAGAATCAACCATAAAAACTATCGACGAGTTGAAACCTCCGGGTGCATTCCCAACCACGTCCACTTTCCTGTGAAGTGAAAGCACAGCTCCGTTTATACTCCACGAATCATGTACGTGAAAAACAACTTTTTTCCTGTATGTTATTTCAGCATTGGCATCAATACCTGAGTCCGATTTCCGGATAGTATTGTATCCGGAGTTAAGCTCTATAATGTCTTTTTCTTTCTGGAAGACCTCAATTCTAACGGGCAACTTTTGCGTGATTCGCGGAGCTGCCCCTCCGAGAACTTCAATACCCCATTCACCTTCAGCAACACGAACAAATGAGATAGTTGCCCCGGTCTCTAATTTTCCAAGTTCAACCGGATTGCTTTGTTGTGAAAATGAAACCGATACTGATATACAAAATAAAAGTATTAAATATTTGCTGAACACCAATAGATTTCTCCTATAAATAGAATTATATGACATTTAACATTTTGCGAATAAAACGATATTAGTCTCTTCTTCTCAGCCTTTCCATATCGTTTTTAATTATATCTTTTAAATCGTGTACAGGACGTTCTATATCGTACAGAATTGGTTTACGGCTGAACTGCTGGAAGTAAAGTAAACACGCATCTTTCCATAGTTGTGCATTAACGCATTGTTGACAAAGTTTACTTTGAACCAATGAAAACCTTTCCGGATCAACATATCGTTCTACTCTATCCCATACTTTCTGAAACTCCCGCACCTTCTGCAATCCCGCTTCATAATGGTAACAAAGCTCATCCCATAATGTGCGCCCGCTCTTCATTTTGTAATTCCAGGGTAAATGGTGAAACCACAACAAGTAAACTTCGGGGCAGGTCTTTACATCATTAAACAGCGAACCAAGAGGTTCATGATATTGACTCACAGCATCACTGCCGTTTCTTGTTCTGTCAAACCCGATTCCGTTGGTATCTGCCTGATGATAATAAGGTGGAGTCCAATCTTTTCTTACACCTTTCGGTCCCCACCAGGGTCCGGGTCCGTAATGTCCGTTTGCAGAAAAAATATGGTGTAGTCCCAAAGGCATCATGTAATTAACCGCAGCTTCACGGCTGTCGAGCATCATTTGTTTTACCGGTTTCAAAAAATTAAGATTCCACTCAACCGGAAGTAATGTTAACATTTTTTTATCTTCTAATGCAGTCGGTTTAAATGTTAGCTTTAACCATTCATCTGCAATTTTTTCACTTGTCAGGTTGTTGTTCCATGCCAGCCTGCCAAAGGCGTACCAGTTTGCCTGCGCAAACGGATGACCACACCAGTTTGTATCCAGGCCAATATTTGCAACACCTGCAATGGCTGTATGTT
>Ga0315540_10001169_pt1 | contig 15088 bp, 9 predicted proteins | sample SalMarSW160110MG_FD_203677 | JGI IMG/M metagenome (GOLD analysis project Ga0315540, IMG submission 203677) | Salt marsh sediment microbial communities from the Plum Island Ecosystem LTER, Massachusetts, United States - Salt Marsh Sediment SW1601-10 ... | reverse complement strand
GCCCAACGGAAGGAGGTCCCCCTGCCCCCGCGCCGGGTCGTTTCCCTGCTCGCCTCGGCCACCGAGATCGTGTGCGCGCTCGACTGCGGCGAGGTCCTCGTCGGCCGCTCGCACGAGTGCGACCACCCCGGCTGGGTGCGGAAGCTGCCGGCCGTCTCGGCCCCGAAGCTCGACCCGTCGAAGGACTCGGCGGGGATCGACGGGGATGTCCGCGGCCTGGTCGAGCGCGCCCTGTCGGTCTACCGCGTGGACGCGGACGCGCTCGCCCGTCTCGCTCCCGATCTCGTCCTCACCCAGGTGCAGTGCGAGGTGTGCGCCGTGAGCCTGGCCGACGTCGAGGCCGCCGTGCGCAGGATCGTTCCGGGCCGGCCGCAGATCGTGGCCCTCGAGCCGAACGGGCTCGCGGACCTCTGGCGGGACATGCGGCGCGTCGCGGACGCGCTCGGGGTGCCCGAGCGCGGCGTGCAGCTCGTCTCCCGACTCCAGCGGCGGCTCAAGGCGATCGCCCAGCGCGCCTCGGGGCTGCCGCGCGCGCGGGTGGCGTGCGTCGAGTGGATCGAGCCGCTCATGATCGCCGGCAACTGGACGCCCGAGCTGATCGCGATGGCGGGCGCCGAGGACGTGCTCGGAACGGCCGGCCGTCACGCGGGCATGATCCCGCTCGATGCGCTCGCCGCGGCGGACCCGGACGCGATCTTCGTCACCCCGTGCGGGTTCGACGTCGCGCGAACGCGGGCGGAGATTCCGGCGCTCGAGGCGCGCGAGGAGTGGCGCGCCCTGCGCGCCGTGCGCGAGGGCCGGATCTTCCTCGGAGACGGCAACGCGTTCTTCAACCGGCCGGGCCCCCGCGTCGTCGAGGCGCTCGAGATCCTGGCCGAGGCGCTGCACCCGGAGGCGTTCCGCTTCGGCCACGAGGGCCGGGGCTGGGAGCGGCGCGGCGGCCCGGCGGTCAGGCCCGCGAGCGGCGCGCGAGCAGCACGGTGATGTCGTCGGCCGGTCCCTGCTCGCCTTCGAACTCGCGCACCTCGCGCACGAGATCGCCGGCGAGCTCGGCGCAGGGCTCGCCGGCCCGCCGGCGCAGCACCTCGACGAGGCGTTCCTCGCCGAAGAGCTCGCCCGCCGCGTTCGCGCCCTCGGTCACGCCGTCGGTGTAGAGCGCGAGCAGGTCGCCCGGCTCGATCACGACCTGGCCCGACTCGAACGACGACGGCGACAGGATGCCGAGAATGAGCCCGCCCGCGGTCAGCCACTCGACGCGGCCGTCGGCGCGCAGGATCGCGGGCGGGTTGTGGCCCGCGTTCGCGTACGTGAAGCGGCCGTCGCGCGGGTCGAGGAAGCCGAGAAACGCGGTCACGAAGCGGCCCGGCTCGACGCTGCGGTGCAGGAACTCGTTGAGCCGTCCGGCCACCTCCGCCGGGTCGCCGCGCTGCGTGTCCTGGCTGAGGAGGGCGGCCCGGAACGCCGACATGAGCAGCGCCGCCGGCACCCCCTTGCCCGAAACATCGGCGATGACGAGCAGCACGCGGCCGTCGGGGAGCAGGAGGTGGTCGTAGTAGTCGCCGCCGACCTCGCGCGCCGACTCGCTGTGCCCCGAGATCTCGAGGCCGCCCACGGCGGGCGGCCCTGCGGGCAGCAGCCGCGCCTGGATGCGGCGCGCGACCTCGAGCTCGTTCTCGAGCTTCTGCCGCTCGAGCTCTCTCGCGCGCGCCCGCTCGAGTCCCTCGGCCATCCGGTTGAAGGCGCCGGCCGTCTGCCAGAGCTCGTCCTCGCCCCGCACCTCGATGCGGTGCTCGAGCCGGCCCTCACCGAGCGCGCGCGCGCCGTCGCGCAGGGCGGCCGCGGGCTCGGTCACGCTGCGCCCGAGCTGGCTCACGATCCGGAAGTTGAAGAGCGCCACCGGCAGAAGCAGGAGGACCAGCCCCGCGAGGATGACGATCGGGACGAGGTTGTAGAGGTTCTCGCGGACGTTGCGGAAAAGGCCCGACAGCGTCTCGCGCATCCCGACGTGGACCTGCAGGGCGAACCGGCCCTGTCTCCAGCCGCGCGGCCCCAGCGTGATCCCGGCGACGACGGCCTCGCCGGTCCCGGGCGTGTTCCCGCGCTCGCCGACGTCCAGGGTGTCGCCGCCCGTCGTGATGTGGACGCGGCTCCCGTCCCGGTCCGTTCCGGCATCCCCGCGCACGAGCGAGTCCGGCAGGCCGAACCGGCGCGTCACCCGGCGCACGCGCTCGAGCTCCGCGGAGTCCGTCCGGGCGGCCGCCGCGGCCGCGGCGGAATCGGGCGCCGTCCCGCTGCGGATCCGCGGGGCGCGCTCCCGCATGGTGACCGGCACGCCGGTGATGCGCGATGGCGCGCCCGCGATCGCCTCGCCGAGCGGCAGCAGCGCGACGGCGCCGGTCCCGCCGGCGCGCGCGGCCGCGCCGAGCCAGCGACGGCCCTCGAGCTCGACGACCCCGCTCGCCGGCAGCGAATCGAGCCCGGCGCACCAGGCGGCGAGGGACGCCTCGCCCTCCACCGACCGGCCCGAGACGCGCCGCGCGGTGCCGGAGGACACCGACCAGACGCGCAACCCGGGCCACTTCCCGCGGCGGCTGCGCGCGAGCGCCTCGAGCGCCGCCTCCGGCGTCCCGGGCGATCCGAGCGCCTGGTCGAGGGCGGCCTGCAGTCCCTCCGCCTCGGACGCGAGGGCGCGCCGCGCCACGAGGGCCCGGTCTGCGCCCGCGCCGAGGAACGTGGTCAGGATCCAGAGCCCCGCCACGATGGCGAGCGGGACCGAGACGACGAGCGTGTGCGAAAGCGCCACGCGCCAGCGCACGGTGCGGATGCCGAGCGTGGGGTCCTTCACGAACCGGACCACCACCGGCGGGATCGCGAGGACCGCGTGCGCGAGCGCGAGCGCGCTCGTCCAGCGCGCGAGCCCGAGGAATGCCGCGGCCGGTGCCGGGATCGCCGCCGCGGCGGCCGGCGTCGCCCACGCCGGCAGGCTCAGCCCGGCGTACGCGACGAGCCCGGCCACGGTCGCGAAGAGCTGGCGCGTCGTGAGCGCGTCGCGCCAGCGGTACGACCAGGCCGCGAGCGCGAGGAAGATCACGAGCTGGGCCGGGCCCTCGCCCGAGAGGGTCGATCGGAACGCCGTGCCCCGCCCGCCGGCCGAGATCGCCAGGACCAGCGCGGCGAGCGCGAAGGGGGCCCTCAGGAACAGGTCGCGCCGGCGCGGCTTGAGCAGCGCGAGCGATGCGATGCGGCTCCACGTCCACAGGCCCGCCACCCCGGCCGCCGCGGCGACGGCGGGCGTCGCGGTCCCGGCCGCGCCGGACTCCGCCAGCTCGAGGAGCACGCGGAGCAGCGCCGCGCCGGCGAGCCAGCCCACGACGAGCCGGGCGACGCGGTCGCGTCGGCCGCTCCGGCGGCCCCGCCAGGCGGCGACCGCAAGGGCGAGCGTGAGCAGGAACAGAAGGACCGACATCGCGCGCAATCTAGCGTCCGCGGATGCCGATGACCAAGGAACGGACTTCCCGGAGCCCCGCCTTGGTCGCCGGGGGACCGCGCGGTAGGCTGCATCCGCCATCCGCGACGACGACCGATCGACGAACCCGCGCCGCCGGCGAGCCGGCGGCGCCCACCCAGCGCACCGGGGTGCCGACATGAGCGAGAGCAAGCCGAACGTCAGCGAAAGCGAAGCCCGCGCCGTCGCCGAGGGGGCGCGCGAGAGCACCTGGGAGGCTCCGTCGTTCGTGCGCGAGCTGTTCCTGGGCCGCCTCGACCTGGACCTCATCCATCCCTGGCCGGAGCCCGACGCCGAGGAGCAGGAGCGCGCCGGGGAGTTCCTGGGCGCGCTCGAGCGCTTCGTCCGCGAGAAGGTGGACGGCGAGCAGATCGAGCGCGACGGCAGGATCCCCGAATCCGTGATCCAGGGGCTGCGCGAGATCGGCGCCTTCGGCATCAAGATCCCGCGCGAGTACGGCGGGCTCGGCCTGTCCCAGTACACCTACTGCCGCGCGATGTCGCTCCTCTCGACCGTGAACTCCTCGGTGGTGGCGCTGCTCTCGGCCCACCAGTCGATCGGCGTGCCGGGCCCGGTGAAGATGTTCGGAACCGAGGAGCAGAAGAAACGCTTCCTGCCGCGGCTCGCGAAGGGCGCCATCTCGGCGTTCGCGCTCACCGAGGAGGAGGTCGGCTCCGACCCCGCGCGCATGACGACGACGGCGGTCCCGACGCCCGACGGCAGCGCGTACCTCCTGAACGGCAACAAGCTCTGGATCACGAACGGCACGCTGGCCGAGCTCATGGTGGTCATGGCGCGCACGCCGGGCCGCGACGGCAAGCCGGGCCCGATCACGGCGTTCGTGGTCGAGACGAACTCGCCGGGCTTCGAGGTCACGCACCGGCTGGAGTTCATGGGCATCCGCGGCATCGAGAACGCGTCGCTGAAGTTCACGAACGTGCGCGTGCCGAAGGAGAACCTGCTCTGGGGCGAGGGCAAGGGACTCAAGCTCGCCCTCATCACGCTGAACACGGGCCGCCTGACGCTGCCCGCGACCATGGCGGCGCTCGGAAAGTGGTGCCTGGGCGTCTGCCGGCAGTTCGCCAACGAGCGCGCGCAGTGGGGCAAGCCCGTCGGCCGGCACGACGCCGTCGCCCAGATGCTCGCGAAGATGGCGGCCGACACGTACGCGATGGAGGCGGTCGCCGACCTGGGCTGCCTGCTCGCCGACCGCGGCCGGAGCGACATCCGGCTCGAGGCGGCGATCGGCAAGCTGTGGAACACGGACCTCGCCTGGGCGCTTTGCGACGACGCGATGCAGATCCGGGGCGGCCGCGGCTACGAGACCGCGTCGAGCCTGGCCTCGCGCGGCGAGGCGCCGGTCGCGCTCGAGCGTGCCATGCGGGACCTGCGCATCAACCGCATCTTCGAAGGGTCGAACCAGGTCATGCGGCTCTTCATCGCCCGCGAAGCGCTGGACCTCCACCTCAAGGTGGCGGGCGACGTCGTCATGCCGAACGTGCCGGCCGGCCGCCGGCTCTCGGGCCTCGTACGCGCCGGGTTCTTCTACCTCGGCTGGTACCCGTCGCGCTGGCTCGGCTGGGGCCGCTGGCCGCAGTACGGGGAGTTCGGCCCGCTCGCGGACCACGTCCGCTGGGTCGAGCGCACCTCGCGGCGGCTGGCGCGACAGGTGTTCCACCTCATGGTCGTGCACGGGCCGGCACTCGAGCGGCGGCAGATGCTGCTGTTCCGCGCGGTGGACGTGGGCGCCGAGCTGTTCGCGATGACGGCGACCTGCGCGCGCGCGATGCGCGACACCCGGCGCGGCACCGGCAAGGGCACCGCGATGGAGCTGGCCGACACGTTCTGCCGCGCCGCCCGCCGGCGGGTCGAGTGGCTCTTCGCGGGCATCGTCTCGAACGACGACGAGAGCAACTACCGGACGGCGCGGGGCGTGCTCGAGTCGCGGTACGCGTGGCTGGAGGAAGGCATCGTTCCCGCGCCGCCGCAGGCGGCCGCCGGTTCGACGCCCCCGCGGGGGGCCGCCGCGGTCTGACGTCGGGCGGAAGACGAAAGCGGGGGCGGACCGATCGGTCCGCCCCCGCGCGCTTCGTGCCGCGAGCCGGCCCCGGGGGATGTCGGGCCGGCGCGGTGGCGTCCTCCGGTGGTCAGTAGCCCACGTGGACGAAGGCCTGGACCTGGTCGATCTTCGGGCCCTGCACGTCGTCGCTGAGGTGGGTCCAGTCGAGGGCGACGCGGGCGTTGGGGTTCACGTAGTACGCGAGGTCCAACGCGGTCTGCGTGGTGTTCGACTTCTCGAGCCCGCCGGCCGCCGGGACGTTCTGGACCTCGACGCGCCCGGTCGCGACCCACTTCGAGTCCTTGTCGAGCAGCGCGATCGCCTCGACCATGCCCGTGTTCACGTCCTTCGCCTGCGCCTGGTCGTCGTAGTGCTCCAGCGTGACCGCGGGGATGACCGCGAAGCGATAGGAGGACGGGCACACGTAGGCGCTCAGGTCCACCTGCCGGTGCATCGAGGCGGTCTTGTCCGCGACGCGCGGGTCCTGCCGCTCGAGGCGCACGCGGGCGGTGACCATGCTGGTGCCGATCTCGCGGGTGAGCCAGCCGTAGACGTTCTCGAACCGGTTCAGGTTGGTTGAGCCCGCCTTGCCCTGGGTGCGGTCGCTGTTCACGACGCCGGCGGCATACATCCAATTGGAGTGCGTGCCGTTGAGCTCGATGCCCTGGTTGTCCTGCGTCCAGTCGGTGAGGTAGCCCGCCATCGTCGTGCGGCGCGCGTCGGAGATGTAGGGGATCTCGCCGTCGAAGATGCCGGCCTTCACGTTCAGGCGACCGTCGTTCCCGACGACGTCGTCGAACTGCACGAAGGCCATGCCGCTCTCGAGCAGGCCGGTTTCGTTGGCGAAGCCGTTGTCGAAGTGGAACGTGACCTTCGGGGCGAGCGTGCCGGCCGTGTGGAACTCGACCCAGTTCTGCTGGAAGTTCGACACCGTGCTGGTCGCGCGGTTCCCGCCGCCGGTGTCGGCATCCGTCCGCATGAAATTCAGGCCGACGTTGCCGATGAGCGAGAGCGGGAAGTCCTCGCTGTCCCAGGGCGACTTGCCGGGCTGGCCCGGCATCCGGTAGCCGTTCTGCTTGAACGCCATGCCGAAGGCATTGAGGCGGGGGAACGCCATGTGACAGGTGGTGCACGGCACGTGTTGCTGCCGGGCGAAGAGGGGAAGCGACTGGCCGGGTCGTGCGTAGATGAACAGGCTGGCCGCCACGGTGAGGGTGAGCGCACCGACGGCGAGATGACGCGGACGCGGAATCATCCGGATCCTCCTGATCGGACAGGGGGTGACTGGAAGAACGATCGCGAGGGGCAGCGGCCTGCCGCAAACCGGCGACTCCCGAATCGGTGGGGAGGAGCCTCGGAGCGACCGTATCGGCGTCCTTCGATGGCCTCAACGGGTCGGACAAACCGCGGCCTAACGGACCGGCCGTCGGCCCGACCGTGGCACCGGCAATCCCCCCATTGCCCCGGGTCGCCAACGTGTGCACAATGCCGCCGCACCCGCCAGGGAGGCGGGGGGCCGGGCGGGCCCGCCCCGGTACCAGCCCGCTGCGGCGCGACCGGCCGAGCGTCGGTCGCAAGCCCAAGGATCACAGGGGACTCAGGTCGCAACCTCCAGTGGCTTCTTCGATCTCCGCGAGACGACAACGCCAGATGCTGGCCGTGCTGCTCGTCGCCTTCTCCGTGCTGTCGGCGGTGAGCGTCGCGACCTACCGCGCGCCGAAGCCGGGTGAGCCCCTGTGGTCGTCGCCGAACGCCTGCGGTCCCGTGGGGGCCCTGATGGCCTACGGCATCGTCTGGCTGCTCGGCCGCGTCGCCGCGTTCGGCGTGCCGCTGCTCGCCGCACTGTGGGGCTGGAATCGCCTGCGCTCTCGCCCCGTCTCTCCGCTGGTCGTCACGAGCGCCATGGGCGTGCTGCTCGTCTTCGAGATCTGCTCGCTGTTCGGGCTCGCCGGGCTGGAACGCTGGACCTGGACGGGCGCCTGGGGCCTGGCCGGAGCGATGGCGCTGCAGGCCTCGCTGGGCGAGACGGGCTCCTGGATCATGGCCGGCACGGTGCTGTTGCTGACGGCGATCGCCGCCAGCGAGATGGGCTTCCACTGGATCGGGCGCCTCGCCCACGGGCTGGTGCTGAATCCCGCGCGCGGGCTGGCCGGCGGCCTCGCCGGGGCCTGGCAGGGGCTCGCCGAGCGTCGTGCGGAGGCCTCCCGGCGGACCGAGAAGGCGGCAGTCAGGGAATCGCGGGGGCGCCGTCCGAAGCCCGTTCCCGCCGCGGTCGCGGGCAGTCCCGCGCCGCCGAAGATCGACGGCCCGGTCGCGCCAGCCGCGGCGGCCGCGACCGCGGTGGCGCAGCTCGAGCTGCCGCCGCCGATCCCGCCCCTCATCAAGAAGGCCCCCGCCCCGAAGGCGCGCCCGATCGAGGTCGAGCGCCCGACCGGCCCGGCTCCCGTCGAAGCGCTTCCACCCCTGTCGCTGCTCGAGCTGCCGAAACAGCCCGAGGACCTCGTCACCGCGGCCGACCTCACGACGCAGGCGAACCTGCTGGTCTCCAAGCTCGGGGACTTCGGCATCCAGGGGCGCGTGACCGAGATCCACCCGGGGCCGGTCGTGACCATGTTCGAGTTCGAGCCGGCGGCCGGCATCAAGGTGAACTCGATCGTGGCCCTCGAGGACGACCTCGCGCTCGCCCTGCGGGCGAACCGAATCCGCGTCATCGCCCCCCTGCCGGGAAAGGGCACGGTGGGCGTCGAAATCCCGAACCCGCGGCGCCGCACGGTGTACCTGCGGGAGGTGCTCTCCTCCCAGGCCTTCGAACAGAGTGCCGCCGCGCTCACCCTGCCGCTCGGGGTGGACGTGAACGGGCAACCCTACGTGGCGGACCTCTCGCGCATGCCGCACCTGCTCGTCGCGGGCTCGACCGGCGCGGGCAAGAGCGTGTGCCTGAACTCGATCATCACCGGGCTGCTCTTCCAGCACGACCCGACGGCGCTCCAGCTCGTGATGATCGACCCGAAGATGGTCGAGCTGTCCATGTTCAACGGCGTGCCGCACCTCGTCTGGCCGGTCGTCACCGACGCGAAGATGGCCTCGAAGACGCTGCGCCGGGTCGTGGGCGAGATGGAGACGCGCTACAAGCTCCTGGCGTCGTGCGGCGCGCGCAACATCGACACCTACAACGAGCGCGTCGCCGACGGGAAGGTGCCCGTTCCCGAGGACGGCGCGAAGCCGCCGCGGCGGCTCGGCTACATCGTCGTCATCATCGACGAGCTGGCGGACCTCATGCTGACCGCCCCGGCCGAGATCGAGGAGCCCGTCGCGAGGCTCGCGCAGATGGCTCGCGCCGTCGGCATCCACCTCGTGCTCGCGACGCAGCGGCCCTCGGTGGACGTCATCACCGGCGTCATCAAGGCCAACTTCCCCTCGCGGATCGCGTTTCGAGTCGCCTCGAAGACCGACTCGCGCACCGTGCTCGACATGAACGGCGCCGAGAACCTGCTCGGCATGGGCGACATGCTGTTCCTGCCCATGGGCCGCTCGGAGCCCGTCCGCGTGCACGGGGGATTCGTGTCCGAGGAGGAGACGACGCGCGTCGTGGACTTCTGGCGCGCGAAATCCGCGGCCCTGGCCTCGCCGCCTCCCCCGCCGCTCGCGACCGACGTGAGCGCGCCGCTCGACGAGGAGGACGAGCAGGATGGCGACGACTTCATGGACGACGAGCTGATCCCCGAGGCCGCCCGCCTCGTCGTCATGCACAACCAGGGGTCCACCTCGCTGCTCCAGCGGCGGCTCAAGGTGGGCTACTCGCGCGCCGGCCGGCTCATGGACCAGCTCGAGCAGCTCGGCGTCGTCGGGCCGTTCAACGGCAGCAAGGCGCGCGACGTGCTGGTGGACCAGCACTGGCTCCAGCAGAAGGGGTTCGAGTGAGGAAGGCCGCCCGCGGCCGCGCGCCGGCCCTCGCGTTCGTGACCCTCGGGTGCCCGAAGAACACGGTGGATTCCGAGCACATGCTCGGGGCCCTCGTGCGGGACGGCTTCCGCACGGTGGCCGACCCGGCCGAGGCCGACGTCGCCGTGGTCAACACGTGCGCGTTTCTCCAGAGCGCCGTGCGCGAATCGAAGGACGTGATCGCGCGCGTGGCCGGACTCAAGGAGCGCGGGCGCCTGCGGGGTCTCATCGTGACGGGCTGCCTCGCGCAGCGCGCGGGCGAGTCGCTGTTCGACGAGTTCCCGGACGTGGACGCCGTGCTCGGCACGGGCCACTGGAACGACGTCGTCTCGGCCGCGCGCCACGTCCTGGACGCGCCGGGCGAGCGCATCGCCGACACGACGTACCCGGGCGGCGCCGTGCACGAGCTGACGCCGCGCGCCCTCAGCACCCCGCGCCACATCGCCTACCTCAAGATCAGCGAGGGCTGCGACCACCGCTGCACGTTCTGTATCATCCCGCGCCTGCGCGGGGACCAGAGGAGCCGCACGATCGAGTCGCTCGTGGCCGAGGCCGAACAGCTCGCGAAGCTCGGCGTACGGGAGCTGAACCTGATCGGGCAGGACACGACCGGGTACGGCACCGACCTTCCCGGGCGGCCGACGCTCGCCGACCTGCTCGAGGCGCTCGACTCGGTCGGGGGGCTGACCTGGATCCGGGTCCAGTACACGTACCCGCGGCTCTGGGATGACCGGCTCATCGCGACCTGGGCGGGCGCGAAGCGCGTCGTGCCCTACGTGGACATGCCGCTCCAGCACATCGCCGGCGAGATGCTGCGGCGGATGGGGCGCGCGATGACCGAGCCACAGACCCGGGCGCTCGTCCGCCGGATCAAGGGGGGAATCCCCGGCGTGGCGTTCCGGACCAACTTCATCGTAGGCTTCCCCGGCGAAACGCCCGGGCACTTCGAGAGCCTGATGCGGTACGTCGAGGAGGAGCCGTTCGACCACCTCGTCGTGTTCGGGTACGAGCGCGAGCCCGAGACACCTTCGCACGCGATGGAGCCGCGCGTCCCCTGGGCGACGCGGCGGTCCCGGCGGGCGAAGCTGCTCGCCGCGCAGCAGCGCCTCTCGCGCGAGCGCCTGGCCGGGCGCATCGGCGAGCGGCTGACGGTGATGGTCGACGGACCGGCGCCCGGCGACGGCCGGGGCGGGCCCGCACGGTGGGCGGCCCGGACGGCGGGTTCGGCCTGGGAGGTCGACGGGGGGGTGGTCGTGGAAGGAGACAACCTGGCGGCGGGGCAGCTCGCGACGGTCCGCGTGACCGGCGCGGCGGCCTACGACCTTTTCGCGCGCGTGGAGCGGTCCGCCGATCCCGCGCTGACCATTGTGGATTGAGGCGGCAGGCAGCCGAACCATGAGGATTTCGCGGATGCGTTCACGCCTGGCGGCGTTCCTTCTCGCGGCGTTGGCCCTCGGGACGTTGGCGACGAAGGCCGATGCGAAGAAGTTCCGTTACTCGAGCGGGCCGAAGCCGCCCGCGGACACGACGCTCGCGGTCGCGAACCCGTACCTCGATCCGGTCGTGGGCGCGCGCGGGCCCCGGGTGCCCTACACGAACCTGCAGGTCGCGGGCTTCGTCGCCGACAGCGCGGTGGCCGCCGGTCTGGCCGGCGTGCCGCTCGAGTCGGGCGTGCACGTCGTGCTCGCGCCGACCCGCGATCACCCGATGAACTTCGTGCTCGAGGACGCGCTCGTGGACGCGCTGACCTCGCGCGGCGTCCAGGTGACGATCCGCCGCTCGCCGATTCCCGACGACAGCGTCGGCACCGGTCCTGTTCTCTCCGACCCGATCCTCGAGTACACCACGGGCTCGGTGCGCACGACCTACGTGCGGCTCGTCGGGTTCTTGCCGGGCCGCGTCAAGGTCGAGCGCCAGACTCTCGTCACGGGTGTGCTGGGACTGCGGGACCCCGCCACGTCCCGCGTGCTGTGGACCGGCCGCATGGCGCAGAGCTTCGTGGACCGCTTCCCCAGGTCGCAGGTTGCGCTCGTCGAGGACGCGCGCTACACCGACCTGAAGGACACACCGCCCGAACGCAACGTCGACAAGGTCTTCGAGCCCATCATCGTCGTCGCCGTCGTCGGCGGACTCGTGGCCCTGTTCTTCCAGAACCGGCCGTGACCACCCGGCCGATCCGCTCCCCGGAGGGAGGATTCTTGCCCCGTCGTCTCCGCACGGCCTTCGCCGGCGCCGCCTTCCTGGCCGCGCTGGCGGGCTGCGGCGCCAGCGTGCTGCCGCAGGTCATGAACGACTCCGCGCGCGTCCCGCTCGCCCGGCAGCTGCTGGACAAGGGGGACGCGGTGCTCGCCAGCGAGGTCCTCAAGTCCTACGCGCAGTCGGGCGCCGGCAACGCCGACATCGACCAGGCCGTCTACCTGCTCGGTGTCGCCGACCTGCGCCTGCACGACTGGGCCATGGCCCAGTCGCAGTTCGAGCGGATCCTGCGCGAGTACCCCGAGAGCGACAGCGCCTCGGCCGCGTCGTACCGCCTCGGCGAGGCCCTGTTCGGCCAGTCGCGCCCGGCCGACTTCGACCAGGAGTACACGCTCAAGGCGCTCGCCCAGTGGCAGGCCTTCGTGCAGCAGTACCCGGACCACCCGTTCGTGCCCGAGGCCGACGCGAAGATCGCGGAGTGCCGCACGCGCCTCGCGCGCAAGCTGTGGCGGAACGGTGACGTCTACCGCAAGCAGGAGCTGTACGAACCGGCGCAGTTCTACTTCAAGGCCGTCATCGACGAATACTCCGACACCCCGATCTATGGCGACGCGCTGATCGGACTCGCCCTGACGGACGCACGGCTCGGCCGCAAGGACACCGCCCTCGTCGTGCTGCGGAGCCTCGCGAAGAAGTTCGAGGGGCAGAAGCTGGGCGAGGAGGCCGGCAAGTGGGCCGAGCGGGTCCAGAAGTGGCCGGCGGAAGGCGCCCACCGCCGCCGGGGCCACAAGATGGTGGAGCCCGAGCAGACGCCGCAGCTGCCCACGTCGCCGTCCACCACGGGCGGGATCTCGGGCACGCCGTGATCGCGAGGCGCCGCGCGCGCCGGCCGCGCCCGCGCCGGCTCGGCGTCTTCGGCGGGACGTTCGACCCGCCCCACGTCGGTCATCTCGCGCTCGCCGAGTGGGCGCGCGAGGAGCTTCGGCTCGACCGCGTGCTGTTCGTGCCCGCGGGCATGCCGCCGCACAAGCGCGTCGCGCGGGCGGCCGCGGCGCACCGCGTCGCCATGACGCGCCTCGCGATCCAGGGCAACGAGGCCTTCGAGATCGCCACGCTCGAAGTGCGCCGTCGGGGCCCCTCGTACACCGCCGACACGATCGCGGAGATCGCGGAAGCGAACCCCGGCGCGAAGCTGTGGCTGCTGATGGGCGCCGACATGTACGCGACGTTCGACACCTGGGTGCGGCCCGCCGAGATCTCGGCGCGCGCGGCCCTCGCCGTCGCCCTGCGTCCCGGAACGCGGAGGCCGCGCGCCTCCCGGGTCGCTGCGCGCGGCCTCGGCGTGCACTGGCTCGCGAACCCCGCGCTCGAGGTGAGCTCGAGCGCCGTGCGCGCGCGGGCCCGCGCGGGCCGCTCGCTGCGCTACCTCGTGCCGGACACCGTCGCGCGGTACGTCGGGGAGTTCGGCCTCTACCGGCGGGGCCGCGCGTGACCTACCGCCCGCAGGAGTACTGGGAGCGCACGCTCTCGCAGCAGTTCGACCTGCGCGGCACCGGCGAGCCCGGGCTCCCGCTCGCGTACAACCGCGCCTGCTACGAGCTGCGGCGCGAGGTCCTCGACCGCGCCCTGCGCGAGACCGGTTTCGACCCGCGCGGCAAGCGCGTGCTCGACGTGGGCTGCGGCAGCGGCTTCTGGACCGCCTACTACACCGGCCGGGGCGCCGACTACACGGGGCTCGACATCGCGCCCGTCAGCATCGGGCGATTGAAGCAGGCCTACCCGGGGTCCACGTTCCTGCTGGCGGACGTGAGCGAGGCCGGTCTCGAGGGCACGTGGGACGTCGTGAACGTCATTGACGTGCTCTATCACGTGACGGACGACGCGCGGTGGGAGGCGGCCCTCGGGCGGCTGGCCCGCGCCGTCGCGCCGGGGGGGCTGCTGCTCGTGACCGACCTCTTCGAGACGCCCGCCGGTCTCGCCGAGCACAACAAGATGCGCCCGCTCGCGCGCTACCGGGCGGTGCTCGACGCGAGCGGCGTGCGCTTCGAGTACGCGCCGCTGCGCCCGACGCACGTGCTGCTCAACCGCCACCTCGGCTTCTGGCGGTTCCTGAACCGCGCGCCGGGCCTGCTGCTCGCGCTCGACCGGATGCTGCTCGCACTCGGCCTGGTGCCGCGACGCGGGACGAACCGGCTGCTGGTGGCGAAGCGGGCCGGGTAGGGGATGTCGCCGGCACGCGTGCTTCCCTCTCTATGAGATTTCGCTAGGAGAATTCGAGAGGGGGGGTAGCATCTTCGCCGACCGACGCGCGGTCCGGCCCGCGGCTGGTACTGGCGGGTGACGCAACGCGGTCAGGACGACCGGGATGATCAGGAGGCTTCGACATGCCCCGGCCGTCTTGTCGTGTCCTGCGATTCCGTTTCGTCCTGTTGGCCGCGAGTGTGTCGCTCCTCGCCGGCCCCGCCGCCGCGGACTGGCCGAGCGACCCCAACGTGAACCTGCCCGTGTGTATGGCGGCGAACAACCAGACTTCGTGCGAGATCGCCGCGGGCAGCGCGGGAAGCGCGATCATCGTCTGGCAGGACATTCGAACCGGCGTCGACTACGACATCTATGCGCGGCGTGTCCTCGCCGACGGCATGCCGGACCCGGCATGGCCCGACAACGGCAAGGCGGTCTGCACGTTCTCGGGCCACCAGTTCCTTCCACGGATTGTGCCCGACGGGTCGGGCGGGGCGATCATCGCGTGGACGGACTACCGAAACGTCACCAGCATGGACGTGTACGCGCAGCACGTCCTGTCGAACGGGGCACTCGATCCCGCCTGGCCGCCGGACGGCCTTCCGGTCTGCACGGCCGCCGGGAACCAGACGATTCCACTGAAGTGCATGGTCCCGGATGGAGCGGGCGGTGCGCTCGTCGCGTTCATGGACACGCGCGCCGACACGGGCGTCTACGTTCAGCACATTCTCGCGAGTGGGGACGTGGATCCCCTGTGGCCCGTGGGCGGCCGGTCCCTGGGTGCCGTCCCCGACTTCCACAAGTCGGCCACCGCGGTGGCCGACGGCTCGGGCGGCGCGATCGTCGCCTGGCCCGACCATCGGGCCGGATCGACGTTCGATGTCTACGCGCACCACGTCCTGTCCGGAGGCTCATTGGATCCCACCTGGCCGGCGGCCGGACTGGCCGTGTGCACGGCCGCGAACGACCAGATATCAGTGGATGCGGTGGAGGACGGGGCTGGCGGAGCGATCGTCGCGTGGCAGGACTTGCGAGCGGGGAACGTGGACATCTATGCGCAGCACGTACTCGCCGACGGCGGCGTGGATCCCGCCTGGCCCGCCGACGGACGCGCCGTGTGCGACTTCCTGGGAGCCCAGCAGTAC
>Ga0315540_10001168_pt1 | contig 15089 bp, 12 predicted proteins | sample SalMarSW160110MG_FD_203677 | JGI IMG/M metagenome (GOLD analysis project Ga0315540, IMG submission 203677) | Salt marsh sediment microbial communities from the Plum Island Ecosystem LTER, Massachusetts, United States - Salt Marsh Sediment SW1601-10 ... | reverse complement strand
GCCCTCTTTCGCCCGCCCGCTCCTCCTCTCAGGGGCGGCTGTTGGAGGCAGCCGCCGGGACCTGCAAGAGCGCTCACCCGTCTTTGCGATGGCTTGGCGTCTTGGCGTCTTTGCGTTTCAACCTCCGGTTCTCGCGCCGTGCGAAACCTGGAGGCGATGATGTCTCGGCGAAGCTGATCCCGGGGGAAGCACAGCCGGAGACGCGAGGAGGCGTCCTCGCGGGAAGCTGCCGGACCATTGCCGGCGTTGCTGCTCGTGGAGGTGACCGTGCACGACCCGTTGCCGACCGTCGTTGTGGAGACCGGCGCGAGCAAGGTCGACCTGGTGGCCGCCAAGGCGCTGGCGGACCGGGTGGCCGCGGAGCGGCTGGCTGACCCGGTGTGCCTGTCGTGGTTCGACCGCCTGCGCAACCGCGAGTCGCCCTCACACGTCAGCGAGTGCCACGGCGACTGCGAGGTCCCGGGCTCGGTCGAGTACGCGGTCAGCCGCGGCGCAACGCTCATGGTGGTGGTTGGCGCCCGGGACTACCTGTTCTGCTACCGGCCGCTGGGCGAGTTCGCCGATCGCTGAGGCGCCGAGCAACATCCGCCGCCGGCTCACGGTTCGAGTCGCGCAGCGAGGACCCTCTCGGTCAGCGCTCCTGCAGCACCGTAAGTAGCATGCGTGCCAGGGAGGCGATGTCGAACGGCTTCTGCAGATATCGGATGTGCGCGGGCAGCGTGCCGCCCTGTGAGGCGGTCTCTTCAGCGTAGCCTGACATAAGGACAACTCCGAGGCCCGGATGGATCTCGCGCAGGATCGACGCCAGCTCGAGGCCGTTCTTCCCCGGCAGTACATAGTCCGTCAGGAGAACGTCGAAGGGCTGCGGCGCCTGGAGATCGAGCGCGGCCTCGGCGCTCTCGACCGACTCGACCGTGTACCCGAGCATGTCCAGGATGTCGGCGAGCCCGGCCCGTGCCGCGGGCTCGTCCTCGACCACCAGGACGCGCTCGCCGTGTCCGGTTTCGAAGCTGTCCGCAGCCGGCCTGTTCTCGAGCTCGCCGGCGCGCTCGGCTGAGCTCGGGAGCGTGATACGGAAGGTGGTGCCGTCACCTGCCGTGCTGGTCACCTCGATGCGTCCGCCGTGGGTGGTCACGATGCCGTGGGCGACCGCGAGGCCGAGACCGGTACCCATCCTCTTGGTTGTGAAAAAGGGCTCAAACAGCCGGCGCTGCACCTCGTCGGTCATGCCGGCGCCGCTGTCCGCCACCTCCCACCACAGCGTGTCGGCCGACCGCCCGGCTCGCACCGCCAATGAGCCGCCGTCTGGCATGGCGTCGACGGCGTTGACCACCAGGTTCATGAGGACCTGCTGGAGCTGCCCCCGGTCGCCGTCCACCGGGAGCGGTTCGGACCCGAACTCCATCACCACGGGGATGTTCTCGGGGATCAGGCGCCGGAGCATCGGCGCCGCCTCGCTGAGCACCTGGCCGAGGTCGAGTGTCTCCCGGGTCGACACCTCCCGCCGCGCGAACAGCAGGAGCTGGCGGGTGAGGGCCGCGCCGCGCCGCACACTGTCCTCGAGTTCGGCCAGCTGACCCCCCGACTCGGTGGCCTCTCCGGCGCGCTGGCGCAGCACTCCCACTGTGGCCAGCATGGCCTGGAGGAGGTTGTTGAAGTCGTGCGCGACGCCGCCGGCGAGACGCCCCACGGCCTCCATCTTCTGCGCTTGGCGGAGCTGCTCCTCGGTGGTCTTGTGGGCGGTGATGTCGAACAGGTACGTGCGCACTCCGGTGAGCTTCCCGTGCTCGTCGAAGATCCCCACGATGTTGGCCACCACTTGGACGGGCGTGCCGTCCCGCCGTCGCAGCTCGAGCTCGAAGTTCTGAAGGCGCTTGTGCTCTCGCAGGAGCTTCAGCGTCCGTGCCCGGTCCTTTGGATCTGGGTAGAGCTCGGCCACCGTGGCCGACGCCGCGTCCCCAGCCGACGCATAGCCGAAGATCTCGGCAAACGCCGGGTTCGCCTCGAGGATCGTCCCGTCCGCGTTGGCCAGGAAGTCCGCCGTGAGGTCCTGCTCGAAAAAAGTCCGGTAGCGGTCCTCGCTGCCCTTGAGCGCCGCGTACAGCTTCGCATTGTTGAGGCTCACGCCGATTTCACTGGCCAGGGTCTCGAGCACGTGGACGTCCGACTCGTCGAAGGCGGCCGGCCGCGCCTCCTGCACATCCAGAACTGCGATGACCTCGTCGCCGACGCGGATCGGCACCGCAACCTCGGAGCGGGTGGCGACCTCCACGTCGAATCCGATGATGAAGCGAGGGTCGCAGAGCACGTCGTCGCAGACCACGGTCCGCGCGGCGGCCGCCGCCGCCCCGATCAGGCCCTCGCCGATCTTCTGGCGGAAGTCCGCTCCTGCGACGCACTCATAGGCGCCGGCGATCGCCTGGCGGCCCAGCTCCTGGGTCTCGGCATCCACCTGCAGCAGCATCACGTTGTGGTAGCCGAAGGTGTCGTGAATCTCGCGTACCGCGGCGAGCACCACGGAGTCGGGGTCCAGCTCGCTCGCGACCTGACGCGCGATCCGGTTGACGGCCGAAAGCTGCCGCAAACGCCGCAGCTCGGCCTCCGCCGCCCGTCGCTGGACGGTGACGTCGCGGACGACGGCCTGTACCATCTTCTCGCTGCCCATGGGCAGGGCGCTCAGCGACACCTCGACGAAGAACGCGCTGCCATCGCCGCGCGTGTGCTCCCACTCGAAGCGCTGCGGTGTCCCCGCCAGCGCCGCATCGACCAGACGCCTCGCCTTCGCCTGCGAGTCTTCGCCGTCGGGCTGCGTGGACGGGGAGACCTCCCACGGGGCCATGCCGACGAGCTCATTCAGACTCCGCCCATAAAGCTCGCACGCCTTGGGGTTGCACTCGGTGAAACGGAGGTCGCGGAGGATCAGTACCCCGTCGTTGGCGCCCTCGAAGAGTGCGTGGTAGCGGCGCTCCGACGTGCGCAGGGAGTGCTCGGCATACAGCCGCTCGGTGACGTCGCGGGCCCGGCCGCGTACGATCGGCGCGGCAACCCCCTCGGTACGGACGGTGTTGTCGTACTCCCAGTACCTTACTTTCCCGGCGCGCGTTACGAGCTCCATGATCCCGCGAGCCGAGCCCTCGCGGCCGAGCTCGCCAAGGTACGCCGGGAAGAGCGAGCGGCCGCGAGGCGACAGGAACTCGACGAGATTGCGGCCCAGCAGATCGGCGACCTCGTAGCCGACCGCCTGCGCCGCCGCCTTGTTCACCGTCAGGAGCACCCCCTCGAGGTCGTGGGTGCAGATGAGGTCGGTGCTGTGCTCGACGAGGTCGCGGTAGCGGTCCTCGCTCTCACGGAGGGCGTCTTCCATGCGGCGCCTCTCGGTCACGTCGCGGATCACCCCGACCAGCGCCAGCGGATTCCCGTGCTCGTCGCGAACGGTCGACGTGGACAGCGACACCAGGATCTGAGTGCCGTCCTTGCGAACGTTCCAGACCTCGCCGTGCCAGCCGGTGTCGAGCGTGACGTCCCTGATCTTCGCCAGCGGTTGCTGAACGTCATCGACCCGTAGCATGCCGATGTGCTGGCCGACCAGCTCCGCCTCGGTGTATCCGTAGAGCCGACAGAACGCGTCGTTGACGAACTGGATGCGGTCGTCCGCACTGGTCATGCATACGCCCTCGCCGACCGATCTCAGGGCGTGCGCCAGCAGCGCCAGCCGCTCCTGGGACTGCTTGCGGTCGGTGATGTCGGTGAGGGAGCCGACGACCGCAGTCGTGCGGCCGTTGCGCACCACCGGCTCCTCGCGCACTTCGACCCAGAAGCGCCTCCCCTTACGGCTCAGCAGCTCGAGCTCGTAGGTTGGCTGTCGCTGACCGGTGTCGATCGCCCGCTGGGTGAGCTCGAAGCCCAGCTCGTTGACCGGGTTGTCGGTCGAGAACTCCGTCCAACGGACCAGCGCATTCTCTGGCTCGCAGTCGAAGAACTCCCGCGACTGGGGGCTGACGTAGGTGAGCACGTGGTCCGGTCCGTGGACAAAGAAGAGGTCGCGGCTGTACTCGATGATGTCGCGGAAGCGGACGCCGACACCGCGCGGTGCCGCCAGGGAGAGCGGCGAGTCGTCGTGGCCCTGAGCAGCATCTCTTGCCGCGATCGCCGGCGTCGAGAGAACGAGGTCCGGGGCGAACGAGACCGCAGCCTCTGCCGCCTCCTCGGAGTCGTCGGCGACGCGGATCTCGACCGCACACTCCGCGCGCCTCAACGCGTCGATCACGACGTCGGCGACGCCGTGGGCATCGCCGAGGACGAGCACGCGGAGGGGATCAGCCACGCTCCACCTTGGGTTCCTTTGCCGCGCCACTGCGCCGCGGGACGCTGACCTGAGGAGATCGTACTCCTTCCGCAGGGCCCGCGCGATGATCGCGTGCCTGCGCGCCCTCGGCCAGGAAACTCTCGGCGCCTCTGGCCGTCATGGCTCGAGACGCAGGGCGATCCCTCGGGAGCTCGCGCTCCTCATGCGCGGCGGGTGCTCTATAGTGAGCTATGACAACACACGGGTTCGCGCTCTTCGAGACCGCCATCGGCCGTTGCGGCATCGCGTGGAGCGAGCGCGGCATCGCCGGAGTCCAGCTTCCCGAGACGCGGGATGCCGACACGCGCGCGCGGTTGGCGCGGCGGTTCCCGACCGCCGGCGAGAAGCCCCCACCGGTCGACGTTGAGCAGGCAATCGACGGCATCGTCGACCTGCTCTCCGGTGGGGCGAGCGATCTCTCCGGCGTCGTGCTCGACCTCGGCGGCGTGCCCGTGTTCGAGCGCCGCGTCTACCAGGTCCTCCGGACCATCCCCCCGGGTGAGGCGGTTTCATACGGCGAGATCGCGGCGCGGGTCGGAGATCCGGGAGCCGCCCGCGCTGTGGGCCGCGCCCTGGGTCGCAACCCGGTCCCGATCCTGGTGCCGTGCCATCGGGTGGTTGCGGCGGACGGCGGGCTCGGCGGTTTCTCGGCGAGCGGAGGCGCCACCACCAAGGCCCGCCTGCTCAGGATCGAGGAGGCGCACGGGACGGGCACCCGCAGGCTGTTCGAGGACGAGGACGACGAGGGGTGACGCTGAGCACGGGCCGGCCAGCCGACGGTCCGGACGGCGTCTTCGTCGTCCTCCTGCGCGGGATCAACGTCGGCGGCAGGAACGCGCTGCCGATGCGCGACCTCACGGCGATGTGTCTCGATGTCGGCTGCCGCGAGGTCCGAACGTACATCCAGAGCGGCAACGTCGTCTTCCGCGCCTCGCCGGAACTCGCTCGACGGATCCCCGAGGAGCTCCCCACGCTCATCGAAACGCGCACCCGACTCCGGGTTCCGGTCGTGCTGCGTTCCGCCACGGAGCTTGCCACGGTCACGCGCTCGAATCCGTTCATTCGAACGGGCGCCAACCCCGGCGCGCTCCACGTGATGTTCCTCGCCGACGGACCGGGCCCGGGGGCGGTGGCCGCGCTCGACCCCGAGAGGTCGCCGCCCGATCGCTTCGTGGTCGCGGAACGCGAGATCTACCTCCACTGTCCGAACGGCGTCGCTCGCTCCAAGCTCACCAACCAGTACTTTGATACCAGGCTCGGCACCGTGAGCACCTCCCGCAACTGGCGAACCGTGCTCAAGCTGGCGCAGATGGCTTCGGGGTGAGGTCGTCGACTGAGGTCCGGCCTCTTGCGCGGAATGGGCGACGGGTGCGATCGTCGGTGGCAGGGGAAAGATGAGCGACGAGGAGAGGAGTCCGGCACGGGCGGCGGGCGTCGAGAGGCGCGCGCCGACCTTTCTCGAAGCGGTCGCGCCGCTGGTCGCGATCGCCCTGCTCCTCAGTGTCGGCTACGGGTTCCTGAGGCTGCGGGCGGAGGTCCTGCTGATCGCGGCGGCGGCGGTCGCCGGCGTCATCGGCCGGCGCCTCGGCTACACCTACCGCGAGCTCGAGGCGGGGATCGTGGCCTCGATCGCCAAGGGAATGCCGGCGATGATGATCGTGATCGTCGTCGGAGCCCTGATCGGCTCCTGGATCGCCGCCGGGACCATCCCGATGCTGGTCGCGTACGGCCTCGAGTTGATCTCGCCGCGCTTCTTCCTAGTCACGACGTACCTCGTATGCTCGTTCATCTCGCTGGTGACCGGGACCTCCTACGGGACCGCGGGAACCCTGGGGGTCGCCTTTGTCGGGATCGCCCACGGGCTCGGCATCCCCCTCGGGCAGGCCGCCGGCGCGATCGTCGCGGGCGCCTACTTCGGCGACAAGCTGTCGCCGTTTTCGGACACGACCAACCTGGCGCCGATCGCCGCCGGCTCGAACCTCTTCGACCACATCCGCCACATGCTGTGGACGACGACCCCCGCCTGGTTCCTCGGCCTCGCGGTCTACGCCGTCGCCGGGCTCGGCACCGGTGCGGGGTCAACGACCGGCCTCGATGCTGCCGCCATCCAGGCGGCCATCCGGGGCGCGTTCCGGTTCCATGTCGTGCTGCTGCTTCCGGCGGCCATCACCCTGTACGCCGCGATCCGCAAGCGGCCGGTGATTCCGGGCATGCTGCTCTCGTCGGGGGTTGCGGTGGTGCTCGCGATCGCGGTCCAGGGCGCGCGCTTGGTGCCGGCCGTCGCCTCCCTGGTGACCGGCTTCGAATCCGCGACCGGCAACCCGACCGTGGACACCCTGCTCACACGGGGCGGCATGGCGAGCATGATGGACGTGACCCTGATCGCCTTCGCGGCGTTCGCGTTCGGCGGTATCGTGCAGCACACCGGAATGCTCGACGTGCTGCTCGAGCGCCTGCTCCGCGTCGCCTCCACGACGGGTCGTCTGGTCGCAGCGACCGTCGTCGCGTGCATCGCGACGGCCGCCATGACCGGGAGCTCGTTCCTCTCGATCCTGATCCCGGGCGAGCTGTTCGCGCCCGCCTACCGGCGCCGTGGTCTCGCCGCCAAGAACTTGTCTCGAACCACCGAGGACAGCGGCACGGTGGTGATGCCCCTGATCCCGTGGAGCATCGCCGGGGTGTACATGGCCGGGACGCTCGGCGTCCCGACCCTGGAGTACGCGCCCTGGGCTGTGATGTGCTACACGGGGTTCCTGTTCGCGCTGCTGTACGGCTTCACCGGCATCGGGATCGCACCGCGCCGCAGCGACGACGAGACTCTGCCCGGGAGCTGAGGCGGCGACCTTCGGCCGCGAGGAGGAACGAGACGTGTTCACGCTGATCCAGGGTGGCGAGGTGTGGGGACCGGAGCCCCTCGGTGTGTCCGATGTGCTGCTCGCCGGCACCACGATCGCGGCCATCACCGAGCCTGGTGCGGTCGAGCTTGCGGGAGTGGCGGTCGAACGGCTCGACGCGCGCAGCTGCTCCGTGGTTCCCGGGCTCGTCGACAGCCACGTCCACATCCTCGGCGGGGGCGGCGAGGGCGGCCCAGCGACTCGCGCCCCGGAGCTCACGATCGAAGACCTCGTCGCCTGCGGCGTGACCTCCGTGATCGGCTGCCTCGGCACCGACGCCGTGACCCGCCACCTCGAGTCGCTGCTGGCGAAGGCTCGCGCACTCGAGGCGGAGGGGATCAGTACATGGATCTTCTCGGGGGCTTACCAGGTGCCGACCGTGACCCTGACCGGCAGCGTCCGCTCGGACTTGGTGGTGATCGACAAGGTGATCGGCGCCGGCGAGATCGCGATCTCGGACCACCGCTCCTCGCAGCCCACCTTCGACGAGATCGCGCGCCTTGCTGTCGAGTGCCGGGTAGGCGGGATGCTCGGCGGCAAGGCGGGCGTGCTCCACCTCCACCTCGGCGACGGCCCGCGCGGCCTCGAGCTGGTGCGTCGCCTGCTCGCCGAGACCGAGGTCCCTGCCACCCAGGTGGTGCCGACCCACTGCTGCCGAAACCCTCACTTGCTCGCGGAGGCTGTCGAGCACGTGCTCGCCGGCGGCTGCGCAGACTTCACCGCCGGCTTCGGGGACCATGGCGCCGAGGTGTCGGTAGTGGAGGCCGTGCGCCGCCTGCTCGCTGCGGGCGCCTCCCTCGAGCGGGTCACAGTGAGCTCCGACGCCGGGGGCAGCATCCCCGTCTTCGATGCCGCGGGGGAGCTCACCGGGCTCGACGTGGCGCGGCCGGACACGCTGCTCGCCGCGTTCCGCGCGCTCGTCCGCGAGGGCGTCGTCGACCTCGAGAGTGCCTGCCGCCTGTTCGCCGCAAACCCGGCCCGGATCTACCGGTTGCGCGGCAAGGGCCGGATCGAAGCCGGTGCGGACGCCGACCTCGTGGTGCTCGACGAGCAGCTCCTGCCTCGGGACGTCTTCGCGAGGGGGCGCCGGGTCGTCTCCGGCGGCGTCGTGACCGCGCGCAGCACGTTCGCGACTCGAGGAGAGGCAACGTAGCGGCGAGAGAACGGTCGGCCGTGCCTCAGCTCGACGCAGAAACCGGGGCGGGCAGCTCCCAGGTGTAGGGAACGAAGGTCCCGAGAACACTGGCGCGGTTGTAGGCTAATTCGGCGCCCGGGACCTCGAGCACGGCAGAGCCGTCTGCCCGCCGCTCGAAGCGGATCGTGCCGCCGGTGAAGGGGTCGGGCGTCGAGGCTTGTGGCCAGCGGGCGAGGGTCTCCGGGTAGCGGCCCGTCGAGAGGCCCTCGAGCCTGACCGAGATCGCGAGGCGCTCGAGCCGTCGCAGGGAGAGGATGCTCTGGGTGCGGAGCAGGGAGACGGCCAGCATGTCGGCCATCGAGATGTTCTGCGTGTCGGCCTTCCGGCTCTCGAGACCCTCAATCAGCATTGCGTCGGAGCCGACAGGCTCGTTCGCGAGACGGACGGCCTCGAGGACGATGTCCAGCGGCTCATCGCGGCCCGTCACCGTCGCCACCACGTCGCCGAAGACGTCGTTGAAGCTCAGGCTTCCGGTCTTGAAGCCGGTCGCCATCCCGCCGAGCGAGCGCTTCCAGGCGGGTATCAGGTCAACATCGGGGAGGCGCGCGGCGAGACCGTCCAGCGCCTCCCGCTGGGTCGACGGCGCTTGCACCGCGGTCAGGACGACGTCCGCCGCCATCCGGTCGACCGCCAGGCCAACCAGCAGCGAGATGAGCGGGGTCTCACGCTCGAGCGACGCCGAGATCCCGCCGAGCTCGGTGACGCAGAGGCGGAAGACCGCCCAGTCTCCGGTGGCAACGGCGAGCCGGGCCCGGACATTGAGCACCCGCGCGAGCCAGAGGAGCTTCAGTATCGGGATGTCGGGCTTTGGGCTGGTCGCCTGGGCCCCGGAGAGGCCCCAGCTCGAGGCGCGTAGCGCGGCTGCCCGTTCGGCGAGGGTGAGTGCTGGCGCGGCCTGCGCTACGACCCGCTCGAGCCCCTCGCTCTGCTCGGGCGTCCAGTCGCCCACCCGCAGCTTTGACAGGTCCCCGACCAGCGTCGTCTGGTCCTCATCGAGATCGAGTGCGGCGGCGGCGGCGCGCCACCAGATGGCGGAGTTCTCGGCGTCGGGTACGGTGGCAGAGGCGTAAGCATCGGGCGTCACCGGTCCGATCTCATTCTCCAGGTCCTGGCGTGTCACGCGAGCCTGCACCCGAAGGGCGAGCAGCAGGGCGAGCACGAGGGCGACGGCCACTCCGAGGATGCGGAGACTGGTGGTCAGTCGTGGGCGGTGCATATCGGTCTCCTTCCGGTGCGCTGTCACGAGGTCGTGCGCAAAACGGTTGCGACGGTCAGGGTCTGCCCGGCGGAAGCTCCCCGGGCTTTCTCGAGCCTGGCGCCGAGCTGCTCGAGGTCGAGGGCCGATCGCAGCTCGGTCGGTGGCGCCTGCTGGCTCCTCTCGGCAACGAGCGTCGGTTGACTGGGCTGAGGGTGGTGGAGCGAGAGCACGGCGTGGCCCAGGAGCAGCAGGGCCAGGGTCGCGGCGAGCCCGAGGTCGAAACCGGTCCAGCCGCGCTCCCGCCGGCGGACCGCCGGCGCTGCTGCCGCCCGCAGGACCTCCTCGCGCAGGTCCGCCGGGGGCCGTCCCGGCCTTACCCTCGACAAGGGCTTCTCGATCATGGCGTCACCCCCAGCAGCCTTCGGAGCTTGCGCAGGCCGAGCCGTACCCGGCTCGCTGCCGTGAATGTCGGGACGCGGGTCACCGCGCCGATGGCGGCGAACGACAGCCCCTCGTAGTGCCGCAGGTACACTGCCGCACGCTGTGCCGGAGGGAGCTTCCCGAGCGCTGACGTGACTGCGGCCGCATCGGCCCGGCTCTCGGCATCGTCTGCAACCGGTTCGGCGACCGCGTCGTCGATCGCGACCAGCCGACGGCTCTTCCGGGCGAGGTCGACCGCCGCGCGGTGAGTCATCGCCAGCAGGTAGGAGCGCGGGTTGCGAACCCCGGCGAGGTTCGCCCCGGTCTGTGCGAGCCGTACGAAGACCTCCTGCACGACATCCGCCGCGTCCTGCCGGGAGCCGGTTCGGAACAGCGCGAAGCCGAACAGATCCGCCGCGCAGTGGTCGTAGATGCCGCCGAGCGCCTCGATGTGGCCCCCGGCGAGCGCGGTGAAGTGGTGGAGCAGTGGGTCGTCGCCGGTCACGGTACCCGCTTTCTCGAGGGTGGCCGCGACCTCGCGAGGTGCGGCGGCGGTCAGCGTGAATTCGCTCACGCCCAAATGACGGAGTACGAGCTCGATTTTGTCACTGTGCGGGTGCTCAGCCTGCAGTTCTCACCAGGTGGCGAAGCGAGGGCCGAGAGGGGCTGTGAGCTGTGGTGAGTTCGCAGGGCGAGCGAGTGAGGCGTAGCCCAGCTACGTTGATCGAGCGAGTTCAAGAAAGCGCCGCAGATTGCAGTCTCTCTCGGTCCGCAGCCGCCAGGCTGGTGAGAATTGCAGGCTACCCGATCGCGTGCCGCAGGTGATCCACGATCTCCTGCAGGGCGTCAGATCCGACGACGTCGTGCGGCAGCAGCGGAAGCTCGAGCCGTGGCAGGTCAGGGAAGGTCGCCTCGATCTCCTTCATGTAGCGCTGCTCCTGCTCCTTGCGGGCGGCCAGGAACGGGTGGTCCCCGGAGTCCTGGGGGAGAATCCGGTTGACGACCAGGCCGCCCACCGGGACCTTGAACCGGTGCAGCATGTCCACCGCCTTGGCGGTCTCGAGGATCGGCAGCCGCTCGGCGAGGAGCACGAACACGAACGCGGTCTCACCCGGGCTCAGGAGAAGCTCGCGCATCTGGAAGAACTTCCGGCGCCTCGCGGTGAGGATCTTCTCGACCGGGTCTGTGGTCTCCTCGTCGGGGGACCCACCCACCGTCATCTGGCGCCACATGGTGGAGAGCTCGTTGACCCGTTTGCGGCGTTCGAGGAGGCCGTCGATCCACGCCTGCAACAGCTCCGGCAATGTCAGCAGACGCAGGGTGTGGCCGGTCGGCGCGGTGTCGAAGACCACCAGGTCGTACTGGTCGCGGACCGTCAGCACGAGCTCCGCGACGCGGTCGAATAGCGCCGCTTCCTCGGCGCCCGGCGACACGCGGGCGATCTCGACCTGGCGCTCCATCTCGGCACGGAGGTGCTCGGGAGCGACGCGAAGGAGGTGGATGCGTACGCGGTCGATGTACTCCGCGGCGGCCTTCTCGGAGTCGATCTCCAGGGCCCAGAGGTGCTCGGTGATTCTCCGCTCGGAGGGGCCGAGCTCGGTCTCGAGGATGTCGCCGGTGGAGTGCGCGGGGTCGGTGGACACGAGCAGGGTGCGCCGTCCCGCCTCGGAGGCGAGCAGTGCGAACGCCGTGGCGCAGGTGGTCTTGCCGACCCCGCCCTTGCCGCCGAAGAAGAGAATCCGGCGGTCGAGCCAGTGGGGCTCGCTCACCGGATCCTCCGAGAGGTGACGCGGGACCCCGCCGGGGCCCCGGTTGTCAGCATCATCTGAAGCCACCGGGCGGCGACTTCTCCATTCCCTGGCGCAGGTGCCACGCGTGGAAGCGCTCGAGCATCGCGGGCAGCAGCTCGAGGGTGTAGTAGTTCACCGGGTTGGGAATGCCCATCATGTCCGAGAAGCAGAGCAGGAGGAAGAGGTCCTCCTCATCGCGGTGGCGGCGTGCGGCCACCGCGCGGAACGGCGAGAAGAAGAACTGGTCGTACAGCTCGTTGAAGCGCCGCCACCCATTCCGTAGGCGTTGCCAGAGGGAGCTCACTTCTCGCCGACCTCCTCAGTCATCGGCATCGCTGGACGGCGCAGCGCCGACCACGCCTCGAGAGCCATCCAGAGTGCCGAGAAGAGCACGACGGTGCCCATGATGCCCATGAGGTAGTTTGGTGTCGGGCCGAACAACCACTTACCCAGGCTGGTCAACATCGCCCATATGGTGACGATGATCAGAAAGGCCATCGGCACCATGGTCGGCAGAATGTTGCGCCCGAGCCGCCTCAGATACACCGAGATCACGATCAGCGAGAGTGCTGCCAGGAGCTGGTTGGTGGTGCCGAAGAGCGGCCAGATGACCAGGCCGCCGGTGCCGACCCCACCGCCGGGAGCGTGGGCGCCGAAGGCAAGCGCCAGGCAGGCCGCGACGGCGATCGTGGTGGAAACGGTGGGCTCGCTGAGGAACTTGATCTTGTACTGCTCGCCGAGCTCGGCGACGATGTACCGCTGGAGGCGGACGCCGGTGTCCATGGTGGTCGCGGCGAAGCTGACCACGATGACCGCCGCGAAGACCTGTCCCACCGGTACCGGAACACCCAGGTTCTCGGCCATGTGGGCCACGCCGTTGACGAAGTTGCCGGCGGCGCCACCGGAGGCGGCGGTCCAGCTGCTGTAGAAGTTGGCGAACCAGTCGGCGCGGGTTGCGGCGATACCGGCTGTCACGACCAGGATCGAGCCGAGGGCCAGGGCGCCCTCACCGACCGCCCCCATGTAGCCGACAAACTTGGCGTCGGTCTCCTTGTCGAGCTGCTTGGACGAGGTGCCCGACGACACGAGGCCGTGGAACCCGGAGATGGCGCCGCAGGCGATCGTGATGAACAGGATGGGCACAATCGGCGGAGCCCCAGCAGGCGACGCGTTGTACGCGGGCGCCATCACGGTGGGGTTGCCGACCGCGAGGCCGATGTAGAGGACCCCGAGGCCGACGATGAGCTGGTGGGAGTTGATGTAGTCGCGCGGCTGCAGGAGCAACCACACCGGCAGGCGCGACGCCGCCCACGCGTAGAGGAACAGCACCACCACCCAGAAACCGGCAGGGCCGAGCCCGAGGAAGCCCTCGGGGATCACCACCGGCATCTTGTAGCCGTACCAGACCATGACGTACAGCGCAATGAGCGCGCCGATCGAGGGCCACAGCAGCTTGCCGCCCTTGCGGTAGATGATCCAGCCGACCAGGATCGCGACCGGGATCTCGAACCAGATCGGGACCACGGCGCCGGGGAACTTGGTGAACAGGCGCGCGATGACGATGGCAAAGACTGCGTTCACCATCAGCAGCAGCAGGAAGATCACGATCATGAACAGGGTGCGTGAGCGCCTCGACAACACCTGTTCGGTGAGCGAGCCCATCGAGCGCGCCTTGAAACGGGACGAGATCCACAGGGTGCCGAAGTCGTGGGCACCGGCGAAGAAGATGGTGCCGAAGATCACCCAGAGGACAGCTGGGAGCCAGCCCCAGTACACCGCGATCGCCGGGCCGACGATGGGCGCCGCGCCGGCGACGGAGGTGAAGTGGTGGCCCCAGAGCACGTGCTTGTTGGTCGGCACGAAATCGACCCCGTCCTGGAACTCATGTGCCGGGGTCACGAACTTGGGGTCGAGCTTGTAGATCTTCTCGGCCAGGAACCTCGCGTAGAAGCGGTACGCGATCAGGAACGCACCGAGGCCGAAGATCGCCAATAGGATCGCCTTCATCGCCCCTCCTCTCGATGGTTGCGCAAGCGACCGCCGCCGGACGTTGCCGGGCTCGATCGGATGCTGGTTACGCGGGTTGTCCCTATGTGGATTCTCCCGCGCGCACGAGGGTCATGTCAACCATATGTGCTGGCGGTTATAGGGGGGCCCTGGGTGGCAGGCGCCTGCCGTCGGCGCCGGGTACGCGCCGGACTGCCGGACGGAGGAGGAGCGCCGGGTCAGGCGAGGCGGGAAGCAGAGGTTGGCCGGTGTCGGCATCTGCCTTGGCGTCCCTCAAGCTGGTCTGCCACGTCGCGGCGGCCTCGATGGTGCTCGTAGACCCGACGTCGTTCAGCTTGACGATGGCGGACTTCGTCCTCTAGGTGCACATCGGCTGCATCTCGCCTTTTCCTCGTCGGTGTCGGGGGCGTCCGTGCCGCTCGGGTGAGGGCGAGATCACACCGACTCCGAGTAGACTGCCGAGAAATGGCGGAAGGCGGCGAAGGACTGCGGGTCACGGGGTTGGCGGGCCACCGACCGGGTCGGCAGACCGGATCGAGGGTCGTGGCCCACCGCACAGTGCTGCCGCTCGCCGTTGCCTGCATCGCTCGAAACCTGATCCCGTTCCCGCTCCGAATCAACCGGCATGCGGACTGGTCGCTGGTTGCGCCGAACGACTCCACGAAGCTCAGGATGGCTGCTCGGGACATCGTTTCCCGGCTGCAGTTTTTGTGACCCGTTGACCGATGCCGGCTCGTCCGGTTCCGCAACGATCCGTTGTTCCCGCAGGAGGGCGGACCGTCCCGGACGGGCTCCCGTCTTGACAGCCCGTCTCGGCGAGCCATAGGCTCTGCGTCGTCCCCACGGAGGATCTCCCCGATGACCCAGTACAGCCATCCCACGGAACCCGTGCGCCACTCCTATCCGGTGGCGGTCGAGAAGGCCGGCTTCGCCACCGCTCTCGGGCTCTTCCTGAAGACCCTGCCCTACGCCCTGGTGCGGTTCGGGATCCTGCTCGCGGTGAGCGTGATCACGATCGTGTGGATGGTCGTGACCTTCGGCGGCGCGGCCTTTCTCGGCGCCAGGATCCACCCCTGGGCAGGCTACGGCTGGATGTTCGTGGGCCTCGGGGCTGCCGGTGTGGTCTGGCGGCTGGTGGTGCGCTACGCCCTGTACCTGGTGAAGGCGGGACACATCGCCGTGATCACCGAGCTCGTCACTCGAGGTCGCGTCGGCAACGGCAGCGAGGGCATGTTCGGCT
>Ga0315540_10001167_pt1 | contig 15089 bp, 25 predicted proteins | sample SalMarSW160110MG_FD_203677 | JGI IMG/M metagenome (GOLD analysis project Ga0315540, IMG submission 203677) | Salt marsh sediment microbial communities from the Plum Island Ecosystem LTER, Massachusetts, United States - Salt Marsh Sediment SW1601-10 ... | reverse complement strand
CCGTATATCGAAGACAACCTGATGAAAAAAATCGAGGCAATGAACGCTGCCGGCGATAAGAAGGTCATTCAGACCTGGTCCAGACGCTCGACCATTTCTCCCGAATTCGTGGGACACACGGTCGCTATACATAACGGCAACAAGTTCATCCCGGTTTACATCACCGAGAACATGGTTGGCCATAAGCTGGGTGAGTTTGCGCCGACGCGGACATTTCGCGGCCATTCCGGTCAGAAGTTGACTGAGAAGAAAACGACCGTGAAGTGAGGGAGTGACTGAAAAATGCATACTGAAGCAATAGCAAAATCGAAGTACCTGCGCATGTCGCCGCGCAAAGTTCGTCTGGTTGTAGACCTCGTACGTGGCAAGCAAGTGGATGAAGCGCTGGCGATTCTCAGGTACACCCCCAAAGGCGCTGCAGAGCCGGTCCGTGATGTGGTTCGTTCTGCGGCAGCCAACGCCATGAGTTCAGTCGGCTCCGCGCGACTCAAGGTGGAAGACCTTACGATTGAAAAGATATTTGTTGATGCCGGACCGTCCTACAAGCGGATCAGACCCGCATCAATGGGGCGCGCCAACCGGATCAAACATCGCCTCTGCCACGTCACCGTGGTGGTTGCGGGAGAAGCGCGCGAAGAACGCAGGCGCCGCCGCAGTAAGGCCGCCAAGGAAACGGCTGAGGAAGACGAGTAGTCAGAATGTGTAATTTTGGATTTTGTTTGCCTTGCATAAGGAGAAAATAGTTTGGGTCAGAAAACTCATCCCATAGGCTTGCGTCTCGGGATCATTCGCAGCTGGAACTCGAAGTGGTTTGCCAACGACAAGGACTTTGCGGACCTGCTGCACCAGGACGTCAAGATTCGTCGTTACCTTGACAAACGACTTGAGAATGCCGGACTGGCGCATGTCGAGATCCTGCGCGATCCCAAGAAAGTTACTGTCGACATTCATACTTCACGTCCCGGAATCGTCATCGGACGAAAAGGTTCCGAGGTAGACAAGCTGAGGGAAGAACTCCGCATGCTGGCCAATAGCGATATCACACTTAATATCGTGGAGGTCAAGAAGCCGGAGCTTTCTGCCCGCCTTGTGGCTGATTCCATTGCCCGCCAGCTCGAAGGTCGCGTCAGTTTTCGCCGTGCCATGAAGAAGGCGATCGGCGCCACGATGAAGATGGGCGCCGAGGGAATCAAGATTACGTGCGCGGGACGCCTCGGTGGTGCCGAAATTGCGCGCTCGGAGAAATACAAAGAAGGCCGTACGCCGCTACATACCCTTCGCGCCGATATCGACTACTATCCCGCGACCGCGCACACAGCGTACGGGACAATCGGTGTGAAGGTATGGATCTGTCGCGGTGAGATACTTGACCGGATGGGCGCGTCTGGTGAGAAGGCTGAGGATGCCGCGCCGGAGCCGCGCCGCCTGCGTGCCGAGCGCAAGCAGCGTAGTCGAAATGACAGGCAGCCGCGCCACCGGGTGCGCAAAGCCCGTCGCGGCGAGACTTCCGATCAACGTAACACTGAGAAGGCGCGCGCCAAAGCAGAGGAAATCAAGGCTGAGGCTCGCAAGCGTGACAGGTTAGATAAAAAGAAATCAGATAGCGGTGATTCGAAGGATAAATAGGTCAAAAACCTCTTGCAACTTTAGAGGTCGGTAAATATATTTCAAGTCTTTGGTTTTTGAGGAGCGAGTAAGATAAGATGTTAATGCCCAAGAGGATAAAGTACCGCCGTCACCATCGCGGCCGCCGTCGCGGACTTGCGCATCGCGGTAGCAGCGTTGATTTCGGTGAGTATGCTCTTAAGGCGCTGGAACCGGCCTGGATTACGAATCGTCAGATTGAGGCCGCCCGTGTGGCGCTGACGCGTCGCATTAAACGTGGTGGCAAAGTCTGGATTCGTATTTTTCCCGATAAGCCAGTCTCCAAGAAGCCGCTTGAAACTCGTATGGGCAAAGGCAAAGGCGCTCCCGAATTCTGGGTTGCCGTGGTCAAACCGGGCCGCATCCTCTTTGAGGTTGAAGGCGTGACCAAGGAGCTTGCTCAGGAGGCCATGCGACTCGCTTCCGCCAAGTTGCCGATTCGCACGAAGTTTGTAACCCGCGAGATCGGCTAGGGACATTCGTTCGCAGGTAGAAGAAACTATGAAGATTGAGCAAATTCGCGATTTGACAAAAGATGAAGTAGAGCAGAAACGCCTGGAGCTTGAGGAAGAACTCTTCAACCTCCGGCTCAAGGCCAGGACCAAGCAGGAGCAGAATCCGGTAAGGATTCGCACTCTCCGCAAAGATCTGGCACGGATCAGAACTGTCCTGCGTGAAGAAGAATTGGGAATCGGTCACTTGTCCGAGGCAAGCAAGCTCGGTCTCGACAAGCAAGAAGCAGAGGCAAAGGAGTAAGCGTTGCGCAATTCGCGTAAGACCAGAGTCGGTGTAGTTGTCTCGAACAAAATGGAGAAGACGATTACCGTAGAGCTGGAAAGAACCATGAAGCACCCACTCTACCAGCGCATCATCCGACGCAAATCAAAGCTTTACGCCCACGACGGCAACAACGAATGCGGCATTGGAGATAAGGTAATGGTGATGGAGACCCGGCCGCTTTCCAAGAATAAACGCTGGCGCCTGGTGAAGGTGCTTGAGAAGGCAGTATAGGGATAGAGTCCGACCATGATTCAGGAGTACTCAAAGCTCAATGTCGCGGATAATTCCGGCGCTCGCAAGGTGATGTGTTTCCGCATCCTCGGCGGTACGCGCCGCCGTTACGCTCGTTTGGGCGATATCATAGTCTGTACCGTCAAGGATGCCATCCCCGGCGGCACGGTGAAGAAGTCTGAAGTATGTCGCGCAGTCATCGTCAGGACCCTCGATCTCACTCGGCGCAAGGATGGTTCAAGTGTGCGTTTTTCCGAAAACGCCGCTGTGATAATTGACGACTCGAAAGAACCGCGCGGCACGCGCATATTTGGACCGGTTGCCCGCGAGCTTCGTGAAAAACAATTCATGAAGATTGTCTCGCTGGCGCCGGAGGTAGTGTAGCAAATGTCTAAGATTCGTAAAGGCGACCAGGTAAAGGTCCTCAGCGGAAACAATGCCGGCAAGGTTGGCCGCGTGTTGATGGTTGATCCTGATAAACATCAGGTGATAGTTGAGGGAGTCAACCTGGTTAAACGTCATAGTCGCCCCAGTCAGAGAAACCCCAAGGGTGGTATCGTCGAGAAGGAAGGCCCGATTCACATTTCCAAAGTGATGCTTTACGACAGTAAGTCGGGTCAGGCTACCCGAGTAGGTTTTCACGTCATCACCGACGACGACGGCAATGTGCTGGAGAAGGTAAGGGTAAGCAAGAAATCAGGAGAGGTTGTCTAAGCGAATCGGGGAACCGATCCTGCTGAACATCAAACCGAATTTACATCATGGCCAGATTACGCGAGTTTTATCAGAAAGAAGTCCTGCCTCGCCTGATGAAGGAAGGCAACTACCGCAATGACATGGAAGCCCCGCGGGTGACTAAGATTGTGGTCAACATGGGAGTCGGTGAGGCCATCACCAACGCCAAGGCGCTTGAGTCGGCATCCACTGATTTGACGACGATCACCGGCCAGAAACCGTACGTGCGGCGTGCCCGGAAGTCGATCTCGAATTTCAAGCTCCGCGAGGGAATGCCCATCGGAGTCGCAGTGACGCTTCGTCGCGAGCGCATGTATGAATTCCTTGATCGCCTGACCAGCGTGGCCTTTCCGCGCGTGCGTGATTTCCGTGGAATTTCACCGAAAGCGTTCGATGGTCGTGGCAACTATACCATCGGACTGAAAGAACAGATCATATTCCCCGAGATTGATTACGATAAGATCGACAAAATTCGCGGGATGAATGTAACGATAGTAACGACGGCAAAGACAGATGAAGAGGGCCTGCGCCTTCTGAAACTGCTGAAGATGCCGTTCAGAACCTAAATTCAGAAACTGTTTCTTAAGTATAGCCTGTCGAGGAGAAGTTAGTTTTGGCAAAGACTTGTTTGATTGAAAAAGCCAAGCGTAAACCGAAATTCAAAGTTCGCGCCTACAGTCGCTGTCGCCGTTGTGGCCGTCCACGCGGATACCTGCGCAAATTCGGCTTGTGCCGCATCTGTTTCCGCGAAATGGCGCTAGCCGGTGAGTTGCCGGGCGTGGTCAAAGCTAGCTGGTAAGTTGGAGAAAAGCAAGAATGACCGTAACCGATCCGATAGCTGATATGCTGACCCGCATCCGAAATGGGTGCAAGGCCAAGATGAAACGCGTGGATATCCCCGCCTCCAGTCTCAAACGTGAACTGGCGCGAATTCTCGAAGAGCAGAAGTTCATCAAGAAGAGCGTCGAGGTCAAGGATGGCAAACAGGGTATCCTCCGTGTGTACCTGCGCTACACCCAAAATGATGAGTCCGTAATTCACGGCCTGAGACGTGTCTCTCGCCCCGGACTAAGACTGTATGCCGACAAGGACAGGGTTAAAGCCTACAGCTATAAGCTGGGTACGACGGTGATAAGTACGTCGAAGGGCCTGATGACGCATCGCGATGCCATTCGGGAGGGAATCGGTGGCGAAGCAGTCTGCTATGTTTGGTAAGTGATAAACGAAAGATTTGAGAGATGTCGCGAGTAGGAAAAGCCCCCATAGAGTTGCCTGACAAGGTCAAGGTCGAGATCAACGGCAGCAATGTTAAAGTTACCGGCCCCAAAGGCACGTTGGAGAGAGACATTCACCCGTCAATGACGGCGAAGCAAGACAACGGTTCCGTTTTGGTTGAAAGACCTTCGGACAGCAAGTTTCACCGCTCGCTTCACGGATTGACGCGCCAGTTGATCTTCAATATGGTCAAAGGCACGTCTGACGGATTCGAGAAAGTCCTTGAGATCAACGGCGTTGGCTATCGTGCCGAATTGAGGGGGAGATTCCTGCGTCTCGCTGTCGGCTTTTCCCACGCAATCATGATCAAGCCGATTGAAGGTATCCAGTTTGTGCTGGACGACCCGAACCATGTGCGTGTCCAGGGAATCGACAAAGAACTCGTGGGACAGGTGGCCGCCAAGATTCGTGGTTTCCGTCCGCCTGAGCCTTACAAGGGCAAGGGCATTCGGTACGCCGGAGAATATGTACGCAAGAAAGCCGGCAAGGCTGCGGTATAACGGAGTAACATCATGACGCAGATTAAGTCAACTCGCATACGCAGGTTTAAGGAACATCGTCGCCAGATGCGCGTCCGCAAGAAAGTTGTGGGCACGCCGGAGCGGCCGAGACTTTCGGTTTATCGTTCAGCCAGGAATATTTACGCGCAAATTATCGACGATCTTAATGGCAAGACGTTGTTGTCATGTTCGTCACTCGATAAGGATATGGCAACGGCCGTCAAGAAGGCTGAGAAGAAGTCGGATCTCTCGTTGTTGGTGGGCGAGTCGCTGGCAAAGAAGGCAAGCGAACAAGGCATCAAGTCGGTAGTATTCGACCGCAACCGTTATCAGTATCACGGCCGCATAAAAGCTGTCGCCGAAGGCGCCCGCAAGGGTGGATTAGAATTTTAGCATTTCGAAATTAGAGGTCTAGAGAAATTGGCTCGTTACGAAGCACAAGATCAGGAATTTGAAGAGAAGGTAATCAACATAAACCGGGTTGCCAAAGTTATCAAGGGCGGCCGGCGCTTCTCTTTCACGGCCATTGTCAGTGTCGGAGACAAGAATGGCAAAGTCGGTGTGGGGCTGGGCAAAGCTTCCGAAGTTGTGGAGGCAATTCGCAAAGCCACCGAAGATGGCCGCAAGAGTATGGTGAAGATTTCGCTTCGTGAGGGCACGATTCCACACGAGGTCACCGGCAAGTACGGCGCTGCGCGCGTGCTGTTGAAACCCGCAGCTCCCGGCACCGGCGTAATCGCCGGCGGAACCGTGCGGGCGATTCTTGAAGCGGCCGGGATCCAGGATATCCTGACCAAGTCATTGGGTTCCACCAGTCCGCACAATGTCGTTAAAGCAACGATGGAAGGTTTGCAGCGTCTGAAAACTCGTCGCGAGCATCTCGAATTTCGTGGCGCCGAAGAAAGCTTGAGTGAGAACAATGGCTAAGAATCTGAAAGTGACATTGGTGAAAAGTTTCTCCGGTCGCCTCCAGCGTCACCGTGACACAGTGAGGGCGCTGGGTATTCGCAAAGTCAATCACTCAGCCGTGCACACGGACACGCCGCAAATACGCGGAATGATCAACTCAGTGCGCTACATGCTGAAAGTGGAAGAGGTTTAGTCTGATGAGATTGGATAGTCTGGAAAAACCGAAAGGCTCAACCACCAGGCGCAAGCGCGTCGGTCGCGGTTCCGGCTCAGGTCTGGGTAAAACTTCCGGACGCGGGCATAAAGGTGCCAAGGCCCGCTCCGGGTATAAGACCAAGCTGTGGCGTGAAGGCGGGCAGATGCCCATTTTGCGCCGGATTCCCAAGCGCGGCTTCACGAACATCAATCGCACGGAGTATCAGGTGGTAAACCTCGCTGATCTTGAAGGCAAGTTCGCAGCCGGTGCCGAAATCACGATCGAGACTCTCAAGGAAAAGAAACTCGTTCGCACCGTTCGCAAGCCGGTCAAAGTCCTCGGAAGCGGAGAGCTGAAGACGAGTCTGACACTCAAGGTTCACGCTGCCTCGCAGTCGGCTATCGAGAAAGTCGCCGCTGCCGGCGGCAAAGTGGAGATAGTCTAGTAAAGCGAGTTTGAAACCAATCTATCTAAATTGGGCTGACACGGTAACGCAGCAGTTAAGGTCATATATCAGTGTTTGAGAAGTTTCAAAATATATTCCGAATTCGTGAGCTGAGGCAGAGGATACTCTTCACCCTCGGCATCCTTGTTATTTATCGGATCGGTGGGCACGTGCCCGCTCCCGGTATTGATGCGAGTCTGCTTCAGCAGTTCTTTTCCAGCCAGGGCGGAACGCTCTTTGGTATGTTCGATATGTTCGTTGGTGGTGCCTTCCGAAAGGCGACGATCTTTTCGCTCGGCATCATGCCCTACATTTCGGCATCGATTATCATTCAGTTGCTGACACCGATTTTCCCGTACTTCCAGCGTCTTTCCAAGGAAGGCGAGGAAGGGCGGCGCAAGATTACCCAGTACACGCGGTATGGTACTGTGTTGATTTCGCTGCTGCAGGCTTTCGGTGTTTCGATCTGGCTTGAGTCATTGCAGCCGCAACCGGGACAATCGGTGGTGATTAATCCGGGACTCGGCTTCAGCCTGCTTTGCATGATTACGTTCACTTCGGGCACGATCTTCATCATGTGGCTTGGCGAACAGATTACCGAACGAGGCATCGGCAACGGTATTTCGCTGATCATCTTCATAGGGATCATAGCGCGCTTCCCGAGCGCGGTCATCGACGAGGTGATCGATCTGCAGGCCGGCACGCGCAGCATTTTCACCGAGATCCTCCTGATCGGCGTTATGGTGGCGACAATCGCTGCAATTGTGCTGGTGACCAGAGCGCAGCGCAAGATCCCGGTTCAGCACGCCAAAAGAATTGTGGGCAGAAAGGTGATGGGTGGCGTTACCACCCACTTACCACTGTCGGTAAATACAGCGGGTGTAATCCCGATTATCTTTGCCCAGTCGATCATGTTTGCGCCGGCAACGTTGCTGACGTTGTTCCCGAATTCCGACATCATCACGTCATTCGTCAGCTACTTTACGCCGGGTGCATTGACTTATAACTTCGTCTATGCATTGATCATCATCTTCTTCGCTTACTTCTACACGGCGATTGTGGTCAATCCGATAGACATGGCTGATAACATGAAGAAACAAGGTGCGTTCATTCCCGGAATTCGTCCGGGGCAGCGCACCGCTGAATATATTGATAAGGTCCTTACCCGCATCACCTTGCCGGGCGCCATATTCTTTGCCCTGATCGCGATCATGCCTTACCTGCTGATCAAGAACGTGGGTGTTAAGTATTATTTCGGTGGTACCGGTATTCTGATCGTCGTAGGTGTAGCGCTCGATACATTGCAGCAGATTGAGTCGCACCTGATCATGCGCCACTATGACGGATTCATGAGATCCGGGCGTATCAAGGGCAGATCGGCGCTATGATGAACCGCCTGATTCTTCTAGGCCCTCCCGGTTCGGGAAAGGGCACGCAGGCGCATGCGCTGGCGATTGAGATGAGAATCGTCCATCTTTCCACCGGCGATATCCTGCGCGAGGAAGTCCGCAATTCCACCGAACTTGGCCTGAGGGCCAAGTCTTCAATGGACGCGGGCAAGCTGGTTGCGGACGACATCATTCTCGATATGGTCGAGGATCGGCTCAGGAACAGCAACGCCAGCGAGGGCTTTATCCTCGATGGTTTTCCGCGCACGGTTCCGCAGGCTGAGGGCCTTGATAAGATCGCCGGCAGGCTGGAAATCTCGCTCGAAGCAGTTGTCAATTTGCAGCTTGACGACGAGATCATCATCGGTCGGTTAAGCAAGCGAGTAAGTTGCCCGGTGTGCAGCAAAGTTTATAACGAAGATACGAACCCACCGGTAGTTCCGGGGGTATGTGACATAGATGGAGCGCGCCTGGAAAAGCGCGAGGATGACACGCCGGAAGTCATCCGCCAGCGACTGAAGGTTTACCACGAGCAGACCAAGCCGTTGGAGGAATTCTATGCGGAGAAGGGCATCATGATAGTCATTGACGGTGATGCTGAACCGGCAGAAGTCACGGAGCGGATACTTTCCGCCCTTGACTCAAATAATGAGAGTGAGACGACAAGCGATGATCGAGCTAAAGTCGAAAGCAGAGATTGAGGCAATTGCCGAAGCGGGTCGCATCGTTGCCAAAGCCCATAAGCTGGTAGCGCAGCTACTCAAGCCCGGTATCTCAACGCTTGAACTCGACCGCGAAGCCCAGAAACTGATCGAAGCGGAAGGTGGCACGCCCTCCTTCCTCGGTTATCGCGGCTATCCCGCGTCGACCTGCATTTCGATCGATGAGGTGATCGTTCACGGAATACCCGATTCGCGCAAGATCAAAGACGGCGATCTGGTATCCGTAGATATTGGAGTCTTTAAGAACGGCTTCCACGGCGACGCCGCGCGGACTTACCTGGTCGGTAATGTCAGCAAGGAGAAACAGCGGATCACCGAGGTCGTTCGAGAAGCACTGGAGGAAGGAATCAAGGCCGCCAAACCGGGCGCCCGGCTCTCCGACGTATCGTCGGCGATCCAGAAATATGCGGAACGCAACGGCTTCTCGGTCGTTAGAGACTTGGTAGGGCACGGCGTCGGACGTAACCTGCATGAAGATCCGCAGGTGCCCAACTATGGCGAACCTGGTCAGGGTCCGGTTCTGAAGCCGGGAATGGTGCTGGCAATTGAGCCGATGATTAACGCCGGTACTTTTGAGATTGAGACATTAGAAGATGGCTGGACAATCGTGACCGCCGACCGCAAGATCTCCGCACATTGGGAGAACACGATCGCGATCACAGAGGACGGCATTGAGATATTAACGGTTAACGGAACGAATGACTAAAGAAGCGACGATTAAAGTCGAAGGTAAGGTCCTGGAGCCGCTGCCAAATGCCATGTTTCGAGTTGAACTCGACAACGGACACAAAGTGCTGGCTCATGTTTCCGGGAAGATGCGTATGCACTTCATCAAAATTCTCCCGGGCGATAAGGTGACTCTGGAGTTGTCACCCTACGATCTTACCAAAGGACGAATAATCTACCGTTATAAATAAACGGATGCAGTTTGACTGGAGAAATTGGAGAATATCATGAAAGTTGGTTCATCGGTTAAACCGCGTTGTGAGTACTGCAAAATTATCCGCCGTCGCGGCGTGGTGCGGGTTATCTGTAAGAAGAACCCGAATCACAAACAGCGACAGGGCTGATTTTAGGAGGTTCCCTTGGCACGTATAGCAGGTGTCGACTTACCACGCGAGAAGCGTATCGAAGTTGCCTTGACCTACATCTTTGGGATCGGCAACACGTCGGCAAAAGAGATTCTGGCAAAAACCGGTATCGATCCCGATCTGCGGGTTCACAAGATGACCGAAGAGGATACCGCTAAACTGCGTAATGTGATCGAAAACGACTACAAAGTCGAAGGTATGCTGCGCAGTGAAACAGCGATGAACATCAAACGCCTCATCGACATCGGCTGCTATCGTGGTTTGCGTCATCGTCGTGGTCTCCCGGTGCGCGGGCAGCGTACGAAAACAAATGCCCGCACGCGCAAGGGACCGAAACGGACTATCGCCGGCAAGAAGAAAGCCGCCAGGTAGGCCTACGTAAATTGAATAGATATGCTTGATTACTGATAAAGGAGTAATTAATTGGCTAATCCGAAAGGAAAGCGCACAAAGAAGAAAACAAAACGTGTTGACCAACACGGTGTGGCGCATATTAAGTCGACGTTTAACAACACCATCATATCCATAACGGATAGTACGGGTGCTGTGGTTTCCTGGTCGTCGGCGGGCAAGTCAGGCTTTAAGGGCTCGAAGAAATCGACTCCCTTTGCCGCCCAGCTTGCTGCTTCCTCGTCCGCAAAAGAGGCGATCGACCAGGGTTTGAGAAAGGTTGAAGTCTGGGTCAAAGGTCCCGGTTCCGGCCGCGAAGCTGCGATTCGCTCGCTGCAAGCCGCCGGCCTGGAGATTACCGCCATCAAGGACGTGACCCCGATTCCTCATAACGGTTGTCGACCGCGCAAGCGCCGCAGAGTGTAACGGGAGTAGAAACAGAATATGGCTCGATATCGTGATGCTAACTGCAAATTGTGTCGCCGCGAAGGCGAGAAGCTGTTCCTGAAGGGGCAGCGCTGCTATACACCCAAATGCGCGATCGAACGCCGCCCGTTTCCTCCGGGTCAGCATGGACAGAATATGCGCCGCAAGACGTCGGAGTACGGCTTACAGCTGCGCGAAAAGCAGAAAGTCCGCCGTGTCTACGGCGTTCTTGAAAAGCAGTTCCGCAACTATTTCAAGGAAGCTGCGCGCCGCAAAGGTGTTACCGGCGAGAACCTTCTGCAGCTGTTGGAGTGTCGCCTCGACAACTTCGTCTACCGCCTTGGTTTCGCGCCGTCGCGCAAATCGGCGCGGCAACTGGTGCGTCATCGCCACTTCACCGTAAATGACCGGATCGTGGACATCCCTTCGTTTCAACTGCGCCCGACTGACGTTGTTAAGGTCAAGGATAAGTCGCGCAAGCTTGACATAATCCACATGGCGCTTAAAGATGCCGACCGCTCGGCAGATCTGCCGTGGATGCGGCTGAACAAAGCGTCGCTGGAAGGGGAATTGCTCGAAATGCCGAAACGCGAAGATATCCCGTTGCCGGTTTCCGAGCAGCTAATCGTAGAGTTGTACAGTAAGTAATCCCAGGGAGTGTTGCTGTAATGAGATGGAAAAATCTGGTGCTACCCAATGAGGTAGCCGCTGATGAGAGTACTGAGACGGAACGCTATACTCGCTTCGTGCTGGAACCGCTTGAGCGAGGCTTTGGCGTAACGATCGGTAATTCTCTTCGTCGTGTCCTGCTCTCGGCTATTCAGGGAGCGGCAGTGACCTCGCTGCGCATAGAAGGTGTTCTTCACGAGTTCTCGACAATTCCGGGCGTGTATGAAGACGTCACTCAAATCGTGCTGAATATCAAGAAACTTCGCATCAAACTGCATTCCGAGGAGCCGCGTACCATTCGCCTCGAAGTGGATGGCAAAGGCAAGTACAATGCGGGTCAGATGGAAACCGGTACCGATGTCGAAATCATGAATCCCGATCTTCATCTGCTGGAATGCACCGAAGATAAGAAGTTCGTGGTCGAGATTGACGTTGACCTCGGTCGCGGCTATGTTCTGGCCGACCAGAACAAAGCTGAACAACCGGAACGTCCTGTCGGCACTATCTGGGTCGATTCGTTATTTAGCCCGGTCGTCAAGGTCAATTATACTGTCGAGAATACCCGCGTCGGTCAACGCACCGACTATGATCGTCTGACTCTCGAAGTCACCACTGACGGCTCGATGAGTCCTGAGGAAGCTCTTGGTTTCAGCGCCAAGCTTCTCAGCGATCACCTCAAATATTTTGTTCATATCGATGAAGAAATCGTGCCCGTCGAGGAGAAGAAAGAGGATGAGGAAACCGTTCGCGTTCGCAACCTGCTCAATACGCGCGTTGACGAACTCGAACTTTCAGTTCGTTCCTCGAATTGCCTCCGCGCGGCAAATATCCAGACCCTTAAAGATCTGGTTCAGCGATCGGAATCTGACATGTTGAAGTATCGTAACTTCGGCCGTAAGTCTCTTACCGAGCTTACCGCGATTCTCGAAGAGCTGGGACTTACCTGGGGAATGGATGTCGCTAAGTTCTACAGCGACAATAACGAATAGGTAGTTACAGATTTAGGCAATGAATTCGAGCGAGGAGTAGCGAATAGTGGTTCAGCACGGTAAGAAGATATTCAAAATGAGCCGTAAGCCGGCTCATCGCGACGCGACGCTGGCTAACATGGCGGCGGCGTTGTTCTTGAACGAGAAGATTCGCACGACCTCGCCTAAAGCGCGGGCGCTCAAGCCCTACGTGGATCGCCTGATCACCAAAGCGAAAGACGAGTCACTCCACAGCCGGCGCCTGGTCGCTTCCTATATGCCTCATAAGGAAGCCCTCAAGAAGCTGTTTCAAGAGCTCGTGCCCAAATTGCAGGAGCGGAATTCCGGCTACAGTCGAGTTATCAAAGCCGGTACGCGACGTGGTGATGCCGCTGAGGTTGCGATAATTGAGCTGATCTTCGACGGAACGACCAGTACCTCACCAAAGAAATCAAAGAAACGCCGTTCTCGCAAAACCTCGAAGACGGACAAGGGCAAAGGCGCCGCCAAGGCAAAGAAGTCAGTACAGGCGCCAGTGGACGAGGAAGAGCAAATCTCCTCCGAAGAGGTTGAGGAAGAAGCCAAAGCTTCCGAAAAGGAAGCCGCTGAAGAGGCTGGGGAAGAAGACACTGATGCCTCCGCTGAGGGTGAAGGCAACGGCGAAGAGGAGTCTTCTGAACAGGAAGAGAAAAAGTAATCAGTAGTAACTGAAAGACCGCAATTCCTCCCGGGTGGCACTCGCCACCCGGTTTTTCTTTGGATAGGCGTAATTGCGGATTCCCGATTTTGCAGTTGCATCTCTATTCCAACCGCTTAATTTGTCGGCAAGCCAAGTTATACCAATGGGAGGTTCGGGAATGAGTACCGGTTGCCGCGTACTTCTGATCATAGGGATTGTAATCGCAGTAGTGATAGTTGCTGGTATCATCCTCAGCTACATCTTCTGCGGGCAGATCCAGGAAGCCCTCGTCAAGAAGCCTATCAACGTGCTTGAAGCAACAGTGCTTAAGGATTTGCCGCCCGGTTACGACAGTTTGGAAGTTGTAAACAGGTTCAGCGAATTCAAGGATGCTGTCACGACGCAGGTGCGAAATAAAACGCTCAGTCAAGTCAAAGTCCAGGCGCTTGCAGATCAGGTGAAGGATGCATTGGAGGATAAGAAAATCGACAAAGAAGAACTCGATAAGTTGTTCAAGTCGTTTGACGAGTTCGTCAACCCCGGTAGTGACTCAACCGGCAGTTCAGTAAATGATTCGACGAACAGCTCCGCGGTCGATTCAACAAGCGACACCACTAGCGCTTCCGGCAGCGACTCAATGTAGCAATTGAGCACCTGATATACACAAAATAGCAGCCGGCCAAAGCTGAACGGGCGGAATCAACCCTGCTTGATTCCGCCTTCTTATTTGCCTAACTTGCAGAACTCTATGCTCACGCTTATCCTGTGCATACTCGGCGCCTACCTTTTGGGCTCAATACCTTTTTCACTTATCATTGGTTATCTGTTTGCCGGCGTTGATATTCGTAAGCATGGCTCAGGGAATGCCGGCGCAACCAACGTGTATCGTGTGGCCGGGCTCCCCGCAGCTCTGATTGCCGGTATCCTCGATGTTGCCAAAGGTGCGGTTCCGGTCATCGTAGCCATGCACCTCATCCCCGGGATTGAATGGCAACATCTTGCGGTCGGCCTGGCAGCAGTAGTAGGGCATATCTTTCCGCTCTTCATTGGCTTCAAAGGTGGTAAAGGCGTGAATACGCTGCTGGGAGTCTTTGTCGTGCTTCTGCCCCTCGAGATCGGTATCAGTCTGATCATTTTCCTGATAGTCTTTGCTCTCAGCCGCATCATCTCGATCTCCTCACTCAGTGCCGGCACAGTCTTATCAATTGTCGTGCTTATCGAGCGCTTCATCCTGGGAAAAAATATCTCCACTGTAGTAGTTTCCTCTTGCTTGCTCGTTACCGCGCTGCTATTTTTCACTCACCGGGCAAATATCCGCAGGCTGTTGCGTGGGGAGGAAAAACAGATCACTCATTGACAATCCGCCGCAGTCAAAATCTTAATAACGACTATCCGCATTCGTCAGTATCTTATGGCTCAAATATCAATCTTAGGTGCAGGAAGTTGGGGAATCGCTATTGCCAATCTTCTGGCAGAGCAGGATCACTCCATTCATCTCTGGAAACACAACAGCGCGGGCGCAAAGAGTCTCCGGACCACGCGTAGTGATTCTTCCAAACTGCGCGGGGTCAAAATACACCCGGAAGTCGAGATAACGGACGAGCTCAACGAGACACTTGACAATTGTGAGGTTCTCATCCTCGCGGTTCCGGCGCAAAACGTGAGACTTGTTCTTCAGCAGATCAAGGATCATGGTACCCCGAAATGCATCATCGTCAGCGTCGCCAAAGGGATCGAGGTCTCTACCCTCAAGCGAGTCTCAGAGATAGCAGGTGAATTATTGGGCGAAGAGAGCCACAACCGTACCGTAGTGCTCTCAGGTCCATCACATGCGGAAGAGGTTGCCCGCAAAATCCCTACCTCGGTAGTCGCTGCCGGTGCTGATCTTGAAGCCCGGAAGCACGTGCAGGAGATCATGTCAACTTCTGAATTCCGGGTTTACACATCGGACGATGTCACCGGAGTCGAACTGGGAGGCGCCCTCAAGAACATAATTGCCCTGGCTGCCGGTATGCTCTACGGCCTGCGACTCGGCGATAAC
>Ga0315540_10001165_pt1 | contig 15094 bp, 11 predicted proteins | sample SalMarSW160110MG_FD_203677 | JGI IMG/M metagenome (GOLD analysis project Ga0315540, IMG submission 203677) | Salt marsh sediment microbial communities from the Plum Island Ecosystem LTER, Massachusetts, United States - Salt Marsh Sediment SW1601-10 ... | reverse complement strand
GCTCAGCACGCCCGCTGCAGCCTCGGCGATCGAGGTCGACCTCGCCGCCCCGCGCCCGACACCGGCACGTGTCCGACTCGCGTGCCCCGAGGCCGGGCTGGCGTTCGAGCTGGAGGTCGGCCCCTCGGTCGAGACGGTCCGTTTGCCGCTGCCCCGGCCCATGCCCCGCACCCACCTCGAGCTCGTGGTGGACAACCCGTTCGTCCCGGCGGACACCGTCGCAGGCTCAAGGGACCGGCGACTTCTCGGCGTCGTGGTCGGCGAGGTCCGGCGGATCGGCACTCCCGCAGCGCCCTGATTCGGGTGTGACCGCCGCCAGCTCATGCGTCCTGGGTCGGGGGCCACTGGAGCCGCCGCTCGACTGGTTGGGTCTGGTTCCCTGGCCACTGGCGCACGCGCTGAGGGAAACATCTCGAGTGACAGTCCACAGCCGGTCCTCGGGCCGGCTCTTTCGTCTTCTCCTGCATGCCCGGTTTGCTGCTCGCCCCTTCCACTACTCCGCCGAATGGGTAGGATAGGAAGCAGGAGAACTCGTGGCTCGAACGGATGTCGTCGTGACCCGCGCGGTTGGGGCGTCGGTGCCGGGAGCGGATCCGGTCGACCGCCTTGGCGACGCGCACCCCGGCAGCGTCGTCGTCGCAAGGTCGGACGAGGCGCTCCCAGGCGGGGTCCCGGCGGGCTGCCTTCTCGTGCTGCTCGGCGATGATGAGCCCGTCGTCCCGTGCTTCCTCCACCTGTCGGCGGCCAGCCCGGCGAGCGCAGTGGCCCGCGCGGTCGCAGCAGCGCGTGCCGCTCTCGAGGCCGAGCGTGAGCGGGCGGTCGAGGTGGAGCGCCAGCGGGAGCTGCTCGAGATCGGCGCCGCGTTGTCGGCCGAGCGCGACGTGCGACGTCTGCTCGAGCGCATCCTGACCGCTGCCAGGGAGCTGGTCGCTGCCGATGCCGGCTCGCTCTACCTGGTCGAGGGAGGCGAAGGCGATCGCCGTCTGCGCTTCGTGCTCGCGCACAACGACTCCGTCGAGGTCCCCTGGCAGGAATCCCTGCTGCCGGTCGACCAGAGCAGCCTCGCCGGAGTCGTGGCGGTCACCGGCCAACCGCTGGTCATCGACGACGCCTACGCGCTCCCCAAAGACGGCCCGCACCACTTCAACCCCGCCTTCGACCACGCCAGCGGATATCGGACCCGCAGCCTGCTGGTGGTTCCGATGACCACCCGCGCCGGCGAGCTGGTGGGCGTGCTGCAGCTGATCAACCGCAAGCGCGACGCCTCAGCCCGGCTCATGGACCCGCGCACGGTGGAGCGGGAGGTGGTCGGATTCACGATGTCCGACCTCGAGCTGGTCCGCGCCCTCGCCTCGCAGGCGGCCGTCGTGCTGGAGAGCTCCCGGCTCGCCGACGAGGTCCGCGCCCTGTTCGACTCATTCGTGCGCGCCTCGATCACCGCCATCGAGCAGCGTGATCCTCCGACCTCGGGCCACTCCTTCCGGGTCGCCGCCTACACCGTGGCACTCGCCCGCGCCGCGCAGCACCGTCCGCCGCCGGCCTGGCCCGAGCTCAGCTTCTCCTCCGACCGGCTGCAGCAGCTCCGCTACGCCGCGCTGCTCCACGACATCGGCAAGCTCGGCGTTCGCGAGGCGGTCCTCACCAAACGCCGCCGGCTGTACCCGGACCAGGAGCGGCTGGTCCGCGAGCGCTTCGAGCACGCTCGCCGCGCGCTGGAGGTCGAGCTGCTGGAGCGTGCCCTGCGCGACCTGGTGCGCCGCGGAGCACCTCCGATGACCGCGGACCTCGCCCGCGTTGCTCGCGCCCGTGCCCGCCTCGGCGACGAGCTCGGCTGGTGGCTCGCCCAGGTCGTGACCGCTGCCGATGCCGGCGCCGAGCAGGTCGAGCCCGAGCTGCTCGAGGACGTCGCGACGCGCCGCTTCCCCGGCATCGACGGGAGCGACCGGCATCTGCTCGAGGAGGATGAGCTGCACCTGCTGCAGGTCGGGCGCGGGACCCTCGACGAGGCCGAGCGGCGGGAGATCGAGGCGCACGTGGTGCACTCAGCGCGCTTCCTGATGACTCTGCCCTGGCCCAGGCACCTGCGGCGCGTGCCCGAGATCGCGGCACGCCACCACGAGAAGCTCCACGGCCACGGCTACCCGGAGCAGCTCACCGCGGAGGAGATCCCGGTGGAGGTCCGGATGCTGACGATCTCCGACATCTACGATGCCCTCACCTCCGGCGACAGGCCCTATCGCACCGCCTACGATCCGGTCACCGCTCTCGCCGTGCTCGAGGACGAGGTGCGCGAGGGCGCCGTCGACCCGGACCTCGTACGGGTGTTCATCGAGGCCGAGGTGTGGAAGGCCGCCGAGGAACCGGGTCACGAGGGATGACCGGAACGGGGCGCTCGACCCGCGACACGGGCCGAGGCAAGCTTCTCCCCTACGGTGTTTGGCGTCTTGGAAGGTGACACTCCAATTGAAACCTGGGCGGAGTCGAGCTCCGCCCCTACGTCTCCCGTCTTGCCGCTCGCGATCTGAGCCTCAGATTGACGGGTCGGTGGTGGGCGGGTCGGCGCCTCCGGGCGGCACGCGCTCGATGATGAGCAGGGTGGCGTCGTCGTTCAGGGGCTGGCCGACGACGAATTCCTCGACCGCGGCGAGCAGGCGCTCGCAGGCGGCGTCGGCGGACGGATGGAGCAGGTCGGCGAAGACCTGTGCGACCCGTTCCACGCCGAACTCCTCCTCGCTCGGGTTCTCGGCCTCGGTGAGCCCGTCGGTGTAGAGCGCGACGAGATCTCCGGTTGCGAGCGTGAGTGTGCTCTCGGTGTAGCGCGCAGCGGGCATGATGCCCAACGGGAGGCCACCGGAGTCAATCTGCTCGACCGAGCCGTCGGCGCGGCGGATGAGGATCGGGCAGTGGCCCGCATTGACCGCGGTCAGGGTGCCGTCGGGCGCGAACCGGATCAACGCCATGGTGGCGAAGCGGTTGTCGGCCGTGGCTCCCGAGAGGTAGCGGTTGAGCCGGGTCGCGATCTCGGTGAGCGGGATCTTCTCCTCGGACAGCAGCCGAATCCCGCTGTGAACGCCGGACGCGAGCATTCCAGCGCCGACGCCCTTGCCCGACACGTCGGTGACGGTGACCAGTAGTGCGCCATCCCGGACCAGCGCGTCGTAGGTGTCGCCGGCCACCTGCCGGCTCGGGCTCGAGCGACCCGCCAGCCGCCATCCCTCGAGGCGAGGGAAGCGCTGCGGGTAGAGGTGCGACTGGATGACCGCGGCAACCTCGAGCTCGCGGCGCAGGCGCTCGCGCTCGAGCGACTCGCTGGTGAGGCGCACGTACTCCAGCGCGACGGTGACCTGGACCGCGAGCAGCTCGATCAGACGGATGTCGTTGGCCGCGAAGGGCTCGGTGCCTGCTCGGGCCTCCTTGTGGGCCACGACGATGACGCCGAGCACGCTGCCCTCGCTGTCCAGTGGCACCGCCACGACGTCGTCGCTGACCAGCTCCTTCAGCCACGCTCCGCGGAGCTCGCGGTCGGCGAGGGCGGGGGGGCCGAAGCTCGCAACGCACTCCGCGGCCGCGGGATCAGTGCCGAGATACAGCTGCGCCGAGCGCACCCCGAGCAGCGCGACCAGGTGGGCGATGAGCTCCTCGCCGAGCCGGCCTCGGTCCAGGATGCCGCCGATCGAGGTCACGATCGAGCGCACCGCCTCCAACTCCCACAGCCGAAAGCGCTCGTCGAAGCGGGTGCGCTTGAGCTCTTCGCGCAACGTGAACGCCCGCAGCGCGAGCCGCGCCGCGCCCAGGACCGTTTCGTCGAGGCGTTCCGGCCGCAGCAGCCGCAGCTCCCAGGCGTGCTCATCTCCGCCGATGGCGAGGGAGGTCCACCCATCGGTCGACTCCTCGAGGCTGCGCGACGCGCTCCGGGGCCAGCGCGCCACCACCCGATCGCCGCGTCGGAGCACGCCGACGCCCGAGCCGGTCTCCTCCAGTACCGCCTGAATCACCTCTTCGGGGATTTGGGGGCTGGCGGGACCGCTGATCGCCTGGTCGGCGATGCGCAGCAGGTCACGAAGGGACATCGACCCCGAGCTGCGACCGCGCGGTCCGGCGATCAGGGAAGATCGAGGCGTACTGGACGAGGCCCATGATCTCGAAGGTCTTCGCGATCGTCGGCGTGAGGTTGCAAAAGGCGAGTCGTCCGTTGTCCTCGAGGAGCTTCTCCATGATCTCGAGCAGGATCGAGACACCGATGGAGTTGATGATCCGGGTCCCGTCGAGGTCGATCAGCAGCGTGCGAACGCCGCGTCCGAGCAGGCCCTGCGCGGCATCGGCGATGGCCTGGCCGCCCTCGTTGTTGATGTAGCCTGCGGCCGAGATGACGCCCACCCCGTCGCCGAGGACGTCAGCCGAGAGCTTGATCGTCTCGTTGCTCATGGCGCACTCTCCACGTATTTCGACATCCGCACCAGGGTGAGCCCTGGCCCCGATCGGATCTGCACCTCGTCCATCAGCTCACGGATGAGGGTCAACCCCCAGCCGCGCTTCGGAGTGCAGCCGAACTTCCGGGAGGAGCCGTCGATTGGCGGGTCTTCCGGATCGAAGCCGGCGCCATGATCCTCGACCTCGATGATGAGCCGAGGGCGAGCCTCGTCGTTGTGCCCGGCCAGCCTCACCACCATCGAGCCTCCGCCGTGCTCGATCGCGTTCAGGCAGGCCTCGACAACGGCGACGCTGACGGCCTCGACGCGGGTCTGATCCATGCCCAAGGCAGCTCCGAGAGTCTCGACCGCCTTTGCAGCCACCAGCTCCACGTTCGGCACCACGGGAAGGTGCAGCTCGACCTCCATACCGTGCCCGATACCAAGCGCTACAACTGTAGCAGAACCCTGGCGAGCGTCCAGGCGAGGTGAAGCTGCTGGGTGGGTATTGCGATGGGCATCTGCAGGAGTTGGGCCGACGCCGTCCCGAGCACGACCGTGCCGAACGCAGCGAGCGACAGTCGGATCAAAGCCACGGACCTCATCGAACCACCTCCGGCGAGATGAAGCAGCACGAAGCGTGCCAAAGGTGGGACCCGAATCACACGTTCAGTTCGTTGCAATCTGCAACACATGAGAGGCTCGCAGGTGCTGACGGACCGATTGACGGCTCCCGCATCGCGCGGCGATACGCCCGCCCGCGGATTTCACAGAGAGATCCGACGCAGCCTCCACCTCGTCCGGCATCGCAACCCTTAAATTCTTTTTTGGTTCGATTTGCAAGGAAAAATTCGCAGTGATGACGATCGTCCTCACGACCCGCGACGATCGCCAGAGGCCTGTCCAGGTCCGACCATTGCCGCGTTCCGCGACGGCTCGCCCGTGCCCATGTTGTGATTTGCATCATCTGATGCAGATTGCAACATTCGACGATAGAGCGTGCTGCGGTCAATGCCCAGGATCCTCGCTGCGGCAGCCCGATTCCCGCCCACGGAACGGAGCACCCTTTCGACGTGACGGCGTTCGACCTCCTCGAGGGTGAGCTGCTCCGGCTCACCCAGAGGCGCCGGCTCGAGCCCGTCGAGCCTGAGGTCGTCGGCGGTGATGGACTGGCCGGGGCTGAGCGCGACCGCCGCCTGGATGACGTTCTCGAGCTCGCGCACGTTGCCGTGCCAGGGGTGGGCGAGAAGCGCGGCGAGCGCGTCCCGCTCGAGCTGGAGGCCGGGACGCCCGAAGCGCTCCCCGTAGACCTCGAGAAAGTGGCGCGCCAGGAGGGCGATGTCCGTCCGACGCTCGCGCAGGGGAGGGATTGACACCACCACCACGCGCAACCGGTAGTACAGGTCGCGGCGGAACTCGCCGTCCTCGACCATCCGTTCGAGGTCCCGGTTGGTCGCAGTCACCAGGCGAAGGTCGACCGGTATACGTTCGCGACCACCGAGCCGCTCGAGCTCGCGCTCCTGAACCACCCGCAGCAGCTTGGCCTGCAGGGTGAGCGTGAGATCACCGACCTCATCCAGGAACAGAGTGCCGCCATCGGCGAGCTCTATCTTGCCGAGCCGGCGCTGCACGCCGGTGGCGACGCCCTCCTCGATGCCGAACAGCTCGGACTCGAGCAGGCTCTCGGGCAGTGCGGCGCAGTTGAGCGGCACGAACGGCCCGCCGGAGCGCTGGGAGGAGCGGTGAATGAGCTGTGCCACGCGCTCCTTCCCGACCCCGGACTCGCCGCGCAGCATCACGTTGACATCGGTCGGCGCCACCCGACGCACCAGCTCGAGGACCTCCCGGATCGCAGGCGCCTCGCCGACGAACCCCTCGCGGCGGGCGGTGTCGCGGAGGGCGCGGTTCTCCTCCTCGAGGCGTTGGCGGTCGCGTTCGATGGCGGCGACGGTGCGCGAGGTCGCAACCGAGGCGGCGACCAGGCTGGCGAGGGAAAGCAGGAAGCGCGAGTCGGCCTCCGAGAACGGCGTGCGCCCCTCGCGGGTCTCTTTGTCGCCGAGCACGACCAGCCCGAGCGTCCGCTGCTGCCACACCATGGGCGCCGCAAGCAGCTCGAAAGGCTCCTCGTCGGCGTTCCGCTGGATCCGCACCACCTGGCCGGCGGCAAGGGCCTCGAGACGGTCGGCGGGCAGCAGCGCCCGCACTCTCTCCACCGCCGGCGGCAGCCCGATCGCCCGGACCGCGACCTCGCCACCCCCTGGGTGAAGTGTCGCCACCAGGCCGACTCTGGCGTCGAGGGTCCCGACCGCGCGCTGCAGCAGCTCCTCCGCCAGCTCTTCCTCGTTGCGCACGCCGCCGAAGGTCAACGAGAAGTCGACCAGAGTTTCGAGCTGAAGCTCGCGCCAGTTGCGGTCAAAGGTGCTCATCGCCCGTCCCCAGTGTAGAACGCAACTGCCTGGAGCAGGTTTTCCCAGCGCAGACACAACCGGGCTTCCAGAGGAGCGAAACCGAATCGCAGGCTTCGCCGCGACAGATTGGCGGCCATATGGTGATCCCGGATCTCTGATCGCCGGTCGATGCGGATTCTCACCACCAAGACACCGAGAGGACATTCAAGGCCAGGAGCGCGTTCCCAATCACGGTTCGAAGGGGGCTCCACCGCGTGGGAACGCGATGGGGAAGAACTCAAGCCGCAACCGGAGCCCCGCCGCGCGCAGCGCGGCCCTCTCTCTGCGATGGCTTTGCGATGGCTTGGTGTCTTTGTGTCTTGGTGGTTCAATCTCCGGCTCACCCGCGTCACCGGTCACGGGCGGGGTCAGCCAGCCGGGACGAACTCGACCTCGAACAGTTTCGGCCACAGCTTCCCGGTGATCAGGAAGTGCCCGTCCGTGGGGTTCCAGGCGATACCGTTCAAGACATCGACCCCCTCTCGCTCCGCCGTCGTGAGCAGGCCGGAGGCATCGACCACTCCGGTCACTTCGCCGGTCCCGAGGTCGATGCGGAGGATCGTCTCAGATCCCCAGACATTGGCCCACACCGATCCCTCGGCCCACTCGAGCTCGTTGAGCGACGACCGCGGCTCACCGTCGAGAGTCACCGCGACCCGGCCCAGCGGTTCGAAGGTCCTCGGGTCGCGCAGGGTGAGGACGTCGCTGCCGTCGCTCATGATCAGACGGGCGCCGTCGAAGGTCAGCCCCCACCCCTCGCCCTGATAGCTCAGCTCTCCTACCTTGCGCAGGTCGGGCAGCGACCAGATCAGCGCCCGCTGCTCCCGCCAGGTGAGCTGGATCAGCCGGTCGCCGACCGGCGCGATGCCCTCGCCGAAGAGGTCGCCGGGCAGCCAGGCCTCGGTGCGGACGTCGCCGGTGCCGAGATCGATCCGCCGGACCCGCGACTCGCCGTGCTGGCCGGTGCTCTCGTAGAGCGCCCCGCCGACCACCACCAGGCCCTGGGTGAAAGCGTCGCGGTCGTGGGGCAGGACCCTCAGGACCTTGACTCGCAGGTGCTCCACGGGCGGGACGGGATCCGCCGCCGAGGCCGCGCGCCACAGCCCGACAAGGCCGAGGGTCACCACAACCGCAACCAGATGCCGTCTGCGCACTGGGCGATTGTCGCACGGTGCCAGGCCCGCCTCAGTGCCACGGCGACCAGGATCTCTCCATCTCAACCAACGATACGCGCAGCGCGTCAGAGGAGCCCGCAGGGTAGAGGCCCGCGGCAGGGTCTCGACATCCCAACCACCGTCAACAGCCTCTGCCCTGCCGGCTCCCGGGGCGTGACGCCGCGCCCGATGCGGGGTAGGCTCGCTCGCGAAGGCGAGGCGCATGCGGGTTCTCCTGGTCGACTTCAACCCCTTTGCCGCCGCCGTGACCCCGATCTCGCTGGGTCACCTCGGCGCGGTGCTCCGGCGTGCCGGTCACGAGGTGAGGATCCTCAGCCTCGGGATGACGAGCCGGTTCTCCCCGTCCGGACTGGCAGCGTACCTCTCCGCCTTCGCTCCCGCTCTGATCGGCTTCGGGACCTACCAGCGCAACCTGCACCACGTCAGGGCCCTGGCCCGGCTTGCGAAGCAGGTCGTACCGGGCTGCCGGATCGTGCTCGGCGGCCCCCAGGCGCTGTTCATGCCCGCCCAGTCTCTCGCATCGATGCCGGAGGTCGACTTTCTGAGCCGGGGCGAGGGCGAGCTCGCCATCGCCGCCATCGCCGAAGCCATGGAGGGTGGCGCCGAAGGCACCGCGATTCCCGGCGTGACCTCGCGCCTGCCAGACGGAAGCACGGTGACGGCGCCATCCCCCGAAGGTCCGCCAGACCTCGACACCTACCCCTCGCCGTGGCTCGAGGGGGTGCTCGAGCCCTCGGACTGGAACGAGGCCGTGCTGCTGACCTCGCGCGGCTGCCCCCATGCCTGCGCCTTCTGCATCACTCCGGCGGCGTGCGGGCGGCGCTATCGGGTCCACTCGGTGGAGCGAGTGCTCGACGAGATCGCGTACATCGCGGACCGAGGAGTCGAGCGGCTGTGGTTCGCCGATCCGGACTTCTGCTGCCGGCAGTCGCGGGTGCTGGCACTGCTCGAGGGCATGCTGCAGCGTGGCCTCAAGCTCGGGATGTGGCTCGAGACCCGGGCCGACATGGTCACCCCGGAGCTGATCCGGCTGATGCAGCGGGCCGGCGTCACGACGCTCGCAATGGGCCTCGAGAGCGCGTCGGACCGCGTCAGCCTGGGGCTCGACAAGCGGATCCAGCCGGCGCAGGTCGCGGCCACCGCCCGCACCGCTCTCGCGGCGGGCCTCGACGTCGAGCTGTTCTCACAGTTCGCACTTCCGGGCGAGACCTTCGACGACGCCATGGCGACGCTCGCGTTCGTCGGGGACTGCGGCGTTCCCATCCGCGGCAACAGCAACGCCCAGCAGATGCAGCTCTACTTCGGCTCCGAGATCACCCGCCGGCCCCGCGACCACGGCGTGCGGCCGCTGCGGGAGTTCCCTCCGCACCTCTCGGTGGGCGCCGAGTTCGAGACCGAATGGATGGACCGGCGCGCGATCCGGGCGGTCAAGGCGGCGTGGCGGGCGGCGTCCCTGGACGGCGGCAAGCGGGTGGTGTCGTGACTGAACCGGGTCTTCTCCACGAGCCGGAGCCGCCGTCCGCCCTCTTCCTGCGGCTCGACCATGGAGCCGGGCACGAGCAGCTCAGCCGCCGACTCGCTTGGCTCGCGGCCGTGCTCGAGCACTGCTGCTGGCGGACCCACGTCTGGATCACCGGCCTCGAAGGCCCCGAAAGGTGGAACCGGCTCGAGTCAGTCGCCCGGGTCGCCGCGGCCCACCTCGACCGCCATCCGTATGCCGTCCTCACCCTCCATCCCGTCGTCGCGGTCGCCGCCGGCGACCCCGCGCAGGCCGCGCCATGGTCCCGGGTGCTCGAGGCCGCCCACCCGTACCAGCTCGAGGCCTACCTCGAGCTGGGCGAGGCGCGCCTGCTCTTCGCCCCTGTCTTGACGCCGACGAGCGATGCCGAAGATGCCGCCATTGTCGGCGCGGTGCGCTTCTTCGCCGCCCACTCGGCGCCGGCGATCCTGGCCGTGCCCGACGCCGCTGCCCCCGCGGCGCTCGCCAATGACAGCTCTGACCTGCGGGTGCTGGCGGGGGTCGCCGACACCTCCGGCGCGGACGGGCTCGTGGATCGGCTCGGGGCCCACCACGTGGTCGACGGCGCCCTCGAACGCCTCGCCGACGGCGACCACGACCTGCTGGCGCCGTGCCCGCGCCATCTGGTGCTCGATGAAGCCCGCGGCCACGTCTTTCCCTGCATCCAGGCGTGGCGGGAGGAGAGCTTTGACGCCGCGACCGACGCTCCACCCGAGCGTTGGCCGCCGGAGGGCTGGCTGCCGATCTGCCGGAGATGCATCGCAGGCTCGGTGCTCGCCGCGGGCCCGGACCTGGTCGCCAGCCGGCGGACCGGCGAGGGCCGCGAGCTCGCCGTCCGGCTCGCCGTGGCGCTCTCCCAGAGCGGCGAACCGGCGTTCGCCGCCGACCTCGCCGGCGTGGCGGCCGAGCTCAGCCGAAGCGACGACGAGCGCGCCGCCGCCCTCATCCACCGCGGTCTCAGCCTGCTCGAGTGCGGCCGCCTTCGCGAGGCCGACGAGACCCTGCAGCGTGCCGACCAGTGCACCGAGGACCACGGTCTGGTCGCCCTCCACCGCGGCAGGGTCCAGGTCGCCTGGCGGGACGACATCGAGGCGCTCGAGCGCTTCGACGAGGCGCTCGCGCACCCGAGCCCCGCGGTCCCGGCGGCCGACGTCCACTTCCTCATGGTCCAGTCCCACGTCCGGCTCGAGGAGTACGACGACGCGCGCGCGCACCTGGCCTCTGCGGCAACGCCCGGGCGAGAGGTCCAGATCGCCTTCTTTCACGGCATCTGCGACCTCAACCAGGAGCGCCTCGACGCCGCCCTGAGTCACTTCGAGGCGGCGGACCGGCTCGGCCCGGGACCCGACGACCTCGGCCGCGTGCTGCTCTATCTCGGGACCTGCCTGTCGCGGCTCGACCGTCACGAGGAGGCGGTCGCGGCCCTGCGCCGGGCGGCCGTAGCCGACCCCGACGAGCTCGCGGTCGTCAATCAGCTCGGCTACTGCTACTACCGCCTCAAGCGCCACGAGGAGGCGGTCGCCTGCTTCCGCCGGGCGATCGAGATCGATCCCCGCTCGGCGATCGACTGGGCCAACCTCGGATCGAACTTGCGCGACCTGGGCCGAATCGAGGAGGCGGTGGAGATGTACCGCCGCGCGCTCGAGCTCGACCCCACGCTCGGCTTCGCGAAGGAGAACCTGAATCGGCTGTCCGCCCGGATCTCGAGCCCGCCAGGCTAGCTGCGCCGGCTGATCATCAGCAGCGGGCAGGTGGTGTGCTGGGCGATCTCGAGCACCTTGTCGCCGAACACCTTGCGCCGGCGGCCGAGACGCTGCATGCCGAGAATCAGGAGGTCGGCCTCGCCGGACCGCCGCACGACCTCGTCGACCATGTCGTCGCCCAGGGTGACGGCTGCGGTGCTGACGCCGGGGGCCTCGTCGCGCGCGAGCTTGTGCAGCTCGCGACGCGCGTCACGCTCGGCGGCGGCGTCGGTGGTCGACGGCAGGACCCTCAGGTAGGTGACCTCGCGCTGCGCGGCCCGGCAGAAGTTGCCGATCAGGCGGGCCCGGATCGGGCTCTGGTCCCGCCGGCCACCCGCCGGGACGAGGATCTTCCCAACCTCGTCGACGTTCCAGTCGTTCGGCGCGCGCAGGATGACCACGTCCCCCTCGACCTGGCTCATGAGCTCCTCGAGCGGTCCGGTCATCAGCGACTTGCCCAGCGAGCCGACCCCGAGCAGCAGGCTCTCGCAGCGATAGTGCTGGGCGACCCGCGTGATCTCGCGCCACGGGTCCTCGCTGACCGTGATCAGCGCGTCCGGTCTCAGCTCGGCCTCGAAAGCGGTCGACAGCGCGCCGCCGAGGATCGACTGGGCGTCCACGAGCTGCTGTGGCAGCTCGCCGCCGGACCACGCCTCCGGCGGGCGGACCACCGACAGGAGCAGGACGCGGGCCACCGAGTGCGGGGCGATGGCGTCGGCCATTGCCACCAGGGTCCGGGCGCTGGCGGGGTTGGCGATCGGCACCAGGACCAGCGGGCTGCGGCCGCGCAGCCGGAGCAGCTCGGGGTCGAGCGCCTCGGCGGAGGCGTCCACCACCGAGGCCCCCGGCGCGAGCTGGGTCACGTACAGGACCGCCCCGAGGCTCAGCCACAGCGCCGCCAGTGCGCCGGCCGACGGCACCGCCACCGACTGGAAGAGCGCCAGCGCGACGCACGCCACCCCTCCGACCGCGGGCACCAGCGGAAAGGCCGAAGTCAGGAAGGGGCTGGCGCTGCCGGCGCGCTTGCGGGCCAGGTAGGCGATGGCGTGGGCGAGCGCGAAGCTGGCGAGGAAGACCAGGCTCGCCATTGCGCCGGCGGCGGCCACGTCGGGGATGGCGACCAGCACGAAGGCGACCGTGCCGGCGGTGAGCTGGATCGCCGGGATCGGCGTCCCGCTGCCCCGTGAGAGGCGGTCGAAGCGGCGCGGCAGCGTGCGGTCGGTGGCCATCGTCCTGGCAAACCGCGAGGCCGCGAGCAGGTTCGCCTGCAGCGCCGACAACATCGACAGCAGCCCGGCCACGACCACCAGCCAGTAGCCGGTCGGACCGAGGAAGTTGCGTCCCGCTATCGCGATCAGGGTCTCGGGATCGCGCGCCGCGGCCGCGCTGACGGGCTCTCCCGGAGTGCCCACGCCGACCACCAGGAAGAGCAGCGGCAGGTAGATCACCAGCGCCGCGGCGAGGGACAGGATCATCGCCCGCGGGATGTTGCGCTCGGGCCGCTTGACCTCGCCGCCGACCGCCGCGATCAGGTCGAACCCCTGCAGGGCGATGAAGGTGTAGCCCATCGCCTGCACCAGACCCTGGCCGCCCTTGTGCAGGAACGGCCGGAAGCTCGCGCTCAGCTCCTCGAGACCGGGCGGATGCGCGATCAGCACCCAGAACCCGCCTGCGATGACGATCGTGAACATGACCAGCTTGCCGATCGTCTCCCACTGTCCGCCACCCGCGGCCGACCGCATCAGCCGCCACGTGTAGAAGGCGACGGCGGCAAGTGCGTACAGCAGCATCGCGAAACGCGCGCTGAGCCACCCTGGCGGCGTGCCGCCTGCCGCGAGCACCACCTGCTTGAGGACCGGGACCAGGAAGACCGCGAACCCGAGGGCGTACAGGACCGCGGCCACCACCGAGGCGAACCAGACCACCCAGCCGACCGCGAATGCAGCCTCCACCGTGAGCACCTTGCGCGCGTAGGTGTAGGTGCCGCCGGACTCGGGGAAACGCGAGGCCAGCTCCGAGAACGACAGGGCGGTGAGCAGGGCGATGCCGCCGTTGAGGGCGAACGCGAGGATCGCGCTCGGGCCGGTCGTGGCGAAGGCGACACCGGCGAGTGCCAGCACCCCGCCGCCGACGATCGCCCCGACGCCGACGCCGGTCGCGTCGAGCAGCCCCATGGTCCGGTGGTCGGAAGCGCTCGCCTTGGGCATGTGCCATTGTCACATCAATCCAGGCGCTGCGCGCCTTGATTGAAAAGGCCTGCGGCAGCGACCCGGTTCAGCCTTTGGCCGTCGCGACATTCAGAGTATTCCTGTACCATGAGACAGGATTCCGCATGACGAGTCACCGACTGTCCTCCGTGCTTCTGCTCGGCGCTTTGATCGTGCCGTCCGGGTCCCACCGAGAGCCGGTCGACGAGCAGCTCATCGCGGCCTACTCGCAGATTGAGGCTTCCCCGGGCACGCTCCCGGCCAGCTTCCGAAACGAGGTGAGATACCTTCTGCAATCAGGGGACGTCAGCACAAGAACACGTGTAAGGGAATTCCTGCTTGAGAATCTCAGGTGGATCGATGTCCGGCAGCTCGAGGACATTCTTCTCGAGTCCGATTCCATAGACAGGCGAGGGTACGGGAGGCACCTTCTCGGATACTACGAGACCCTCGTGTTGAGCCGCGACGAGAGGATTGCGCTCTACCTCTCGGCGATGACAACCGGCGAAGCGCAGTACCCTCGCGGCTTTGGCCTGCCCAGGACCGTTGCGATGTTGGACGCGAGCAGACAGGGGTTGACCGAGCTCCGAGAACCGATCATCGCGGCCCACGCCTCACTTTCAGGCGGCTACAAGTCCAGTTACCCACTCCCCTACTTCCTCATCAGGCTCGAGCTGGCCGCCGGCGCCGAGAATCTGTGGGCTGCAGGTGGGGCGGCCTTCGAGAAGCTGTCGGAGTGGGATCCGAAGACGTACTGCGACCGGATTCTCAGCGATGGGGTATTCCGCACTGCAGTCTCGGAGTTCGCACATCAAGCGTGCGCGAAGAGCCCGTTCGACGGGAGCCAACCCGCCGGCTGCGAATGGGTGTGGGTCGTCTACAATCATGTCAAGGTCATCAAGGGCTATAACCGTCGCTGGCCGGGCGGTTGTGAGTCTGGGATAGGTGATCTGCCTTTCCGTGGCACGACCATCGGGAGCTATCGCCCTCCCAAGACGGAGCACCGCGCAACCCCGGGCCAGACGCAGTAGGTGTTCCCCTGAGCTCCCCATCGAGGGGGCAGCGGGGTTTACGACCGTCTGCCCGATCCGCGGCGCGAGTCCCTTACGCGCGGCCTCCGGCCGCGGTGCCTCCCCGAGATGAGCGGGCGGCCGTACGGCAGCCGCCCACCCTCTTCAACCCCTGAGCCTGCAAATCCCACCAGCATGACGGCTGCGGACCGAGGGAGACCGCGATCTGCGGCACTTTCTTGAACTCGCTTGATCAACGTAGCTCGGGCTACGCCTCACTCGCTCGCCCTTCGAAATCGCCACAGCTCACGGCCCCTCTCGGCCCTCGCTTCGCCATGTGGTGAGATATGCAGGCTGGCCCACGACCGATCTCCGCTCCCTTCGGTGAGGTCGGCCCCGCCACGAAACACCGAAAGAGCCGCCCCAAGGGCGGCTTTTGAGGGTGGAGAGTGGCGCCCACGTACGACCCCGGAGCGCCAGGAGAAGGGACTTGCTCGCCGCGAGAGCGAGCGGTTCACGGTTGTGCCCGAGGGGGTCGCAGGCGCAGCTTGCTGCGCCGGAGAGGGTGGTGGGCGGGCTACAACC
>Ga0315540_10001164_pt1 | contig 15096 bp, 13 predicted proteins | sample SalMarSW160110MG_FD_203677 | JGI IMG/M metagenome (GOLD analysis project Ga0315540, IMG submission 203677) | Salt marsh sediment microbial communities from the Plum Island Ecosystem LTER, Massachusetts, United States - Salt Marsh Sediment SW1601-10 ... | reverse complement strand
ACCTGGACGAAGTCATCCTCCCGGTAATTGACGGCGATTTCGGCCCCCAGTCTCCGGCAGGCAGCGCACTTCTCCCCCGTTCCCGCGGTGGCAAAGACCCTCGCGCCCCGTTGCTTCGCCATCTGGACAGCGGTGGTGCCGATTCCGCCCGAGCCGCCGTGCACCAGGAAGCTTTCTCCCTCTTTGAGGGATGCGCGGTCGAAGACATTGGTCCATACCGTGAAGAAGGTCTCGGGGAGGGCGGCCGCCTCCTCCATTCGAAGCCCGGACGGAACGGGAAGGCACTGGCCCGCCGGCGCTGTCACAAATTCGGCATAGCCACCGCCGTTGGTAAGTGCGCATACCCGGTCTCCCAACGACCATCGGGAGACATCGGCGCCCACGGCCGAGACCTCGCCGGCGACCTCGAGACCGAGGAGGGGCAATGCACCGGCCGGAGGGGGGTACTTCCCCTCACGCTGCATGGTATCCGGGCGGTTGATCCCGGCCGCGTGCACCCGGATCAATACCTCCCCGGAGCCGGGGACGGGGGCCGGCCCCTCCTTCGCCACCAGGACCTCTGGTCCGCCGGGCCGTTCGGCATCGATATAGCGCATGGCGTTTCTTTCCTTTCTATGGCATTAATGTTTGATCCGCATTTCGGGAAAAGGGGTCATATCTATTTTAATTGAGTTCGAACTGCCAATCCTGATATTTCCCAATCACCCCAAGGAACACTACTCCTCATTATTGTCAATATTTTCTATCATGCCACACAGCGAGGAACAACCGCGGAGACGTAAAGAAGGACGGGGTTGAAATTAGGTGTTTCTTTTTTCAATTGTTTGGCTATATCCATTTAAATCCGATTCGGGCCGGAATGGTAAAAGATTTAGAATCACTTGACAGATATACCTGCAAGTGTGAGCACGTCCATAAGAAATAACTCAAAACGCTTTTTGGTTTCTTGGTTTTTGTGGACGTTCCCACTGTTCATTTTCGTTCCACACTCTAATCCAAAGTTTCAAGATTGAACAACGCCTCCCGTTTTCTCCGAAGTCAGGCGAATGCCCTGAATCGCTGATATCTTCTATCGAGGAGGTCAGGATTCGGCCTCAACTCTGTCGGCCGTGGAACAATGAGTTTTTGCAGATGCAGGCCTTGCAAACCATGCAGTAACATCGGGCCGTCTTTCTCTTTGAAAATATCCTCCCGAACCTCGATCACATAGTCCGGTCTGACACCCAGCAATAGTCGGTCGAAGGCCGCATGATGGAGTTTACAGAGAGAAATGCCGTTCTTTACAATAGGCTCGCCGTCCGGTTCCCCGTCGGGGATAATATGAGCGGCTTCCAAGAGTTCCAGGTGCCGAAGGCGGCAAAATGCGCACTGTTCACGGTAAGCACGAAGAACCCTCTCCCTGAATCCTTGCTGGTGCAGCCGATTCCTCACAGAAGAGGTGATATAGGCTCTTCGGGCCTCGGCCCCTGTATCTGAAACACCCGCGGACTCCGCCCCGACCTCCCACTTCGGACCAATGAGCGACAGATCATCCACCGCGACCTTGAACGTCAGGCTCTCCGGGTCGTCACCAACAATAAAGACCGGCCAGACTGCAAGATATTTGCCCGGTACCACACCGTGTAAATGATAGGAAAAGGGGTCATACCTATTTAATGTGGTTCGGGTTGTGGCGGCTTCAAATTCCTTGTCGGGAAAAAGGCGGACTGCTGTCTCGATCAGTGCCGGCTTTTTCATCAAAAAGCCTCACCTCCCGTGGGTTGTCCGTTTGCAAAAGAGACGGTATATGAGTTTTCAGTAATCCTCTGAAAGAATTATGTCAAATGATTTCCAAGCATTGGCCGCAGACCAGGCTTCGCACAAGGCTACGACCCGGCAGGCCCATACAGACATACGCAGACTTTCCGTCCAGTTCTCTTCTAAATCATACCGGATGGTTTTGACAGATATGGTCACAAGCAAAGCGTTTTTTTTGTCTGGGAAAAGGGGTCATACCTATTTTAATTGAGACCCTACTGGGATGAACCCTATGAATTGAACCAATAATATGCCGATTTATTCACCATTTTCACCTGAGATACATTCTGGAGATCACAACCCTAACCAATCCTGTGATAAGAGACTATACGGGATGGCCAAGTGCGGGGACATGCGCATGTTATGGCAAGATGATGACGACAGCCACGAGGATGACATTAAAGGGGTGAAAAATGGTGCTCCCCGTGGAGATGGGTGCACTGATCAATCCGTCTTTGATTGGCGAAACCATCATGAGCGTCGCGGAACCGGTGAGTCCCGAGTGCCAGGTGCAGCCCGGACCCAGATAGGCAGCGGCCACCAGGACGCGATAATCCACTTTCGGGTTCCTGCGAACAATAAACAGGGCCAGGACATAGGCGATCATGGTGAGGATAAGTACGATTACAAAAGAGTCAGGAATCCATTTTTCTGTTCAATTCGTCAAACCAGCGCCCAAATTCCTGAGGAAGCCCTGCCCTCCTGTTTCATTGCTCTCGGCCATGATTTCCTCCATAAGATAAAGTCTATTGCCGGTCTGAAAACGGTCCTTTTTGGATCTCAGATGGAGAAAAAGTCTTCGTCACCTCCTTTATTTTATTGTTGCTGTAACCCCGCACTGATCGACGGGTCGCGGAGCACCTGCCCGCCAACAAAAAAACCCCTCCCGCGGATATGCCGCAACAGGGGTTTTTTATCGTCAAGTTCACAGTCAACCCTTTTAACTCACGAAATGTTCGTTAAAAGCATCGCTTAATCCATATGTTTCGTTCACTTGATATTATATTGACTTTATTTTGTCAAGATAAAAATAAGCGTTCAATCTTAGATTGCACTTTTACTCATTGCTCTACTACGAGTGGTGCCGCTTCTGATAGATCCTCACGGCGCGGTTGTGCTCTTCCAGTGTCTTTGAAAAATGATGGGTGCCGTCATTTTTAGATACGAAATAGAGGTAATCCGTGCGGGCAGGGAAAAGCACGGCCTTGATGGATTCCAACCCCGGGCTGGCTATGGGACCTGGAGGCAGCCCCCTGTTAAGATAGGTATTGTAGGGTGAAGGGTGTTCCAGGTCCTTCCGCCTCAGATTGCCTGTAAAGGATTTGAGGCCGTAGATCACGGTCGGATCGCTTTCAAGACGCATCTTCTTTTTCAGACGGTTGAGGAAGACACTCGCAATCAGGGGCCGTTCCTCGGACCGGCCTGTCTCTTTCTCTACGATGGACGCCAGTGTCACGACTTCTTCGAGAGACATGCCGCACCTTCTTATGCGCGCGCTCAGGGGCGCGACGGCCTGCCTGAAACGCTTGACCATGACGTCAATCACGGCCCTGGCGGCAAGGCCACGGCTGAACTCATAGGTATCGGGAAAGAGGAATCCCTCAAGACCCGGGCCTGAAAAACCGTATTCTTCGGCGAGCTGCGGGTCTCCGGTCAATGCCAGGAATTTCCGTTCATCGACGAGGTTTTCTTCAGCCAGAACGGCCGCGATGTGTCTGCGATCATACCCTTCAGGGATGGTGACGGAATAGAGGATACTCTTTCCACGCATAAGGATATTGAATATCTTGGAAGGAGGCATGGAGGTGCTCAGGAGGTACTCCCCGGTCTTTATGTCACTCCCATACCCTTTGAAACGGCCCCATAATTCGAAGAGGACTCTGCTCCTGATGAAGCCCTTTGCCTCTAGGTCCCTGGCCACCGCCTTGAGCGTTACCCCTTCGCGGACCTGGAATACCTTGGGATGGCCGCCTTTTCCTGGAGGGGTTATGAGGTAATAGCCAAACCCAAAGGCAATGGATATGACGAGTAGGAAAAACAACCCTGCGGAAAGCAGAAAAAGCTTCTTCTTGTGCGCTAGCAACGGCATGATAAGTTAATGTAATCCTTATTCATTTTCCTATGTAGTGGCTCAAGACCGGGCCGCCGCCTATCCATTCTTTTCTGAATGGTTCCTGGGCCGTATCGAAAGAACGGGGCACACGGCGCCCCGGACCGCACGGGCCGTGGTGGAGCCCACAAACACGGTCTCCATGAGACCCTGCCCCCTGAAGCCCAGAACTACCAGATCCATGTCATTAACCAATGCATATTTGGCCAGTTCCTCATGGGGCTGTCCCGCCAGGAGAGAGATCTTGGGCGAGCACCAGTTCAGGGCCTCCTTCGGGATCATGCTGTTCATCTTTTCCTTGAGTTCCACACGCAAGTCCTCTCGATTCAAAGCAGCCGGGTCTGTCTGAAGTTTCAGGAGGTCCCTGTAAACAGAAGGTTCGATGACATGTACCAGATGAAGTTCGGATTGAAATTGCTGTGACAGACTGAGGCCATGTTCAAAGGCCAGGTCCGAGTCGGGAGAAAAATCCAATCCCACGAGAACCTTATCGAAACTGACCTTCTCAAACGCAACCTTTTGCATTCCATGTGCCGCGCTACGTACGACCAGCAACGGGCAGTGCAGTCTCCTCATCAAACGTTCCGTAACCGAACCCATAACGAGCCGCTTCAGGCCGGAACGCCCATGGGTTGCTGAAATGACCAGATCGACCTCCTTTTCCACGGCCAGTGCTTCTATCTCATGGGCCGTACGACCTTCCGCAACCAGGGGCGCCCATTCAATAGAATACTCGCGCATGAGATCGCCGAGGCCTTCCTCCGCCTGGGTCCTTATGCTCTTCCTGTCCAGTCCTCCATCTCCCATGGCCTCGCCATAGACCGCAACGGCGGGCAAATCCACCACGTGGCAGACATAAAGCATGGCCCCGAACTCTCTGGCCAAGGCCACCCCATAAGGGACTGTGAATCTGGAGCACTCTGAAAAATCCGTCGTGCACATAATCCTTCTCAAATGCACTCGCATGGTCACACCCTCCTTTCTGTCTACCCCTTTAAAGTGTTTGCGGATCACCACGCATCAAAAGAAAACATGATTGTTCAGCTCAAAATTCCACGGCAATATTGAGGGCGAAATGCCCAAAGCAGTTTACGAAAGAGACGGGTTCTGCTGTTTGACGGCTGTCGCTTGTGTTGTCGTATTTGACTCAAATTCAAAATCTACGAAGCAAGATGGGAAGGAACTTGAACCTTTTGAATTATAGGAAATCCGGTCAAAAAGTGTCAAGAGATTTGGGGCGAGGAAAAGGCCTTGTTTTTTTCTCTGAACGGACTTATATTAAGATATTTTATGATTCAGTCTGTTCATCGACTTCAATCCTTTGTCTAATCTCGACACACAGGCCCAATCATCCCGTATCTCTAAGAAGGAGAATTTGCTGGTGGATTTTAAGATGATATCAAAGTTGCAATGGCCGAAGTTCGACCTCGGAAAAATAGAGTGGCCGAAGTTCGATATTTCCCGAATTCAATGGTCCAAAATTCCTAAATTAAGAATTGGTGATTCTGTTTCCAAACTCCCCATTGTTCAGGGAGGAATGGGTGTGGGGATATCGCTGTCAGGGTTGGCTTCCGCAGTGGCGAATGAAGGAGGCATAGGCGTAATCGCTGCAAACTCAATAGGTATGCTTGCCCCTGATTATTATGCCAAGCACAAAGATGCCAATGCTATTGCCTTAAGAAAGGAGATCAAAAAGGCGCGAGAGAAGACCTCGGGCATCATCGGGGTCAATATTATGGTGGCCGTGCATGATTTCGATGCCCTTCTTATGGTCGCAATCGAAGAAAAAGTCGATATGGTCTTTCTTGGGGCCGGACTCCCGATCAAGGGGATTCCTGTTGGAAAGCTCAGGTCAGCCGGAGTCAAAGTGATTCCTATTGTAAGCTCAGCAAGGGCGGCAGGGCTTATCTTCAGATCCTGGTTGAAAAGGTATGATGATGTCCCCGATGGTGTTGTTGTGGAAGGGCCGAAGGCTGGGGGGCACCTGGGATTTAAAAAGGATCAAATCGATGATCCCGGATACGCGCTTGAATGTATTTTGCCCGACGTAGTCGCCGAGATAAAGACCTATGAGGATAAACTACGCAGGACCATCCCTGTAATCGCCGCGGGCGGCGTTTATACCGGCGCCGATATCTACAAACTTTTCAAGCTTGGAGCAAGCGGTGTACAGATGGGGACACGGTTCGTGGCCACACGTGAATGTGACGCAGACATCAGATTCAAGGAGGCCTATGTCTCCTGCAAGGAAGGCGATATAGAAATTATCAAAAGCCCTGTCGGCATGCCGGGCCGGGCTATCCGGAACAAGTTCCTGATGGATATTTCAGCCGGGAAAAGCAAGGGCCACAAGTGTGCCTGGAAATGCCTCAAAAGCTGTGAAATCAAAACCGCGCCCTATTGTATCTCTCTTGCGCTTAATAATGCCAGAAAAGGGGATCTGGAGGAGGGCTTTGCCTTTGCCGGAAGCAATGCCTTCAGGGTTGACAAGATAATTTCGGTAAAGGAATTGCTCCAGGAATTGAAAGCACAATATCTGTGCGCCGAAGAGAATACGGCCGGCAGCCTCAGGATCGAATATGAAAAGGCCCTTAGAAGGCTTGCGTCCCTTAGAGATGAGTATGTAATGGCGCTAAGAATGGGACTTAGTTCCCTGAGTGATGAATATGGTTGGGATATTGAGAAGAAAGCCACAATATTGCGCGAAGAGTATGTAGTAAAGGCCATGGATCGGATCAGTTCTCTCAAAGACGGCTACTTGAAGACGGTGGACAAGGCCAACCTCCTAAAAGCAGAGCTTGTGGAGCTGTTTGAGCGCTATTCATTGGCCAACAGTCTTCACACCGAAAAAATTTGAAAAAAGCCTTTACGGTGGATCTAATCAAACAAGTTTGCGGCCTCAAGTTTTTTACTTACTTGCGGACATCCTCATACCCGCTGCCCGGTTGAGAAAGGGCGCCGGGGGAGCTACTCCCTCAAGTTCCTTCGGGCAAGTTTCCGGTACCTGATTCGGTGGGGCTGTGCGGCGGCTTCCCCGAGTCTTGCCTTTTTATCCGCTTCGTACTCCGTGTAATTGCCGTCGAACCAGGCAACTTTGCTGTTCCCCTCAAAAGCCAGGATGTGGGTCGCGATCCTGTCCAGAAACCAGCGGTCATGGCTGATGATAACGGCACAGCCCCCGAAGTTTTCAAGGGCCTCTTCAAGCGCCCGCAACGTGTTCACATCGAGATCATTGGTCGGCTCGTCCAGCAGAAGGACATTGGCCCCTTCCTTCAAGATTCGGGCAAGATGCACACGGTTCCGCTCCCCTCCTGAAAGGTTGCCCACCTTTTTTTGCTGATCGGTCCCTGAGAAATTGAATCTTGCAGCATAGGCCCGGGAATTCACCTGCCTGTTGCCGAGCGGTATAGTATCCTGCCCGTCCGAAATGACTTCCCATACGGTCTTATCAGGGGGAAGGGCGTCGCGACTCTGGTCCACGTAGGCCAGCTGCACGGTTTCGCCTATCCTGAATTCCCCGGAGGTGGCTTTTTCTTTCCCTGTAATCGCCCGGAACAGGGTGGTCTTCCCCGCGCCATTGGGCCCGATGACTCCCACGATGGCCCCGGAGGGGATAGAGAAGGAGAGGTTCTCTATCAAGAGACGGTCGCCGTATGCCTTGCTGAGATTCTTGGCTTCTATGACCACTTCGCCAAGGCGGGGACCGGGCGGGATGTAGATTTCCAGGTCCTTTCCCCGCTTTTCGTTCTCCTGGCTCAACAGGGATTCATAGGCGCTGATCCGCGCCTTTGCCTTTGCGTGCCTTCCTTTGGGAGACATCCTGATCCACTCCAGCTCCCTCTCCAGGGTTTTCCGGCGCTTGCTTTCTCCCTTCTCCTCAAGTTGCAGCCTCTTCTGCTTCTGCTCCAACCAGGAAGAGTAATTTCCTTTCCAGGGGATGCCCTCACCCCGGTCAAGTTCCAGGATCCAGCCCGCCACATTATCGAGGAAATAACGGTCATGGGTTACTGCAATCACGGTGCCTGCGTAGCGTTGGAGGTGCTGCTCCAGCCAGGCAACAGACTCTGTATCGAGATGATTGGTCGGTTCGTCAAGAAGAAGGATATCCGGTTTCCGGAGGAGAAGTCTGCACAGTGCCACACGCCGTCTCTCTCCTCCTGAAAGCACGTTCACCGGTGTTTCCCCAGGGGGACAGCGGAGGGCATCCATGGCCATCTCAAGCTGTGCATCCAGATCCCATGCCTCTAGGGCATCAATCTTTTCCTGGACCTCTCCCTGTCGCTCGATCAGCTTGTTCATCTCCTCCTCGGACATGGGATTGGCAAACTGCTCGTTGATACGGTTGAACTCGTTGACCAGGGCAACGGTTTCCTTCAGCCCCTCTTCCACAATATCCCGAACCGTTTTCGTGTTGTCCAGTTCCGGTTCCTGATCGAGAAGGTCTACTGTAAGACCGGAGGAAATACTGGTCTGTCCATTGAATTCTTTGTCGACACCTGCGAAAATTCGCAGAAGGGTGCTCTTCCCTGAGCCGTTAAGGCCCAGAACGCCTATTTTTGCGCCATAGAAAAAGGAGATGGAGATATCCTTTAAAACCGGTTTCTTGTCATAGTTCTTGCTTACCTGGATCATGGAATAAATGATCTTGTTCGGTTCCTGGCCCATTGGGTTTGATACCCTCCGTGAATAAGATATTGGTCTCAGCTCTCCCCGATAATAACCGCTTTCTGTTTCTCCTTCCCCTTGGGATTTTTTTCCACAAAGATTTTTTCCCCGGTAAAGGGATTCAATCCCGTATGGTACATGAGGGTCGAATAGGTAGAGGGAGCGGGGGTAAATATCTGTATCTGCTCGGGTTTAATTCGAAGCTTTTCATTTACGAAGGCTTTCAAGTTCCGCATATCATCAAGATTGCATCCCGGGTGTGCTGCGATCAGGTAATAGGTCAGAAATTGCTTTTTTTGAACTGACTTTGACAAACGGTCAAAGAGCGTCTTCAGTTCAAGAAGCGAATCCGTATCAGGTTTCCCCATTAAGTCGAGTACGTTTCTTCGGGTGTGCTCCGGAGCTACTTTCATCTGGCCGGATACATGGTGGGACACAATCTCTTCAAGGTACTTTGTACAATGCCTTCGATCATTAAACAACAGATCGTACCTGAGACCGGAGGCGATGAAGGCCTTTTTTATCCCGTCAATCTGCCGGATTTTGGTTAACAGCTCAATCTGCCTGCTGTGGTTGGGCTTGAGATTCGGACAGATTTCGGGAAACAGGCATCTCCTGTCGGTACAGCTTCCCTTTTCAAGTTTCTTTCTGCACTCGAAACCATACATGTTGGCGGTCGGGCCACCGATATCCGGAATGTATCCCTTGAAATCCGGTAACCCCACGATCCGTTCAGCCTCCCTTATAATTGACCTGATACTCCGGGACTGGACCGTCCTTCCCTCGTGAACCGCGATGGCGCAGAAATTACATTCGCCGTAACATCCTCTGTGTGTCGGGATGGAAAACCTGATGGTATCCATGGCCCTCACATGACCGTTCTTTTTGTAAAAGGGATGGAGGTCTCTTTCAAAATCCAGTTCATATATCCTGTCGAGTTCTCTCTCCGACATGATGTGCGACGGCGGATTATGGACGAGGTACCTGTTTTGATGTTTCTGAACAAGGCCCCTCGCATTTACCGGATCATTATTGTGATAAAATGTGTGAAAGCTCTCAATAAACTTTCCCTTATCATTCAGTACTTCCTCATATGAGGGGAGTTCTATATAATCATCGGGTTTCTCCCCGGAGATGTAGCATATGCCCCTGATGTCCCGGTATTCCGCGCCGGCGTCCATTGCCCTTGCCAGGCTGACGGCGCTCTTTTCCCCCATCCCGTAAACGAGCAGGTCGGCCTTTGAATCAAAGAGTATCGACCTCCGGATACGATCCGACTTAAAGTCATAATGGCTTATCCGTCTCAGGCTCGCCTCCATACCTCCCAGTACTATTGGGGTACTGCTGCCCTTGAAGTGGTGCTTGATAAGATTTGTGTAAACGATAACCGCCCTGTCCGGTCTCCGGTTGTTGATCCCACCGGGCGTATAGTCATCCGATTTTCTTCGTTTTCCCGTGGCCGTGTAGTTGGCGACCATGGAATCAACGGCCCCGGCGGTAACTCCCCAGAAAAGCCTTGGCGAACCGAGACGTGTTATGTCTTTTCCTGATGAGACATCCGGCTGGGCGATTATTCCGACCTTAAATCCGGCGTCTGAAAGGACCCGGCCTATTACAGCCGTACCCATGTAGGGAGAATCTATATAACTGTCACCTGAGACAATGATGATGTCAGGCTGATCCCACCCGAGTTTTCGCAGTTCGCTTTTTGTGGTTGGTAAAAAGGGCATAAGAATCAGTAGATTGTGTCAGTCAGCCGTGAATGGTTTTGACCCTCCCCACAAGGCCGTTTTCCAAGCGAACCTTGATCCCGTGGGGATGTGTGGCGGATTTTGTCAGGATATCCCGGACAATGCCTTCGGTAAGCTTTCCGGTTCTCTGGTCCTGCTTCAATACAATGGAAACTTTCAGGCCGGCTCGAATATCGGCTCTTGTTCTTCCGTCAGTCATTTTACCACCAGACCTTCTTTACTCATTTTTATGTTTTCCTCCAGCCTTTTATGGCCCGGAAGGTAATGCCTGACGTCAAGGTATAGTGCCATCAGGGTTTTTCTGCAAGCCAGATTGTGTGCCTGCCGCCTTTTCCGGATTTGCGGGCCCGCACGGTTACGGTTTCCGTCTGGAATCCGCACTGCTTCAGGCGACGGTTAAATGGTTCGTCTGCTCCGGAAGACCAGACGGCCAGGATCCCTCCGGGGCGGAGAGCGGAAAAGGACGTTTCCAGACCGGATATCCCGTAAAGGCGGTCATTGGTTTCCCTGGCAAGCCCTTCAGGACCGTTGTCCACATCAAGAAGTATGGCATCCCAGGCGGATGTTTTTCCCCTGATGGTTTCCGCCACATCCTCTTCTTTCACGGTTACCCGGGGGTCCTCCAGCGGCATTCCTGCAAGGTGCCCCAGGTATTGCCGGTTCCATCTCACGACATCCGGGATCAGCTCGGATACGGTGATGCGTGTATCCGGGCCCGATTGTTCAAGTGCTGCCGCCAGGGTGTAGCCCATGCCGAGGCCTGCAACGAGAATCTTCAGGCCGGATTTTCGTCTTATGCGGCCATATGCGAGTGTTGCCAGCGCATCTTCGGAACCATGGACGCGGCTGTTCATCAGTTCTGATCCTGCGGTTCGGATGGAGAATTCCCCGCCTCGCTTCAGCAGTGTGACTTCACCTTCATGTCCGCGGACTACCGCCCGGCCGATCTCTTCCCAGGGGATCATACGCTTCTCCTCAACCAGCAGATGAATAGTGCAATCTGCATGTTTCTGTTTTTCGGCTTATACCCTATCATGATAGAAATAAAGGGGGACGTAAAGGGGGGGCGGGGTTGAATTTAGTAGTAAGGAAAAAACAAGGATTCCAGAAAATACCCTGGGCTAATTGAAAAAATATCTCCGGTGACAACAGCCCGCCGGCCAGGGAGATGATTGCAAGGTCTTTGATCAAACTCAACAGCTTACCGATGGAATACCCCTCAAAGTCGCGCATGTTTTCCGCATACCGCAATTGCCAATCCTGCGGCTCCCCCATCGCATTGTCAGAGTGCGGGAGCTGGCCTCTCAAGCTCCCATTCCCCGGTTTTCAGGGTCTTCTTTCGAGATCATCCGTACCTTGAGTTCCCCGCTCCGCACATGCAGATCGCTCTGCGGGAAGGGGATCTCGATGTTTGCCCCCTTCAGTTTGTACCAGATGGAGAAATAAAGGGCACTGCGGATAAAAGGAGTCAACCATGGCTCATCGATCCAGACGCGGAGCTGAAAGTCGATCGAACTGTTTCCATATTGTCTGAAAAGGACATCGGAGGGAGGCTGATCCAGGACCTTGCGTTCTTCCCTGGCCGCATCGAGAAGGATATCCCGCACCTGGTTGGGGTCGGAACCGTAGCTTACTCCCACGGGAATGTCCACCCGAACGAGCCGGTCACGGTAACTGAAATTGGTCACCTGTGACCCCACCAGATCGCTGTTGGGGATGATGATGTCAAGGCCTGCTCTGGTGCGTACAACGCTGCTCCGAAGTCCGATGGTGATGACCTTTGCGTCCGTTTCCCCAATCCTGATAATATCAGCCTGCTTCACTCTTCGCTCAATAAGGATGATGAGGCCGCTGGCAAAATTGTTTACCACATTCTGCAGCCCGAACCCGACACCGATACCCAGGGCGCCAAGGACGATTTTCAATGTGGACAGATCAAAACCCAGAGAGCTGAGACCCACAAAGAATCCGATGACCACGAGACAATAGCGCACCAGGGTCTCGAGACTCGTACTCGTGGTGGGATCAACCCCGATACCGGGCAGAAAACGGGAGCCCAGAAGACCTGAAAAAACCCGCGCACCTATCACAAAGGCCGCCATCAAGCCCAGGGCCAGCAAGATGGAAAAAACGGATATATCGGTAGCGCCGAATTTAAAGAACGGGTGTCCCAGCCAGCCTGCAATGCCGCCGAGCAACCCCAGTTGCTGCAGGATGACCAGCACAAAAACAGAGGGGATAATCACCCTTCGAATCCTGCGGCGCCGACTTCCCGGCGGGAGGGATTCCTTGCTCAGGGAGATGAGCAGTCGGTAGAGGAGAAAAAAAAAGAGAATGGGAATAAGTCCGAAAGGGTGTCCTGCCGTCTTGGACATCCGGCTCCAAATCCCGAAGAGCGAGTAGAATAGAATAGCCCACAAGGGCCAGAAAGAGACGCCCAGAAGCTCCAAACCTATCTTCAATCCCCGCGATTCTGTGAAGCCCGGGGATTCACGGTATCTGCGGAGGGTGCGGGCAGTAAGCACTCCCGGCAGATAGGAAATTATTGAAATGACTATAAGAAGTGCGGCGTTGCGCACCCAGGGTTGGCCAGCCAGGATGTAAAGGTGATGTACTACTGTGCTAAAGACCTGATTCATGGTTTGATCCCCAAGGCAGATGAAGCGCAACTATTCGAGGTCCCGATTCAGATCGGTCGGATGACGGAAACTCATCGAACATTAGGTTTCTCCTGAGACAGCCCCCGCTCTTGAAGGGCAGTCAATAATATACCATTTCTAAGAAAACAATGCACGAGGATTTCTTCAGTCATTCCACACGCGTCTTTCAAATGGACTGCTCCGGGACGCCCCCCTGGACCTTCCCGATTATCGGGAATGAGACCTAAAGCGTTCTCTCCACCAAATTAACCTTGAAACCGGAAAAGCAGTCGGTTATACATATGTGGATGTGCCTTTAACGTTTGTTCAGAAAAAAACCTGCCCAGTATTATGGAAAAGAAGACAGTGCTGAAAGCAGGAAGTTTTTGGATGAAAAGGTTTTGAAACCAGTAAATATTATCTGATTCTATGCCTGGATTTTTTTACCAATTGCCAAAAAATACCAGCCGGTGTTTTAAGGGTTATAAATTGCTCTGGCATCTTCTGGCCATAGTGCTCACGTACATCATCGTAACTTCCGGTTTTGATTGGTTCTATTTTGTCTCCACCCAAAAACCCGTCCTGCGAACTTTGCTTTTTCCGGCGGTTAGACTGGGTATGATTTTGCCGGTCCTTGTTCCATTGCTCCTGTTGGCAATCGCCGCACCAAGAAAAGATCTCAAAATCAAAAATACGGCCTTTGCCCTGGGTCAGGCCGCCATTCTGGGTCTGGCCATCTCTTCCTTCTACAAAGTTTTTACCGGCAGAATTCCGCCCCCGCATTTCTTTGGCGGCGACGCCCTCGTCGACACCAGCCACGGATTTCGGTTCGGTTTTTTGCGCGGCGGAATGTTTTGGGGCTGGCCTTCTTCACATACCACCGTCGCCTTCGCCACGGCCGTCGTACTTTGGGAACTATATCCTGAAAACAAACTGGTCCGCTACGCGGGTATTTTGTACGCGTTCTATGTGGGAATTGGCGTCTCCATCAGAATCCACTGGTTTTCCGAATTCGTCGCAGGCGCCATCATCGGTTCGGTAATCGGGGCAGTCGTCGGGACAAGTTTTCACCACCGCAGGTCAGGCATCAACCCACCACAGGCAAACGATCCTCCATCCAAGACATGATTCGCGCAGAACTCCCTCCAAAACAGGTTGTTCCGGAAGAGAAGGGGAACGGAATGTTCCCGATTCTTCGATACTTATAATTATGTACAGGATGCCGGCAGGCAGAGTTTCGGCTTGCAGTACCTGTGAAAAACCTTCAGTCTTTATCCTTCCGTATCCCGTATTTTTCCATCCGATAGCGCAGGGTGTTTCGGGTGATGCCAAGTTCCGGCGCGGTGCGGGATTGGTTCCAGTGGCACTGTTCCAGTACCCGGGCAATCAGATCCCGTTCTCTGCCGGCAAGGCCAAAACCGTTGTTTGGGGGAAAACGGTCTTCCCCAACCGTTTTTCCGTTTTTCATGACTTCAGAGAGGAGATCAGCGGCTGGTCGAAGATCAGGTTGGACAGGAGGAAAGCATAAGATAGGGAGCAAAGGTCAGCCAGTAAGCGGTAAGGGAGAGCTTAATCGGGCTTTTGGCCGATGGGGAACGGAGGTGGCGCAGAGCAATGGTGCCTAGAAGGAGAAAAAGAAAAATAATGAGCAGATGCGGCCATGCAACGGCAAGGTAGACTGCCCAGGTAATCGGGGTAAAGGCCGGCGTGAAATTGAATGTCCGTCTGTCACGGAGTACTGTGACTGAGACAGTGGAACCTTGTCCGGATGGTGAACCCAGGAGAAGAAGGCCAAGCACCCTGCTATAGGGCATATCATTGAGGGCTACGATCAGGTCGCCGGGCTGCACGGGGTTTTGATCGCTTGAAACCTTGGAAATATATAAGCCATGCTGGGTTTTGTCCACACGAAAACCCGGTGATCCATATCTGAACGCAGCAAAAGAGAAGATGAATGTTGCCAGCAGTGGAACAACGGCCAACAGGGCCAGGTGTTTTCTCCGGAGTAGGGACCGGATATTAGGTTGATGTGGATGGCTGGCCCTTCATCATGGGACACTTTCAGTCCCTGCTTCCTGCCGGTTTTAATCGGCGCTCTCAAGAGTAAACTTTATTCTTTTACTTCACTATTACT